>Ga0315545_1000044_pt1 | contig 112749 bp, 78 predicted proteins | sample SalMarSW160210MG_FD_203096 | JGI IMG/M metagenome (GOLD analysis project Ga0315545, IMG submission 203096) | Salt marsh sediment microbial communities from the Plum Island Ecosystem LTER, Massachusetts, United States - Salt Marsh Sediment SW1602-10 ... | reverse complement strand
GGTGGGATTGGTATGAGTCCAGGTGAGGGGAATGACAAAGCCCCCAATGGAATCAATATAATCTATCTGATCATGTGTGACCAAAAGAGGGAAGCGAACTAAGTATGGTCCAGAACCAGGACTCTGTTCGCAGTCCAGACAGATCACGTTTAGGGTATCGCACTCTCCACGATCATTTGGATCCTCCGGGCACTGCGCCCAAGATAAGGTGCTGAAGACAAAGATTGAAAACGCAAAAACAACCAGGGTTAAAAAACACTTTTTCATCTTTTAACTCCTTTGATAAGGTTATTGGTTTACAAATCAACAACTGAGCACTTGGTCAAACCATGGTTAGCAGTATAAGTAAAGAATTATTTTTCATTCTTACCCCCTCCGGGATAATGATTAAAGTTTCATTCATAATTGACTCTTTATTTATCTTTCGCTTTCGGATCAAACGCAAAAAATGTGCCACTGCATCTGGGTTAATAATAATTTTGCCACATGGGTGTGATGTTAACCTAAACTTATGAAGATTTTACACATCGCTACTTTTCACTGAAGACCAAATCAACCCCGATCAAAACGGGTTTATTTTTTAAACAGCTTCTATCCTCTCACTATGCATTGAGCTTTTCAAATGTTGCAAACAATTACCTATCTCGTTCAGGTATAAAAAAACCACATTTTTACCTTATAGATATAAGTTAAGATAAATGCACACTTTGTCAAGTGGAAAAAATTTATTTTATGTAGAGACCAAATACAAATCATAGGCTTTTTGATGATACTTTTATTTCTAATAAGGGTAAGACGCTTTACTTACCCTGGTCAGGAATCTTGAAGGTATCAATATTGAATCCCAAAACCAAGTATATATGAAACCGAAATACTAATGAAATTTCAATTCCACACCTTCAGTCTCCCAACGCGAACGCACATAGATGGTGTCGGGATACAGGGCAAAGGGTTCCAGAGGGAAAAAAGGTTTTGGCTGACCCGGGGAGAGAACGCCATCTTTATCTAAGTCAAGATACCCACCCATGAAGTATTTGCCGGGGAGTATTCTTTCGAAAAGAAAGGGGCCGGATTGAGGTAGAGTTAGTTGATAAGATAACTTATCTTGCTTCAGGTGCCAGAGAGTCAAAATTATAGTAGCTGACTCCTCCTTTTCTTCAATCACCACCTTCCCTGAAACTGAACCTAAGGTATCCGGGTTCTGAGTAACAAAGCTTGAGAAGAACACAGAATCTATCATGGAGATGTTTCCTAACAAATCCCTAATCTCTTTACCCAAAAGCTGGATCTTATATCTCATCTTCCCGGACAGAAGGGAATCGGGAGAAAAGACAAATGTAGTTGGACTCCTCCATTCACCTTTCCCCGTTATTTTGATCTCATTCGAATCAACCAAGGAAAAGAAAGCCTCAAAGTTCTGATGTTCTGGAGGGTGGTCAAAAGTTAGCTTTATTTTCGTATCAAAGGACACGTTGATCTCTCCATCCTTCGGTGAAACACCAGTGATCTTCGGACCAACTGTATCAGGGGTTTCCGATCCTTCGAATAGACAGGTATTTGAAGTAGTGTCCAAGAAATTTCCAGCCTTATCCCTTGCATCCAAAACTTTCAGTTCATATTTTTGTTCCGGATCCATCTGTTCGGTCAAAAGAAAAATGTTTCTGGTGTCAGTATCCTGAAAAAAAACTGAATTCACCTTCAAAAACTTTTGGGTTGAAAGGGACAGGATTTTGAAGTTGGATGGATCTAAGATAGACTGCTCTTTAAGTTCTTCATCAAACTCTAACTTAACCAAATTTTTATTTACGCTGTGACAGTCAAGCAAACCTGGTGTTTTTTTGTCTTTTTTATCTAGGATGAAATCCACATAAGTTTTTGAAATATCCTGCACGGACAGCTTCACATCTTGGGTGGTCACGCCGATAGCCTCCTTCTCCCAGTCCCAGACTAAATCCCGATTCACATCCTGCACTGCGAAAAGCCGATATCCCCCTAAGCTTAAATTCTTCAAGCTGTATTTCCCTTCATTATCGGTTTGTGTAACATAGTCCGGCTTTTCCTTTTCGGGATCGATTTCAGTCTTATCCGGGGAAAGAAGGTATGCCCAGACGCTTATACCCATTTCTTTCCCAAGTCCAATTTTTTGTTTTGTCCATACCGCTCCGGAGATTGAGCCGTAATCCAGACTGCTTCCCGTGGAGAAGGCAAAAGTATAGGACTGGCTCAGGCGGTTTCTTCTCAGATCCTGGGAATCCGTGCCAATGGACACCACATAGGTTCTGTCGGGTTGCAGAGGTTCTTGAGGAGTAAGGATCAATCTTCTCCTTCTCCACCTGAAATCAAAGGGCTTCTCAGGAAGTGGAGAAATGAATATCGATTCTTCGGTTCTCTTTGCCAGCATCCTTTCTGAGAAGGTGATCTCAATTTTTGAATTCAGATCGACTCCGATGGAGTCAGGTTTAGGTGAGACTGAAATTACCTCGGGCGGAGTTGTATCTTCCGGACCGCCAGGGGGCATTCCCTCCTTGGCACATTGAAAGAAGAATGACAAAAGAACAAGCAGAACCGCAATTGGGATCTTCTTTAGTTTTTTGACCATTCGCAACGAAAAACCTAAATTAAGCTATCCTTTATATACGATTAGAAATACTATGGTGAGAATGGAAAGATAATAGTGGAGGAAGCGATTTCGCATAGGCAAGCCTTCACGGCTTGTCCGCAGGATATTGAAACCTGCCAAGGCATAAAGCCTTGGCTACGCGCCCTGCTCAAGGCGGGTGTTCTATGGCTGGCAGGTTTCACCCGCTTTCATTTCCCGTGGTGAGAAATACCAACGGGAAGCAAAGGGTGCTATAATAAATACCACCTGCAATATCAATATCCCCCATAACTTCCTGTGTTGCTGTTGTCATGGCGTGCTCTGGGCCAGGAAGAGGATGCCAGAGGCGAAGAGCCATATACAGCGGTGAGTACGGCTCCCTCATACATTGTATTTCCTCCGGATACATAAATCGTGCCATCCGAACCGATTAGGGGTGAACCAGCGCCTGTTGGTATGTCAAGGGTCCATTTTATGGAACCATCTGGATTCACCGCAGTGAAGTTCCCCTGTGGGGATGGATTTTCGCCACAAAAGTAAATAGTTCCATCTGAGGCTATAGCAACACTATGTGCCGCGGGTGCATTACCAGCATTCCATTTAAGCGTTCCGTTGCTGGTCAGAGCGTATAGATCGCCATCTACGTATCCACTGCCTGCAATGACATAGATCGTGCCATCGGGACCAATAGAGGGGATACCTGATGTAACAGGAAGAGCATATTCCCAACTTATTGTATGATTGGGACTTATGGCGACAAGTTTACCGCCGGGCCCGCAGGGCAGGGGGACGTATATTGAGCCATCTGACCCAACTGCCATTCCACCTACGCTAACCCAATTCCCCAATTCCACAGACCACAGGGCCGAACCGTTGTCCGGGTCGACCGCATAAAGAGGATAATTGCTCTCCCCATTGGCATCACTCACATAGACCTCGCCATTTTGCCCAATAGTGAGTCCTGTATGAGAAGATCCAGATAATTCAATAGACCACTTTTGGGTTCCATTCGGATTGATGGCAAATACCTTTCTATAGTAAGCGCCACTTCCGTGGTGTCCGACATAGATGGTTCCGTCATCACCGAGCGTAAGACCGTTGATATCAGCCACCGGATCTGCCACCCATTCCCACTGCAAAGTCCCATTTGGGCTTACGGCATCGACAGATGAGTAACTAATCGCATAAATTGTGCCGTCCGAACCTACTACAGGATTGTCTGCACACCAGGTGGACAGCTCACATTCCCACTTCTTCGTGCCATCAGGGGCAACGGCATATAACTTGGCAAGTGGTCCACTATCAGTCGTTGCTGTGACGTAGATAGTCCCGTCCGGCCCCATTGCCGGGTCGTGGGTAGGGTTATACCATCGGTCAAGAGTCAACTGCCATTTGATTGTTCCTTCAGGTTCTTCGGTATAGGTAACGGTCAGGCTGTCCTTTCCAGTATTGTTCGCCGAATCGCTGGCAGTTATCACGATCAAATTATCTTGTGCCTGCAGTGTAATTCCGGATACAGACCAACTGGTAGTCCCGGTGCAATTTCCACTTGCTCCGGTGGCCACACTCACATTAGCCCAGGTTACGCTTGTTACTCCCTCATCGTCAGATGCGGTTCCGCCCAAATCTACCGTGGATTGATTGGTTGCATAAGTTGCCCCGGAAGTGGGAGCTGTGATGGTGACGGAGGGCGATTGCGTATCAGTTGGGGTGCCGTTATCAGTTTGGGTGGATTTCTTCTTAGAGCAGTTTCCCAAAATTAAGGCTATTGCAACCATTAACAAACATAAAATTTTTATATAGCTTTTCATCTTTCATTCCCCCTTTTTTTAGCTTTAACCAGATTCGTCATGTTGGGACAGGGGTTCAACCCCTGTCCCAACTGAGGCTTTAACCAGGTTTATCCAAACCAGAGCTATTTTTTTCTTCCTTCCTTACTTCAAGCTCAAAGCAAAACATCTTTGGTCCAAAATGACTTACTTAGTCCCTGATAAAACTTTGGCATGCTCCTCCTTTCTGGGGTGGACTTGTCGCTCTCCACCACCAGGGCGACCCACGGCATAGTTTTTATGCCTCTGGTGCCATAGGCTCCTGTTTATTTAAAGCGAATCACTCGGGTTAAGCGTAAACCTTAATTTGTGGGGACGCGAATGTTTTATAGTTTAGTATGGGGGGGCGTAAAAATAATGGACCTTTTATCTTTTTATCTGAAGCTTTATTATTCTTTTCGGATTTTTTAAATTACTCTTTAATTTTTTCCAACTGTTTTAATGGACTGCCGTTTCCCTTTGACTCTCCACCGCTTCAAGCGGGTGCTTTCACTCGCCATTCATTTTCCGTTGGTGAGGAACACCAACGGGAAGCAAGAGCATTCCTTCCTTGGCATATTGAAAGAAAAATGACAAAAGAATAAGTAGAACAAAAGTTAATGTTTTCTTTGGTTTCTTGACCATGCTCAAGGAAGAGTCTAAATTAAACTATTCTCCATGTCCGATTGGAAGCACCGCGGTGAGAACGAAAAGATGACATTGGCAGATAACGTCGGGCTGTGCGAAAACTATGTTTTGAAGCGGTAGCCGCCCATTTGGGCGTAAGTGATTGAAATTCAAAGCTCCAATTTCGCCCCGCTAAGCGGGGCGGCTACCAAAATAGGGGTTTTCACACAATCTGACGTCCCGAGCGTATCTGAAGCCCGCCGAAGACGGGTTTGGGCGGAGCGTAGCGAAGCCAGATACACTCTATCAGGCGATGTTTCATGTCTTGTTTTTAATCCCTTCAGATTAAATTTATTACCTTGCTCTCCTTGCTAAAAAGGTAGAATCATCTCCATTGTGGATTCTGATTTCACCCCCTAACAGGTCTTTCTCTTTTATTCTAATCCAGCCACTACCACACGCTAGATCACATTCATCGTTTCCTTCCCAAGTAAATTCAAACCTTTTTCCGTCAGCATACTTAACCACTTTTCCATCTATCTCACCTGAAACTAAACCAAACTGAAAATCTCCACAATTGTTGGAGTTTATCTTAATATAAGCCTGAACTTCCATGTTAAAATAGTCCTCATCCCACATTTCCATTTCATAAATATGCCATGTTCCTGTAAAGTCCATACCTTCACCCTCCTTACTTAAGCTAGGTGCCGGCACCCTAATTTCAACCTTCTAAAAATCAAAGCCGAACTTGAAATAGAATTTATCCCATTTATCTGTGGCTACGCCATAAGCAAATTCCAAAGGACCCAGAGGAGTATCCAGGGCTAAACTGCTGCCAAAGCCGTGCTTTAAATTCTTCAACTTGATGCTTTCCAGCTTTGTCCACACCTCTCCCGTATCGTACCGTAAGGTCCAGTACAATCGATGAAAGAATCTGAATCGCAATCCCAGGCTTCCCAGAAACATCTTGTCACCTTTTAACTCCTCAACGAAAAGTCCATAGAAATTATCGCATCCCCCTAATGTGAATTTTTCGCTTATGGGCACGGTTCCGTCTGAGATGCCGATTGCCACCTTGGGATGGAAATTTACCCTACGGTGCAGAGGGAAATAAGACTCAAGTGAGGTAAAAGCCTTTCGGTAGACTAAATTACCGCCCAAGATGTCTCCTGCCAGCTCCACATACAGATGATGAAACTTCCCCTTGTGAGGAAAAGGATATTTATCGAAGGTGTCCACCAGCGATCTTATGATAAAGCTCCGGATGTCGTATGTGTCTTCGATGGTGCCATCATCAATTTTCACCTTCTCCGCTTTGGTCTCCACTGATATGATCCCCAATCTGGAGATATGCTGTCCCAGGGAGAAGTTTGCCACCACTCTTTGTTGGGAGAACTCACCGATTTTTTGGTTATCCTCAAAAAGCTTTTTGCGATCACGTTGATAGAAGATATTGAGTTTATAGGTCAGATATGTCTTAAAGATGCGATCAGCTTTGAAGTTTAACTTATAAATCTGTTTTCTCTCCCCATATTGAAGGTGGGTGGAGACACGATTTCCCACTCCGAAGACGTTGGCATCGATAAATTGCAAAAATCCCTCCGTCTGGTATTCATCATCATAGTGTGCGCCGATTCTAACGATATTGAACTTTTTCTCTTTTACTTCCAATTGAAGCACCATTCCCTCATCTGTGGGATGGGTGGAGAAATTTACCTTTTCAAATAATCCGGTATTATAGATGTTGGAGATGCCTTTACTAACCTTTCGGGAGTTAAATGGCTTTCCTGCCTTTTGGGGAAAGTTTCTCAACACCATCCAGTTTCTGGTTCGCCTGTTTCCAGAGAGCTCAATACGAGAGATCATACCTTCATTTATTTTTACATTCAGACTATGAGAGGCAGAATCATAATCTACCTCTTCGATGTGAGCTAAATTGTATCCGTCTTGGTGATAGATAGATATGGTAGAATCTAAAGTCTGTTGCAATACTTTATAGTTAAGAATCTCGGAAGGTTGGAAGTTTATTCGTTTACATAGGATGGAGTCAGGGTAGATGGTATTGTTTTGTCCGAATTTGGATACTGTGGAAAATATGATTCTTTTCAGCGGAGGATTTTCTGTTAGATGAAAGCGCAAAGAATATTCTTCCGGATTTATCTTTTGAAGCAAAGCATAAACATCGCCAAAATATCCGCAAGCATAAATCTTTTCCAAGTCGGATTTGATCTGGTCGATGGTGACGGTGCTTTCTGGTCTAATTTTGGTAAGTTTTAAAATAAAATCCGTTTCTATTTTTTGATTTCCTTTAAAATCCAGTTCGCAGACTTTGAATTCAGGCGAATTGTGCTTTAACCGTCGGATTTTGCTTTCCAAGATCACCCTTTCTATGTCAACCATCAAGCTTTCGGCTGTGGTCTCTCCTAGGGCGATCAATTCTGCTGTTTGGTCAAAATCCGTAGAGGAAAATTCAGATAGATCAGGGGTGATAACAAAATCAGCTTTGTCCAACTCCTCTTTTTGTCTGCGCAGGGACATGATGTTGGTGGCTTGATTAGCCACATCCAGGGGGGTCTTTATCTTGTCTGCGGGAAGAAGGGAGGAGACGGTATTAACTGCGATAACCACATCCGCCCCTATTTCTTTTGTCACATCCACCGGTATGGGATCCACCAGTCCCCCATCCACTAAAAGCCTATTACCTGTCTCAACCGGACTGAAAGCTAAAGGGATAGCCATGGTTGCCTTTAAAGCTTGTGCCAGATCACCTGAATCCAGAACCACCCTCTCTCCGGTCACCAGATCAGTGGTAACGGCGCGGAAAGGAATTTTTAAGTTGTCGAAGCTTGAGTAGGGTTTTTGAAACCATTTTGAGGTTAGATTCGCCCGCATGGTCAAGTTAGTGAAAAGATTGGTCAGCTTCTGACCGGAGGTGAGGGCAGTGGGGATGTAGGGTTTAAACCCATCCAGACGAAACTGGAAAAGCGAGCCTTCTTTTTCCTCCCTTTGAGAAAGAAGGAGGGAAAGACGCGGCGGAGTATCAGTCAAAAGGTCGTTCCAATCGACATCTTTTGTTATTCTTTCCAACTCCTCAGCCGAATAACCTGCGGCATAAAGCCCCCCTAAGATTCCTCCCATGCTGGTGCCGGCAATAAAATCGATGGGGATATTCTCTCTTTCCAAGACCTTCAAAATCCCTATCTGCGCAAGCCCTCGCGCCCCTCCTCCGGACAGAGCCAGACCGATTCGGGGTCTTCTGGTGGTCGTTTTTAGAGGAAAAGAAATCTCATTTTTTGGGGACTTGAGAAACTCCAGCCGAATCTCCATGCTGTCCTCACCGATCTGGTGAACCTGATCTTCCAAAAACTCAGATGCCGCCACACCTTGGCAGAGCCAACCATAAAGGACGACAAAAATCCCAACAAAGATTATGCTTAAAGATTTCATAACTTCACCTTGCAAAATATGAAGGTTCGAGTTTGGAAAAGCAAGATAAATGTAGATCAAAAGTGTTGTGCCTTTTTCGTTCTGCGCAGGGAAGCCTTTATGGCTTCCTAACCCCGCCAAAGGCAGGGCTACACAAATCGATTAAGGATTTTTTCTTTACCCGGGTAACATGCCAAAAACTTCTGAGATTCAGGAGTTTACACTTGATTTTTAGAATGATATTTACTATTAAGTAGTCGCCCGCAACAATTATCGTGAACATGAAGTATTATGAAAGTGGGTTCATTCAAAGTATGGTTTATTCAGATCCCTGTCTCAACTCAGAGCTTCGCATATTTGTAGAATTTTTTCTGGAATCGGGTGTAATAATAATGAAGGGAGGAGCAAATGGTAAAGCTATACAATAAAAGCACAGGTCAATATTTGGGTAGAATAACGGATGAGGAATTACAATTTTTGATCAACAATCTGCAAGAGGAAAGTTTGACGGATACGGATTATTATGTTAACCGACCAACGCTTCACCTTTTGAAAGAGAAGGGGATGAATGAAGGTTTGGCCAAATTAATTGAAAGCGCTATGGGCGAGAGCAATGAGATAGAAATAAGGTATGAGAGGGTTACATAAAAAAATCAATCTTTAGGAAGGAGGTGGGATAATGCCTATTAAAATCTGGTGGATATGGATGGCTATTGCGGCGTTCTTTATTATTGCCGAGATATTCACTATGGGATTTTTCCTGTTATGGTTTGGCATTGGAGCCGCCATAGCAGGTATTCTGGCACTGCTTGGCTTTGGTATGGGGTGGCAATTGGCAAGCTTTATAGTCATCTCGGGGATACTTTTTGCCGTCTCAAGAAAGTTTGCGGAGAAGTTCACCAAAAAACAGCCGCCAGGTGTCGGTGCTGATCGGTTTATTCAAAAAAAGGGTGTGGTGATAGAAGAAGTTGATAACATTAAGAATACCGGACGTGTCAGAATAGGAAAAGATGAGTGGAGGGCAGACAGCGATGCCAGCGAGATTATACCAGCAGGGAAAATTGTTAAAGTAACCCGGGTGGATGGGACACATGTAGTGGTTAAACTCTTAAAGGAGGGAGAATAAAATGCCAGTAGTCCTTATTATTATAGCGGCTGTTGTATTCATAGTTGTTGCCAGCGGGATAAAGATTATCAGACCCTGGGAGAAGGGATTAATAGAGCGGTTAGGCAAGTATCAGCGCACAGCGGATAGTGGACTTACCATTATCGTCCCCGTCATGGAAAGGATGATAAAGGTGGACATGCGAGAGCTGGTGGTGGACGTTCCTCCGCAGGCGGTAATTACTAAAGATAATGTAGCTGTAGAGGTGGACGCAGTAGTCTACTATGAGGTCACCGACCCGGTAAAGGTTACTTATAATGTTGCTCATTACTATACTGCAGCCACTAAACTGGCGCAGACGAATTTGAGGAATCTGATTGGTGATTTGGCTTTAGATGAAACACTTACCTCCAGGGAGTTGATAAACACCAAACTGCGTCAGATTCTCGATGATGCTACCGACAAATGGGGCACCAGGGTCACCCGGGTGGAGCTTCAGAGAATCGATCCACCCTCGGACGTTACTGAAGCCATGCATCGCCAGATGAAGGCAGAGCGGGACAGGCGAGCCATGATCTTGGAAGCTGAAGGACACAAGCAATCAGCCATACTAAAGGCTGAAGGGCAGGCGGAAGCGATACGGAAGGTTGCCGACGCTGATAAATATCAAAAGTTAACCGTAGCCAAGGGAGAAGCAGAGGCAATCGAGACTGTGTTTGGAGCCATCCATGAGGGCAGGCCCACAAATGACCTGATTGCCATAAAATATCTCGAAGCCCTGCAGAAAATTGCCGATGGTAAAGCCACCAAAGTATTTTTGCCTCTGGAAGCCTCAGGCATTCTGGGAAGCATCGCCGGTATTGGCGAACTTTTGAAAGAGAAAGTTTCTTCTGACGAACCTAAAGAATCATAACGCGTGCGAAGTGCCTTCACCCGATGCGTATGCACTCATACGAGTAACAACAGGTTATTCTCAACCATTGCCACCAGATACGATTTCTTGAACCACCTCTTCAGTTTGAATATTGACAAAAGCTGGAGGAGAAGGCTGGTGGAATGTGCCGGTGTTTCCGCCAAAGGCGGATCTGCCTTCGGCAGAAAACCCGGCGAAAACATACTGGATGTTTGCACCGGCACCGGGGACATAGCCATTCGCTTTGCGCAAAGTGACAGTGTAGGTGAAATAATTGGCATTGATCTGTCGGAAGAGATGCTCCATATAGCAAGGCGGAAAACTGTAAATAACGGACTTGGTAGAAAAATCAAATTACTAAGGGGAGATGCACTCGACCTTCCATTTGATGACGATTCTTTTGACATAGTCAGCATAGGATTTGGTTTAAGAAATCTTTCTGACCACAGGAGGGGAATTTCTGAAATGGTTAGGGTCTTAAAAGACGGTGGACGACTTGTAATACTTGAATTTTCCCCTCCTCCAAGTGGTTTCTTCAGTGCAGTCTATCGGTTTTATCTTAATACAATAATGCAAGCGGTAGGGGGAATAATCTCAGGCTCGGCCAGTGCTTATCGATACCTTTCCACTTCAATTGCTAACTTTCTTGAGCCAGAAGAGATTATGAAGCTCATGGAGGTGGAGGGATTAAAAAAACTCTACTCTGAAAGATTGACCGGTGGGATAGCCTACATATATCGAGGTGAAAAATGATTGGTATACTATGGCTCGTTACTGCACCTAACATGAAGTTTGACGTTCGTCCCGGTGGGAGCGGAGCTAACCCAAATGCCTTTCCTCCGCTTCACAAATCCACAGAACGTCAGATCGCGAGAAAACCCCCATTTTGGTAGCTGCCGGAATCGCCGGTTTGACTGTAGGCTTTGGCGCCCAGAGCCTGGTCAAAGATGTCATTAACGGATTTTTTATTCTGCTGGAAGATCAAATTTGGGTTGGCGATGTAGTCCAAATTGCCGGTAAAGGAGGACTGGTGGAGAAGGTAAACCTGAAAATGACCATTCTTCGAGATTTTTCCGCAAATGTTCATTATATTCCAAATGGTAATATCGACGTGGTTACCAATATGACGAAGGATTACTCTCGCTATGTTTTCGACATTGGTGTAGCCTACCGTGAGGACGTGGATGAGGTAATGAAGGTCATTAGAGAAGTGGATGAGGAAATGCGGAACGACTCCAGCTGTTCTGAGGATATTCTTGAGCCTCTGGAAATATTTGGGTTAGACCAATTTGCCGACTCTGCAATAATCGTAAAGGCACGTTACAAAACTAAGCCCATCAAACAGTAGGGGGTAGCGAGGAAATTCAATCGTCGGCTTAAGAAGAAATTTGATGAGAAAAATATTGAAATCCCTTTTCCGCATGTTACCTTGTATATGGGCGAAGATAAGCAAGGGGAAGCTGCGCCCATGCGCATATCTATAAAGGAGAAACTTGGCGCTGTTTCCAATTAACCGAAATTAGAGTGTGATATGAGTCAACTAATATTAACCATATTTATCCATAAACTTGGGAATAAGTAAAATGGCTCTGCGCTTAATTGAAATATTTCTTCCTGTAGATGAGAAAGATCGGATACAGGAGCTGCTCAAAGACCACAAGATATTGGGTAGTTGGCAGGAAGGATTGTCAGAAGGCAAGATTCTGATAAAATTACTCCTACCCGTTGAGGAGACCGGGGCAGTTTTAGACCTTCTGGAAAAGCATTTTTCATTGTTACAGACAGAAGATTTCAGGATAATTCTTCTTCCGGTAGAAGCCTCCATCCCTCGACCCCAACCAGAAGAAGAGCCGCCACCTGATCATAAGGAACCAGTGCCCGAACAAAAGCCGGAAACGAAGATAGCCGGAATCAGTCGGGAAGAACTGTATGCTGATATTGAAGAGACCTCCAGGCTTTCATGGATTTTTATTGTATTTGTGCTTTTGGCGTCCATCGTTGCAGCCATAGGCATATTACGCGACAATGTGGTGGTTATCATAGGCGCGATGGTGATCGCACCGTTGCTCGGTCCCAATGTGGCCCTCTCCTTTGCCACCACTCTGGGGGATACCGACTTAACCCGACGGGCGATGAAAACCAATGTGGCAGGGCTCCTCGCCGGTTTTCTTCTCGCCCTCCTTTTAGCACTTGTGTTTCAAGTGAACCCGGAAATTCCCAGAGTCGTTTCCAGCACCAAGGTAGGTGTGGGAGACATCGTTCTCGCCCTGGCAGCAGGCAGTGCGGCTGCTCTGTCGTTCACCACCGGCATAATGAGTGCGCTTATCGGCGTCATGGTCGCTGTAGCATTGCTTCCCCCGCTGGTCACGCTGGGAATGCTAATCGGGGCCGGAGAGTGGGAGATGGCGTTGGGGGCGCTATTGCTTGTGCTCACCAACTTGATTTGCATTAACCTGGCAGGAGTGGTAACCTTCCTGGCCAGGGGAATTCGTCCGCTGACCTGGTGGGAGGAAAAGAAAGCTAAAAAGGCGACACGAAAAGCGATTGCTATCTGGACATTTCTCTTATTAATACTTGTGGTGGTAATTGTTCTCTCACAGCGGGGGTGAGTTCCGTGTTAGGTTGGCCACAGGGTTTTTGTGCGATTCGTTCAGCCAAATGACTCTTACCTGCCGGTGGCGGTGTTGGCAATTCGTGTAGACGAAAAGTGTTGATCATCCTTTCCATTTGTAGTATCTTAGTCGGGGAACAAATCGATGACACCTCAGATATATTGATTGGCGTTGTAAAAGCGGAGGTATAAACATGGAAGATTTTTTCAAAAATTGGCTTTTCGATCCAACCGTGAGCAAGATCATCTTTGCCATAGTCGGCGTTCTGCTTATCAGTGTGATCATTCGGTTTCTTCAGCGCTCTCTGTCACGGTACATTAGGGATTCAGACACCCGTTACCGCGCTCGAAAGTTCCTGGCTTTTCTTGGATACCTGATAGGTATCGTCTTCGTGTCCGCCGTTTTCAGCAAGCGACTCGGAGGGCTGCACATAGCCTTCGGCATAGTCGGCGCGGGAGTGGCCTTTGCACTACAGGAGGTCATCACCAGCATCGCCGGATTCGTTGCCATCTCCTTCGGACATTTTTACAAGACCGGCGATCGTATTCAGCTTGCGGGGATAAGGGGCGATGCCATTGATATCGGAATACTGCGCACCACCTTGATGGAATGCGGGGACTGGGTGCAGGGCGATCTGTACAACGGACGTATCGTGCGCATCGCCAACAGCTTTGTGTTCAAAGAGCCGGTATTTAATTATTCTGCAGACTTTCCTTTTCTTTGGGATGAAATTACCCTGCCGATCAGATTTGAGAGTGACCAAAAATTGACGAGAGAAATCCTTCAACGAGTCGTCAACGAGGTGGTGGGTGATTATGTACCTTATGCCAAGAATACATGGAAAGAAATGGTCCAAAAGTATAAGATTGAACATGAAACGGTCGAGCCCATGGTCACCATGATCGCCAACGATAATTGGATGGAATTCACCATTCGATATGTTGTGGATTTCAAAAAGCGCCGGAGCACAAAGGATCGACTCTTTACACGATTCCTTGAAGAATTTGATAAGACGAATGGACGTGTCGCCATTGCATCTACATCCACAGACATAAGCCTTATTCAAACACCCCAATTTGATGTAAAACTCGGCGGCAAGACTAATAAGGAGATAAGAGAGTAAGGCAGTATGTAGGTAACATAGCCAAACGGGATAAGCAAACGCTTTAAAGGCAACTATCTTACGCGTCTTGGTCAGTGTTGAGGTAGGCATTTTGCTTAGGATGTAATATTGGTGTTTTAAGGTGCACACACAAATTTGCTTAGAAATCTCTTCTTTTGTTGTTATAATGGAAACGTTGGGGAAATTCTTGGTGGGTTTTTTTCAACATTTTCAGGTTTAGTTTCCGGTCTCGAATTCACGCTTATAGCTGCTGTTGAAAAAAGTAGAGGCCTGTCTCATAAAAATGCTGTGCGGAATATGGAGGCATAAGAAATGGAAGAAATACTGAAAGAGCTACAAAAGCTGATAGGACAGGTAGTGAATTTTTCACCACGAGCTGTGGTTTCTGTACTTGTTTTCTTGTCGTTTTGGTTTATGAGTATTATAATTAAAAGAATAATTCGCCGTATCGGGAAAATGTTAGTCCCAAGCAAGAAAGCGGTCTTCAATTTGATGGGTCAGTTGATCAAGGGCGTTTTACTGATTTGGGGCGCTGTGATGGCACTAAGCAAGATGGGCGTTAATATTAACGCTTTGGTAGCAGGTTTAGGACTTACCGGGTTCGCTTTAGGATTTGCACTCAGGGACATCTTATCTAATGTCCTTGCGGGCATACTCATACTGATATATCGGCCTTTTGAGCGCAATGATCGCATCATTGTAACAAACTTTGAGGGACTGGTGACAGATATTGACCTTCGATATACCACTATTCAGGGCGAGAACAAGAAAATTCTTATTCCGAATGCTACTCTCTTTACCAATGCAATTAGTGTTTTGAAAGTTGAGAAGTAACATAAGCTTCTGGAAAGACCAAAAATGTTTTTGTTACAAGATTCAATCCATTTCGAGTGAATCTGGCATGAGAGTTGACCCTTTCGATGATTAGCTTGCAGGCTGCAGCAGACAATCCTGCAACCTGCAGGCTGTTTGGCTCAAGGCAATCTGACAGAAACCCGCCTTCCCAGTAACATCTCATCAGCCTTGCGGATGTCATTTCCGATGGGTCTCGTAGCGCTTGGCAACCTCGGGCTCGTGGCGTTTAAGCTCCGCGATAACGTGGCCGCGGATCTCCGAGGTAGCCATTCCTTCGCGGTGTTTTACTCCCTCCGCTATCTTGCGGGCAGTGTTCTCGCTGGCCCCAGCTTTCCGCAGGGATTGCTCCAGCTTCTTTCTGTCAAACTCCTCTTCCTTACCTGAATGTTTCTTCAGCTTCGGCATTCTTCTCACCTCCCTTCTTTTGAAATTGGGGATTGTTTTCGCCTCTAATCCCCTCACTTCAATATTGGATCCCTCTTGACTTTTTCAAATTTCTATGTAATAATACTAAATGAATAGAAATAAGTCAAGAGTTTTCTCACAGTCTGATGTTATCGTGACTGAAGGAGGTGAATTGTAATGCCAAGATTCATTAAGAGAGTATCAAGAAAAATTGGGCTTTCTCCTGGAACTCTGGTCCACATTGGGAAGAAGAAGATCGAAAAGGTAAGAATTAGACTCATTGACTATGATGAGTCACAACTTCAAGAGAAGGAACCAAAAACCATTGAGGAGTGTTTTCCCTTTAAAGATCTACCCACTGTGACATGGGTTAACATGGACGGGCTTCATGACATCGAAGTTATGGAAAAGATCGGAAAACATTTTGACCTGCATCCGCTTATCTTGGAAGACATTTTGAATACCGAACAGCGCCCGAAAATAGAGGACTTTGAAGACTACGTGTTTGTCGTCTTGAAAATGCTCTATTTTGATGAAAAAGAGGATGTAATAAGAGCGGAACAGGTGAGCATAATCTTTGGCTCAAACTTCGTCCTCTCGTTTCAGGAGAGGGTGGGAGATACCTTCGATCCCCTGAGAGAAAGAATCAGAAACGCAAAAGGTCGCGTCAGAAAAATGGGAACTGATTATCTCGCTTACGCCTTAATGGATGCCATCGTTGATAACTACTTCACAGTCTTAGAAAAACTGGACGAAAAGATAGAGGGCATGGAGGAGGAGTTAGTCAGCAATCCGACGCCAGAAACCCTACAGACAATGCACAACTTAAAAAGAGAGATGATATTTTTGCGTAAGTCGGTCTGGCCCTTACGAGAGGTGGTCAGTCGCCTGGAAAGGGGAGAATCAAAGCTGGTTAAGGACTCCACGGGAATCTATCTCAGAGATGTTTATGACCACACCATTCAGGTGATCGACACCATAGAGACGTTCCGGGATATGCTTTCAGGAATGCTTGACATTTATCTTTCCAGCGTCAGCAACAGAATGAATCAGGTGATGAAGGTTTTAACCATAATAGCAACCATATTCATTCCTCTGACCTTCGTAGCAGGTATCTATGGCATGAATTTTGAGTACATGCCGGAACTGAAATGGCATTGGTTTTATCCCAAGGCCTTCTGGGTAGTCATGATTGGCGTTGCAGGCGTAATGTTGGTCTATTTCAGAAGAAAGAGATGGTTATAAATGTAGATTTAAATCGATGGGGGAGAGTTCTGATGAAAGCCAAAAAAATCATCATGCTCATCATCATTGTTCATTTTTAATAGTTCTCTTCCAGAATCCCCAGGTTGTCGCATTGCGATTATCCTTTATGATGGATAGACGCTTGAGCCATTATTTTGGGAATGGGTATGAAAGATAAACGATCCACGGGGAAACGGGTTGCCCGTTGGCTGACAGCGGGACTGCTGTTTGCTTTTGCAGCGCTTGTGCTCTTGCTTTTTCTGCTTACCCTGAGCCCGGGCGAGAAAATAATCAAACAAATTGCTGAAGCCCAACTCGGAAATCTGCTGGGGCAAGAGGTTCAGATCGGAAATCTGGAAACCAATCTGCTTTCGCGACTTCAGATACAGGATGTTCGAATTTTTCAACTCCAATCCGGCGATACCATCGCTTTGTTGAGCCTGGATTATGCCAGGGCGAATTACCATCTAACTGAGTTGTTGCGACGCCGGCTTTCCATTCGTTCACTAAATCTCGACAATCTTTTCCTAACAGTTAGTCGAGACAGTTCAGGAACCTTCAATATCCCCTTGCCGACTTCTGGTCGAACCAAGGATAGCATTTCTTCTCAAGCTTCCCTTCAGGTTCAATTGAACACGGCGGTTCTACGAAACGCTTCACTCCGGTATCTTGACAACTCTATTCCAATGCAGGCGTCGGTACACAATTTGAACGTCACAGTCGAGCACGGGATAAATGAGACCTACCATTATCATATCCAGGCGGATTCCAGCGTTTTGGAATACCAGAGTATTCCATTGGCCGCCATCCAAATCAAGCTGGAGGGACAATTAAGCCCCCAAAGAATGGAACTGAGTTCCCTATCAATGCTTCTGCCTGGTCTGGAGTTTACCGGAAATGCAAAGCTTCTACAAGAAAGTGCCCCGCCTTCCGTCACGGGTGATTTTTCGCTAAAAGGAAATCCGGGTCTGCTCCTGCAAACTGCTCGTGAGGTAATCAATAACAAATTACCGCCAGTCCAAGGCGATGTTGACTTGGCCCTACATCTGGAGGGGTCGTTAGACCATCCCAGATTGAGTCTTCAGCTTGATCTTCCCGAATTGGATGTTGCCAAAATCCGCCTTCGCAAAGGGTCCATTCGGGCAGAGTTGGAACCCGGCTCAGTCAGTCTGGATCAGATGAATCTGGGAGTTTTGGGTGGGAGCATTTCCGGAAAAGGCAGACTCGTAACCGACAGCCTCCTCTCCGGCCAACTCTCGATTTCGGTGAACGGAGTCGACCTGGCGCAGGTCTGGCGATATCTGTATGAAGAGGCTTCGCCATACCAAGGCAAAATCCACGCTCAGTTGACTGCTTCGGGCACCGGTCGCGATCCCAAGAACTGGAAAATCCTGGCGGACGTAAGTCTGAAACAGGCTAAATACTGTTCCAAGCCTCTTCCCGATTTTTCTGTCAAATTGACCATTCAACAGGGTCTGGCTGACTTCCGGTTCAAACAGGAGAATTCCGAGCTGTTAGCCAAGCTCAAATTGAACGGCAAACGACTACAAGGGGAATTCTGGGCAAAAATCCTCCAGCTTGAGCCTCTGGCTGGTCTGGCTGACATCTCAGATCTGACCGGCAGTATGGAGCTTGAAGGAGTTGTGGGAGGAAACATCGATTCACCACAGATCACGGCACAGATGAAAGCACAGAATATCAGATACCAGGATTTTCCGGTCGATAGCCTCACAGCCAGTATTCTTTATCGGAATGGCCGGGTTCACATCTCCAAACTTCATTTTGTGGGAAATGTGGATCCAATTGACACACTCGAACCGCCTTTCCATCTTTCGAATATTTCGGGGGCTATTGTATATCAGGGCCAGGTTAGTGGTCGATCAGATAGCCTCAGCGGTGAGGTCAACATTAACCTAATTCGGCCCAGCTACGGCGATATCCATTTCGATGAAGGCTTGCTGCAGGTAACGTTGGAGGGCCAACTGATAAACCTGTTGCTTCTCCAACTACGACGTGACTCGATTTTGATTCAAGCTGCCGGAGATTTCTCGATCCCCTCTGCCAATGGAACCTGCGACATAGAGCTAATTCAACTACCCCACGACGGTTTTAACGTTGAAGAGGGTAAATCCGCTTTGGAGTTAGAAGCAGATGATGCCACTGCCGACTTTCGTCGCGTCGGAAAGCTGACAGCGGCGTTTGATCTGTCTGAAGCAAATCGATACATCCTACGTATGGATGGAGACCGACTGGACCTTGATAGAATACGGCTTCTGCTTGCGGAGCCCCCCGATATCGGAGGATGGCTCCGGTTCAATCTCGTTTTCGCCGGAAACCTGGACAACCCTCACGCCGAACTTGGTTTTCACCTCCAGAGACCTCGCTTTCAACTGGTGGAGATGGATTCGGTGAAAGGGCATTTCAAGCTCACTGGAGATCAGTTTGATTTCGGCCCCCTGGAATTGCACCACAAGGGCCATTACTCCGCCGCTTCGGGAATTGTTGGATTACAAAAAAGAGAAGACGGAAGCTGGTTTGTTTCAGAGCACAGTCCGTTGAAAGGTGAAGCTTCCGGGCAGGATTTTGATCTTCGTCTGCTCAATGTATTCTTACCGGAGGATATGCAAGTTTCCGGTTATGGTTCCTATAATCTGAGTTGGGACGGAACCCTAGCCCATCCCCATCCCACCGGCACATTCGTGCTTGAAGAAGCAGCGGTTCAGACAGGACCAAAGACACCGGCAATTCAAGAGATCAATTTGAATTCCTTGATCCGGGATTCGGTTCTAATCATCGACAATTTGAGTGGTGTGATACAGGAGACTCCGTTTCAACTGCAGGGAAACGTCACAGTTTCTCAGTTGCGGAAGTTCGATGTGCAAATGAGCCTTTCCATTTCAAACTTCGGCACCATTACAGGTAACGGTACCCTCTCTCCTGATTCCCTTCAATTTGGCGCGCGGGTCAAACAGATGGATATAGCAACCTTGCAGCCTTTTTTCCCTGACTTGACACAGCTGTCCGGAATACTGAACACGGAATTTGCCTTGAGCGGTTCGACCAAGAATCCAGAGGTGGATGGGCGCCTGGAAGCACGTGAGCTCACCGTGCAACCCTCCTGGTTGAATGCTCCTTTCGATCGGGGTGTGGTCAAGCTGGACTTCAATAAGAATAAGTTAAAAATCGATTCCCTGTTCATACGACTAGGTGGAGGAACTATCTTCGTCTCCGGTGACCTGACCCACGACAAAGGCGAGCTGGCGCATGTGGATGTTCAGGTTAACGTGACTGACGTGAACATCAATCGCCCCAAAGAGCTGATTCTTTCAGTCAAGTCTGCTCAGTTAAGCTATAAAGACCAGAACAACTACTTCCTTCTGGATGGGGATATCATTTTGGGCGAGTCGCGCATGTTGGTTAACTTCAGACCCCAATCCGTTTTGCCTTTTGCCCAAGCTGTGGAAAGACCAAAGCCAGAGCTTCCCTCCTTCTTGCGGCAAACCAGAATGAACATCCGGTTGCGGGAGAGCGAGAACATTTGGGTGGACAATAACCTGGCTCGTCTGCGCCTGCATACCGAATTGAGCACCGCAGGTTCACCGGTGCAGCCCAATCTCACCGGGCGCGTTACTGTGGAAGAGGGATACGTGCTGTACCTGGATCGAAAGTTTAAGATCAAACAGGGAGTGGTGGATTTCATCGATCCCGATCGTTTGAATCCGATCATCGATTTGAAAGCAGAAACTTCGGTCAAAACCTATCGCGCCACCGAGGCGACTCCCTACCTGGTAATGCTATCCATAAGCGGCGCATTGGACGAGGTGGTGGTGGAGTTGACCTCTGATCCCCCTGAAGACAAATCTAACATCCTTTCACTTCTCACCATCGGCGCTACCCGTGAGGAGTTGACCGGCAAGGACGCAGAAGGAAGAGACGCTTCCGTATCGGGTGTTCTGGTGGAGCGGGCGCAGTCCCTTTCCAGTCAGAAGATCTCCGGCTATGCTTCGCGTAAGGTTGGCACCTTCTTGGGACTGGAGCAGTTGACCATTGAGGGAAACCTGTTTCGCTTTGACCAGTCCTGGGGTCCACAGCTGCTTGCCTCCAAGAAGATCTCGCCTCGCATGGAGCTCACCTACATAACCACGGTTGGTCACTCCAACGAAAACAGTTTTCGGCTGGATTATCGGTTATCCAAACACTTTTCCCTGGAGGGAGAAACCGATCAGCAGGGCCGAACGGGCATGAATTTAAAATATAGACTGAGATCGAAACCATGAATCTGAGGACCGTCTTCTGCTTCATAATCTTTTTCCTCTTCCTGGGATCAGGCATCTTGGCCAAGGAACCCTCCAGGAGACTTAAAGTCAGCTCGGTTACTTTTGAAGGCAACCAGGTATTCAGCGACCATAGGCTGCAGCGGGTAATGCTCACCCGTCCCTCCGGGTTTTTGTCTCGTTCCTATTATTATCCGGAAATCTTCGAGGACGATCTAAAGAGTCTGGTTCTGTTCTACCAGCAAAATGGTTATCTGGAAGCGCAGATTGAAGATACCCAAGTAAACATAGACACTACTAACCGGGTCGTGCACGTTCACATACGGATTTCCGAGGGCGAATTGACACTGATTGAAGGTGTAACAGTATTTGGCAACTACGTATTCAGCGACAGTTTGCTTTTGAACAGAGTGGCTATCAAACCCAAAGAGCCATTCAAGCGGATGAAAATCCAGGACGCAACGCTATCGCTTCTGACCCTGTACGCCAACAGCGGCTACCTGGAAGCCGAAGTCAAGCCGGATATTCGCATCAACTCAGAGACTCATCGAGCCTTAGTCGATTTCATTATTCAGGAGAAGATCCAGTTTAGCATCGATAAGATACGTCTGGAAGGTTTGAAGAAGACAAGCTCACGGGTAGTGAATCGGGAACTTCTTTTTCGTCCGGGGGAAGTGGTCAAATATTCCCGCCTGCTTGAGTCGCAACGCCGATTGTATCTGACGGGATTATTCAAAAGTGCGTTCATCCGTCCCCAGCCTGCCGACTCTCAGGATTCCACCCAAAAGGACATTCTCATTCAACTCCAGGAAAACGAGTCCATTGAGTTCAACGTTGCCGCCGGATATGGGTCGGTTGAAAAGGCCCGAGGGAGAATCGAGGTCTTCAACACCAACCTGGCGGGAACCGCCCTTAAAGCAGGACTGAGCGCAAAAGCCAGTTTCATAAGTCGTAGCTTAGAAGGTTCATTCACCGAGCCCTGGACTTTCGGTTTGCGCTGGCAAACCGACGTCAATCTATTGTTCGAATATCTGGAGCAACCCGGTTTTGACCTCACTCGAAAAGGCGGACGTCTGGTTATCGGAAAGACCTTTGGGAAGCGTTCCACCGCTTCTCTTACTTATCGATACGAGGACTCAAAGCTGAGCAACATTCAAGTCAGCACCATCCCAGAAGAGCTAAAAACTAACGTCCGAAGCCTCATGCTTTCACTGATCTATGACACGCGCGACAACCTATTTAATTCTAACCGTGGCATCTACCTGGGGTGGCATAACGAGCTGGCGGGTTCATTCTTGAGCGGCACTGATACCTTTGTGCGTTCCATCGCGCGGTTCAAATACTTTTACCCTTGGAGGCGCTCCACCATCATTGCCTCCGCTCTGGAGATCGGATGGATGGACTTCTTCGGCACCTCGCATGATATTCCCCTGAATGAACGCTTTTACGCCGGTGGCCCCAATTCCCTGAGGGGATTTGGTTATCAGTTGGTCGGTCCTCTGGATGCAGAGAGAGATCCATTTGGTGGAAGGTTGAAGGTGGTGTGGAACATGTTGGAGATTCGCCAGTCGCTCTACAAAATGATCGGGGCGGCACTTTTTGCGGATATCGGTAATGTGTGGCTGAGACCAAAGGATTTTCATTTCGGTGACCTGCGAACTTCTGTTGGATTTGGCCTCCGCGCCAATACGCCCATCGGAATCCTGCGTCTGGATTATGGCATCAACCTGCAGCCCAAGGAAGACGAGCCACACGAAAAATTATACTTCAACATGGGACAGGCATTTTGATGTTGTAGGTCGAGAATGTCCAAAGGACTGCTCGACAAAAAAGAATTGTCTTCAGAATGTGACTTAGAAAAGAAAAGGTGATAAAATGTCTAAGGTACAAATTTGTGATATGGATACAACCACTGAATACTTTGTGGGAACCTGTAGTCACGTTGATGAATCGGATGAAATAGATGCTGCCTCCAAAAGAAGGACCAAATGGTTCCGAGACATGCATAAAAAAGGGTTGCGGGTAAAGGTGGCTCTTTTGGATGATAGAAAACATTGTCAACCACCTCATTTGAGCCAAATGGCCTTCGGGATGGTTGACCTACAAATTGCTTTCTACTCATATCTCAACGCTTCAATCACGGTTGACCCACAGCTCTGCTGTGGGATAGTTCCGGAAGTTGTTTCACCCTCCCTTTTATTCCCTCCCATCGAGGGAGGGAAAGAATGGTTTCCTCTCCCTTGACGGGAGAGGACTAAGGAGAGGGTGGTCTAATGGTCTCTGATCCTACTCGTATCTCAGCGCTTCAATCAAGTCCAGGAGAGATCCCGTGCCTGTCGGGTCCCCGACCCGACAGGTAGCTCCCGCCAGGTCTGGGGATGCGTCCCGCATTTTGCGGGACGAACCTGGCAGGCACAGGATGATTTTTTAGTCCGTAGGGACAGGGCTTGTTGAGCTTGCGAAATCCCGCCATGGCGGGGTCCCTGTCCGAACCATAAAAGCGTCAGGAGTGGAGCTCCTGACGCAACTATTTAAAAAATAATTTGGAAAGTGGTTGACAAGGTTGCATCAATGATTATAATATGGATTGACTATCTCGCAAGACGCAGCTTACGGGCGATATGCATGGGTGTCTTTGTCTGACGCCAAGGCAGACAAAGGTTCTTATATGGGAACCAGATAATCAGTAGTTAGGGCAATTATCACGACGAAAGGATTATAATAGAATGTTACAGACCCTTCTTATTCTAGCAGCCCTGATAATTGGGATCATTGGAGTGCTTAGACCAGAAAAACGTAAAGGACTATGGAAAATTACGGTAATATCTCTTCTTGTAATTGTAGCCATAATCCAAGCAATCACCGTCAGGCAGAAGAATCAAGAACTTGCAGACATAAGGGATTATGCTAATGTTTCGAAGTTAGATCTACGTGGTAAATCGTTCGTAGCTGGGTGGGGACTTGAACATTCAACTGGGATTTCTAGAATCATTGAACCAACAGTAACTGAAAAGGAAGGAGAGGTCGGTTTCAAATGCGACGATGAATCTTTGAAACGATACGAACGAACGATCCAAGAGTACCCTCGTTTTCCCTTTTCTTACTATGCCATGGCCCTTTGCTTACAAAAACGTGGTGACAATACATGGAGAGAATATGCCTCTAAAGCAATTAGTATTTTTGAAATAACCACAAGAATAGGTGGTCATCACAAAACTCATGAACTGGCAATGGAACAGCTTTTGAGACTCTTGAATGAGTAATGTATTTACCTCGTTGCTCAGGAGCCTCGTGCTCGTCACACTGTTCTTTTCTCAGGTGCTCGGACGAGCCCGTCTGGGCGCAGGCCACCTGACTTACGAGGTTGAGACTATTCATAATGCCTTGTGTTTCCCATTGGGTCTTGTGACCATACAGGCATAGGTTTTCATTTTCATTGTAATGTCAAGGGGAGAAAATGGTTGGAGGTCCTTCTGAAGGATTACTTTGGCTTTCCTATTTCGCACTAATCGTCATATTCCATGCCGTCGCAAAGCTACCTTTCATTGAAAAAACACCCAGGGTTAGTATGATAACAAGATTCTGCTTCTCGTTGATTATGTTAATTCTCATTATTCTATCTCATGACATTTTGAATCTTTCGTGGTCTTCTCTCATATTAATCTACATAGGGTACAACATAGTCTATATAGCATTGGCTCTGGTCTTCGATTCTTGGAGTGATATAGCAAAAGGTATTGTTACACCTAGTTATTCAATGCTGAGTTGGTTTATGGGTTGTCTGTTCTTCTTCACCTTGGGGTTTGTAACCAAGAGTACGATCTGGTTCATTGGTTCTATGATTATTTTCACAGGTGCTATTGTAAATGTCTATTTCGAGAAAATAATTAAGCCCACAATTGAACATCTGAATCCTGATATTGACGTACCGTTTAGATTATCAGGGTTTGCGCTACCTGATGAGTTCCCCGCTGTGGCTCTGACAGCAGCTACATCATTTCTTTATTTCCCTACGCTTTATTACTTTCCAAAATTGTCTGTTCTCCTGCAATCTGCATTTCTACAATCAGGTGAGTGGCAGATCATAGTGTCTATAAGTATTCTGTTTGGCGGATTTACTACGGCAGTGATTGCATTCGCTCGCGGTTCAACGAACATTCAACTACAAGCTCTTTTAGCAAAAGTTTATGTCGGATTCTTGTCTCTAGGTCTTCTTTTACTCGTGTTATCTTTACTTGGAACCACCTTGGAAAGAAATGGTCACCTGGATTTGGAAAGAGCCTTTTCTGTTCTATCTTCATCTGCATTCCAAGGCCAGTTTCCACCAATTCTTTTGATATTCAATCAATTGTGGTTTGCCTCACTTTTGGTGCTAATCGTGAATGTAGTCTGTTATGCTTTTGCGATTATTCATCTTGTAATGGGAGGACGAAGATGGCCCCGGCGGAATGCTTAAGTCGACGTCGCATAAGGTTTTGATCTTGTATCGTTATAAGTTTGGCCTAATTTGTATTCAATGGGCTGGACGGGTGGCCTACAGCTCTGCTGTGGGAGAGTAAAGGTTCGAACTCACCCCCAGACCCCCCTCTCTTTAGTAAGTCGAAGATCCCGCCCTTCGATTCACTCAGGGTGGTGAGCGAAGTCGAACCACCAAAGGCGGGGGTGGATGGAACCCCATTCATGGTGAGCTTCGAACCATATTATGGTGAGTCTCGAACCATTTATGCTGAGTTTCGAAGCACTTGTGGTGAGCGGTGAGTTTCGAACCATTCTGATACATAACCCGTAGTCTCTATTCCCACCCAAAGCAAATTCACAACAACTTCAATGTTAAATAGGATAGCTCCAGTATTTATAGGAGATGGAATATATTGTACATGCACCCTTACCGAATTTATAGAATGCGTAACTTTGAATTATGAGTTGTGATTTTGAATTTTGATCTTCTAACCTTAAACGTTAAACCTTGAACTTTGAACTTGAATATTGAACCTAACACCTTGAATTCAGCCAGGTTGGAGGAAAAGTGAGAAAAAAATAAAAACAACCACCAGAAGCACCAGAACCACCAGATGCACCAGAACCACCGGTCACGCATTCCGGGCTCGTCCGAGCCCCTCTGCCCCGACGAGCACCCGTGCGGGTAGGTGTGCAATACCTAACTTTCGAGACTACTCGTATCTTAACGCTTCAATCGGGTCCAAAAGGGAGGCTTTTCTGGCAGGGTAGAAGCCGAAGAATATTCCTACGAAGGGCATTCACTGCAGATGAAACAATCTAAGCACATAGGAATCGCTTGTATCAGCTTAATCTGCTCAATCAGCTGTGAGGGGTCTCTGTGGGTGGGTCGGGCTGCTGGTCAGGCCGGGCCACCTGTCGACTTCACCCTCCCTTTTATTCCCTCCCGTCAAGGGAGGGAAGACCCAGTTCCCTCTCCCTCGATGGGAGAGGGTTAGGGAGAGGGTGATCTGATAGGTCTCTGATCCTATTCGTATCTCAGTGCTTCAATCAAGTCCAAGAGAGGTGCAACTATTAATATCACACATTTTCTAAGTATCGATGTATGTCCTTGGCGGCTTTTTTGCCTGCGCCGGCGGCTAATATCACCGTGGCTCCTCCAGTAACTATGTCGCCACCTGCCCAAACGCCTTCGCGCGAGGTTCGTCCGGTCTCCGCATCCGCAACAATATTCCCCCATTTGTTTACCTCCAACCCGGGGGTGGTCTGAGGCACCAGAGGATTAGAACTGTTTCCAATGGCTACTACAACCGTATCCACCTCCATGGTATAGTTTGAGCCTTCGATTGGCACCGGGCGCCTTCGTCCGGAAGCATCCGGCTCCCCTAACTTCATCTTCAGGCACTCCATGGAGGTTACCCAGCCATCCGCATTCCCGTTATACTTTATGGGGGTGGTGAGAAAATGAAACTGAACGCCCTCCTGTTCGGCATGATGAATCTCATCGATTCGAGCCGGCATCTCCTTTCTGGATCGACGATAGACGATGTAGGCGTTTTCTGCGCCCAGTCTTAATGCGGTGCGCACCGAATCCATGGCAGTATTTCCACCACCTAAAACTGCTACATTCTTGCCTGAAAAGATGGGGGTGTCGTACTCGGGGAAGCTATAAGCCTTCATCAGATTGGATCTGGTGAGGTATTCGTTGGCAGAGTAAATCCCGTTGAGATTCTCCCCGGGGATGCGCATGAAATTGGGCAGTCCGGCCCCGGTGCCGATGAACACCGCCTGGTATCCCTGGCTGAACAGCTCATCAATGGTCCATAGCTTTCCTATCACGAAGCTGGTCTTGATCTCCACACCCAATTTCGATAGATAGTCCACCTCTGCCTGGACTATGCTTTTAGGGAGTCTGAATTCCGGTATGCCGTAGACTAAAACACCTCCGGTTTTGTGCAATGCCTCGAAGATGGTTACCTGGTGTCCCAGTTTGATAAGGTCGCCAGCCAGGGTCAGGCCGGCAGGACCTGATCCCACTATGGCCACCTTCTTTCCGGTGGGCGGGGCGATTTGGGGAATCTCCACTTCTCCCTGTTCCCTTTCGTAGTCAGCGGCAAACCTCTCCAGATGTCCAATAGCCACCGGCTCATACTTTTTTGCCAGCACACATACCTTCTCGCATTGATCCTCCTGAGGGCATACCCTTCCGCAGATGGCGGGAAGACTGTTAGTTTTCTTTAGCTCCTTTGCCGCTTCTGTAAAATCCCCTTCGGCTATCAGCCGGATAAACTCCGGGATATTTATCTCCACCGGACAGCCATCTATGCATACTGGCTTCTTGCATTGCAAGCATCTTTGAGCCTCCTTCATAGCCAACTCGGGGGTATAGCCGAAGGGAACCTCCCGGAAGTTTTTGATCCTCTCCTTGGGACCCTGCTCTGGCATCTTCTGTCGGGGTATCTTCAGCTTATCTTTCGTATTCATCTTGATACTCCCTCTTTTGTCTTACCCCTCAACTTCCGGTTAAATCTTTCCATGGCTATCTTTTCCTGCTTTAAATACATCGCCTGTCTTTTGAGCAACTCATCGAAATCGACATGGTGCCCATCGAAATCGGGACCATCCACACAGGCAAACTTGGTCTTTCCTCCCACCGTCACCCGACATGCTCCACACATACCAGTAGCATCCACCATGATGGGATTTAAGCTGACCACGGTTTTGATCCCCCAAGGAGCGGTCACCTTGCAAACTGCCCTCATCATCACAACCGGTCCGATAGCCATTATGAAGTCAACTTTAACCTTCTTCTCCGAGAGAAGCTGAGTCAAAAGGTCGGTCACAAAGCCGTGGTGACCATACGAGCCATCATCTGTGGAGATCAAAAGCCTGTCACTTAAGCTTTTCATTTCCTCTTCCAAGATCAACAGATTCTTTCTGCGGGCACCGATTATGGAGATCACCTTATTCCCCATCTGTTTTAAGGTCTTAGCCACAAAGTAAATGGGGGCGATTCCAATTCCTCCGCCAACGCAGACGCAGGTGCTGAAGTTCCCTATATGTGTGGGAATACCCAGAGGACCCACCACATCCGCTAAACGATCTCCCTTCTTTAAGGTCGCCAGATGGGCGGTCGACTTACCTACTTCCTGAAAGATAATGGTGAGAATCCCGGTTTTGGCGTCCAGATCGGTTATGGACATGGGGATCCTCTCACCCTCCTCGTTGATTCTCAGCACCACAAACTGACCCGCTTTTGCCTTTTGGGTAATCAATGGAACATTCAGCTTGAGCAGGTTTATCTGGGGAGCAAGCTTTTTTAGTTCAATTATCTCGTTCAAGCCGTCCTCCTGTAAAAAAGTCGAAACTCAAAGTGATAAAGTAAAAAATTCGGATATCGTTTGTCGTTGGCGAAGCTGGTTATAAAGCTCGATTCTCGAAACTCAAGGCTCGAAATTCTCCTGCTTCCATTTTGGCTCCTCGGGGATGTTATCATCCCCGAACTTTTCCCTGTGGATGATAACATCCACAGGGAGCATTTGGAAGTTTTCCAGCTTCTATCACCGAGCTTCAAGCTTCGAGACTGGCTTCGACACCTTCAAACGAGCTTCGAATAACTTTGTTACCAGTTCCTCTTCTTTGCTTGCTTGAGCCTTTCTATCTCCTCCACAAAATGTTCTCTGAAGAAATCCACCACCTCTTCAGGAGAAAAGGCATCTATCAACTCTTCACGTTTTAATCTCTGGTATTTTTCTTTGAAGGCGAGATCGGCTTGCTGAAGGGAATCAATTCCTTTCGCCACCACCTGATAGTTTTTTGAGTCGAACTCTTCTTTCAACTCAGGTGGCAAAACGTTTCTGAAATCATCCAGCCGCCTCTGGAGAATTTCGGTCTTTGATTGTTCACATCCGATCACGAAAGATAAACACAGAAGGAACAGAAAAGCTCTTTTCAACTTTAGACCCCTTTATGCATCTTTTTTTTCTCTTTTGCTTCATGGAGGACCCTTTTGGTGTCTAAGGCTATCACCAGTTCTTCATTAGTAGGGATGGAGAATACCTTCACCTTAGAATCATTGGTCTGTATCTCTTTTGCCTGCTTGCTCGAGGCTTGCTCATTCTTTTCCTCATCGATTTTGATACTCAGAAACCCCAAATTCTGGCAGGATTTTTTTCTTACCACTGGGGAGTTTTCTCCTATGCCAGCGGTGAAAACTAAAGCATCCAAGCCTCCTAAGACTGCGGCATAGGCTCCGATATACTTCCGAATGCGATAGCAATACACATCCAGGGCCAATTGTGCAGAGGAGTTTCCTTTTTGTGCCTCACTGATTATATCTCGCATATCTCCGGAGACCCCGGAGATGCCCTGCAGTCCGCTATGTTTGTTGAGCAGGGTATTGGCTTCGTGCAAGGAGAGCTCCTCTCGGGCCATGATGTGCAAAATTATGGCTGGATCCAAATCACCGGAACGAGTCCCCATTAAAAGTCCCTCCAGCGGAGTGAATCCCATGGAAGTATCCACTGATACCCCTCCTTTGATCGCCGTCATGCTGGCTCCATTTCCCAGATGACAGGTAATCATATTTAACTCCTCGATGGGTCGATTCATCATTTTGGCGGCGCGTCTGGAGACATAAAAATGTGAGGTGCCATGAAAGCCATATCGTCTTATTCTGTATCTTTTATACAGCACATAGGGAATTCCATAGACGTACGCATAGGGGGGCATTTTTTGATGAAATGCGGTATCAAATACCGCCACTTGGGGGACTCCCGGAAGTATCTGCTCGCAGGCTTTTATTCCCCGGATATTGTGGGGATTGTGAAGAGGCGCTAACTCAATACAGCTTCTCAGAACCTGCATCACCTCCTGGTTTATGAGAACTGAATCAGGAAATTTTTCACCTCCATGCACCACCCGATGACCCACCGCTTCTATTTCCAATTTATCTCGGATCACTCCGTGATTGGGTGAAAGCAACATGGCGATCACGTGCTCCACCGCCATGATGTGATCCAAGATTTCTCCGGATATGGTGACCTCCGGTCGGTCATGGGGCTTGTGTACCAAAACTGCCCCACTCATTCCGATGCGTGACACCATTCCTTTAGCCAGCACATAACCCTTATCAATATCAATGAATTGATACTTTACCGATGAACTGCCGCAATTTAAGACCAGTATCTTCATATTTGCCTTCTATTACCTCACCCCCTATCTCCCCCTCTCCATTTTCATGTTGAAAATCCCGCCAGAGGTATGAACCGTATGGTTCATACCAGAGGCGGGGGAGAGGGGGATGAAGGGGGAGAGGTCTTTAAAATGTCAACTTTACTGTATCCTTAAGAATCTTTTTCTTGTTAAAAATTCTAGCCGCTGAAGTGAAGAATAACCTATTTTTCCTATCTCCTTTGAACTTCCACTTTTCATCTGGGAAACAGATCGGCTTCTTCAGTTTTGTTCCCTTCCTCGTCGTACTTGAAAAAACCCTGTCCGGTTTTTTTACCCAGATGTCTGGCGCGGACTAACTTTCTCAAAAGTGGACAGGGATTGTATTTGTGATCAGAAAGCTCGTGTATTAGATTTTCCATCCACTTCATCACCTCATCTAAGCCCATCATATCTGCTAAAGCCAGAGGGCCGACATTGAAGCCATAACCTAACTTCATGGCGGTGTCGATGTCTTCAGCCGTAGCGATCCCCTCCATGAGAACGTGCATAGCCTCATTTAATAACGGGACGATGATTCGAGTGGTGACATAACCAGGGTATTCAAAAACCGTCACCACGGTCTTGTTCAAGTGCTGTTCTGCAAACTCCTTGATCAGATTTAAAGTCTCCGGAGAGGTTTTGAGTCCTCTCACCACCTCTACCAGTGGAATCTTGGTGACCGGAGGGAGAAAGTGCAGTCCCACCACTTTGTCCGGTCTTTTGGTGGCGGCGGCTATCTCGGTTATGGAAAGTGTGGAGGTATGACTAATCAGCACGATCTCCGGGCGGGTGATTTTATCCAGCTTGGCAAGTAGCTTCTGTTTAAGTTCCAGATCCTCAGGAATTGCCTCCACTACCATGTCAAACTTAGGAGCTTCATCATATTTGGTGGTCCACTTTATGCGGGAGAGGATTGCTTTTTTTTCACTTTCCGTCATTCCCCACTTTTGAATGTCCAAGTCCATTTCCTCGGATAGAAGCTCAAGGCTCTCTTTTATGATCTCTTGGCTCAAATCAACCAGGGTAACCTCAATTCCGGTGCCTGCCAGAAGCCGGGAGATCCCCCTCCCCATAACCCCTCCACCAATAACCATCACTTTTGAAATCAGCATAAACTCAACCTTCCTTTATCTTTTCGATTTTTCCGTCACCAAAAATAGAACTTTATTATAACCAAATTTCCTTTTTTGGCAAGCCTTTTTAGAAAGCTTTGTAATTTTTTTCACAAGCTACCGAATCTTATTTTAATTATATCAATAAAATACGCTTGACCTTTGTTGTAGATTGAGTATAATATAGAAAAACCAAGAACCCCAAAAACTATAGAGGTGAAAGATGGCATTAAAAACCGTTGAGGAGTATAAGGAAAGTTTGCGCAAGATGAAACCAAATGTTTACAAATTTGGGAAAGTGATAGAGGACGTGACCAATCATCCCGCAACCAGATCGACAGTGGAGGGGCATGCCCAGATTTATGCGGCACAGCATGATCCAAAATATCAGGATATGGTCGCCACCACCTCAAACCTGACCGGCGATAAGATCTCCCGCTACCTTTCTGTAATTGAAAGCGCAGATGACATGGTGGCAAACTGCAGAATGAAACGGCTTATGTTCAATCTCACCGGAACCTGTACCGGTGGCAGGTGCGTGGGCTGGAACTGCATCAACGCCATGTGGGCCGCCACCTACGACATGGACAAGGATTTGGGAACGGATTATCACCAGAGATTGAAAAAATGGCTGATCCAAGCTCAAAAGAAAGATATAGCCATCTCCGGCGCGCTCACCGATCCCAAGGGCGACAGAACTAAGATACCTTCACAGCAGGATGATCCGGATATGAATCTTCATCTGGTGGAGAAAAGAGAGGACGGCATCGTAGTCAAAGGCGCCAAGGTGATGATCTGTGGAGTGGCGGCATGTAATGAGATATTCGTCCTTCCCGGCTCCGGATACAAAGAAACAGACAAAGACTGGGCTATCTCTTTTGTGATACCAAGGGATACTGAGGGATTAACCATTGTGGAGACCCGTCGTCCATCCGACACCAGGGAGGAAGAGGAAGGTTTTGATATTCCGGTGAAGATAGGAGGAATCACCCAAGCTTATCTTTTCTTTGAAAACGTATTTGTGCCCAATGAAAGGGTATTCATGTGTGGAGAATATAAATACAGCTTAGGTGCGGTTTTGAATTTCATCATGCCTTACCGGGCGGCGATCGGAAGTTGCGTGGCAGGGCAGGGGGATCTGAAGGTGGGAGGGGCGATGCTTTTGGCGCGGGCTAACGGTCTTTCCTCAAAAGTCTTCTCTGAGAAGCTGATTCGCATGGTAATTAACAATGAGACCACCTTTAGTATGGGAATTGCCGCCGCCACCTTAGGAAGAAAGCATCCTTCCGGAGTATGGCAGCCTAACCCTCTGCTCTCCAATGTGAACAAGGTGCACGTAGCCACCCTGCCTTATGAAACTTCTGTTCTGGCTCAGGACATTGCCGGAGGCATCGGCGAGACCGGCTGTATACCATCTTATGTAGATTTTAATGATGAGAAATACGGGCACCTGGTCAAAAAATATCTAAAAGCAAAATCATCGGCTGAGGCACGCACCCGGGCGGCGCGCTTGATAGAATGGTTAACCATAGGTGCCGGAGTTCCCGGATGCATGCATGGTGGAGGATCACCAGACGGAGCCAAGCTGGTGATTCGAGCTAATGCCAAATTAGAGGATAAAGCCGAGCTTGCCAGAAGATTAGCCGGCATAGAAGAAGAGATACCCGAACCAGAAAAGAAGAAGAAATAAATTTCCATCCCGTTTGGCGCAGACTAAAATGAGAAGCTGCCCAATTGGGGAAGTGAAACGTAGGGATGTAGAATGTAGGGGCGGAGCTTTAGCTCCGCTCATTGCGAGGGCGAATCTAATGGTTATCAACTTTTTAACGTGACAAATTTTTAGCAATGTTGGGAGAAACAATCTTTTGCAATCCCCCTTTTATAAAGGGGGATTTATGGTAATCAACCAAATATTTAGATGTGCCCGCACTTAGGCACGATTAAGATATGCTCTTAGCAATTAAGGCGTTACCCTTTTATTTACCAGAATGGACTCTTCAATCTGTTAACTTATTTAGTTGAAGACCATAAGATTCGCCCCTACATTTTTTCTGCTCATATTTTACAAACATACCACCTCCTGCATTGTCCGAGACAAGCTCGGACACTATACTCGTAGGTCCGAAATCTCCCCCTTTGGCGGGGTTTCGGACAATTAATCTTAATTCTTTAGCAAAAAAAGGAGACCTTGTTCAAGGCGGGTGTTCTTTCTACAGGGTCCTACGGATACCTGCCATCATTCTCGTTGGTGAAGAACGCCAATGGGAAACAGAGTTACAATTGCTATGTGGCGCAGGTTAAAAAACAAACCTGCGCCACACTTCTTGGATGGTTCTGGGGCTAACAGCCGGGTGCTGGTCCACCCTTGTAAAGATAGTTGATCAGATGAAGCACATCCCCCAGGTCAACCACGCCGTCACCATTACAATCTCCAGTTTCTAAGGGATCAGGAGCAGGGCCGCCCTTATATAGATAGCTGATTATATAAAGCACGTCCCCCAAATCGATCACCCCATCTCCGTTTACATCCCCGGGGATGTATTCATAAATACATATCCGATCAATACGTCCAGCCGAGGTTGAATCAGGGTGAGCAGCCGATGAGTGATTTGTCGCACTTACCGTGAGAATCAAATAGTCGTCTGTGGCTTTCCATTTGATTGGAGGCATCGACATCCATTGTTGTGCTGGCGTTACCGGCGGTGATACACCAATGACTACACCGGGAGGGACACCTGTCCCGGTCAGCGGTATGATCGAAGCACGGAACTCAAATTGAACAGGATAGGGTCGACCTGGCATCGGAACCCAATACGCACAGAACTTAATGGTATAACACCGATCCTTGACAAAAGTAAGCGTTTGCTGGATAGCTTCACCAGCAACCTGATTTCCCCACATAGTCACGCACGCTGGATCACAGCAAGCATTACCAACATGGACGTCTGGAGAGCCGTACGCAAGGGTCCAGTGATCTGTCTCCCCAGGAGAAGGCATTTGACCCTCTACGGCGCCATCGATGAAACTCCAGTTCTGGACGATGTTGTTGGGACAAGGCTCACAGCCACAATTGCCAAAATCCAGACCGCTCACACTCTGGTATGCTACCACCGTTCGGTCATAGTAAGGAGTAGGATCCGGCCACGTCTGCGTCCACCCTGACTGATTCACTTCACGGATCCTGTACCAGCCGGGGGCAGGCACAGTGAAGCAGTAGTCGCCCTGTGCGTCAGTTGTCGTGTACGGTTCCCCTGGGTCGTCAAATGCACCGTTGAGGTTGTAATCGATGAAGATGGGCCAGTTATCAAGTCCGAGGTCATTCATATCCTGCATTCCGTTGCAGTTGTGGTCCCAGAACTTCATGCCACAGAGCTCAGCTTTGCACTTGCCAAGAGCACCTGCCTGGTAAATCAAAAATACATCATGGTCTGTCAGGACTGAGTCGAAAAGTTCCAGCTCGTCGATCCTAATGTCGAGATAGCCTACTGGCTGTAGCTGTGCAATGGCTCCCATAATTAGAGCCTCAGTGTTGGCAATACTCGTGGGAGAAAGGCAAGTTGCCGACGCTGCGAGCGTTGCATCAATGTAGAGACTAACAAAAGCGTCGCCGTATACAGGGTAGTCTCTATCGACCGTTACAGCAACATGATGCCAGACAGCCTGGGATATCTGGAAAGGAGCCTGAATCGGGGTGGCGGTGCCAAGACCCCACGCCAGTATGAATGACAAATATCCGCTCTCCAAGTAGAATCGGTATCCCAGCTCAGGTGTCGTCCCGTTGTACTGCATCTTCTCAACGATGGGCTGAAGGTCGGTTCCAGAGTACTGGGTAATATAAACCCATGCGTCGATCGAGAAATCGGTGGAACCGAACCGTATGTCCGGCTGATCGTCCACGCTGACATAAGTGCGGTAAACACCATTCTGCCAGAAATAGAGCGCATCACCGACCTTGCCGACTACGGACTGGGGTGAATACCCCACCCCAATCGCACCGTCAAGGAGTGGTGTTCCGGGGTGGCAACCAACAACAGCAATATCTTTGACAATGGTTGCGCCAGTCTGGTCATCCAGCGGCCACCAGGCGACCATATAGTGCGTACTAGGTGTAGCACATTTGCACTTTCCATCGGAGCCCGCCTGATAAATGCTCTGCACTTCCGCGGGAGTGAGGACACGGTTGAAAAGCTCGACCTCGTCGATATAGCCATTGAAATAATATGGGATGCTAGCTACGTCCACCGGATGGCGTCGCCCGATCCAAAGATCACCGGTGTTACTTATGTCACCCGCTTGAGTCAGTGGATTAAAAGAAGCTACATTCACCCCATTCACGTAGAACAGACCACCGGCTGGTTCATCGCGATCTACCGTCACGGCAACGTGTGTCCAAGTATTGATCGGTATGGAAACTCCGGAGGAATAGTTCTGACAAGCATTGTCCATGCCCGGTCCACACATCGAATTGGGTCGATTGTCCACAGCAAGCTCAAAACACACTATACCCTCATATAAGAACAACGTGTAACCGTGCGCTTGGACATCGTCCTCCCGCTTGTCAACAATCGGTTTTATCTCAGTCAGATCTGTTGGGAAAATCCAGGCATCTACGGTCAGATCGCCTGTCCCGAAGTTCAATTCGGGATGATCGGGAACATCAACATAGTTTGACCCGTCAAAGCTTAATGCACCCCCAACCTTTCCAGTTACTGGAACCGGACTGTTCATCCAGGTACCAGAATTATTAACGTTACCTCCAATGTCATTCGCAGTCGGGCCCGACGTCTCATCCAGCGGCCACCAGGCAACCATACCGCTTGGCGGCGTTACACACTGAGCATACAGGGACTGCGGCACCACAACGGCGCCTAAAAGAATTATCCACATCCAGATGCATACCAAGCTTCTCCAGAATTTGTGGACAGGAAGACTAAACGCAAAAGAGTGTTTCATCACTCCTCCTATATGGTTAAATGGTTAAAAGGATTCATCCTGATCCCCCGCCAAAGGCGGCGGAGAACGGACGAGAGCACCCCCCTCCTATTTAGGGCCTTGCGGTCTGCTACATTTCTCATCTCTCTTTGAAAAGGTTTAACGCCCAGGCCCTTCTGTCACAAGTGGCCTTGGCTGCGCGGCTACGATAAAGACAAAGATTCCTTTATTTCGTCCCAATGTTTTCAGAAGTAGGCCAGTAGGTTTGAGTCCCAACATCCCTAATCATCTTCCCGAACTCACCCTTCCAGGACGGTCGATCAGCAACGAAGCTTCAGGAAGACAATAAGATAAACGCAAACATGCTTCCTGCAAAGCGATACTCAAGAAACCTATTCCATATGAAAACGATGCTTTTAATCTAAAATATAATATGATCCACAAAAAGTCAAGATAAAAATGCAACTAATGTATAGAGTTTCCCTTTTTTTTCAGCCACTCCCATGCAGGCTGAAGCCTTCGGCTACCCACCTCTTCCTTTGGGAAGCCCACGTCGTCCAAGACAAGCCCTGAACCATGTGGTTCAGGGCAAGCTCAGGCGTTACACTTGTAGGTCCGAAATGTCCCGCCTCTGGGGCGAACCATCCGGTTCACCCCTCTGGCGGGGCTTTCGGACAATCAATCTAACAGCCGGGTGGCGGTCCACCTTTGTAAAGATAGTTGATCAGATGAAGCACATCCCCGAGGTCAATCACTCCGTCACAATTGGCATCGCCAATCCATAAAGGATCAGGCGCAGGGCCACCCTTATATAGATAGTTTATCACATAAAGCACATCCCCCAGGTCAATCACACCATCTCTATTGACATCGCCACGAATGAGCTTGGAAAAGATCATCACAGCACACTCGACCTCAGTGGTAAAAATGGCCTTCCCATCTTCAGGTGCCGGTTTGGTAACGTCTCTGAATTTTTGTGGAACGTTCATGCCCGAGTATTCACCTTTAAGCCACCATGTGTAGTCAATCTCCCAGAAAGGATTACCCGGACTGGGAAACGGATTGTCAAGTGTGCTTTGATACACATCCTGCGACACGTATTGTGGGTCATTATGGTATTCAGGAGGATAAGTTCCGGCTGGTAGGTGTGTGGGTGGCCTGACTCTGCCAGGCCAACCCTCTACTGCCCGATCCAGGGCAGGGTCGCTTATGGCGATCCTCAGGAACTCGGAGCATACACCAGCCATGGTAACATAATGTCCGCCGTCCCTATACCAATCTTCTGTAATTTCATCATACCACCAGAAACCTAAGAGCAGGATAATGTCCTGACACTTTTTGAGCGAGTCCTCTATTTCGAAGAAGTCAGGCTGGAAATAGGTATGCTCGTACAGATTGAATGCATAATCGGTAAAATACTGATCCAAGCCTAACTGTATCGAATCCACGTAGGTCCCTGTATAATAGGGATCACACTTAAAATAAGTGCACAGAAGCCGGATGAGGTCAGGTGGGGTCATGCCCGCAGGAACGGCATTAAACCACCATAAACAATTTGCCACCGCAGTAGGACCGCACATAGCTACCGAATCTCCTCCGAATTGATATTGATCAAAATCCGGCATGCCGCTGGGTGCAGGAAAATCCTGATCCGGTTTATCTGCCTTCCAATACCATAGGGAATCGCACTCTATTGCTCCAGCATATCCGGTCGCCCGGATGATGGCATCCCCGGGAACCGGAGGATCCCACTGATCATACCATTCGTAATATTGTAGATCAGAACGTATTATCCAGTTGTCGCAAGTATCCGCCGGAAAAGTATCATCATCCATCATCAGGCTGGGATGCGGATGCTCAGGATCACGTGGTTGGGTGTAGACTATTTCTAAGAAAAATGGGTGATTTACACAACAAGGGTTGCTGAGGTTTAAAGTCATCATGTAGGGGTAAGCCGAATCACTGGGTATGCTGAAGTCTTCGGAGCACAAAACCGCCTGTGGTCCAGAACAACTGTCACCTTGATTTGAATCCCTTATATTGACTCGTATAGCTACGGGCCAGTTATAGCCCCCACCAGGAGGTTCATAAAGGTAAAAATGAACATCGGTGATCTTGAAAGGATAGGGGGATTCACCACACTGTGCCGGATTCATAAATACAGCGAAACCCATTCCTGAATCAAAGGAAGCATAGTAATAGGTGGGACTATTAAAGTCGTTGATAATCTCGCAGTAGGTTCCAGATTTTTCAAAACCCTCAAAAGACTGAGGGATAATTTGGTCTTCTGGAATTCGATTAGGGATTTGCCTTTCAAAAGACCAGGCGACTGAGGTTGTAAACAGAACTACCACGAGCAGGAGGGTAGCTACCATCAATGATGTTAGCCTTTGTTTTGTGGCTTTCTCCTTTCCAGACTCAGAAGAGTTAATCAGAACAGAGCGCAAAATGATAATTAGGGAATGCATGAAACCTCCCATGTTTGGAGTTGGAAAAAGGATGGGTATCTCATCTTATATCTCTTTCATAAAAAGGAAATTTTCACGCTAATGGTAGCAAGACTTTTTTGAGTTGTCAAGAAGATTTTTCTTGACAAAGAGGTAAGGATTGGTGAAACCTACCAGCCATGGAACACCAAGGGGAAGCAGGGAACGAATATTCCCAACAGATGGAGAGGATTAAACGGGTCAACGGATTAAGCGGATTAAACGGATGTGCATTATAAGTTATCAGCTTAATCCAACCAATTAGCTGTGAAGGATTGATTTTCCCTTGCTCCAGGCGGGTGTTCTTTCCCAAGGATTCTGCGGATACCTGCCATCATTCCCGTTGGTGAAGAACACCAACGGGAAGCAGGGATTTGAATTTTGCGCCAGCTTTTGGGAATGTAGAATGTACGGGTGGAGCTTCAGCTCCACCCATTGCGAGGGCGAATCTTTGGATTCGCCCCTACATTTTTCCTCATCATGTTTTAGAAACATGCCACCCCCCCCTGCATCGTCCGAGACAAGCTCGGACGCTACACTCGTAGGTTCGAAATGTCCCGCCTCTGGCGGGACTTTCGGACAATCAATCTTAGTTCCCCCCGAAAAGAAAAATGCACTCTTTTTTCCTTGACTGAATTGAAATGGGTGTATATTGTGTTTGCAATAATGTGGTGAAGGAAAGTTGACTCCTTCCGATCATAGCACTCAGAACCGTTCGGAAAGGCATTTTTTCAAAAAATTTTAAATTTTCGGGACACTTCAGGTGTATATTAAATACTGACACTTAGGAGGAAAAGATGGCAGAAAAACAAGATCTGGAAGCGGTAGAGAAACTAAATGAGGCTCGGAACAAAATAAAAAATGAAATCAAAAAGGTGATCGTGGGACAGGAGCGGGTGATCGATGAGCTTTTGATTGCGCTCTTGTCAAATGGACATTGTCTTTTGATCGGAGTGCCGGGATTGGCTAAAACTCTGATGATCTCCACCATATCCCGAATACTGGATTTGAAATTCAATCGTATCCAGTTCACCCCGGATTTGATGCCCTCCGACATCACCGGCACGGAGATCATTCAGGAGAACGTATCAACTGGTGAGAGAACTTTCAGGTTTGTTAAAGGACCCATTTTTGCCAACATCGTTCTGGCGGATGAGATAAACCGTACCCCACCCAAAACCCAGGCCGCACTTTTGCAGGCAATGCAGGAGCATGAGGTTACTGCCGGAAGTGAGACCTATAAGTTAACAGAGCCTTTCTTCGTATTAGCCACACAGAACCCCATTGAGCTAGAGGGAACCTATCCGCTTCCTGAGGCTCAACTGGATCGTTTCATGTTCAATATCTACGTGGACTATCCTTCCGAGGAAGAGGAGAACACAATCGTTAAATCCACCACCAGCGCTTACGGATCGGATCTGGGAAAGGTGATGGGATCCGACGAGATCATAAGGCTACAACAGCTTGCTCGCCGGGTGCCGGTGTCGGATCATGTGGTAAACTATGCGGTCAGACTTGCCCGCAGCACCAGATCACTTAAGAACAATTCTCTCCCCTATATCAAAAACTGGGTCAACTGGGGGGCCGGACCACGGGCTTCTCAATACATGATCTTAGGAGCAAAGACCAGGGCAATCTTGGATGGCAGATACACCCCTTCCACAGAAGACGTTAAGGCAGTGGCAAAGCCGGTTCTAAGACACCGCATCGTCACCTCCTTCAATGCGGAAGCAGATGGAGTGGGGACTTTGGAGATTATTGAAAAACTCATGCAAGATGTCACGGAGGAGTAGTTTGTCGAGGCTAGTTTGAGCGTGACGAAGCTGAAAAATTACCAACAGATGAAGCAGATGAAAAATTTCAAGCATCGAGTTTCGAAAAACAAGCTTCACCACGAGCTTCGCCAACGACAAACGATAGAGGTCGAGGGTGGTTTTTACTGTTCTGTCGGGTTCCCAGACCCGAAAGGAGGTTGTGTGCTTTCCGCCAGGTCAGGGACCTGGCGGGCACGAAAGGATGTGGAAGAAGAATAGAAGAGTAAGTCGGGTTGCGACCCCGCCTCTGGCGGGGGAGCTACCCGACATACTCTTTTGTCGGGCAGTCCTAATGGACAGCCCGACCTACTAAAATCTTAAATAGCGAGGTTTTTTCATGAGGTGGGGAGACGTTTTCAAAAGCTTTTTGTTTCTCTTTTTGATCTTTGGATTTTTAAGTTGCAGCAGCAAAGAGAAACGGGCAGAAGAACATTTCAAAAAGGGCTTTGAGTATCAGAATCAAGGCGACTTAGATAAAGCGTTAGAAGAATATCAAAAGGCACTTCAGCTTAACCCTAACTATGTAAAGGTTTATACAAATGTTGGGACGATATACTTGGAGAAGAAAGATTACGATCAAGCCATCCAGCAGTTTAAAAGGGTGATCGAGCTAAACTATTATGATACAAAAGCCCACTATAATCTGGGTTTAGCTTATCTTTATAAGGGGGAGAAAGATATGGCACAAGAAGAAATGAAATTCCTGAAAAGCATACGTTCCGAATTTGGGGACGTCCTGGAAGAGAAAATTGGGGGAAAGTAGGCTAAAATCATGCTTTTGGGTCCATAGAGTCGACAGGGGAGGGTGTGCTTCCCGCCGGGTCAGGGACCTGGCGGATACGAATAAAACAGAGAAAAATTAAACGTAGGGACAGGGCTTGTCCCTGTCCGCTTTAAAAACGAATTGTATGGAAGATTATCGCAGATTTTTAAAGCCGGATGTGGTCTCCAAGTTGTCCGGGATGGAGATCAAAGCCAGGTTGGTGGTGGAGGGTTTCATCGCCGGCTTGCATAAAAGCCCCTATCATGGGTTCTCGGTTGAGTTTGCCGAGCACAGACAATATATGCCCGGTGACCCTCTGAGAAATGTGGACTGGAAAGTTTATGCCAAGACGGATCGATTCTTCATCAAGGAGTTCGAAGAGGAGACCAATCTGAAAGCCTATATCCTGCTGGATACCTCCGGCTCCATGGGATACAGTTCCAATGGCGTAAACAAGCTGGAATATAGCTGTTATCTTTCCGCCGCCCTTTCTTATTTGATGTTGAAACAGAGGGATTCAGTGGGATTGGTCCTGTTTGATCAAAATATAAAAAAGTATATTCCTCCCAAGTCTGCCTTGAGAAGTCATCTGCATGTCATCCTGCAGGAGTTGGACAAGCTGAAGCCATCCCAGACAACCAATATCAGTTCTGCTCTGCACGAGATGGCGGAGAGGATAAAAAGACGGGGCTTGATTATCTTGATCTCCGATCTTTTTGACGATCCAGATAAGGTAATAAATGGGCTGAAGCATTTTCGACATAAAAAACATGAGGTAATCGTTTTCCATGTGCTGGACCCAAAGGAACGTAGCTTCGCCTTTCCGGAATTAGCCATTTTCAAAGATATGGAGACAGATGAGGAACTGATGACCTCACCCTGGCAGATAAGAAAGGAATACACCGAACGATTTAAAGCTTTGGTCAACAAATATACCCTCCAATGTCGGGAAAGCTTAATCGACTACGTGCTTCTGGACACCTCCATTCCCTTTGATTATGCTCTGTTTTCCTATTTGAGCAAAAGACAGAGATTGTGGTAAGTCAAGCGGTCAACGGATTAAGCGGATGAAACGGGTCAACGGATTAAACGGATGGAGCAGATGATAGAAGTAGAAAGGTTTGTATCCGTTCAATCCGTTTCATCCGTTGACAGTACTTAGGGATAAAAAATTGAAAAAGAAATTATTGATCGGCGCTCACATGTCCATCTCTGGTGGAGTTTTCAATGCTCTCCTTTATGGGGAAGAGTTAGGATGCACCACCATTCAGATCTTCACCAAAAACAACAATCAATGGAAAGCCAAAGAGCTTACGCCAGAGGATGTGAAAAAGTTTTTCGAAAATCAAAAAAGGACTGAGATATCTCCAGTGGTGGGGCACACCGGGTATCTGATAAACTTAGCCTCTCCCAAAGAAAATGTATATAATCAGTCTCGGGAGTCGATGCTGATTGAGTTAAAACGAGCCGAGCTTCTTGGTCTGCCATATCTGGTGATGCATCCGGGTTCACATCTGGGGAAAGGGGAAAAAGAGGGGATAAAAAAGATTGCTGGCTCCATAAACTGGCTTCATCAGAAGACCAAAGGATATAAGGTAAAAATCTGCCTGGAGACCACTGCTGGTCAGGGAAGCGCCATTGGGTATCGTTTCGAGCATCTGGCTGAGATAATTGAACAAGTGAAAAATAGTAAGCGACTGGCAGTTTGTTACGACACCTGCCACACCTTCGCCGCCGGATATGATATCCGAACTAAAAAAGCTTATGAGTTGACCTTCAAGGAATTTGATAAGGTTATCGGGCTTTCCCGACTTAAGGTGATTCATGTGAACGACTCGGTAAAAGATTTGGGTTCCCGGGTGGATCGACATCAGCATATCGGGAAGGGAAAGATCGGCTTGGAAGGGTTTCGTTTATTGATGAATGACAAAAGATGGGAGAAAGTCCCCAAGATTCTGGAAACTCCCAAAGAGGAAGGAGCGACAAGGGACATTAAAAATCTAAGCGTGCTCAAAAGCTTGGTCAAATAAAAAAATGACGGATGACTGATGACGAATGACGAATAAAAACAGGGTGACCGAGAACTCCAATTGTGTCATTCTGAACGGAGTCCTTCGGCACTTGTCACCCTGAGCGAAGTCCCGCATTCTGCGGGACGAAGCGAAGGGTCTGGAGTGCCTCAGGGTAAACTCCGCGGAGTGAAGAATCTTGGTTTTATGCGGGTTGGGAAGCGAGATTCTTCCCCATATGGGGCAGAATGACAATTCTCAGTCATCCTGAAAAGACCTTACCCCTCCATCCCTTTCATGGAGAACCCCTGTCCCCCGCCTCCGGCGGGATTTTCAACATGAAATGGAGAGGGAAAGATAGAGGGGAGGTAAAAAACAGTCACAGTTTTGCTTGTAGAAATGAAAACATCTAAAGGGAACATGAACAAAATGAAATTTAAAATCTGTTTGGTCTTCTTGACTTTGCTTTTCTTCATCAGCTTGAACCCGGTGTATGGTGCCTCCGGCATACTTCTGAATATCAGAGTGGAGGAGGGGATTCCCCAAGACAGCACAAGCTTTGAGCTTATAGATCAAAGAGAAATAAGGCTTCTAAATGGGGTAGAGACCGCCTCATTTCAGGCTAATTTTTCTCTGTCGGTAGTCCCTACCGTCTTAGATAGTGAGAACGTGACATTGACCTTAAGTCTTATAACCCTGCCTCCCAGGCCCCAGACAATTCTGCGTGAAGTGTTGGCTAAGAATAAAAAAACATTCTTCTTTAACCAGGTGAAGGTAAAACAGGGAAAGGTCTTTCGAGTTTACCTAACCCCTGAAATAATGGATTTGCCAGAGCCAGAATGTCATCTGGATACCCGGGACAAGGAAAGTGAAGACTGGGATGAGCTTCCCAGCGCTCATTTCTTCTTCCGCTATATTTTGAACTCCCTGGCTGATTTTCACTGGGCAAAGATCAAAGGGCATGTCGAGACCGAATACAGACGCTTTCGAGAGGTCTTCGGGTTCACCCGACCAGCCATGGACAGGATGGAATATTTTCTCCTTCCATGTCGGGTAAATGAGGTGGTGTGGGATGACCGATTTGATATGGGACTGGATCCGGTAAAAAACAAAATCTACGCTATCTATGATCTTTTTGAGAGAAGCTTAGACTCTCCGGGGATGGGCTTCCTTCTGTTTTACCGGTTATGGGGGTATGCTCCCCCCATGCTGGCGGAAGGAATAGGAGGTTATTTCTCCCTATCGCATCACTTCACCAAAAAGCTGATCGCCGACCAAAGATGGGTCCCCTTAAAAAAGCTGAAGATAACCAGAGATTATAGAGGGCAGTCAAAAGATGTGGCTTTCTGGGAGTCCTGTTCATTTGTAAGGTTTTTGGTGAAAACTTACCGTTTAGATAAATTCAAGCTCCTGTATGAAAAGTCTACTGATCTCACCTTGGAGCAAGCCATACAAGAGATATATCAGAAAAATCTGGCTACCTTAGAGAGGGAGTGGCTTTCCTTCCTTGAAGGATACCGGGATACTATCGCCGATTTTTACTACTTAGCTTCTGTCAAGATGAATAACCATCATTATGATGAAGCGGTAGAATTATATCAGGATATGTTGAGCTTGTTTGGAAGAGACCCGGGAATACTTCGCAGTCTGGCGTATGTGTATTATCTTAAAGGGGATTATGATCAATCAGAAAAATTCTATCAGGAGGTGCTTTCTGGCGATACTTTAAACCTGGAATATCTTCACATTCTGGGGAATATAAAGAGTGTCAAAGGTGAATATGATAAGGCAAGAAACTATTACCAGAAGGTGATCTCTCTGGATTCAGGCTATGTGCAATCTTATGTCAAGTTAGCTAAGCTGGAGATAGCCACCGGGGATTTTCTGTCTGCCAAAGAACACTTTGAACAAGCCCAGGGTTTGGAGACAAAAACTCAAGCCAAGGTGGAGATTTATTCCGGTCTGGGAACCATCTATGAGAAGCTGGGCAAAATTGAAGAAGCCAAAAAAAGCTTTCAAAATGCGCTGTTTTATGCCAAACGTTTTGTTGTCGAATTTTCAGACAGACCCATTCCTTATCTTAAATTAGGTGAATCGTTTTTCAACGTGGGAGAGATAGACTCGTCAATTAACTATTTCCAGATAGCGGAGTTTTTAGAAGATAGGCTCCTCTATCGGGGCAGAGTGCTTTTGGTTTTAGGAAAGGCATATCAGGAGAAAAATAATATGCCCAAAGCCAAGATGTGCTTCCAGGAGGTGCTGAACCTCCCCTCGGGATTTGAGGAAAGAAAAGAGGCGGAGAGGCTTTTGAAGTCCATGTGAGCGATCATAATCGAAAGAGTGAATTGAGAGTGTAGTAGGTCCGAAATGTCCCGCCGATGGCGGGATTTTCGGACAAAACAATTGAGTCGGATAGTCCCGCCATAGGCGGAACATATCCGACCTACAACCTTATCCCCTATCCCTTTCTCTATTCCATGGATAGAGGGAAAAAGGGGAGAGGTAAAGCTTTTACACATGTTCAATTTTTTGAATCCCATAATACTTTTTGCGGCAGGAGCTGCGGTCCTGCTTCCCTTGCTGATTCACATATTTAATCGACAGAAGGTAAAGAAAATATCTTTCAGCTCCCTCCTGTTTTTAAGGTCTCTGGAGAAGACCCGGATGAGAAGGGTGAAGATCATGGAGTATCTTCTGCTTATAATCCGCACTCTGATCATCCTTCTGGTGATTGCTGCCTTTGCTCGGCCAGCCATAAGAGGAGGCTTTGCCACAAAGGTGGGAGCACACGCCAAGACCTCTGTGGTTGTACTTCTGGATAATTCTTACAGCATGGGTTACGAGACCAAAGATGGACCGGTCTTTGGGCTGGCGCAAAAGAGGGCAAAAAAAATACTTGAGCAACTCAAGGAAGGTGATGAAGCCAGTTTAATTTTGTTCGCCTCTCAACCAAAACTTATAAATCCTCAACCAACCTACGATTTCAAGAACCTGATAAAGTATCTGGACGAAGAGGTAATGCTCTCGGCTGAAAAAACCGATGTGGGGGAGGCTTTGAAAATTGCTTATGAGATCTTGAAAGATTCCAAGAATCTAAACCAGGAGATTTATCTTATCACCGACATGGAGAAATCCGGATGGTTCTCCCTCCATCCAGACCTTCTTTCTTCTGAAAGAAAAAAAGGGAGGCTCTATCTGGTGGATGTTTCGCCTGCAGAAAAACAGAATCTGTGCATAGAGGAGATAAACTTCGGCAATCAGTTGATAGAGAAAGGAAAGCCTTTTCAGATCACAGTTAAGATCGCCAACTACAGTTCCCAGCCGACCAGAGATCTTCTGGTGGGACTTTATCTTGATGGAAAGAGGGTGAGCCAGACTGATGTAGATATTGGGAGAGGTGAAAGAGTAACGGTGAAGTTTATGCCAACCGTGGAGGAGGCTGGAATTCACACCGGGTTCTTTGAACTGACCGATGATGACCTTTTGATAGATAATCGCAGGTTTTTCGCATTCAAGATTCCGGAGAAGATCGATGTGCTTCTGGTTGGAGAAAACCAGAGGGACACCCACCATTTGAACTTAAGCTTAAATCCTCTGGACAGAAGTGATGCCAACAAGGAGGTTACCAGGATAAATAAAAGCTCTCTGTCGGGGATCGATTTCAACCAGTATCAGGTGGTCATCCTCTCCAACCTCTCCCGATTGACCGACGTTCAGCTTACCAATCTGGAAAGATTCGTCCAGAGGGGAGGGGGAGTATTTTTCATTCTGGGAGACAACATTGATTCTGAATTTTATTCTAACCAGCTTATCAAGAGATTCTTCAATCTAAGTATGAAAGCTCCACTTACTTCCACTAAGAATGTAGGAGGATTTTTTAGCTTTGAGAAGATCGATTTGGATCATCCCATTTTTCAGGTTTATCGAAATGTAGAGAAAGAAAAACTCCCCTTGATAAAGTTTTTCTCCATTTTCGAGTTGTCCGGATTTGGATCCATAGGACCGGAAAACCGGAATGTGAAGACCGTCGTTCGTTTCAATGTGGGAAAGCCGGCACTTATAGAAAGAAGCTTTGGGGCAGGCAAGGTTTTGCTTCTGGCAGCATCCGTTGATGAAAATCAAGGTGATCTGGTAGTGCATCCCTTCTTTGTGCCGCTGATCAACCGGGCGGTGGAGTATCTTGCCTCTGATCTTTCCAGATTGGATGAGGATATCCTGATAGGCTCAAAGGTCACCCGGGAACTTCCCGCCGATTTAGCTGGAAAGGGAATAGAGCTGTTCAATCCAGAGATGAGAAAAATAGCGCTGCAGCCATCATTTCATACTGACAAGCTCATCTTGAGGATAGACGATACTTACTTGCCCGGGATATACAATATACGTGCTTCAATTTCTTCATCTATCAGAGGAGAGGTGGTGGATCGATTTGCAGTAAACATTGATCCCAGAGATTCTGATCCCGAAAAGATAGACATATCCGAAGTAAAAAAGAAATTAGAAGGTCTTAGCTTTTTTTACATCCACCCCCAGGATGACATAGAGAAATCAATTCTACAATCGCGCTACGGCAAAGAACTCTGGAAAACATTATTGTGGATAGCCTTTGGTCTTTTGGCTCTGGAGATGTTTCTGGCAAGGAGCAAAAAGAAGGATATGGTGAAGGAAGAAAAGACTTAAAGAATTTGGAGTATCAAGCTTTAGCAAAGATGTCGGGTAGCTCCCCTACGGGTCGCAACCCGACCTACAGGCTGGAGTATCAAGCTTTAGCTTGATCTTCATCCTTTTTCATTTGCTTAATCTGTTGGGAAATTCTTTCGATATTCCTTTTCACCATCCCAATCTGCTCCGGCATCCCTATTTCTTCAAATATCTTTAGAGCTTGATTTAAATCTTTCAGAGCTTGATCCAGATCGCCTTTTGCTTGATAGACCAAGCCAATGTTACCCAGAGCACTTGCCACACCCTCCTTGAAACCTATTTCCTCATGAATCTTCAAAGCATCCAGATGATATTTCAAGGCTTGATCCAGATCTCCTTTGAGTTGATAGATCACACCGATGTTAACTAAATCACTTGACTCACCTTGTCTGAAACCTATCTCATGATGAATCTTCAAAGCATCCAGATAATATTTCAAAGCCTCAGCAAAATCTCGTTTGGCTTGATAGATTAAACCGAGGTTCCCCTGAGTACTTGCCTCACCCTCCCTGAAACCTATTTCCTTAAAAATCTTTAAAGCATCGAGATAATGCTTCAGGGCCTGGTCAAGATCACCTTTAAGATAGTAAACATTACCGATGTTGCTCAAATCACTTGCCTCACCCTGCCTGAGACCTATCTCCTGATCAATCTTCAAAGCCTCCTGATGATACTTCAAAGCATGATCTAGATCACCTTTAGCTTTATAGATCAGACCGATGTTGCCCAATTGATTTGCCTCACCTTCCCTAAAGCCCGTCTCCTTATGAATCCTCAATGATTCCTGAAGATACGTTAAAGCTTGATCAAACTCGCCTTTAACTTGATAGATCAGACCGATATTCCCCAAAATAGTAGCCACTCCCAAGGGGTCTTTAATCAACCTTGCTTGCTCGAGCGATTCTTGCAAGCTAATCAGGGCTTGCTCAAGGTCGCCCATGACATAGTAACACTTCCCAAGTCTCTGTAAGATGATACCTTTGTCTTTACCCGTAGCTAAAGCGAGCGCTTTTTGGAAATAATCTATTGCCTCTGTCCACCTGTATTCATCCATCGCCTTTTCTCCCTCCGCCCGCAATCCCCCTATGGCAATCTCTTTTCTTTTTTCTTTCGGAACAGAAGGAAGCCCATCAAGGTAAAGTGAAATGTCGCTTGTTTGCGCGCTTATTCGCCCTTGCAGAATTTCCGCTATTTCTTTATGAAGTTTTCTCTTCTCGAAAAACAAAAGGAGAAGAACTACCGTGATAATAACTCCGGCCATAAATCCAATTATGAAAGTTATCATTTGAAATTAGGTAGAGGAAAGAACGGGTTGACGAGATGTCTGCCATTGCTCCCAATCCTTGCGTTTCCGAGTCTCGTAAGGAGCAAACTGGAAGGATGGCGTAGAGCTTGGTATCGGTTCTAATTCGGGTTCTGTTATTTGTTTGGGGGTCGTAATTTCTTCGGCAGAAGATTTGGGGATGAAACCTCTTTGGGATGCAAACTCCTCCATTGCTTTCCGAGATGCTTTTATTGCTTTCGCCGCTTCATGAATGGACTGAACGCCATCAACTGATGCTTCCAGTGCTTTTGCGGCTTCTTGCAGCGTCTGGATGCTTTCCAGCGTTGCCTTTTCCGCCCTTTCCTTTATCTCCTTTTCCCAATTATCCATGAATCTATCGGTTCTGCGTATGAAGTAAAAGTAGAGCAGAACCCACAAACCTGCAACCAAACATAATCCAATGATACCTATTGCTATCATTTCGTTTTTTCCAGTCCTTTAATTATTTTATCGGTAACTTGTGCTAGCAATTTGACATCTTCACCAATACTGGTGATCGCTGGTACTATTCCAGCCAATGTTTGGATGTTATGTGCAATTGTCACAACCATACTATTTATAGGGTTCAGCGCACTCACAACGTTGTTTTCAGACCTTTTAATAGCACGATTGAATTGCTTTTGAGAGATTAAAGCAACTAAGGCTCCTGCGAATAAGCTTCCCATAAATCCTGTGAGGATTTGTATCAGAATCGCACCTGTACTTGGGAAATTTGCATTCACGATGAATAAATTTATATAATTAGCAATGCTTGTCAAGCCCAAATTTTCGGTTCCCCCGAATTGCATCACCTCTGCCAAAATGGTTTTAGCATAGCGTGTTTGTCGACCTTAACAAGATTAGTGTTGACTCAATTAGTCCTACATACTAATATACGGACGGAGTGTCGATTATTTTCGTTAGAATGGTCAATGAAATAAGGTGAAAGACAGATGACTCTGGTTAGCTTGAAAAATATCTCAAAATCGTATGGCGCCAATCTGGTTCTGAAGGACATCACCTGGCAGATTGAGGAAGGAAGAAAGATCGGGCTTTTGGGATCAAATGGGGCAGGGAAGACCACTCTTTTCCAAATCATTACAGGTGAGCGGGAGCCGGATAAGGGAGAAGTGATCAGAAGCAAACACTTAAGACTTGGATTCTTGCGCCAGGAATATCAACTCGAGGATGAGCTCACCCTGTTTGATGAGATGCTGAAACCATTTTCTGAGCTTTTGAAGCTGCATGAGCGGTTGCGAAAAACCGAAGAAGAGATGTCCTCTACAAATAATTCGAGCAAGTTATTGAAACTTTATGGTGAACTGCAACTCGAATATGAAAACAAGGGCGGATATAGCTATGAGAATAAAATTGAAAGGGTGCTTTATGGATTGGGTTTCAAGAAAGAGGATGTTGACAAGAGTATTAACATTTTAAGCGGCGGTGAGAAAAACCGAGCCGCCTTGGCATCCGTTCTTTTGTCGGAGCCGAATCTTCTTTTGTTGGACGAGCCCACCAATCACTTGGACATTGAGGGGACTGAATGGCTGGAGCAATATCTGTCTGAATTTCCCGGAACGGTGATTTTAGTCTCTCATGATCGGTATTTTCTGGACCGGGTTATCCATGAGGTGACAGAGCTTGAGGATCACTGCATAGAAAGATATGTGGGCAATTTCTCCGCTTACGTGGATCAAAAAGCCAAAAGGTTGGAAAAAGGTCTAAAGGAATATGAAGCACAAAAGGATTATATCCTTCGCACCGAGGATTTCATCCGTCGAAACATCGCCGGACAGAAAACCAAACAAGCACAATCCAGAAGAAAAGCTCTGGAGAAGCTCCAGAAACTGGAAAAACCAAAGACCAAGTCTAAGAAGATGAAAATTTCCTTTTCCCCCACTCAGCGCACTTCAAGAGCACTTATCTGGACGGAGAATTTGAGCAAAAAGTTTGACGGTAAGAGTCTTTTTGAAAACGTCAACTTCTCAATCGAAAGATATGATCGAGTGGGTTTGATCGGCCCCAATGGCTGTGGCAAGACCACGTTTCTGAAAATCCTTATGGGGAAGGAAAAACCCACATCCGGAGAGGTGAGCATTGGTTCCAACTTAGATGTTGGCTATTATGATCAGGAACACCAGGGTTTGGATATGGAAAGCACGGTTTTAGATGAGGTATGGAAAGCCAGTCCCCGTATGTTGCTGTCAGAGATGCGCAGTTTTCTGGCAAAATTCTTATTCTACGGAGATGATGTGTTCCGAAAGATAAAAAGTTTTTCCGGTGGCGAGCAAAGCCGGGTGGTTTTAGCAAAGCTGATTCTGTCCAAACCCAATTTCCTCATCTTGGACGAGCCGACCAATCATCTGGACATCGCCTCCAGAGAGGTTTTGGAAAATGCATTGGCAGAGTTCGGAGGCACGCTTCTGGTTGTCTCCCACGACCGGTATTTTCTCAATAAAATAGTAAGCAGGATTTATGCTTTTGAAGATGGAGCCTTGAAAGAATATTTAGGAAATTATTCCTACTATGAGGAAAAGAAAAGAAAGCAAAAAGAGGAAGAGAAAAAGCTTTTGGAGCTTGAAAAACAGGAAAGAAAAAAGCGAACCCTAATCAAAAAGATCAAGCCTAAAGTCAAGAAAAGAAACCTGTATCAGATAGAAAAAGATATTTCTGAAATCGAGCAGAAAATTGAGGAGATAGATTATCTGGTTGCCACCGAGGAGGTTTACACGAACTGGCAGAAGCTTCTGGAATTGAACCAGGAAAAAGAGGAGTTATCTAAAAAGGTGAAAGAGCTATACGCTGAATGGGAGGATTCAGCCGAGCGGTAGGTCGGGCAATCCTTTTGGACTGCCCGACAGATGAATTAGGATGTGGTTCGGGGTGAGGGCACCCCGAACCAACGCCAAAAAGCCCCAACCACCGCCTTTGGCGGGATTTCCAACTTGGTAAGAGATGGGGCTAATTCATGCGGAACAAATTAACTTATCAAACAGGAACTACAGCAAACGAATTAAATAAATTGACATAATTCGTATGAATGCATACGTATCACCCTCCCCCTCACCCCCTCCCATCAAGGGAGGGGGAAATTTATGACGGAGACCCGTCTGGGAAGTTCCCTCTCCCCTTGTGGGAGAGGGTTAGGGTGAGGGGTATGTAAACTTATCGAAGATACATACGCATTTCTTGCTTTTGTATTAACAACAGCCCGGTGGCGGTCCTCCTTTGTAAAGATAATTGATCAGATGAAGCACATCACCGAGATCGATCACCTCGTCGCAATTTACATCTCCAGTTCCAAAGGGATCAGGGGCTGGGCCGCCTTTATAGAGATAGTTTATTAGATGAAGCACATCCCCAAGGTCTATCACCCCATCCCCGTTGCAGTCACTGGTGGGAAGGCAGTTCAAAAGAACCGAGACGTTATCAGAACCATAATTTGCAGTTGCCAGGTCAATATCTCCGTCACCATCAAAATCAGCAGCAGCGATCGAGTAAGCATAATCCCCCACCGGATAGACCGAATCGGGGGTGAAAGTACCATCCCCGTCATTCATAAGAATCGAAACGTCGCTGGAAAACTCACTTGAAACTGATAGATCGAGGTCATCATCACCATCCAGATCGACGGCAAAAACTGACCAGGGGCCAGTACCCGCTGGATAGACTGAGTGGGCACCAAAGCTGCCATCTCCATTGTTTAATAGAACCGAAACGTTGCTGGAATTACAATTAGCAGTCTGCAGATCGAGATCACCGTCTCCATTAAGATCAGCAGCAAAAACCGACAAAGGAAGATCACCCACCGGATAGAACGAAGAGAGCGTGAAGACCCCATTCCCGTCGTTCAGCAGAACCGCAACGTCGTAGGTACCATAATTAGAGGTCTGGAGGTCGAGATCACCGTCTCCATCAACATCAGCCGCAAAGACTGATACGGGCATAGTCTCATCACTAACTGGATATGTCGAAAGGGGGGCGAAGGTGCCATCTCCATAGTTCAATAAAACTGAGACATCGTTGGTATATATGTTTGCAGTTGCCAGGTCCAGATCGCCGTCACCGTCAAGATCGGCTGCAAAGACAGAGACAGGGCCATCATAGACTGTATAGGTCGTTTGGGGGAAAAAAGTACCATCTCCCTTGTTCAGTAAAACCGAGATATCGCTGTCATACATATTGGCAGTCACAAGATCAAGGTCTCCATCACCGTCAAGATCACCCCCAAAGACCGACCACGGATCCTCATTCACCGGATAATCCGAATGCGGGGAGAAGGTGCCGTCCCCGTTATTCAACAGAACCGAGAGGTTATCCGTGTTAACATTCGCAGTTGCCAGATCCGGGTCCCCATCACCATCTAGATCAGCCGCAAAAATCGACCAGGGCTTCTCACCCACCGCATAGACCGAATCGGGTCTGAAGGTGCCGGGGCTTTCGTCGCTGACTTCAGTGGTGAAAGACCATACGTAACTGCTGTCCAGAGGACATCCGAAGGTTGATTTTATACCGGCGGTGAGTACCACGGTTACGATTCCCCCTACAGCGAAATTACTGTCTGGATCTAAGGTTGCAGTTTTGGTTAAGCTGTTGTAGGTAATCGTACCTTCATGAAGACCAGTAGACCAAGCATTAACCACAAAAGTGGAGTCGTTGATAGTGGTCTCATCCATATCAATATCGAAGGTCACCGATATATCGGTGTTGACAGGCACGTTCAACTCATTCTGTGCCGGTGAGGTGGAAACAATGTGGGGCACAGTGTCCAGTGGGGCGCCACCAGAGATGCAATAAGCTTTTCCTCCTGATTTAAGCATCTGGGTTCCAGCCAGAGCATCGGGTGTGCCATCTCCATCCACATCGGGAAGACCTCTCACCGTGAAAACACGATTTCCGGTGTTGTAGGTCCAAAGAGTGCTACATGCTCTCAGATCAACACAGTAAACCTTATAGTCAAATGAGCCACCGAGAGCCTCAGGATAACCGTCGCCATTTATATCGTCCACTCCGTCGACTGCCCAGACATCTCCTCCTGTGACATAGGAACAGAGTAGGCTTCCGTCGACCCCGCTTAAGCAGACTATGGCGTTTCCCCATGACGCCACCAAGACGTCTTGAATTCCATCATCATCAACATCATCGATAGGCACAACTCTCATGATGTAATCGTATGTTCCCACCAAATAACTCCAGATATGCGCTCCGTTGGCACCGCTTCTGCAATATACATATCCATCCCACACTCCGGCTAAAGCGTCTTGAATTCCGTCTCCATTCACGTCCTCAATGGCGGCAACATCGTGAACCGACGCTCCAAAACCGTGCTCCCATAATACGGTGGCTGTCCCCGTGCTGGCACCTGAGACGCAGATGATTCGATCCTCGTCTGGATCTCCTGCGCCAATTAAAGCATCGTTTTTTCCATCTGTGTTAACGTCCGCAATCTCCGCCACGGCAAAAACAGCGTCATCTGCCTGAAACTTCCAGATCAAGTTGCCATTGGTGCCATCCACGCAGTAGGCGGCGTCTGCATCTGAGCCTGCACCGAAAAGAACTTCAGGGATGTCATCATCATTTAGATCTTCTATGGGGCAGATGCTGTAAATCCAGCCGGAAGGAGGATGGTCATAGGTATCATAAGACCATATCACACCACCATTTTGTCCGTCAATGGTATAAGCGGTTCGTCCTCCCCAGGCTGTGCCCAGAAGGGCGTCGGGATGACCATCCTCGTTTACATCCTCGGTATAAGAGACGCACTGATCGCCATATCCGCCGCTGTTGCTGGGTCCTCCGGGAGGGCGGCAGGACCAGAGAACCGTGCCATAGCCCGGGCTGTTCCCTTTGATACAATAAAAATGATCTGATGCCGGAGCTCCGGCATCATAGGTCTCTATCAGCACATCCGGAAGTCCATCCTCGTCTACATCCACAAATTTAGAGACGCATTCCACGTTTTCGATCCCCTGAAACCACCAGATCAAATCTCCACCATCTTTAAAACCGTCCTTTACCACAGGAACTGGCATCTGTTGAAAAGATTTGGATTGAGACAGTCGTTCTTGCATTATCTGCCAGTCGCGGTCTTTGTTGACCATCCTTCCCCAAGCTGTTTCACCCACCAGAAGCACCAGCATCAACAAAATGGGGGCAAGAACTTTTAACCGTCTGGTAATCATAAAGCTCACCTCCTAAGAAAAAAGTTATTTTGTTGCTTTTTAGTTCTTTTTTGGATATCCTTAGAAACTGCTTTGTTCAGCTTCTTCCAATGTTAAAGTTACCATAATTTCTGGATTTGTCAATAGAATTTATTGAGCGGTTGCTCAAATGAGGCGGTATAGTAATACAAACGTTTTATTTCTGATACGAAACCGCCCCCTCTCCCTATCCCTGCGAAGCATTCATACGAATCTCCCCGGTGGGGAGAGGGGATTCGTACGAATGTACATATGCATTCATACGAACATACGCAGAGGAAGAACTTATCTTTCCTCCAATCGGGCAGAAAACAAGCGGATAGTCTGATCTTGAATTCCTGCGGAAAATTCGAAAAAGAGGTAATTGACTACTTTGCGGATTTACCCATTCACGGGATCGGGTGGAAAAAACTGAAGTCAACTGCTACCATCTCAAGATGGTGGCTTGTTTTTCCCCACCTGAGGCGGGGCTGAAGTTAACACACAACCAGTCCTATGGATCCAAATTCGGATTTTTGGAACCTCTGGTATGAACCGTATGGTTCATACCGCTGACTTGGTAGTTCATTCTCGTATGAGTGCATACGCATCCCCTCTTTTCTCTTGTAGTGAGCGTAGCGAATCTGAAAGAGGGGACAGGGGAGATTAAAATCCCCCTAAAGTCCCCCTGATACTTTAGGGGGAATTTAAGATACACCCCATTTTACAAAAGTGGAAGTCTGACATGCTACTTGATCAGACTAAAGTCTTCGCCTAAAGGCGAGGGTTTTTTCTCCCATGCGAAGCATTCATACGAATTCCCCGAATGGGACAATAATCCCGTCCACAGGATCTCATTTGAGTCAACTGGCAACTGACCTGCGGAAAGCAGTATGAGAGAAAATCTATGTGCTGGATTTTTGGTTAAACCAAAATCAGGGAACAAATATCTCTAATCTTTCATCGATTCCAGGAATTTAGAATTGTTTTTGGTCTTTCTGATGCGATCAAGCAGAAATTCCATAGCCTCCACAGAATTCATCTCGTTTAGGAACTTTCTCAAAATCCATATCTTGGCGAGATCATCTGGAGGGAGCAAGAGCTCCTCCTTTCTGGTGCCGGAGCGATTGATATCCATGGCGGGGAAAATACGGCGGTCGGAAAGCCTTCTGTCTAAAACCATTTCCATATTGCCGGTTCCCTTGAACTCCTCAAAGATCACCTCATCCATTCTGCTTCCACTTTCCACGATAGCGGTGGCGATGATGGTTAGGCTTCCTCCCTCCTCTATGTTTCTAGCGGCTCCGAAGAACCTTTTCGGATTTTTCAGTGCGTTGGAATCCACTCCTCCGGAGAGTATCTTTCCGCTGTGAGGCACCACCGCATTATTTGCTCTGGCTAAGCGTGTGATGGAATCCAGAAGAATCACCACATGCTGTCCATGCTCCACCAATCTTTTTGCTTTCTCCAGCACCATATCCGCCACCTGCACATGACGATCGGCTGGCTCGTCAAAGGTGGAGCTGACCACCTCCCCTTTGACTGATCTCTTCATATCGGTGACCTCCTCCGGTCTTTCATCTATGAGAAGCACGATCAGCTTTATATCCGGGTGGTTGGTGGTGATGCTGTTGGCGATCTTCTGAAGAAGCATGGTCTTGCCCGCCTTGGGAGGAGAAACAATCAGACCGCGCTGCCCTTTGCCGATGGGGGTCATCAGGTCCATGACCCGCATGGAAACCTCCTCAGGGACAGTCTCCAATTTTACCTTTTTTTCTGGATAAAGCGGAGTGAGATTGTCAAAGAGCACCTTATGTTTGGCTATCTCGGGATTCTCAAAGTTCACCGCCTCTATCTTGAGGAGAGCAAAATACTTCTCATTCTCCTTGGGTGGTCTCACCTGCCCGGAGACGGTGTCTCCGGTTCTTAAATCAAAACGTTTTATCTGGGAAGGGGACACATAGATGTCGTCCGGTCCGGGAAGATAGTTGTAATCTGGAGATCGCAAAAATCCATAGCCTTCCTGGAGAATCTGCAGAACCCCTTCGGCGAAGATGAATCCATCCTTCTCGGTCTTGGCCTCCAGAAGTTTGAAGATCAGCTCCTGCTTTCTTAAGCCAGAAAGACCGGGTATTCCCAACTCGTCCCCCAAATCTAAAAGCTCCGAAACGGTTTTGCTTTTGAGTTCTACAATGTCCATATGCACTCACCTCTCATTTTGTGTTGAAAGAATTCTTTTTCTGAACTTACCTTCAAGAAAATTTAGATTGAAACTTGGCTGCCTGTTTTGAAAAAGCACATACGAAGAAAAAATGGTGGTGATTTTGAGGCTTTCCCTTCAGATTTCACTCATTTTCTTCCGGGGCTGTCCGCAAGATTCATAGAAAAAGCTTACAACCCCGCATAATAAGTATTTTACTGGTTAGATTGAATCTATCTTCTGGGTAAGACCTGTATGGGCTTCCATCCTTGAACGAGTGAAGTAACCCCTCGAACTTGGTTTTTCCTCATCTTTCTATGACCTTTCTAATTCATTATATCGATCATCTCCTTTCAGAGCTTGACTTGTTTTTATCTCTGGATTTTGTTCAAAATAGTTGCTAATCCCCACGTTTATGTCCTTAGGATTTGCACCGAGAAGCAAATCATGTTTTCTTTTACCTCACACCCTGTCTCCCCTTCAAGGGAGATCCTGCGGACAAACTAGGAGCATGTCTGAGAATGTAGTTGCTCGATTTATCGAGCCCAATAAATTGGGCAACTACAATCTCATACCACAATATATAAGCCTCTAAAACATGATTTTAGCATTTCTCGGACAGCCTCCTAGAGCTAGCTACTAAAATGAGAAGAGCCTTATTTTTTGGTCCTGGTGGTTTTCTGAGTTATCTTCTCCTCGGAGAGTTCTTCTATCCTCGCATCTCCCCATAGCTTCTCCAAAGCATAAAATTCCCTCACTTCGGGAAGAAATATGTGTATCACCACGTCCACATAATCCAGAAGAATCCATCTGCAAGCTTGATAGCCTTCGTTGTGCCAAAAGTTTATTCCCCGTTTCTGAAGGTTTTCCATGATCCAATCCGCTATGGCTTTGGCATGAACCTCCACATTGGCTGAACAGACCACAAAGAAATCGCACACCGAGGAGAGTTTACGCAAATCGAGGATTTTTACATCGAAGGCTTTTTTCTCTAAAGCGAATTCGCCTGCCAGGTGTGCTAATCTCCTGGACGTTATCTCCAAAAGGCTTTTTTCCTCCTTTTTTGTCCTGGTTTTTATTTGATTTTAAATTGGGTGAATCATTATACTTTTTCAGGTTAAGGGCAAAAGAATTTCCCAGTCGTCACCTATCACTATGGTTAATGAAATTCCCTGGTAATTATTCTCCAATTTTTTGCATATCACGTTTCGTTGAGGGATGCCCAGAGCCTCAGCGGTGAGAAGTGCCACTTCAGATGGCGCGCCCTTCTTTTGATCTCCCAAACGATCCAGAATCAAACTCTCTCTGATTACAGAATCCTCCAGCTTTTCAATCTCCACTATTTGATACACAATGTTATTCACTCTCAATCTCTTCAGCCTTTCTGCCAACCTCTGAGCTACACCCCCTCCCATGGATTTTGCGGTATGAACCGTATGGTTCACACCTGCGGACCTTTGGCATCCATTCAGAATCTGAGTGCGAGCAAAGACCAAGTTTTTTTGTTCTTTTCCACAGGATCCAAATTCGGACGCCTCTGGCTGGTTTAATTTCTTGTAAAATGAGAAGGTATACATCAAAATAAGGAGGGTTAGGAAAACTATGGAGATCTCCAGCAACTTGGAGCCCAAGTAAGCCCTCAAGCCGACTTTCTTCCTTCTCTTTCTGCGGTAGTATCTGTAAGTCTTTTTTCTTTTGTCCTTTTTGAACATTCCGTCTGTAGGTGCAATCCTCAATTATGAAGAAGAGGGATCGTTTTTGAATTTGTTATTTGATTTAAAAAAAGTTTGATCGGGAAAAGCTATCATTGGGTTTAAAAATCCTGCGGAAAAACAAAACCTCACTTCTTATGCTCCCACCAGAGATATTCGTTTCCCAGACTATAGGGAGGAGGAAAGGTCAGAACGTTTATCCATAAGGAGAAACTGTTGCTCGGTCTATAGTGTAACTGGAAGTTGGGTAAAATGCTGTTCTTTACCCCCAGATCATCCCGTCCGAAAACCGAGAGTGGTTGATGCAGATAGTTCAGACTTAAAGTCAGACTCAAGGGATTTGATAGTTGGTATTTTAGAGTGGTGGTATATATGCCAAAGCTTCCGCTGGTCTTTGCACCAGAGAAATATGAAAAAGTATAACTATGATACATCCTGAGTCTTGCGGGATCAAGAAGGCTTAAGCTTTTGGTGTTAGATTTGAATCCCAGAAGATTCTTATCGCTGGTGTTGATATCGAAAGCTTGAACCTGCGCCAAAATCAGGGATAAACAGAACAACAACCCCACAAGAGAAAACCAGAAAATTTTGTTTACCTGTCTCATTAAATCTTCCACCTTTACGAAACTGCTAAGAGAAATATAGAGCCTTTATTAGAACCTGTCAATACTTTTTTAAGAAAGCTCTGAAAAAGTCGTTTTTGCGGGGCTGGGAGCCCCGCCTACGCGGAACTAAGTTGTTGGTGTTTAACACCTAACTGCGTAGGGCGGGTTCTTCGCCCGCCGTAATCTGGCACTTTTTCAGAGACCTCTCTAACAGAACTTTTGAAAAAACTTCAGTTTGTAGTTGCTCAACTCATTGAGCCATTTGGAAACTCGATCGTCAAGATGCTTCGCATAAATCGAGCAACTACGGATGAATAAATTTTCAAGGATCTTGCTTTAAATCTTAAGAGCGCTTTTGATCAAATGAGAATTTCAAATCCCTCTACAAAGCTTAAAACTTCTCCAGTTAGCAAAAATTATACGCCTAAGACAAAACCTTCGTTTGGCTAGCCTGTCGGGCAAGAAGAATCTTCTCCACCTTTATCAACTCCTCTGGTGAATTTATCCCCAGAGTCTCTAAAGGATCGGATGCCACCATTCCCCAGATGGGAAGCTTCTGAGCCTGCAAAAGTTTCAGCGTGTCGGTCAAATAGTATTCTCCCTGTTTGTTTTCGTTGGTGACTTTCTCTAAGACCGAAAACAAGGGGGCTCTGTCAAAGGCGAAGGTGCCGGTATTAATTTCCTTTATTTTTTTTAGATCGGCAGAAGCATCCTTCTCCTCCACTATTTCTTGCACCATTCCTCTTGGGTCCCTGATTATTCTTCCGTATCCGGATGGGTCTTCCAAGATTGCGGTTAAAACGGTGGCGGAAGCCTTCTTTCTTCTATGCTCTTTCAGAAGCTTTTTCAAAGTATCTGCTCTGAGCAGGGGAACATCGCCACATAGAATCAAAATATCCCCATCAAAATCGGACAGGAGGTTTTTAGTCTGCAGGACCGCATGTCCGGTTCCTAACTGCTTTTTTTGAATTACGAACTCGACTTTCAGATGTTTCAAGGAGTTTTGAGCTTGTTCCCAATTATGTCCCACCACCAGGATGATTCTTCCCACCCCCGCCTGCTTAGCTGTGTTGATTATATATTCCACCATTGGTTTTCCACTTAATTTATGAAGCACCTTGGGCAAATCAGACTTCATCCTCTCCCCTTTCCCCGCCGCCAAAATAACTGCCACTGGTGGTTTTGAATGCATCATTTCCCCTTGGGGTAATCGCAGGCTTTAGTCTGCGGGGTTTATATGCGTAACCTGAAGGTCGCGGCTACCTTTTCTTTAGGATCTTATTTTCCTTGTCAACGAAAATTACTTTAGGCTGGTATTTTTTTGCCTCTTCGAATTCTAAGTCACAGTAGGAGACGATGATTAAGAGATCTCCTACCTGTCCCAATCTTGCCGCCGGACCATTTAAGCAGATAGTTCCGGAGTCTGCCTCCGCCACCAGAACATAGGTCTCAAATCTTGTACCATTATTAAGGTTAAGCACCTGCACCTTCTCATTGGGCAAAATATCAGTGGCATCCATAAGATTTTTATCTATCGTGATGCTCCCCTCGTAATTCAGATCAGCTTCTGTGATTGTCGCTCGATGAATCTTGGATTTACAAATTGTAACTAACATAACAATTTCTTCAAAAATAGTTCTTACAAAAGAGAATTCAATCCGTTAAATCCGTTCCATCCGTTGACCAGCTTCTTTAATTTACAAGAATACGAGCCAGAAGCAAGGCTTTTTCTTCGATCCTGTTTCTTATTGATTTACGTGAAGCTCCGGTGCCTCTTTGAGCGCATTTACCAGAGCATAAAGCAATGGAGCTAAATTTAACCGGCTAAAGGTGGGTGTTTTTCACCCACCGCTCTCTTTCCCCGTCCGCAGGTCAGTTGTTCATTTGAATCCACAGGAACTCAAATGAGATCCATAGGATTGGCGAAGCCTGCCAGCCATGCACGGACGCCCCCAGACGGGAGCGTCCGCTCACCCGTACGGGTGCCTGCCCGTCTGGGGAACACCAACGGGAAACAAAGCTCTCATCCGTTGCATCCATCCTGACGCCCGTCTGGGCGCTTAATCCGTTGACCGCAGCCTTATTTCCTCTATCCTCTCCTCCACTAAATAGATAACATTACCTTCCACAACAAGGTAATGGAGGCTATCAGGGGAGTCAAAGATAATCCTTCCTGTTTTAACCATTTCATCTGTTGGCCACTTCCCTTTTTTTACAGGCAACACCACCCACTTATCGCCCACCTGATCCGCATAAGCTACCCGCTTGCTGTCCGGACTTAAGATGGGAACGCTGGCAACGCCATCGTATTGTTTACCCTCTTTTCCGTCCACCACCACAAACATCCTATTACCTGCTCCAGCCACATAAGCCACTCGCCTGTTGTCCGGGCTTACTTTGAAGGACTCTGGTATCCACAGCCACGAAGGAACTGGAACTCCAGCGATAAGTCTTTCAGATGCCACCCTATCGAAAGGCTTTTCTTGTGTCCAGACAGCTGTGGCAATGCAAACAAGAAAAGCAACCAAACATAATGCTATACCTTTCTTGGACATTTTGATATACCTCCTTTCTTAACTAACCAATTGTATATGATATTTTTGGACAAAGCGCGTAGCCCCGCCAAAGGCGGGCCCACCGAGGCATAAAGCCTCGGCTACGCGACTTTTATTTTGATATTATCTATCAATCTGGTCTTGCCGAATCGAACCGCTAAGGAGATTAGTATCTCTCCCTCTAATTTTTTTAAAAGTTCCAAACTATTGGCATCGGTAATGGCAATGTAGTCTATATCAGCTAGAGGTTGTTTATTTATTAGCGTTCTCATACCAGAGACGATCTTGCTTGCCTTCCTTTCGCCCTTTTTTATCATATCCTCAGCCACAAGCAAAGCTTGATACAAAACCTTCGCCTGTTTTCTTTCTTCCGTGGAGAGATACATATTCCGTGAGCTTAGGGCAAGTCCATCCCTTTCCCGCACGGTAGGAGCTATTACCATCTTTATTCGGTAATTCAGATCATCCACCATTTTTTTTAAAACCACCGCCTGTTGAGCGTCCTTCTGTCCGAATACAGCCACATCCGGCTGAACGATGTTAAAAAGTTTTGCCACGATGGTGGTCACTCCCTGAAAATGCACCGGCCTTACTGCTCCTTCCAATTTTTGAGTGATCCTATCTACATTCACATAAGTTAAGTATCCTTCCGGATACATATCTTTCTTCCCAGGGGCGAAAACAAAATCATCCCGCCGAAGGCGGGATTCTAATAGAAATCTGTCTCTTTTGAAGTCTCTGGGATACCTTTTGAAATCCTCCCTTGGTCCGAATTGCGTGGGATTGACAAATACGCTCACCACCAGAACCTCAGACTTCTTTTTGGCAATTCGTATGAGACTAAGGTGTCCTTCATGCAAATAGCCCATAGTGGGGACAAAACCTATGATCTTCCCTTTCCTCTTTAGCTCCCCACAAATCTTTTGCATCTTCTTGGGCGATCTGACTACCTGCATCGGGTATATAAATTAAAAATTCAAAATGAAAAATTCAAAACTACAATTCAAAATTTAAAATTGGTGTTAGGAGCAAGCAACAAAGAGAAATTTGAAACCATTCAAAAACTTCATTGAAAAGGCAAATTGGAGTGTTCACCTTTAGGTGAACCGAATAAAGGGTCTTTTTCATTCAATAGATTCAGGTCAAGCTGAAGCTTGACACTCCAGAGAACCCTTTCCCCCATTTAGCTTTTTCAGATACACTTATATGCTTTGTTAACAGATAAACTTTTAATTTTGATTTGAATTTTTTACTTTTGTTTTTCAATTTTGAATTTTGTTAGTAGCTTTCTTCATCCGATGGAAACTTTCCGGATTTTACATCATCTAAATAATTTTTGCAAGCCTTTCTTATCTCTTTTCCTAACTCTGCGTATCTTCTCACAAACTTTGGCTTAAAATCCTCAAACAGACCCAAAATGTCGTTTACTACCAGCACCTGTCCATCACATCCGGCTCCGGCTCCAATTCCTATGGTGGGAACTTGGAGAGATTGGGTAATCTCTTGAGCCAACTTTTTTGGCACCGACTCAACCAGGATGGAAAAGCATCCGATCTGTTCCAACTTTTTTGCGCTTTCCATCAAATACTCTCTCTCCTCCTCAGATTTTCCCCGAACCACATATCCACCAAATCTGTTGATGGATTGAGGGGTCAAACCGATATGCCCCATCACCGGGATGCCTACCTCGATTATCCTTTTTATGGTATCAGCCATTTCCAGTCCCCCTTCGATCTTGACCGCATTTGCTCCGCCTTCTTTCAAGAAACGCCCAGCGTTGAGAATGGCTTCCTCTGTGCTGGTCTGATAGGAGAGAAACGGCATGTCGCCAATCACCAAAGCTCTTTTTACCGCTGGGGTGACCGCTTTGGTGTGATATATCATTTGATCCATACTGATGGAGAGGGTATTGGGGTAACCATAAAATACCATATTCACCGAATCCCCCACCAGGATGGAATCCATTCCGATCTGATCCAGGATGCGGGCGGTGAAGAAATCATAGGCAGTGAGGATGGCTATCTTCTCTTTCTTTTGTTTGAATTTGATGAAGCTTTTTACCGTGATCTTTTCTTCAGCCACTTTTCTATTCTTCCTTTGGTGGAGGGTGAAAAAGACGCCTCATTTTTCTCCAATGGGCACATAGTATTTAGTGCCGGAAAGCGGCGTCTTCAATAAGGTTAAAAAATCCGCTAAATCTTTTTCATTATGGACGAAATCTATCCGGTCCGTGTTCACCACCAGAAGCGGTGTTTTGGTGTAATGGAAGAAATAATAATTATACGCCTCATTTAAAGCTTTGATGTAATCTGAATCGATGTTCTTTTCATATAAGCGACCACGCTCTTTTATTCTTTTCAGCAACACCTCTGAGGAGGTTTGCAGATATACGACCAGATCCGGCTTGGGAACATCTTTTTCCAGAATGGCAAGAAGTTTTTCGTATAGATAAAACTCCCTTTGATCCAAAGTGACGGAAGCAAATATCCTATCTTTATCGAAGAAATAATCGGAGACTGTCTTTTTGTGAAAAAGATCGGTGGCAAAAAGCTCCTGTTGTTGTTTGTGCCTGGAAAGAAGGAAAAATAGCTGAGCCTGGAAGGCATATCTTCTTTGGTCCTTATAGAAATCGGGAAGAAAGGGATTTTCCTCGGTCTCTTCCAGAATCAATCTGGCATTCATCTTCTCTGCTAATGTCTTAGCCAGGCTGGTCTTCCCTGCTCCGATAGCACCCTCTATGTTGATATAATTAAGCTCAGTCATTTTAATTTTTACCTGATCATGATCATTCTAAACGCTGGATAAATATAATTGGCAACCCAGGCGTTTGCAAAGAAAATTCATATTTTTTCTGAATGCAATCTTACCATGCACTTATCCTCACAAATTTCCAGAAGCTGTCTTGCACTTTTTTTCAACAACGGATGCAAAAGTTGGGGTGCAATCTGTGTTAGAGGTATTAAAACAAATCTTCTTTCTTGCATTCGTGGGTGTGGTATGGTGAGACGATCTGAATCCACAATTCGGTTATCGTAAAGCAAAATATCCAGATCGATATTTCTGGGTCCCCCTTTTTTTTCTCTTTTCCTTCCCATCTGGTCTTCGATAGACAAAAGATGTTCCAGCAAAGGAAAAGGATCAAAAGAGGTTTGAACTTCAAGAACCAAGTTTAAAAACCACCTCTGGTCTTTATACCCCACCGGATGGGTCTCATATACAGAGGAGATTTTTTTAATTGAGATTTTATCTGATTCCTCTATCTTCTTAATTGCTCCTTTCAAAAATTCAAGCCTGTCACCTAAGTTTGACCCCAGGCTTACATAAGCGGTTGCCAAAGTGAGCCTCGCAGTTTCTCAAACTTATTTACCTCTCTCCCTCGATCCCCCTCTCCCCCGCCTCCGGCGGGATTTTCAACATAAAATGGAGAGGGGGAGAGGTCTTTGCAAGGAACATTCAACTCTCAGATAAGTTCCTCAATTTCTCTGCCCTAATTGGATTTATCCGGATTTGGTGCCCTTTCGTTTTCGTTTAACTTCCACCTCTATATGATCCAAGTTTCCAGGCACCGGAGGAATTTTTTTTCTTACCCGAACGGTCACCTCTTTAGGTTTAAATCTGGTCAGTATCTGATTTGCCAGTCTTACTCCGATGGTTTCCAGAAGGGCAAAGCTGTTTTGCAAAACCAACTGTTCCACTGTGCGGTAGACTTCGGTATAGTTCACGGTATCTTTCAACTTGTCGCTTCTGGCGGGTTTGTCCATATCCACCACCAACTCCACATCTACCTCGAACCTTCTTCCGGTCTGCCTCTCTGCCGCAGAGATCCCATGATACCCATAGAAGGTCATGTTATGTAATCTGATCACGCCCATGATAATTCAATGACGAATGACGCATGACGGATAATATAATGCTTTTGAAATTCGTCATCCGTCATTAATCATTCGTCATAAGATTTTTTGGTCGGTATCTTCTTTGCCACAAGTGGGAATGTTTCTCCATCCTCTCCAAAGCCTTGTGAATCTGACCAGCAGGAAGGTTTAAAGCTATCCGGATGTATCCTTCCCCATATTCACCAAACCCAAAGCCGGGAGAGACTAAAACGCCGGTTTTCCTCAGAAGCATGCGGAAGAATCCAACTGATGAGTATTTCGGCGGAATCTTCACCCATACAAAAGGTCCTGCCTTCGGCTTTTTGGCTCTCCAGCCTAAATTGAAAAGCCCCTTCAACAAAGTATCTTTTCTGAGGGCAAATTCCAGATTGTTCTTTTGCAAAATCTGCGAGTAGTTTTTCAAAATCTCCAAAGCCAAAAGAACCGACGCTTTTGAAGCTCTCTCTCCCAGGGCTTCTTGCAATGCTTCTACCTGGGATATGATTCCTCTGTCTCCTACCAGAAAACCGAACTCGATGCCGGTCAAGGCAAAGAAAGAGAACCTCTCCACTGCCAGTTTTTTGGCGCCCTTGGTCTGCAAAAGAGAGACCGGGATATGATCGTCATAACATATTTCATTTCCAGAGGCATCATTTATCACCAAAACGTTTTTCTTTCCCGCCCACTCTACCAACTCACGGAAGAATCCAGAATCTGCCACAGAAGAGGTAGGATTATGAGGATAATTCAAAAAAAGAATCTTTGGTAGCTTGCCGCCCCGTCGGGAAGAGAGTAAAGCACTCAGATTAGGAAGATAATCATTTCTCTCCAGCAAGAGGAAGCTCTCCACTTCGGCTCCTGCTAATTCCGAGGCTATTTTATATATTGGCTCCCCAGGATCAGGCACTGCCACTACTTCGCCGGGATTGATAAGACTCAAGAGGAGATGATAAATTACCCTCTTTTCGCCAAAGAAGGGGAGGATCTCTTTTTCGGATTTCGCCTTTCCTGCGGATCTCATTTGAGTCAACTGACCTGCGGACCGATCATATCTTTGCTCCAGCCATTTCCCAATCTTTTGTTTTAGCTCCTGCCAGATTTTTGAATCCGAAGGAGCGAACATTTCGTTTCTTTCAAAGAAGGGGATGAAGAAATCTCTCAACGAAGGATCTGGATCAAGTTCACCTAAGTCTATCACCTCCACCCCCCTTCGAATCAACCCTTGTTTGATTCTCTTTGCTTCCACGAACGGTGTGGGAGGGAGCTTCTGAAGCCTTTCCGCTTTTTCGATGATGAGCTTTTTGATCATGCTAAAAAACCGACTTAAAGATTTGTAATCATTCTGATCGATACAGTCTTCAAATATACACTTGTGGCAATCTTATGGCAAGGAATTTATAGGGAAGTTTCCAGAAGCTTTATTAAAACTTTACTGAGAGGTCAGGTGAGCTGGGATAAGGAAGAAAATAGTTCAGAAAAAAATGAATAGACGTTATCCCAAACGTCTGTCCCAGATGGGTCTCCGTGATTTTGATTAGATTCATCCTTCGGCTTCGCTCAGGACAGAGAAGAGTTAGTTTGTCTGCTATAGGCAAATCCGCCTCTGGCGGAAGAGGCGATAGGTTCGACCATTCGACCTTGCTCACCGCCCTGAGCCCGTCGAAGGGCAAGCTCATGGTGCTGAGCGAAGTCGAAGCACAAGCTCACTACAAAGTTAAGATTCGGATTCGTATGAATACATGCGTATGCACTCATACCTTCACGCATCTGACAACTGGATCAACCTTTATGGTTTGTGGTGGGCGAAGCTCGTAACCAAGCTCGATTTTCGAAACTGGATGCTTGAAATTTTTCATCTGTTTCATCTGTTAGGAATTCATCCATTGGGAATTTTCCAGCTTCAATCACCCAACTTCGAGTCTCCAAACCAGTTCATATGAGTGCATGTGCATTTCGTCACCGCCAAACCAACCTTGAAAAATCATTTGAATTTGGGAGTTTTTATCAACAATTCCTTCCACAGCAAGCCGAATCGTATGAGTGCATACGCATCTTTTTAAAAGGTCAAGCATTTTCTCTCTTTTGGGACAAGACCTGAAAATTTGTTGACTTTGTGAATTTTTTAACTAACTTTGCGTACGGGTATCGGATTTTGTGGAAGTTAAGAACAAGTTTAGCTCATCTTCTGGACCTGAGCTTATGTATCGAATTGAGAAACATCCTATTTTGGAAGTAGCTGGGGAGGCTAAGATTCCTTTCTATTTTAACGGGAAGAGGCTTTTGGCTAAAGAGGGGGAGGTGATCTCCTCCGCACTTTTTGCCTACGGCATAAAGATATTCGGTCACCATCCCAAGGATGGGAGCGCCCAAGGCATTTTCTGTGCCAACGGACAGTGTGCCCAATGCCTGGTCATAGCAGATGGAGTTCCTGTCAAAGGATGTATGATTCGGGTGAGGGAGGGGATGAGGGTGACCACCTGCGATGGCACTCCGGAGCTTCCAGAGGTTGACACTTTGCCGGGTGAATTTAAGTCTATCCCGATCATTGACACCGATGTTTTGATTATCGGAGGAGGACCGGCGGGAATCACTGCGGCTTTGGAATTAGCTCCACATGGTATTGACGTTTTAATGATTGATGACAAGCATCGGCTGGGGGGAAAACTGGTTCTTCAGACCCACTCCTTCTTTGGCACCGTGGCAGATTGTTTTGCCGGAACCAGAGGAATAGATATCGCTACAAAGCTCGCCTCGGATATAGAAAAACATCCCAACATCCGGGTGATGCTCAACACCACCGCGGTGGCATGTTATGAAGATAAAAAAATTGGGGTAGTAAATGATGAGGGGTATCTTTTAATAAAGCCCAAAAAGCTTCTAATCGCCGCGGGTGCCAGGGAGAAGGCTTTGTCCTTTCCCGGCTGCGATCTGCCAGGAGTGTATGGTGCAGGTGCCTTTCAAACTCTGGTAAACCGGGATCTGGTTTGCCCTTCGCAGAAACTGTTCATCGTGGGTGGTGGCAATGTTGGTCTCATCGCCGCCTATCATGCCATTCAGGCGGGAATCGGTGTGGTAGGTCTGGTGGAAGCCATGCCCCAGGTGGGAGGGTATAAAGTTCATCAGGATAAGATAAAAATATTGGGAGTGCCGGTGTGGACCTCTCATACGGTCAAATGCGCCAATGGAAAAGATAAAGTTGAGTCAGTGACCGTAGTCCAGGTTGACCAAGATTTCTGTGAGATTCCCGGAACGGAGAAATCCTTCCAGGCAGATACTTTATTGGTGGCGGTCGGTTTGAATCCGGTGAATGAACTTTTTGAGCAAGCCAAAAAGTTCGGCTTAGACGTTTATTCCGCCGGGGATGCCACAGAGATAGCAGAAGCATCAGCCGCAATTTTCTCCGGCAAGATAGCAGGCAGACAGATAGCTGGATCTCTGGGTAAAGCGGTGTCGGTTCCTGCGGAGTGGTATAGAAGATGGGAGATCCTCAAAAGCAAGCCAGGCAAGACGTATCCTCTAGAAATCAAAGCACCAAAGTCCAAAGTATTCCCGATCATCAGATGCGTGCAGGAAATTCCTTGTGATCCCTGCATACACATTTGCCCCAAGGACATGATCAAGATGAAGGGGGATCAGATATTTGGACTCCCTGAGGTGGTCGGTGATGAATGCACCGGTTGCACCCTGTGTGTGGCTGTCTGTCCCGGCTTAGCCATAACTTTAGTCGATTTAGGAAAAGAGGGTCCAGATGGCTTGGTTACAGTTCCCTTTGAGCTTTTGGAGCTGGAAGTTAATGTAGGTGACTATGTGGATGCTGTGGATATGGATGGCAACTTTGTGACCAGAGGGAAAGTAGAAAAGATTGCCAAAAGGAAAGCATACGATAGAACCATTCTGGTTACGTTAAGGGTGCCCAGAGAAAAAGCTACCCTGGTGGCCGGATTCAGGGTTCAGGACCCCAAACTGAGCGAACCGATTGACATTCCAGAGCCCTCTTGTATAGATGATGAAACCATTATCTGTAGATGCGAGCGGGTGAAGGCTAAAGAGATAAAGAAGCTGATTCGCCGGGGGGTAAGAGATATGAATCAGCTCAAAGTCCTGAGATGCGGGATGGGCGCCTGCGGTGGAAAAACCTGCCAGTCTTTGATCATGAAACTTTTTCAGCAGGAAGGTGTGAGCTTAAGCGAGCTAATCCCCTTTACTCAAAGACCCCTGATTGCTGAAGTCAATCTGGGCATGCTGGCAGGTGAAGAATCTGAAGATAAGCAAATGAAGAGTAAGGCTTGAGGGTTTGTTGAAAAAGCGGTTTGTTAGAGAAATTTTTACGTAGAGACAGGACTTGTCCTTCAGGATGAATCCCTGTCCGAGCTTTCCCAGATGGGTCTCCGTTCTTTGCAGCAGATCAAGTTGATTTAGAGAACTTTTGTATCAGAATGTTTGCCCGCAGGATCTTGAGAAGAGATGTTTGTATCTGTTTAATCCTAATAATCAGCTGTGAGGAAAAAAGGACAACCATCCCGCCAATTTCCAGAACCTAACTTAAGTTAGGTTCTGGAAACAGTGGGATCCCTACGATAGTCTCTTCTCGCCGGTTACGGAGAACCCCACCCCTATGGAGTGTGTCTCAAAACCTTTTGCTTCTATGGAGGTATGTGATTATAATAGGAGGAGGGGGATTTTTGAGAGGAGGTTTTAAATGAGTTATGAGATTCGTGCAAATTATAATCAACAGTATTTATTTCCGCCGTCCTTGGAAGACTTTGTGCCAAAAGATCATCCGGCGAGATTTATAAGGGAGTTTGTAGATTCACTGGATTTGAAGGCACTGGGATTTGGTTTAAGAGAGTCGAAAGAGGGGCGACCGAATTATGCGGCGGATTTGTTGTTGAAGGTATGGCTGTATGGATATTTTGAGGGTATCCGTAGCCCCGCCAAAGGCGGGGGAGAAGGCCTGCAAGCAATATGTTGGTTTGTTATGGTTAGCCGGATTACATTATCCTAATCATAATACCCTTTGGCGATTTTATCGGGACAATCGGAAAGCGCTGAAGGGAGTATTTAGGCAAGGTGTGCGACTGGCTATGAAGGGAGGGCTGGTTGGGATGGTATTAAATGCAGTGGACGGGACTAAGATCATAGCGGATGTTTCGCGAGGGAGTGGGCTGCATGGGGATGATATAAAGCGTTTATTAGAGGGGGTGCAGGAGTCTGTGGATGAGGTTTTTGATCAAATAGATGGGGCTGAGGAGGGGGAGGAGGGTAAAGAATACCGGTTGCCTGATAAGTTTACAGAGAGGAAATGGCTTCGGGATTTTGTTAAGAAGGGTTTGTCCGAATTTGGATCCATAGGACAAGAGCTGGAGGAGGAAGGGGTGTCGCATTTGAGTTTGACGGATAGGGATGCGAAGATGATGAAAACAGGGGAGGGGATAAAGTTTGCCTACAACGCCCAGGCTGTGGTTGATGCTAAAGCTGGGGTTATTGTTGGGGCGGAGGTGGTGCAGGAGGAGTCGGACAATTTTGAGCTGGTAGATATGATAGATGGTGTGAAAGAAAATGTGGGAAAGGTTGGGGAGGAGACAGTTGCCGATGGGGGATACTTTTCAGGGGAGGAACTAAAAAGGGCTCAAAAGAGAGGTCGTGAGGTGGTGGTGAATGCCACTATGTGTGGAAGGACAGAGAGAACGGAAGGTAGCCCTGGGTCAGAATTTGACATATGGAATTTCAGGTATGGTGGTGGAGCAGATGCGTGGATATGCCCCAAGGGTGGGGTATTGAAATACGAGGGGGATAAAAAGTGTGTGGACAAGGGATTTTCAGTAAGGGTTTACCGGTGTCAGAAATATAGAGAATGTGTGCATAGGTGGCAGTGTAGTGAGAATAAGAAAGGCCGGACCGTAGGACTATCTCCATATCATCAGGCTATTGTCAATCAGATAGAGAAACAAAAACAGCCGGAAAAGAAGAAGTTACTTAAGAGGAGGAAAACAATAGTTGAACCTATTTTTGGTATGATAAAGAATGTGATGAACTTTCGGCGATGGACAGTTAGGGGGATTGATAATGTACAAGCTCAGTGGTTTCTGATCTGCACAGCGATAAATCTGAGGAAGATGTATCGGGCGTGGATGAAGGAGTGTATCCCGTATGTATAGGGGTACAAGTAGGGGAAGAACTTTCCACAGGATCCATAGGACAAGTTGGGATTTAGTCCGCAGGCTCCATAAGAAAAGTCAGGCTCAATAATCATTAGCCTCATTTTGCTGTTTGAAGCATGAAGTTTCTCAAAATTGCCAAAGTTTTGAGACAGACTCCAATGGGAGAGGGGAAGGGTGAGGGGCAATCAAGTAAAATGTAGCAAATGCGAAGCATTCATGCGAATTTTGTGCGTTTGGATTAGTTTGAAAAAAGAATTCGCTAAAAGACCTATTGGAAAGGTTTCTGTTGCGTCGGGATATTATTGTCCCGACTTTAAATCGCTGTCTATTGAGCAAAAGCATCGGGACTACAAAGTCCCGATGCAACAAAGAGGTTTATTGGAAAGGTTTAAGCCTTTTCCAAAAAGCTAAAGTTCACCTGAAAAGATAAAAGGAGATTTATGGACCCCAAAGAATTGTTCTTGGAACCACTAAAAGCAACCGGCGAGAAAATAATCAACCTGCTTCCCACTTTGGTGGGAGCCTTGGTGATACTGCTTTTGGGTTGGCTTTTGGCGAAGATCCTGAAAGCCGCCTTAATTAAGCTTTTGGTGGCGGTGCGTTTTGAAAAATTCAGCGAAAGGTCCGGGCTGTCGAAATTCTTATCCAGAGGAGACATTAAACATTCCCTTGCTGACATCACAGGAACTGTATTTTTCTGGATTATATTTCTGTTCTTCATCGATCTAGCCGCCGACGTGTTGAAATTCACTCTGCTACAAAACCTGATAAACAGCATAATATCGTTTATCCCCAAGCTGATCGCGGCTGTTTTAATAATTATCATCGGGGTGCTTCTTTCCTCTTTTTTCAAAGGAATGGTCAAGGTTGCGGCATCAAGTTATGACCTGGCTCACCGGGAATTGCTTGCCAAAATAGTGCAATATCTTATAATATTCTTCGCTGTTGCAATGGCTTTGGAAGAATTGGGAGTTGCCACCCACATTCTGGTAAACTCCGTCTTAATAATCATTGGAGCGATGGCATTCGGTTTAGCTTTGGCTTTTGGCTTGGGGAGTAAAGATGTTGCTGGTAAAATAGTAAACAAGATACTTGAGTCGGAAAAAACTGCGGGGGCAAGTTCAAGTGAGGTTTCAAATCCTTCTGAAAAGGTAAATCTCAATCAAAAAAGCGATCAAAATTAACCATGATACACAACCTGATATTCAGGCAAAAGAAGGAGCGTGATGAAAATGACAGATGAGACTAAATTTGAGGAGGTTCCGATAGAGAAACTCCGCTGGCGCTGTCCGGTGGAGAAGCTGGATCTGGCGACGACCGACGATGTGGAGCCATGTGATTGGATCATTGGACAGGACCGAGCAGTGAAGGCGATCAAATTAGGACTGGATATCAAATGCGTTGGCTACAACATCTTTGTCGCCGGCTTCGTGGGCACCGGAAGGATGACGGCGATCAAACATCTTCTGGAACAACTGGAGAAACGGGGAGATGTTCCGGAGGACAAGTGCTACGTGAACAACTTCAAGAATCCGGATATGCCCAGAGTCATAAGCCTTCCGGCCGGACAGGGGAAACTTTTCAAAAAAGACATGGAAAATCTCATACTTTCTCTTAAGAAAAACATCCCCTCTATGTTCGAAAGAGAAGCTTACAAAGAAAAACGGAAGGAATTTATCAAGGAGTCCGAGGAAGGACAAAAGGCTATCCTGGCGGAATTTGAAAAACAGGTGAAAAAAGAAGGTTTTGCTTTAGTGCAGATTCAGATGGGTCCTTTTGTCAAGCCGGATGTTCAACCGGTTATCGAAGGCAAGCCCATAAGTCTGGCAAAATTGGAAAAGCAGGTCAAGGCGGGAAATTTCCCCCAAGAGAAATTCAACGAGCTACAGACCAAATACGAGGCTTTGGCAAGTCTTATGGAAGATGTATTCAAAGAGGGGAAGGAGATCGTCAAGGAGCTGGAGAAGGCCTTGGAGGCTCTGGATAGGGAGATGATCGTGCCTCTGATCAAGGATATGATCAAAGATACAAAAGCCAAGTATGAAAACGAGAGACTCCAAGCCTATCTGGATGAGGTGGAGGAGAGTCTGATAAACAATCTGGACAGGTTCAAACCGACAAAAGACAAATCATCGGAGATGGCATTTCCCGGACTTCCATTCATCAAACCTGAAGATGAGTTCTGGGAATACTGGGTGAACGTGGTGGTAGACAATTCCGAGACCAAAACTGTCCCCATAATAGTGGAGGCCAACCCCACCTACAAGAACCTATTTGGAACCATTGAGAGGGTGGCAGAGCGAAGCGGCATATGGAGAACGGATTTCTCCAGGATAAAGGCAGGATCATATCTCAAGGCCAATGGGGGGTATCTGGTGGTAAATGCACTGGATCTTTTGATCGAGCCGGGATCCTGGCAGGCTCTCAAGCGAGCTTTGAAATACCGGCAGGTGGAGATCGGGGCTTATGACCCGCTTTTTATGTTAGGCGCCTCAGCCATGAAGCCGGAGCCAATCGAAGCCAAGGTGGATGTGGTGATGATAGGGAGTAGCCATCTTTACCATCTGCTTTATCATCTGGACGAGGATTTTAAGAAGATATTTAAGGTGAAGGCGGATTTCGATTCGGTTATGCCCAAGGATGAACAGAACATTCACCAGTATGCCTGCTTCATAAAGAAGATCTGTGACGAAGACAAACTTTTGCCATTTGACAAAAGTGGTGTGGGAGCGGTGGTGGAGTTCGGAGTGAGGGTGGCGGGAACCCAGAAAAAATTATCCACCCGGTTCACCATAATTGCCGATCTGGTCCGGGAGGCGAGTTATTGGGCAACCAACGCGGGCAGCAAAGTGGTGAGTCATGAGCACGTGGAAAAGGCCATCGAGGAATGGATAGCGCGGGTAAGCTTGATCGAGGATAAGATTCAGGAGATGATCGAGGATGGGACTATCATGATCGATTCTGAAGGAGCTGTGATCGGGCAGATCAACGGTCTTTCAGTTTATGACCTGGGCGAATACGCTTTTGGCAAGCCCACCCGCATAACCGCAAGAACCTCCATGGGAAGAGCCGGGGTGATAAATATCGAAAGAGAAGCCGATCTTTCCGGAGCAACCCACAACAAGGGGGTGCTTATCCTTGGTGGTTACCTCCGGGGAAAATATGCCCAGGATAAACCCCTCACTGTTAGCGCTAGCATAGCTTTCGAGCAGTCATACTCTGGAGTAGAAGGTGACAGCGCCTCCTCCACCGAGGTGTATGCTATTCTTTCCAGCCTATCCGGACTTCCCTTAAGGCAGGATATAGCGGTCACAGGATCAATTAATCAAAAAGGCGAAATCCAGCCCATCGGTGGAGTAAACGAAAAAATCGAAGGCTTCTATCAGGTTTGCAAAGCCTTTGGCTTGACCGGTACGCAGGGAGTTATGATTCCTCACCAGAACGTGAAGGACCTGATGTTGAAAAATGAAGTGGTGGATGCGGTAAAACAAGGAAAATTCCGCATCTATCCGGTAAAGACCATCGATCAGGGGATTGAGATTCTCACCAGGGTTAAAGCTGGAGAAAGAAAAGAGGATGGAACATTTGAGGAGGAGAGCGTAAACGACCTGGTGGACAAACAATTGAAAGAGTACGCCGAAAGCTGGAAGAGCTTTGGCGCAGAAGAAGCCCGTAAAGAATCATAAGTCCTACGTAGGGACAGGGCTTGTCCCTGTCCTAACCTTGATGAGGACAGCCATCCCGCCAACGGCGGGATCCCTACGACTAAACAAGCGGTAGGCGCCCATATGGGCGTGATCTTTGATGCGTTGGCATTAGGAAATGACCTCACCCCCTGTGTCCCCCTCTCTATTTCATGGAGAGGGGGATTAATGGAGAGGGGGATTAAGGGGGAGAGGTAGAAACCGTAGGTCAGGCTGTCGCAAGACTGCCCGAAGGAGAAAAACTAATGAACGAGCTTATTCAAAAAATACCTTGGGAGACGGTTGGCAAAGTGGCCGCAGTAGCTGGCATCTTGGTTTTTCTATACGGTATCGTTCGATACCTTTGGCGAAAAATTTCTGGAAAAAAGGATATTGAACAAAAGGTTACTAACCTTGAGAAAACGGTTAAGGAATTAGAGACTCGTTCTGCCGCCAAATTCTACCTAAATGGTATACCAGCTAATAAGCTTATAAGTAAATTGGTGGGAAACGCATTGGAATATCTGAAATCATACAAATACGAGGAAGCTGTTGAAGGTTTTGAGAAGGCAATATCTTTATCCAAAAAAGATAGTGAAAAATGCGCGCTTCGTATTTCCATCGGAAATGTGTTCTACTCCCGGAGCCAGTTAACAGCTGCGGAGGAGCATTATCTGCAAGCTCTGGCACTTGCAGAAAAAGTGCAAGACGACAGGGAAAAGAAAGAGGGAAAAGCCGCCGCTTTGGGCAACATCGGTCTGATCTATCAAGACAAAGGTGATCTAAATCAGGCTTTGAAGTATCTGCAGGAGGCTTTGAAGATTGACAGGGAGATAGGTTACAGGCAGGGTGAGGCAAGTGCTTTGGGCAACATCGGTCTGATCTATCGAGCTAAAGGTGATCTGAATCAGGCTTTGGAGTATCATAAGGATGCTTTGAAGATTGATAAGGAGATAGGTTTCAGGCAGGGTGAGGCAAGTGCTTTGGGCAACATCGGTCTGATCTATCGAGCTAAAGGTGATCTGAATCAGGCTTTGAAGTATCATCAAGAGGCTTTGAAGATTGACAAAGAGATAGGCAACAAGGAGGGGGAGGCGAAGGACTTAGGCAACATCGGTTTAATATATTATGACAGGGATGATCTAGATCAGGCTCTGAAGTATCACCAAGAGGCTTTGAAGATTGATGAGGAAATAGGAAACCGGGAAGGCGAGGCAAATCAGTTGGGCAACATCGGTCTGATCTATCGAGCTAAAGGTGATCTAAATCAGGCTTTGAAGTATCATCAGAATGCTTTGAAGATTGATAAGGAGATAGGTTACAGGCAGGGTGAGGCAAGTGATTTGAACAACATTGGTCTGATCTATGAAGCTAAAGGTAATTTAGATCAAGCCTTGAAGTATTATAATGAGGCTCTTGAGATATTTGAAGAAATAGGGATGCCAGAGCAGATTGGGATAGTGAAAAGGAATATTGAAAGAATTTCCCAACAGATTGAACAGATGAAAAACAAATGACCTCACCCCCTTTTATTCCCCCTCTCCATTTTATGGAGAGGGGGATACAGGGGGAGAGGTGTAGCGTCGGAGCTTGTCTCCGACGACAGCGTCGCACACGGAGTTGCGACGCTACGCCCATTGGTCGGGTTGCCGCGAGACTGGCTGACCGAAAAAGATAAGGTGTAGAAGTTAAAGGAAAACTTTATGAAATGGTCATTTCAAATCGGAAAGCTTTTTGGGATACCGATTAGGGTTCATGTCACCTTTTTGTTGCTTCTTTTCTTCATCGGCATCCTCGGGTCGAGAGAGGCAGGAGCGTCCGGTGCCATTTTCGGAATGGTCTCCATCGTTTTTATCTTTTTCTGTGTAATATTGCATGAAATGGGGCACAGCTTGGTGGCAGTTCGCTATGGTATAGATGTGAAAGATATCGTGCTTTTGCCCATTGGCGGGGTCTCCCGCATGGAGGATATTCCGGAAGATCCCAAAAAGGAGATAACCATCTCCGTGGTCGGACCCTTGGTCAGCTTTGGCTTGGCTTTATTCTTTTTTCTGGTCGCAAAAGGTACGGGGCAGAGTTTGGGTTTTGCAACCCTCTCTCTTTTCGGAGGAAATTTAGTTGCCAATCTTTTCTGGATAAACTTAATTTTAGCGATGTTCAACCTGATTCCTGCCTTTCCCATGGATGGAGGAAGAGTGCTGAGAGGTATTCTAACAATCAGCATGGATAGCCTGAAAGCTACGAAGATAGCGGTAAGCGTGGGACAGGTATTTGCCATACTTCTCTTTTTCTTTGGAATATTTTTCAACTGGTGGATGGCTTTGATCGCCATATTTATCTATCTGGGAGCGGAGGCGGAGGAGAAGATGGTGGCTTTAAGAGCCACTCTGGGCAAATCGCCTGTAAGGCTGGCAATGATTACAGATGTCCATACCATTTCTTCTGACCAGACAGTGGGAGATGTTTTGGAAAAGACTTATCACGGGTTTCAACAGGATTTCCCGGTGATAGAAGGAAGGGAGGTGGTGGGGATACTTACCAAAGAGGCAATTTTCTCCGCCCTGCATAAACACGAGAAAACCGCTCTGGTAAGAGATGTCATGCAAAAGGATTTCGTCTCCACTACAGAGGATACTTCTTTGTCTGATATCTTCAAAAAGATGATCACTGAGAAGCTTTCCGTAGTCCCGGTGATGAGAGGTAAAGAACTGCGGGGAATGATCAATCTGGAGCAGATAGGCAAGTATCATATGATTCGTCAGGAAAGTGAATAAGACTTATCCGAACTAAAGATGCCTTGCCGAAAGTTCAAGGAGCTTTTGCTTTGAAATCTTTGGTAAATTTCAGAGGATAACTTTATGCGCGATCTTATCATAAATTTTGGATATCCGGCATTGTTCTTGGGTTCTCTTTTAGAAGGAGAATCGGTTCTGATAGCGGCTGGATTTTTAGCCAGAAGGGGCTACTTGAATCTTAATCTGGTTATGATGATTGCCCTGGCAGGAACATATACAGCGGATGTGACAATATATTTTTTGGGGAGGAACAAAGGTGAAGGAATAATCTCGAAGTTCCCTGTAGCAAAGAAGTATTATCCCAAAGTCAAAACCCTGTTTGACAAATATGGCATCTGGGCAATTTTTATCACCCGATACCTTTACGGTTTTAGATTAGCCGCAGCCGCCACTCTGGGATTGATGAAGATGAGGAGAAGAAAATATTTACCCTTTAATTTTCTCTCCTGTATGATCTGGGCTATTCTTATCGGCAGTTTAGGCTATATGTTCGGCGCAAGCCTGGAAGCTTTGATAGGACAGATCAAGCATTATGAGAAGGTGGTTGTCTTATTCATCATCACTGTCGGGCTGGGAGCCTGGCTGCTTCGAAGAGTGTGGAACAAAAAACGGTGCAAAAAGATCAATCAAATGAAAGAACAAGCTAAAGGATGAAATGCTCGTTGTTGTTGCGGGGTACCCTTCGTCCTGAGTCCTCAGGTCAAGCCCATACCCGCAACTAATCTGGTTCAGGGTGACGGAGACCCCCAGACAGGAGGGCCGACGCCCCCGTCTGGGCGTCGGCTCGTCAGGGAGTGCACCCCAAACCAACGCCGACGAAAACTTTCCGAAACTCCGAGACGATCATAATCGTATGAACAATTGAGAGACATAAAAGATTTTTTTAACCCGAGGGATCATGTTGAGAAAAAAACTTCAAACTTTGTGGTGTTTTTATGTAGCCAGCTTCTTTCTGCTTACACTCTTCATTTTCTCGGATATTGCATTTGCTTTTGAGCGATACACACGGACCTCTCAGGCTAAGGTTTCCGGAAAAGGGGTGGTGGAATTTCACATAACCGCTCCGCGTAACATAGGAGGAGGGATAAACCTGCAGGTTGGGGATGAAGACGTCTGTCTGGTGGAGTTCGAATGCTGGGCAAGAGCTAAAAATCGTAAGATGGCAAAAGAGTTTACTGAGCTGGTGGAGATATATCTGGAAAGGGAGGCGGAGGTGGTTACTCTAAAGCTGATCACTCCCCGTGGCGCCCTCTGGGAGGGAACAAACTACGGAATAGGAGTGACTCTGGACATATACATCCCTCCGGATATGGTGGTGGAGACCAAGACCTCGGGTTTTGACTTAGATATTTCAGGTCCGCTCAAAAAGGTATATATTAAGAACAGGTATGGAGACATCCAGCTTGAGGACGTTTCCGAGGAGACCGACATCAGCGGAACTTATAATCAGGTGGAGGTGAAGGACATAGAAGGTGATCTGGATATCGAAACTACCTATAATTCCATCTTTGTCAAGGATATAAATACCAAAGATGGCAAAGCTTTTCTTAAAACCACTTATGGCAAAATCGAAGTGGAAAATTTTACCGGACAACTGGAGGCAACCACCGTTTACAGCCCCATCCATGCCTCCGACATAACCCTTCTTGGTGGAACAAATGAGATCAAAACAGTATATTCAAAAATCGACTTGGAATTAGAAGACATAAAGGATTGTGAGCTTTATGTGAAGAATACCTATGGCAACATTAATGTGGAGGCTCCCAGAAATCTCTCCGCCCGATTGATACTTACTGTGGGCCGCGGCGGAAAGATACATACCAACAGGATTTTGATCAAACCGCTGGTGTTAGAGAAAACCAGACTGGAGGGAATCTCAGGCGACGGGGACTCTGAGATTGAGTTGGAGATAAAAGGTATTGGAAAAATCCTTGTGGAGGGAAGGTAATTTACCTGATGTTTACCTCTCCCTCTTTTCCTGACGGGTCTCCGTGTTCCTCCTCTCCATTTCATGTTGAAAACCTCGCCAAAGGCGGTGGTTGAAAATCCCGCCAGAGGTGGGGGAGAAGGGTTCACCCTGAAGGGGATAGAGGTATTCTCCAAAAATCTATAGGCACAGGAAAGTCTGAAAAAGCCAAATGGAAAAGGTTTTGCTGGAGTGTCCCGCCTTTGGCGGGACCTGAAGCTCTTTAAGAACAATGAACTTTTAAGGGTTCACTTAAAGGTGAACACTCCAAATTCTCTTTTTCAATCAGCGCGAAGCATTCATACGATCTTTTTTCAAATACCTCACACAAAAATATTGGTTATGAGATTCTGCGAACATCCATGGGATGAAAAAGTTTTTCCAAAGTTACAAAGCTATTAAACTTTGTTCTTACCGGGAGGTTTAAGATGAGAAAGGTTACCTTTCTTGCAGGTATTATTTTGGCTCTCCTTTTTGTACCTTTAGGATTCTGCTATGAGTCACCCACGGAGAGTTTTGTTCTTCCTTACAATTCTGTGGCAACCTCAGACGATATTTCCGCAATAAAGTTCAACCCCGCAGGTTTGGGGTTGGGGAGAGGTTTTCAGACCGGCTTCTTTCACACATTTTCTGACTCCAGTTTTGAAGGAGACAACGCCTGGTTTCTTTGTGCCGGGGGATTAGGTTTCTCGGTGGAGTGGCTGGGAAATATCACCTCCCAGACTTATAGAAAGTATACCTTGTCCCACGGAGGGGAACTTGGGGATGGTCTCTTTTGGGGCACGAGTTACAGCTGGTTTGGATCAAGGCATAAAGACTATGATAAGCTCAAGTCCTGGAAGCTGGGGCTGCTTGCCCGACCTTTCGAATTTCTCTCTTTGGGAGCAATGGCAAAAGATCTCAATCGTCCCCGATTTTGCGGAGAGAGGACCGAAATCTCCTATGATTTTGGTCTGGCAATAAGACCCATAGGTGACAGGCTGACTCTATCCGTGGATGCTTCTTTTGCTCAAAACGAGAAGTTGAAAGATGCCCCCACCAGATTCAGAGCGGAGACCGAACCCTTGGACGGTTTCATCTTTTTCGGGGACATAGATGACGATGGTAATTTTGGCTTAGGGGGGAAGATTAATCTGCCCAATTCGGGAGTGGGATCGTATAGCTCCGTCACAAAAGACTATGATTACAACCAGGGGGTGGTATACGCCACTCTTTCACATGATAAATACCGCACACTGCTGGAAAGAAAGGATAATTTCTTAGAAGTCAAGCTTTCCGGCAAGATCGTGGAGGAGAACACCCGGGTGGGCATCTTCGGGAAAAAGAAGCCCACGCTAATGGATTTGATCGCAGATATTGGCAGGGCAAAAGACGATAAGACAATCAAGGGGATATTGCTCCGCATCGATTCTTTTGATATGGGGCTGGCAAAAACTCAGGAGATCAGGGAGGCGATCCTGGATTTTAAACAAAGTGGAAAGAGCGTGATTGCCTTTATGGAAATGGGTGGAAACAAGGAGTATTATTTGGCGAGCGCAGCAGACAAAATCGTGCTGTTGCCCACTGGATATCTTATGCTAACCGGACTTGCGGCGCAGGTTACCTTCATAAAGGGAACTTTAGATAAGCTTGGGATCGTCGCCGATTTAGAACACATCGGTGACTACAAAAGCGCCTCGGATCTGGTTACCCGCGAGAGCATGTCCCCGGCTCACCGGGAGGTGGTTAATTCCCTTTTAGATGACTTTTATGATCAAATAACCAGACAGATAGCTGAAAGTAGAGGTTGGACTCAGGAGGAGACCAAATCCAAAATTGATCAAGGTCCTTTCACCGCCTCAGAGGCTTGGAAGGCAAATTTGGTCGACACTCTCTTATTTTACGATCAGATAGATGATTTGATCAAGGAGGAGACCGGCACGAAACCGATAAGGTTGGCTCACCAAGTCTACGGAGAACGCCGCTACTATAAATATAGCTGGGCTATCCCACCCAAGATCGCGATCATTTTTGCCACCGGCACTATCACCTCCGGCAAAAACGGCAGGGATTTTCTTTGGGGAGACGTGATGGGTTCCGAGACCATCTCTCAAGCCATAAAAAGGGCGCGAGAAGACAAAAGAGTAAAAGCCATAGTCTTTCGGGTGGACAGCCCGGGAGGCGAGGGAATAGCATCAGATGTGATCTTAAGGGAAATTATACGAACCAAAGGGAAAAAACCTTTCATCGTCTCCATGTCGGATGTGGCTGGATCAGGCGGATACTGGATCTCCTGTGCCGCCGACACCATCGTTTCCATGCCCGGCACATACACCGGTTCCATCGGGGTAATCTCCGGAAAGGTAAGCCTGGAGGGACTATATGAAAAAATTGGTTTTTCCATCGAGACGGCCAAGAGAGGAAAACATGCTGATATTTTTACCACCACGCGGGAATTTAGCGATGAGGAAAGGGAGTTGGTCAAGAGACAAATTGATGAATTTTACAACGAATTCGTCCGCAAGGTGGCAGAAGGAAGAGGTATGTCTGAAGCAGAGGTGGACGCCATCGCACAGGGAAGGGTGTGGACCGGAAGACAGGCAAAAGACAACGGGCTGGTAGATATGCTGGGAGGTTTGAATCTGGCATTAGCCATAGCCAAAGAAAAGGCGGGGTTGCCTGAAGATGCCGAAGTGGAGATAGTTACCTATCCTGAGCGGAAGCTTTTCCTCGAGTTGGGCTGGGGAACGATGCTTTCCACCTCACCCGACCTGAAATCGATCATCGAGGAGTTGAAAGAGAAAAACATCTTCAGTGATGATCAAATTCTTCTGCTTATGCCTTATAAGATTGACATCAAATGAGAAATGCCATATATTCTGCCTGAAAGATTTTGGTAACGTGTTTAAGCGTTGGTTCATGGTGCCCTCAACCAGAACCAATGTGATGGATTGGGCTAACATGGATGCTAAAAACAAAAATATTACTTCATTTAATTGCGAATGTGTTATCAATCAGCCAATATTTTGAAGAAAAACTTAATCTTTTAACCGGGAGGGAGAGATGTTAAAATTCATCAGACGATCCCTTTTAATCACCCTGTTTCTGGCTTTCCTATGCCAAGCCAGCCTGGGTCAGATCGAGTTTCCGGTGGAAAAGCATGTTTTGGATAATGGTCTGACCGTCTTGATTTCTGAGGATCACTCTGCGCCGGTGGTGAGCTATCAGGTGTGGTTCAACGTGGGATCAAAGAATGAAAGACCGGGTATCACCGGCATCTCTCATCTGTGTGAGCATATGATGTTCAAGGGATCAAAAAACATCGCTCCGGAGGAGCATGCCCGGATCATTCAAGCCAATGGAGGTATAGACAATGCCGGGACTTCCTTTGACTACACCATGTACTGGGAGAAACTTTCCAACGATAAGCTGGAGTTGGTAATCAGTCTGGAGGCAGAGAGGCTAAAGTATCTGATCCCTACTGAGGAGACCTTTTCATCGGAAAGGGAGGTGGTAAAGGAGGAGAGAAGGATGTCGCTGGATAACTCTCCTTATGGAGCTTTATTTGAGCAAATGCTTAATACTGCCTTTGTAGCTCATCCTTATCACTGGCATATCATCGGCTTTATGTCCGACATAGACAATATCACTCTAAACGATCTCAAGGAGCATTATAGGAGGTATTATATTCCTAGCAATGCCACAGCAGTGGTGGCAGGAGATGTGAAACCCAAAGAGGTAATGAAACTGATAAACAAGTATTACGGTGACATCCCTTTCCAACCACCACCCCCGGAGGTAGGGACTGTGGAGCCGGAGCAGAGGGGGGAAAGGATTGCCTATGTGCATAAGATAGGTCAGATGCCGGCTTTCATGGTGGGTTATCATATTCCTGAGTTCGGTCATCCCGACATTTATCCTCTCACCGTAGCCGCTCGAATTCTTTTCGCTGGAGAAAGCTCCCGACTCTATCAAAAGATGGTATATCAGGATCAATCTGCATTATTTGTGGGAGGAGATTGTTTTACCTTAGAGGATCCCGGTCTTTTCTTCGCCTTTGCCATAATGCAACCAGGACATACCGCCGAGGAGGGACAACAGACCTTATTCGATCAGATCGATAAACTCAAGGAGGAGCCGGTGGACCCAAAAGAGCTGGCTAAGGCAAAAAATCAACTGGAATCTGAGTTTATTTTTGGGCTTCAATCGGTAAGCGACAAAGGTAGCGAGATAGGGTATTATCAGACCATACTGGGAGACTACACTAAGTTGTTTGATGAGGCAAACAAATACCAGGCAGTCACCGCTGAGGACATAATGCGGGTGGTAAAAACATATTTTGACTCAAAAAACAGAAACGTGGTGGTGCTGGTTCCGGAAATGCCGGAAGGGATGACATCCCCTCAATAAATGATAATCGTTCCGCCAAGTTGAAAGAAAACATATCAAAGCTTTAAAAGGAGCTGAAAAATGGAGATGAAAAATTTTAAATCCAAATTGATCTATTTCTTTATTCTTTCTTTTCTTCTTTTTTCAATTTCTGGCAGCCTCACCACTGCCACTGCGCAGGAAATAAAACTTCCCCCCATCAAGAAGACCACCCTGGATAATGGTCTGAAGGTGATAATAATCGAGCATCGTGAGCTTCCAGTGGTGGCTTTCCGGTTGGTTTTAAAATCCGGCTCTGCCTGCGATCCCTCTGGCAAAGCAGGATTAGCTAATCTTACTGCGGGGCTTTTGCGCAAGGGGACCAAGACCAGAAGTGCCACTCAAATTGCCGAGGAGATAGATTTTGTGGGAGGAAGCTGGGGCGGTGGGGCTGGTTTGGATGCCACCTTTGGCACATGCCAAGTGCTTGCCAAATACTTTGATGTGGGACTGGACTTGCTCTCCGATATAATCCTTAATCCCACCTTCAAGGAGGAGGAGATCGAGAGGCTTGTAAAACAGACCCTGGCGGGGATAAAGCAACAGAAGGACGATCCGGAAAGCGTGGCAGAGGAGAAATTCAGAGAGTTTGTGTTTGGTGATCATCCTTATGGTCAGCCCAGCGAAGGAACCGAGGAGAGCATCATTGCTATAACTCGTGAAGATATTGTCAACTTCCACAAAAAATACTATGTGCCCAACAACGCCATCTTGGCGGTGGTGGGGGACGTGAAAAGTGATGAGGCGATAAAGAAGGTTAAAGCAAAGTTCTCACAGTGGAGCGGCGCAAAGGTCATTCCGCCCAGCTTCATTGAACCTCCACCTATAAAAGGTCATCAAATCCTTCTGGTAGATAAACCCGACTTAACCCAGACCTACATAAAGGTAGGGCATTTGGGCATCGAAAGAAAGAATCCGGACTACTTTGCGGTGAGGGTGATGAATTATATCTTAGGAGGTGGAGGATTCGCCTCCCGACTGATGGAGGAGGTGAGAGCCAAAAGAGGGCTGACCTATGGAATCCACTCTAGCTTTGATCGATATAAGCTAAGAGGGGCATTCGAGGTTACCACCTTCACCCGGAATGACTCCACCGCCGCGGCTATTAGTGCCACCATTGACCAGATAAAAAGGATACGGGCAGAGGAGGTGACGGACAAGGAGCTGGAGGATACCAAATCGTTTTACAACGGATATTTCCCCCTTCAGTTCGAGACTCCCCAGCAGATCGCCACACAGATCTTGAATGTGGAGCTTTATGATCTGGGTGAAGATTATATCAAGAATTTCCGGAAGAACATAAAGGCGGTGACTAAAGAGGATGTTATGAGGGTGGCTCAGAAATATTTAGATCCGGATAATCTCAAGCTGGTGGTGGTGAGCAAAGCGGATGACGTCAAATCTTCACTTGAGTCGCTGGGAAGCGTGGAGGTCACCTCGTTTTTGGAGTAATAGATAACCTCACCACATGTTCGGACAGAAGTTATAGGGTTTGTTGAAAAAGCTACATTTCAGGGCGGGATATGCGTATGCATTCATACGAAAATTCCCGCCCCTATAGAAGACAATTATTTATCATCCATAGGGCAGGGCATTCAGCCCTGCCAAAAGGGTTTTTCAACGATTCCTTATACCCCCGATCCAACAAGTAACAGATACGCGCACGAAGAGAAATTGTCATTCCTGGAGCTCCGAAAAAAACCAGTTGGGGGTTTTAGGAAAATCTTGGGGCGAGATAAATTCTTACCATATGCGATAACAGCTTACCAACTCCTTTGCATCCTGAGAACTTTTGGCAAAATTCTCGCACGATAACTGTTTTTTTTATCTTGACAGAGGAGAGAAATTCCATTACTTCTTTGCTATAATATCAAATCAAGGTCAGGGATCGAAATATGGCAATAACCTTAGAAGACGTGGAGTATGTAGCTAACTTAGCCAAATTGGAGCTTTCCCAAGAGGAGAAGATTAAGTTTCAAAAGGAGCTGGATAACGTCATAAAATATATTGATCAGCTAAATGAATTGAACACGGAAAATATTCCCATAACCTCACATGTGGTCCCTCTGCAGAATGTTTTCCGTGAAGATAGGGTTTTGCCCTCCCTTCCTCAAGATAAGGCTTTAGCCAATGCTCCCAAGAAAAAAGATGGGTTCTTCAAGGTACCAAAGGTGATTGGATAACAAGATTTGTAATTTGATTATAAGATGGCGATCCTGATATTTCGAAGATCCCGCAGAATGCGGGATGGGATCGCCATAATTTTTTGTTGACAACCAACCCGTAGTTTCGTAAAATGCGGACTGGATTATAACTCTTTTTTATCCCAGAAACCTGTGGGAAAAAGATGCGCAAATCAAAAACCATCGGGATAATTCCTGCCAGGTTAGGTTCCAAACGACTTGCCGGAAAACCTTTGATAATGGTTTCTGGGAAACCTTTGATTCAAAACGTGTATGAAAGTGCAGCCAAGTCAAAACGTTTGGATCGCCTGATGGTGGTAACAGATTCCCCCAGGATCTCTGATCTGGTGTTTGCCTTTGGAGGAGAAGCTTACGTAAGCCTGAGAAATCATCCCACCGGAACCGATCGGGTGGCGGAGGTGGCAAGGAATTTGAACTATGATTTGGTGATAAACATTCAATGTGATCTACCCAATTTCTCCCCCACTCTCATTGATTTTTTGGCTTCCTCCATGTTAAAAGAAAAAGGGGTCTTGATGGGCACCTTAGCCACCAGGATAAACGATCCCCTTAAGTTGAAAAATCCAAACGTGGTCAAGGTGGTGCTGGATAAGAATGGTTTTGCCCTCTATTTCTCCCGTCATCCTATTCCATATGTTAGGGACTGGGGGCTGGAGACTGGGGACTGGAAACTGAAGACTGGAGACTGTCAACTCAATTTGAAGAAGGTACCTTTCTATGAACATATCGGCATATATGGATTCCGTAAGGATTTTCTTATGAAATTCTCTTCCTTAAAACAAACTCCCCTGGAAAAGTCCGAACGGCTGGAACAGATCCGAGCTTTGGAAAATGGATATAAGATTAAAGTTTATCTAACTCAATATAAACCTGTAACTTTAGACGTGCCCGCTGATTTAGAAAAAATTAAGACACGGAAAGAAGGGGTGGGGAGATGAAAAATCAAAAAAGATCCGCAGGATCCATAGGAAAAGTGAAATATATATTCATCACCGGCGGGGTGGTCTCCTCTCTGGGGAAAGGGATTGCTTCCGCTTCTATTGGTCTTTTGCTGAAGAAAAGGGGATTAAAAGTAAACATCCAGAAATTCGATCCATACATAAACGTTGATCCTGGCACCATGAATCCCTTCCAGCATGGGGAGGTTTTTGTTTTAGACGATGGTGCGGAAACGGATTTAGATCTGGGACACTATGAGAGATTCATCGACGAGAATCTGGGAAGAGATAACAACCTCACCTCCGGACAGATCTACGATGCGGTCATAGCCCGGGAGAGGCGCGGGGATTATCTGGGCTCCACCGTGCAGGTCATTCCTCATATAACCAATGAGATCAAGAACCGGATAAAGAAGGTGGGGGAAAGAGACGGGGAGGTGGATGTGGTCATCACTGAGATTGGAGGAACGGTGGGGGATATCGAAAGCCTTCCTTTCTTAGAATCCATCAGACAGATGGGATTGGAATGCGGTCCCCAGGGTAGTTTGTTTATTCATCTGACATTGGTCCCATACATAGATTCAGCCGGAGAGGTTAAAACCAAGCCCACCCAGCACAGTGTAAAGGAACTAAGGGAGATCGGTATTCAGCCCAACATACTTCTTTGTCGAACTGCCCAACCTTTGACCAAACAGATCAAGGAGAAGATCGGGCTTTTCTGCAATGTCTCCAGTCAGGCGGTGATTCAAGCCCTCGACGTGGACTGCATTTACGAGGTCCCTATCCTTTTTCATAAGGAAGGCCTGGATAACCTGATCATCCAGCATCTTGATCTTAAATGCAGAGAACTGGTGATGGACGGGTGGATCAAGATGGTGGAGAAGATAAAAAATCCTAAACATCGGGTCAGGATAGGAATCTGTGGTAAATACACCCATCTGAAGGATGCTTACAAAAGCATAATTGAAGCCTTTGTGCATGCCGGGGTGGAAAACGATGCCAGGGTGGAGCTGAAGTGGATCAATGCGGAGGAGGTGAATCCTCAGAATGCTGAAGAGAATTTTGAGGATATAGATGGAGTGTTGATCCCTGGCGGATTTGGAGAGAGGGGAATCGAGGGGAAAATTGAAGCAATAAGATACGTGAGAGAAAATAAAATCCCCTATCTGGGCATCTGCTTGGGAATGCAGTGCGCGGTGATAGAATTTGCCCGTCACGTTTGCCATCTGGACAAAGCCAACAGCTTTGAATTTGATCAGGCAACCCCCTATCCGGTGATCCATCTTATGCCGGATCAGGAGAAGATAACCGATTTGGGGGGCACCATGCGGCTGGGAGCTTATCCCTGTGTCTTGGAAAAAGACAGCTTAGCTTTTAAAGCTTACGGAGAAGCGAATATCAGTGAACGACACCGTCATAGATATGAGTTTTATAATCAGTTCAGGGAAGAGGTGACTAAAGCCGGACTTAAGTTATCCGGGCTTTCTCCGGACGGAAGACTGGTGGAGATAGTTGAGCTTTCAGATCACCCCTGGTTTGTGGCGGTTCAGTTTCATCCAGAGCTAAAATCTCGCCCCACCAAAGCCCACCCCCTGTTTAGGGATCTGGTCAAAGCCGCTTTGAGATATAGAAAATCCAAAGGGTCAACTCTTTCTAAAGAGAAAGAACCAATCAAAAAGTAGGGGTGGAGCTTCAACTCCACCCGCTTTTGGGCGAACCTGAAGGTTCGCCCCTACATAGAGATTTTTGCTCCCGCTGGATTGTCCATTTGGATCCGTAGGATTATCATACAGCGGTATGAACCTTGCGGTTCATACGGAGAAGCAGGTGGATGAAAACATCCACCTTAGAGCAAGAGAGACGGAGACGGAGAACTGAGAAAAGACTCAGTCCCAGTCTCATGTCTCAGTCTGAATAACCATGCTTTATTTCTGGGCTATTTTAATTTATCTGTTGATTCTGATTGGCGTGGGGGCAATCCTCTCCAGAAGGGTGAAGACCCAGACCGATTTCATGGTAGCGGGACGAAAGCTGTCTGCCCCGGTGCTGGTAGGAACCCTCTTAGCCACCTGGATCGGATCGGGCAACATCATCGCTGGTGCAGGACTAAGTTATAGAAAAGGCTTTTCCGCTCTGTGGTTTGATGCCGGTGTTTGGGTGGCGATTATCGTTTTGTATTTCATAGCCGGACGCGCCAGAAAACTTGCCCAGTTCACCGTCCCGGATATCTGTCATTCTGAGCCCGAAGGGCGAAGAATCTAAAAACCCAGATGCTTCCCCCGCCAAAGGCGGGGTCAGCATGACAATCATGTTTCTGATACTCCGGAATTATTTGAGAAACAGTCCCAGGGAATACTGATGCTAAAAAGCTTCGGGAATTCTCCCGCCTTTAGCGGGATCTTGAGACTATTCCTGGAGCATCAGAAAACCCGGCTGTTATTAAAATTTTGCTAAAAGGAGGTGTCTGATATGAGGAAGTTAAGCGTGGTTTTAGTTTTTTGTTGTCTTGTCTTGCTATCATTTTCTAACTGTGTGAGGAAAGATATGGAGGATCAAAAATTCAAAGATCTGGTGGATGAGTTTCTGGAAGGTTTTTATCAAGCTCATCCGGTCTGGGCGACCTACATAGGTGAGCATAAGTATGACCATCTGATCGACGACTACTCCACCAAGGCTATTCAGGCAGAGATTATGCGCTTGAGACTTTTTGCGGAGAAGATGAAGTCTATCGATACCTTGAAGCTCAATCCTATCAATAAGGTCGATTATAAGATCTTGGAAAATGAGATCAACGATCAACTATTGCGCTACGAGGAACTAAGGCCATTTGAGAGCAGCCCGGTAATGTATAGCTATCTTATCGGAGGGTCTATAAATTCGTTGATCACCCGCGAATTTGCCCCTTTGAGAGTTAGGTTGAAAAGCGTTTTATCCCGACTCATGCGGCTGTCCGCTCTGGTGCGGCAAGCCAAAGGCAACCTGAAGAATCCTCCAGAGATCCAGACCAAAACCGCCATAAAGCAAAACCGGGGGAACATAAATCTGATAAAAAACGATATAGCCAAATTGCTGGATAGGCTCCCGGCTATGAAGGATAACCTAAGACGCCCCATGGAGATCGCTATCAAAACGCTGGAAGACTATCAAGAGTTCTTAGAAAATGATCTTTTACCTCGATCCAACGGAGATTTCAGATTGGGCAAAAGACTTTTCGAAAAGAAGCTTAAGCTAACCCTGCAATCTGACCTCTCCCCGGATGAGATAGTAAGAAGGGCTGAAACGGAGATGGTTTCCGTGCGAAAACGCATGTTCGAGCTTGCCCAGCCTTTGCATGATAAAATGTTTCCAGCCCATCAACATAAGGAAGAAGGTAAACAACTGGAGAATGTGGTGATAAAGGAGGTTTTAGACGAAATCGCAAAAGACCATCCCAAAAAAGATGAGCTTTTGGCAGTCTGTCGACAGAATCTAAGGGAACTGGAGGAATTCGTCAGAGAGAAAGACCTGTTAGACCTGACCGGTATAAATCCCCTAGAGGTGGATTGGACGCCTGAATTCTCGCGAGGAATTGCAGTAGCTGGGTTAGATGCTCCCGGACCTTTGGATAAAAATCTGAAGTCCTTCTTCAGAGTTTCACCCATACCGGAGGATTGGACCAAAGAGCGGGAGGAATCTTATCTGCGAGAGTATAATAACTACATGCTGAAAGATCTCTCTATTCATGAAGCCATGCCCGGACATTATGTGCAGGGATTTTATGCCAATCAGTTTCCTTCCCTTTTAAGAGCAATCTTCGGCAATGGAGCTTTCATAGAGGGATGGGCAGTTTATCAAGAAAGGATGGTGGTTCACGCCGGCTATATGAATTATGATCCCCGCATGGAACTCACCCAGCTCAAGATGTATCTGAGGGCGACAATCAATGCCATCCTGGATGCTAAGATTCATGCTCAAGATATGACCAAAGAAGAAGCCATACGTTTGATGACTGAGGAGGGATTTCAGGAGAAATCTGAGGCAGAAGGTAAGTGGGTGCGAGCCTGTCTTACCTCCACTCAGCTTTCCACCTATTTTGTAGGATTGCAGGAGGTGTTAGATTTAGAAAAAGCTTATCGGCAGGAAGTTAGGGAGAATTTTTCTCAAAAAGAATTCAACCACCAGCTACTCAGTTATGGCTCTCCTCCAGTTAGGTTTTTAAAAGATATTATTCTAAAAGGTAAATAGAGGATATATATGGGCTGAGCTTCAGCCCCACCCCGCAGAATGCGGGGCGGACATAAAGTTTGCCCTTACATTGGGAATGCCGATTCTCGAACTTGCGAGAAGATCTTTTACGGATCGGCACGAGGGTTCGTCCCGAAATACACGAAGCCGCATTCACAGATATCCCGATGAAAAAAGCTAACGCATCAAATAAAGCCGAACACAAAAATATAACCGGTACCTCCAACAGGATTAAGTTCATTCTGCCGGTTTCCATCTTCATCTTAGCTTTCCTGGTAAGATTCGCTTATCTGCTACAGATAGAATCCTCGCTACCCTTCTTTTCGGCTCCGATAATGGATGGGCGTTACCATGATATTTGGGCCTTAGAAATTGCCTCAGGCGATTGGGTTGGCCAAGAACCTTTTTTCCGCGCCCCGCTTTACATCTATCTTTTGGCTTTGACTTACAAGGTCTTTGGACACAATTTCTTTCTTCCTCGCCTGTTTCAGATTATCTTGGGTTCCTTCAGTTGTGTTCTCATATTCCTACTAGCCAAGAAGGTCTTCAATCGAACCGTTGGAATTCTTTCGGGGGTCATTGCTTCCTTCTATGCCTTGTTGGTTTTTTATGATGCCCAACTACTGATTCCCACACTCATCGTTTTTCTTGATCTGGTGCTGATAGGCTTACTTCTCCGTACGGCCGAAAAACCGAAACCTTCAAACTGGTTCTTGTGTGGAACTGTCCTGGGACTTTCCGCCATTGCCCGGCCTAACATATTAGTTTTTATCCCTTTCATCTTGTTATGGATGTTCTTTCAATTTAGAAACAAAATGCTGCCAAAAGCCATCCTAACCCGTTGGATTATCTTGTGTGCTGGGGTCTTATTGTTTGTCAGCCCGGTGACTTTAAGGAATTATCTGGTGGGCAAAGATTTCGTACTAATCGCCTGGCAAGGGGGTTACAATTTCTACTTGGGCAACAATCCCAATGCTTTTGGCTGGTCAGCCACTGCACCGGAAATCGACAAAGATTGGTGGGGCGGATACTACGATGCGATAAACCGGGCGGAAGAAAAGAAGGGGACGAAGTTAAAACCCTCCCAGATATCCGATTTCTGGTACAAGAAGGGTGTTGGCTTTATACTTTCCCAACCTGTAAGTTGGCTCAAATTGACGTTAAGAAAAATAAGCTATTTCTGGAAGGGGTTTGAGATAGGCAACAACCAGAACATATATTTATACAAAGATTTCTCCTCGGTTTTTGATCTTCTGCTGGGGAAATTCATCGTCTATTTCCCTTTCGGTTTGGTTGCACCGCTTTCCCTGTTGGGTCTTTTCGTGTGTCTCAAGGATTTAAGAAAATATCTTCTTTTATATCTTTTCATTTTATCGTATTCAGCTTCCATAATCATATTTTTCGTCTGTTCCCGTTATCGAATGCCGGTCATTCCTTTCCTGATCATGTTCAGTTCCTTTTTTATTTGGTGGCTTTTCCAAAAGGTAAGGGACAAAAAGGCCAAGCCAATTATAATTTCGTTGAGTGCACTTGCCGTACTTTCCATAGCGTTGAACACCAAACTGGAAAATGTGATTGGGGATCAAAGAAGCATCGATCACTACACCCTTGCAGTAACCTATCACGAGTTGGGTAAGCTGGATTTGGCCATCAAGGAGTATAAAACCTCTTTACGATACAACCCCAATTTTGCGGAGGCCCGCAACAACCTGGGGTCCATCTACAACCAATTGGGTAAATGGGAGCTGGCAGTAGAGGAACTCCAGAAGGCCATCCTTGCCGATCCTTATTTTGAAAAGCCCTATTATAACTTGGCCATAGGGTATCGTCGAAGATGGGAGATGGATAAGGCCATTGAATATTACTTGAAGACAATTAGTCTGAATCCACGGCACGAATCCGCCCATCTCAACTTGGGAAAAGCCTATCGTCTCAAAGGGATGGTGAAGGAAGCCAAAGAGGAGTGGGAGAAAGTTTTGCTGCTGAATCCTGACAATAAGGAGGCGATGAACCTGCTTAACCAAGAATAGTTCGGACTTTTTATCTTCTCTCAAAAGGAGTTTAACCTGAAACTTTTAACTTGCGGCTCACCCCCGGTGAGGTTTTTGAAAGAGATTATTCCCAAGGGTGAATAAACAGGAACGTAGGGACAGGGCTTGTCCCTGTCCTAACCCTAAGGAGGACAGCCACAAGGGTTCGTTCTGAAGGGATCCCATCCCCGCAAAACCATCGGGCTGAGAGCCCGACCCACGCGGTGAGTTCTCAGATAGCTACCCGCGTAGGCGGGGATCCTATCCCCGCAGAACCATAGCAAAGACGTCGGATAGTCCCGCCGTTGGCGGGACATATCCGACCTACAAGTAGCAACTATTGAAAGCTTATTTCAACAGGATCATCTTTCGAGTGGTTTGGCTTTTGGGGGTCTTGAGACGATACAGATATACCCCTGAGGTAACCTTTTTTCCTCTTTCATCTTTTCCATCCCAGATCACCTCATGTTTTCCCGGAGACAATTCATCCTCAATCAAAGTCCTCACCAACTGTCCACGTATGTTGTAGATCTTAAGTGAAGTATGGACCCTGGAGATCACTTCCATTGGAGGTATAAAAAACCTTTCGTTTTTTCTGGGCGGGAAGGGAATGCTTGAGACTTGATACTCCGGTTTTAAGTCAAAGATGATAGTGGTTGCAGGATTGAAGGGATTTGGAAAGTTTTGACTCAAGGAGAAGCGTTCTGGTAAACTGTTATCTTCATCCTCTGTCTCTATGCCAGTGCAAATGCATTCATATTTGGTTTGGGCTGAGGATATGTTAGCTCGAAGCTCATTCAGACTCGTTCCGCCGACGATGGCGAAGGCAACCAGGGTGCTTTCCTCTGGAGCCAAATCAAACGTACCACAGGAAACAAATTGTGACCAATCCTTTCCTGTAGTCTGGTTCCCGGTTGCAGGTTCCTCATCTGCGCCTGCAGGGACCTGTCCGCTTAAAAACTGATATTTCTCCTGGTCGGAGAACCCATCATATAGCCAGAGAGCATTATCTATCTGGTTTGAAAAACAAACTCCTCCGGAGAGCGGAACCACACTTAAATATATTTCACTCTCCGGGTCAAATTGATAATACAACCACAAAGCCGAATCGAAGCCGATCTGGTCGTCGTCCGGCGAATCTAAGGGAATATCCCAATCGAAGAACAACCCCACAAAAGAATCATAAACTGGATTAGGAGTAATATTCTTTATGGTATATTGCAGGATCAGATAATCATCATTGATTAGATCAGCATAGGCAAAACTTCTCTGCAAAATCTGAAGCCCCAGAGGGTTTTCTGCTTCTTGATCTGAGAATTTGCAGAATCCGTCCTGATCTGATACCAGACCCGGCGTCTGAATGGAAAGTTCTCCACCCGGAAGCACTGCAAAATCTTGCTCTGGAGTCTTTCCATCCCTTCCCCTCGCCCCATCGGAGATCTGTTCCGGACTTGTTCCTATCAAAAGCGCCGCCTCATATAGATTATTCTTGCCATCCCGGGGATACACCCAACCCTTTCCTCCTAAGGGATTGAAAGACCCATCACCCAAACCATATTGACCGAAATTGGAGAGGGTGAAGACGAAGTTTCCCACATCGTGATCCCCGATAGAGAAAGGAGGTAGGTAACCCACAGTTATGGAGAAACTTACCCCAGAAGAATATTCCGGTTCTTGTCCTACTATTCGGAGCATAAATTCCACCTCTCTCCCCGACGGCATATTTTGATCAAAGGTCACTCGAAAAGGAGAGCCAAGATTGGAAACTTTTTCACCCTTATCCACACCACCCAGATAAAAGCTATCTGATGCTATCTGAACCAAAGAATCGGGGGTGCAAAGATTCGCAAAAACGCCATCTACATCTTCTCCGGTATTTTTAAGCTCAATCACTAAGTCAATCTGATCGCCCGGCTGAGGAACACCTCCCCCATCAACGTAGAAGTCGGTAAGATACAGGTTGGGCAAATGAGATTGGGGTAAAATCGCCAGCGCCTTTTTGATATTTATCAGGCCTCGACCATAACTGTTGTCTTCACCCGGAGAACCAAGATCTGTGCATGATTCCAAAAGAGCCTGCTTGATCTCCTCCACCGTGGCTTCAGGATTGTATTGTCTGAGGATAGCCACAGCTCCGGCAACAAAAGGAGCCGCCATGGAGGTGCCACTCAGCAAACGATATTCTCCGTTTTTAAAGCAGGAATAAATCTTCACTCCGGGAGCACAAACCTCGGGTTTGATGGTCTGGTTATCACAGCCGGATGGACCACGCGAACTGAAAGAGGCAACTGGAAACCCAAAGCTTAAAGCATCAACTGCACCAACGGAGAAGCAGTTTGTGGGCGAGGAGATCCGATCAGCAGGAGTTCTCATAGTGACAGGTTCTGGACCTTCGTTCCCAGCGGCAAAGATGACTGCCACCCCCGCATTTTCCACATTGTCTATGGCATTCCAGAACGTTTGATCACATGCAGGTTTATATCCCGGAGGCATTCCCCAGGAGTTGTTGATCACGTCCGGCACGTCATCTGAAGTCTCTGGATTTCCATCCGGATCCACTGCCCACTGGAAAGCGGACAGTATGTCGGCAATGGTTTTATAGATGGAGGCGCCTCGATCTATAACTGCTGCGGCGATCCAATCAGCTCCATACGCCACTCCAATGGTGTCTCCTTCTGAAATCCCTGCCATGATTCCCATGGTATGAGTTCCATGACCTTTGTAATCATTGGGAAAATCAGAACCACATGGATCAAACCAACACGCTGAGGCTAAGCTACCGTTATTGCCCCGCCAGTTTGAAAAAAGAGCAGGATGATCTCCATCCACCCCGGTATCGAAATTGCACACTAATCGTCCCTGACCAGTATATCCCATTTCCCAAGCCCCCCGGGCGCCGATGGCAGAGAGGCACCGCTCCTTTTCCGCCATGTATCCCGCTGATCTTTCCTCTGATACCGGATCAACCAGTGTTATTGGATAATTCTCGTAGGCCGCTTCCACATCCGGGAAAGAGGCGATTTTTTTGATCTGGTCTTTGGTGGCAGTGACTAAAATCGCATTGGTTATCCAGAAGGTTTTGAACTTTTCTACGCTTCCGTCAAGGATTTTTTGGTTCAGATAATCGATCATCTCCCTTTGAGAACTTTCTGCTTTATCTTTTAGCGATCTTAATATCATCTGGTGTCTGACTTTTCTGGTAGCTTTTTGTAGATTGAGCTTAAAGTTCAGCCGGGCGGTGTTGGTCTGATCTTTCATCACCACCAGACAGGAGGCAAATTCATCTGCCTTCAGGTGGCTCAATTTTGCCACAAGATCCGGGTTTATTTCACCACCGAAGGCGAGAAAGCTTCGAAAGAAAAAGAAGATCAGAAAAAAGAAGAAAACTATTTTTCTCAATCTACGGGACATCCTTTGCTCCTTAGCATTTTTCCATTTATCTTAAGAGCAAAGGCAGTGCCGTTAAAAAGCTTGCTTGTTGGGGCAAAAGCTTTCAAAGAACTTTGTGGAAACTAAATGGAGGGGGTATTAGTAGTGAATTGGTTTACAAAGACTTAGCCAGGGAATAAAACTGGATGATTTTTGGACAGCAACAACTCACCTCAAAAAATTCTTCTTGCGTCTGCAAAATAATTACATATTATCTGCAACTTGATTCACGTTTTTCAATCGAGTTAATCTGTTCCATCTGTTGGCCGGTCGAATATGTCCCAAAGCCAAATGGCATCGGCATTTCCTTCAGGATGAATCCTAATGCCAACGGATAAGGTCAAAAAAAGAGCCCTCTCTTTAAGGAAAAGGGCTCTTGGGTCGGTGTTGAAATTTTCAAAGCTCAATCAACTGATAGAGGTGGAGGTCCCTCCTTATACAGATAACTGATTAAATATAAAATATCCCCCAGGTTTACTTCACTATCATGGTTTAAATCTCCTCTTTCCAGCGGATCAGGTGCAGGTCCTGCTTTATACAGATAACTTATCAAGAAGAGGACATCAGCAATATCCACCAACAGGTCCCCGTTGACGTCTCCGGGCAACCAGAATGAGGTTTTTGGTCCCACCCTTACGTCATCTATGTAGAAACCCTCTCCATCGTGTGGATAATCATCATCGCTTGCAAAGCTGAACCTGACATATACACTTGTGCCTGGGAGGATGTAGGAGAGATCATAACTATATTCCAGCCAATCGTTGCCAGTGTTCAAAAGCGAGTCCAAAGCGCCGCCCGTTCCTGTGAAGTCGAGCGTGTCAGACTCTTCGGTCAGCGCATCCACTATCTCCACATGTATCCCGTCTACCCCATAGTTGGTAACATCATACCAGAGCCAGAAGCTAAGATAAGATTCGGGACCCAGAGCGAAAGAGGAGCTTTTGAGCCAGGTCTGCATATTGTTGTGGAAATACCAGGAGTCCTCAATACCATTATACCAGCTCCAATTACCGGAATGTTTTCTGTGGCTGGTGAGATGCCACAGGTCTCCGGTGCCGCCATGAGTCCAAAGGCTGGTGCCCGATTCCATGTTGTCCTCAAATCCGGACTCTCCAATATTTAAGATGAAACTATCCTGAAAAGTATATCCATCGCTGGTTTCGGTGCGGAGATGCAAGTATGGAAAATAGATGGAGGGACAACCGGGAAGCAGATATACTTCAAATGTCCCATTCCATATCTCTTCAGAACCGATATCACCAAAGTTGGCTATGCTGTCGGTGACATCGACGTAGGGACTGGTGGTGGAAAGATGGCCGGTCACGCCACGCGCCAGCTCCAAACCCTGGTTTTTGACAGAAACGTTGAGATCGAAAGTTTCGTCTGGCTCTGGCTCGCCATTGCCGTTCCCCCCGGATGTATCATCCACCGAATAGCTGGAATAGATCAAATCGGGCGTGACCACAGTGACGGGTATCATACTGCTCCAGGAGATTCCATAACCTTCGTTTATTTCCAGGTTAAAATATATCACATGATTGTTGGGACAATCAGAATCAATGGTGAAAACATATGGCTGAAAACTGACCGCGGTCTCGCCGGGGTTCATAGTTCCAAAATCTTGCAGGCTGTCGGTTATAGTGACGTATGGATCACCGGTAGAGTGCAAAATGGCATATACGTTATATTCCACCTCAGTCCCCCAGTTCTTCAAGGTGACAGACATGTCGATGGTTTCTCCGGGACTGGGCAGTCCATCTCCATTGCCACCTGAACCATCATCTATGCTGTGCTCATCATACAACACACAACCTCCGGCAGTGAGCACCAGCGCAGTGTCGGTGTGATAAAGGAAGTTGTGAGCAGTTGCGGTGACATACATCTCTCCGGCTGAGGGGGGTGAGATGTCAAAAAGAATCTGTCCCTGCTGATCGGTCAATCCTCGCTGGTAGACTTCATCTCCTTTCATAAGACACACCAAAGCCTCCGGCACGGGCTCCATTCCGCCGGATGCACTCATCACGGTGACCGGAAATTGACTGTTGCCCACGATAATGGTGTCTGGATGTTCCACCGCAAGAAGTTGAGGTGTATCGGTCCAGATGGGCATCTCCGGCTCACCCAGAAGATTGACCTGATACTGACACCAGCGATATACGTTCTCCTGTTGGGAGAATGGGACATAGAACGACTTCATATCCCCCACCGTGGCTCCCAGGTGATAGACGTCTCTGGAGAACAAAGAGGCGTAGAACTGCTGATCGAATCGATCTGAGTAGCCATATTCCGGGTTTCCGGGCGATCCCCAGCCGTATCTGGAGTTGCCGATGAAAGCCACCCCTCCGCCATCCGGGTTATTGATAAAGTGCTCAGCTATGCAGTCATAGTCAAAAGCAGCAGGCCAGCAACCGATGGAGAGAAGGATGGAGTTTCGTGGACTATTATAGAGAGCATCCATGTCACCACGATCCAGATAACCAGTTCCCACTCCCATCAGACCATAGTTAGCATGTCCGTCATGGTTAATTATATTCTGCCCCTCATTTATTGCGGCCATTACTGTGCTCCAACTCTCATTTCCCAAAGCCTCATAGAGCTTGGTGATAGGATCAAACTGTGGGGGGACATACTTTTCATCAATCAAGTCCTTGCTGAGCCCTGAGTTGGTGTAGGGATTTGACCACAGGATCTCAGCACAGAAAAGCATCTTGGTCTGATAGTCGGTGGGGGGATTCTTCTCATAGGTCAAAAGTTTGCCCACCAGCGCTTCCGCCTTACCGACGTCGCTACATGAAGCCCTTCCCACGAAGACGTCGGGATACATGTCAATGAGGTCCTCCACCTCGCCGTAGATGTGATTTCCGTTAGCGTCCCAGGTTCCGTCCAGATCGGAGAAATAAAGATCGCATCTTATATCATTCTCGTCCGGATAGAACCCGGCTTCGCAATCCATAGCCCAGGCTATTCTTTCGGGGACCACGTTGGTATCTCCACCCAGAAAAACCCAGAGGGTCCCCCAGTTCTGGTAAGCATCCTTGATGAAATTCCTGATCCTCTCCGTATTATCATAACCTGAATAGGTGGTATAAATCCAATCGGTGGTGACGATCTTTGCTGGCACACCCTTTTGGGTTTTCCAATCCCCCAGTGGCTGAAAGGTGGAGACGTAATTGGTGTCGGTGATAATCACATATTCGTAATCTCCGGGAGGGAGAAGGGATTTTTTGATCTTTTCGGGTTTTAAGTTTAATCTGGCACGCTGGGGATTCAAAGTGGCTTGTTTCAATATAGTTTGATAGACCTGTTTTCCAATCCGTGATCTTTGCTTTATGGACAGAGGCTCTTTTCCTCCTGGAGAGTAGAGGATCTTAAATTCCATGTGAGAATAGAACTTAACCTTCTTCTCTGCAGGAACATATTGAATCGGATATACCAGAATATTTGCCAGTTGATACCCTCCTAAAAAGCCGGTGCCGGTGTATTCCACCAGTTTACCCGGATATTCTGCACTTTGCCCGTAAACTTTGGGCTCAGGTTGAACAAAGGGAATGGGCTGTTGCATAAGAGAGAGGATTCGAGGAGGTTGAACCGGAAAGATCTGATACTGGCCGATCAGAAATTCCCCCTCTGCGCTGGTTACCACTACCTTTTCTACCTTTGAGCCGGGAGGCAAAACCAGGTGAACCAGTTTGACCGGAAGCTGAGGCTCCCCCACTTTATTGGTAATATCACAGCCTTTCAGATATAGTATATCAAATCCCTCTGAGATGGAGAAGATCAAATCCTCTGGGGAAAATTCCAGAGTCTGGGAAAGTTCCGCTGACTGCGTCTGGTTTAGCCCGAAAAGAAAAATAAATCCCACCAGAAAGAAAATTTTGATTCGCATGATAACTCCTCTGTTTATGAAGTAATGAAAAGAAAAAGCTCCGACATTCATTCACCTTGGACAAGAAGCATAAATACAGCCACTTCCGCTATTTTAATATAGCAAAAAGTGCCATTTTGTCAACTATAAAAGCTAAGGGAGTTCGCTGGGCTCTTACCTGCTAGGCTAAAACTTGGGGCTATCTCACTTTTTCACCTTCTCTCTAAAGACACTTTTCAATAAAATCTGTTTCCAAACTCTTTTTGAGTGCCGGGCATACATGAGGGGGCACTGCAAAAACAGATTCTTCCCCACCAGATTATCGGAGGTTTTGCCAAAAAAATTCTTCTATATAACTATTTTTTCGAGTTAAGCTGTTGTTTCCCTTAACCGATAATATAAAGGAACTCAAATCTTTAAAGAAGCGCGACTAAGAAAGGTGAAAAGTATGTCAACTCCAGACTCACAAAAAAGAACCGAAGCTGAGGAGAAGATCCTTTTTGGAGAGACCAAGATTCCTGAAAAATTCGACGAAAAGAGAGATGTGAAAAACAAGGAAGCGATTGACCTGGATGACACATTAGCCCAGATGGATGCGGTCTTCGAGAAGGTGAAGTCAGCTCAGCCCAGGTTGGAGACAGAGACGGAGAAATCCGACTCAAAAGAATCATCCCGGGTGAGAAGAGACGATTTAGAGGCTTTGTTAGATATAAGCAAAGCGGTCAATTCCACCCTGATTTTAGACGACATTCTGCAAATGGTGATGCGGCGAGCCATAAAACTTTTGCGCGCCGAACGCGGATTTCTGATGCTTTTAGACCAGGAAGGCAATCTACAGTTCAAGACCGCACATAATATCTGCAAAGAATCTCTCTCCAAAGAGGATTTTCGCATCTCCATGTCCATTGCCACCAGCGTGGCTAAAACCGGCAAATCCGTATACGCTTCCGACGCCCAACACGATGAAAGATATTCCAAGCAGAAAAGCATTCGGGAGTTGGATTTGAAATCCATTATGTGCGTCCCGCTGAAAAGCAAGGAGAAGATAATCGGGATTTTGTATCTGGATAATAGCTCCAAAAGCAACATCTTTTTAGAAAGCGACCTTTATCTTTTTGAGCTTTTTGCCGGGCAAGCCGCCATAGCTATAGAAAACGCCAAGCTTTATGAGAATCTTCTGGCAATGAAAATCTATAATGAGAATGTGGTAAACAAGACCCCGGTGGGGATAGTGGTGGTAGATAATAATCTCAAGATAACCGTGGCTAACAAAACCTCCCAAGAGATTTTCAAAAAAGCAGGCTGGAAAGAAAAGTTCAATCATGATTCTCTGAAGAATCTTTCCCTTCTGGATTTGGTTCCCCCGGAGGACAGGACCAGATGGAAGAAGATCTGCTATCAGGTCCTCTATACTGGCGAGCCTTTTGAGGAAGCTAAATCCTACCACAGATTCGGATCGGAGGAGGTGGCTTTATCTTTAAAGGTGAGCCCATTGAACAGTCACGATAACCGTATCCTGGGACTGATCTTAGTGATCGAGGACATAACCGATAAAGTGATTGCAGAAAAATATCTCATCTATTCTCAAAATCTGGTGGCAAAGGGTGAGATGGCAGCCTCCATCGGACATGAGCTTAATAACTATCTCACCATCATCCTGAACAATGCCGAGCTTATGTCACTGAACCTAAAGAAGGGGGATACCGCTCGAGTGGAAAAGAACACCAAAGCAATCCAAGACAGCGTGGAGACCATGAAAAGGTTCACCGATGGTTTAGTCGATTTCTCCAAACTGGAAACGAAGATAACCGAGTACAATCTGCGCACCCTCATAGAGGATCTGATTTTTTCCTTAAAGCCTCAGAAGCAATTTTCCGGAATAAAATTTGAAACCATCTTTGACCCGGAGCTTCCGGCATTACCCATGGATGTGGGGCAAATTCAACAGGTTTTCTTAAATATACTGAACAATGCGGCTGATGCCATAAATACGCTTCCGGAGCCACAAGGAACCATCACCATCCACACCGCTTATGTAAAAAGAGAAAAGATGGTTGAGGTCAAAATGTCCGACACCGGTCCCGGGATCTCCCCGGAGCTTTTGCCCAAGATATTTGAGCCTCATTTCACCACCAAGAAGGGTGGACATGGCTTTGGACTGGTCATATGTGAAAAAATCATCAAGAATCATAAAGGCGAGATCTCTGCGGAAAGCTCTCCTGAGGGGACAACATTCACCATCACCCTTCCAGTTAAAAAGCAGGAGGAAATTGAGGTCCAAACAGGAGAATCCCCCACCCTTTAGAGTTTAAACCATGCGAGGAGCGCAGGCGACGAAGCAATCTCTTGAGGTGGATGAGATTGCTTCACTTCGTTCGCAATGACATAGGAGATGCCCCTCATTACCAGTCCCGCCAAAGGCGGGACGAAGCAATCTGTCTGGAGATTGTTTTGCTTGCTGGTTTTCCTCACAAACAAAGCTTTCCTCTATACTAACGGAAATGTCCCAAAAGAAAACCTCACAGATCTTTTCCCGTCGCTATGAGATATTGCAGTTTCTGGGAGAAGGTGGAATAGGAAAGGTATACAGAGCTTACGATGGGTGGATCGGAAAAGAGGTTGCCCTTAAAGTCCTCCCCCCAGATGTGAAAAAATTTTCTCTCTTAGAAAGCTTCCAAAGAGAATTTTTACTTCTTTCTCAGCTCAAACATCCGGGCGTGGTGGAGGTGTTTGATTTTGGTTACTCAGAGGATGCCGCCCAACCAGGGAAACTGTCCCCCTATTTCACCATGGAATTGGTGGAGGGGAAAAACCTGGGGGAAACCTTTGCCAACTTTTTTGATCCACACCAGGCTCCGGCTGAGTTTGAAAGACTCACTCATCTTTTCTGGCAAATCTGTGATATTTTGGAATTTCTTCATCTCCGGGGAATGATACATTGTGATCTTAAGCCGGACAACCTGAAAGTAACAGATAGAATCTTTCGTCCGAAAGTTTTAGACTTTGGGTTATCTGAGAAGATAGGATCAAGTAGAGGCAAGGAAACAAAAGGAACTCTCCCCTATATGGCTCCAGAGATGTTTTTAGAGGAACCTTTAGATGGAAGAACTGATCTTTACTCTCTGGGGGTTATTCTTTATGAGCTGGTCACCTCCAGGCTTCCTTTTTCTTTTGATGACCCGGTTAAAATCATCTCCGCTCACCTTCAGCAAAAGCCACCTCCGCCATCGGAGCTAAATCACAATCTTCCTCCTTCTTTAAATGAATTTATCATGAAACTGCTGGAGAAGTCTCCTGCCGATCGTCCGAACAATGCCACCCAGGCGAAGGAAATGATAACAACAGAACTCCGGGACGACTTCGGAAAAGCCCACAAGCCCGATTTTTCGCAAAAGAAGTCCCTTCTTGCTCATATTTATAGCGGCCCTTTGGTGGGAAGGGACACGGAGTTAAGCCAGATTGAAGATGATCTGAGACGGGCGGTCTCCTCCCGGGGAAGCTGTCTTTTTCTTTCAGGTGAACAAGGGGTGGGTAAGACCTTCCTTTTCAAACACCTTAGGATAAACTGCCAGCTTCAAGAGATAATCTTTGTGGACTCGAACTGTCTGGAAAACCAAACCCTGGCTTATCAACCTCTAATGGAGATCTTGCATAAACTAAAACCGTATGTTGAGAATCGAAGTGGTGGTCACATCCTGGCCAATCTAAGGGAAGTCTTCAAGTGGTCAGGAAGAGATCCTTCAACTTCCCCCCAAGATCAGACCTCCTTTCATCAAAGGATCACAGATCTTCTGGTGGAGGTATCTCAAATCTTTCCTTTTGTAATGGTTATCGAAAACCTGCAATGGGCAGACTTTTCCACCCTGCGGTTTTTAGAGCATTTCCAAAGACAGAAAAATAAGGGTAAGATTTTTTTGTGTTGTTCTTTGCGTGAAGAAAAGTTAAAGGAGAATACTCCACTGGGGAGCCTGATTAACTTTTGCCTAAAGGGAAAAGATACCAAGTATGTGAACCTGAATCGATTTGAGCTTTCCCAAACCGAAAACCTGATTTCTTCCAAATTCACTGACCGGAAATTTCCCTCTCTACTTTTTGCGTACCTTCACGAAAGAACATCGGGCAATCCATTTTTCATCATCGAAGTGCTTAAATATCTAATGGAGAAAAGCATCATTTTCTTGAGGGATTCTATCTGGACAACGGACATAGAAAGGCTGAAAGAATCAGCGGTTCCTGATTCAATTGAGGCGATCCTGCTGAAAAACCTGGAAAGATACGATGAAAAAACGCTTGATTTTTTAAACATGGTGGCGGTGATAGGAAAAAAGTTTACCCTCCGTTTATTGAGGGAGCTAAATCTGTTTGATGAGAGGTCGGTATCGGAGATTCTATCGTTTTTGACCCATGATCAACTCATCATCAAAAAGGAAGAATCTGTCGGGGCTAAGATATATTACGAGTTTGCCAACCAAAGCCTGCAGTCTCTTCTTTACCGGAGGTTGGATGAAGCGAAACGAATCAGTTGGCACAAAAAGGTGGCAGAGCTTCTGGAGAAGATCAGCTCAAAGGAGGAGGAAGAGTCCGTCTTCGAGATAGCCCACCACTATCTGGAAGGAAAGGAGTTTGAGAAAGCTTATCAATATGCGCTTCTGTCTGCTGAGAAGATGAAAGGAAGATTTGCCAATGACGAGGCATTAAGGTATCTGGAAAACGCCGTAGAAGTCGCCTCGAAATTCTCAGACACAAAACAAGCCACCCAAAAGCAGGTTACGGCTTTGTCCAAGAGAGCTGGATTTTGCAAAATGGTGGGTGAACTTAATCAGGCAGAGAGGGATTACAAATCTATCTTAAAACTGATGGAAAGCTTTTCCGATCTTAAGATGCTGGCGAAGACTTATAATGGCCTGGGTGAGATCTATCGGCTGAAGCATGATTACAAAAAGGGAATCTCTTGTCTTAAGAAAGCCATGCACATCCACCAAAAGTTGGATGATCCTCACCAGTTGGCTGATACTCTGAGTTACATGGGGCTTCTTTACTGGGTAGACAGTCAATACCAAGAAGCCCTTGATTCCTTCCAAAAGGCACTCCAGATAGACCAAAAATTGGGAAACAAATCCTCCATGGCTTCTACTTTGAATAACATGGGATTGGTCTATTGGTCCCTGCGTCAACACTCTCAGGCACTGAAATACCTTACTGATGCTTTATCTGTGTATAGAGATCTGGATAATAAGGAGTGGATAGCTCGAACTCTAAATAATATCGGCTACGCGCTTTTTGAATTGGGTAAATATCGTGAAGCTATCGTGCATCTTTTGGAGTCTTTGGAATTGAATGAACAGATAAAAGACAAAAAAGAAATTGCCCTTAATTTAGAAAACTTGGGAGAAGTCTATCAAAAAACGGGCGACCTTGAAAATGCCTTAAAATATAATGAAAGAGGGTTAACTTTAGCCCAAGACATCGCTCTTGCTCAGAGAGTGGGATATATACTAAAAAACATGGGGCTGATCCACTTTGAGCTGGGCAATTACCAAAAGGCTTTCGCTTATCTCAAAGAAGCTCAAAAGACTGCTGAAAAGATAGAGGATAAGGAGTTGCAGATTTCAGTCTGGGTAAGTTTATCCAAATTTCATCTCCTTCTAAATGATGTCCACAAAGCGGAGCAGTTGTTGGAAGAAGCTAATAGAATCATAAATATCATAAACGATGAGAGGTCTTTGATTGGTGTTTATCAGATCAAAAGCTGGCTTAAGAAAACAGAGGGAAAATCCGATGAGGCTTTGAAGTTTTTAGATGAAGCAATGGCTTTGGCAAAAAAGCTAAATATCGGAGAGGAGATTTTTTCATTAAGCTTAGAATACAGCGAGCTTTATCTGGATCGGGGGGATATACGCCAGTCTATAACCTGTCTTGATCGTGCCAGAAATTCCGGGCTTTCGCGCTATGTATTACTCCAACCCAAGTTTTATTTGACCTCAGGGATAAGAGACTGGAAGAGGGGAAATTTAAGCTTAGCCCAAAAGAATTTTGAAACCGCCCTCAAGCGGGCAGAAAAGCTGAAAAACCTGGAGTTGATGTGGCGGATTCATCATCATCTGGGCAAATTGTTTTTGTTCTCCCATGATATTGAAAGAGCTTATCAGGAACTGAAAAATGCTGGCAAGATTTTGAAAAGATTGAGTGAAAGTATAAAAGATGAAGAGCTGAAGCAAAACTATTTGAAAGAGCCGAAGAAAAAAGAATTGCTTTGCGACCTAAAAGAGGTGGCGAAAGAGTTAATCGGGGAAACCCAAATTATAAATGTCTAAAAGCTTTCTGCGTCAAGGATTTTTTCCCAAGAAATTATTTCTGGCTAAGTAAAACTTGTAGGATAAGTAATCATCTTTGTTTTCTGCTTTCTTCGTGTTCTTTCCCTTTTATCTCTTCTTCTCTGTTCATCAGAAAAACACCAATTCCAATTATCAGACCAATCAAGATCATAACACCCCATTGGTTCATGGAAGGAGCCTGATATGGATTGCCGTCACAGCCAAGCCTGGGCTGACAATCTGGAGGATGATTACAACCCACAATTTGAGACCACCTCGTTCCATATTCATTATATGCGCCCACCTGATAACCATATTTACCGGTACAGCAATTGGAAACAGGATATTCTACCACATTTTGTTGTGTCAGGACTAGGTCCTGACACAACTTTGAATCTGGTTTTCTACTGCTCAGGGGGAAACCAGCAGCATTCAGGGCAATAACCACCACGGTAAAAGTAGGCTATTAGATAAGTTAAATCCCCCAGATTGATCTGGCAATCATTATTTGCATCACCTCGTTCAATCGGATCTTCAGGGGGAAGTCCCCCCTTGTACAAATAACTTATAAGGTAAAGCACATCTCCCAACTCTATTATCAAATCATCATTTGCATCCCCGCAAATGCAGGTGTATTCCTGGTCATGTAGCTCGGGCCATCCGAATGCAAAGATCTGTCCTCCGCGAATGTCGGTAACTCCAACCGATATGAAATCATCAAAAAGGAGTTCTTCCCCTCCCCCGCCGTTGGTCTTCGACCCTGAGGGCTCAGACCGAAGGGCGGGACTTTCAGCTTTGCCTTTCGTGGGCGCCACATAAGTAACAAAGTTCTCAGCGGTGGTTATGGTGCTCTGCCCGTTTTCAGCAAAATGCCCTTGCACGCAGAACCATTGATAATACATGGAGTCACCATCTGGATCATGCGCCGGAATCTCGATGGTCACCGTTTCCCCATAATGAATGCAGTCCTGACATTGACTCTCTGGATACTTGCACTGTATATGCCCGTCAATTTCTGGATTGTTGTTTCCGGTCTCACTTATGGAGAAATCATAATTAGAGACGTCCCAGGCGGAATTATCGGCTATGTCCTCAGCCACTACTTTGACTCGGCAATGGGTGGAATAAGGAGCGGTCACAGTCCAGGAGAAACTGTTGCCCCATTTTGCCACCCGAGCCCCAAGATATTCGGGATATCCGTCATTACCCCCATTTCTATCTAAATAGATATACACTATTGTGGTTGAATCAGCACCAATAGAAACATTCCAAGTAATATTCCTCTGTTCACCCACATGCCAGATTTCCCAGCCGTCAGGAGAAACCACCTGGGCGGAATACCCACCTGAAAAATAAGCTACGTATTTGTGATAATCTTCAAACAACTGAACGGAAATTATCCAGAACGGGTCATAAGATATTTCAACCGGCTCGTCTAAGAAATTAAGATGTGCCCAGTGATGAAAAGTACGCTGGTAGCCATCAATCCACTGTGGGGTGATGGCTTCAAGGCAATATTGTTCCCAGCGTGTCCAACAAGTAGTATAGGGTGAGGATAATGTATCCGTATCATAACATTCATCATACCAATCGCTATATTTGGAAACAATCACTTCTCCGCCAGTGCCTCCCGAATAACTGTTCCTTACAATGGCGATGCCTTCATTCGTAAGGTAGCTAAATATAGCGTCGGAGATAGCTTCTGCCTCTTCGCTGATATGAACATCGTTCCAGTCAAAAAGGAACTCCTCCAAGGTATCTTTAAGATTTGACGCTTCCGAAAGAGCTGCAGGCGATCTTGTGTTTCGCAAGACAAAGTAAAGTTTCTTCTTGAGGTTATCGGGAAAATCTGGATCATGGCAGCAATGCCAAGTGTAATCTGGGTAGCTGCCCTGTCGAACACAGCAGTGATTGCAACAGTACTCGCCATTACAGGTTGGTGTTCCTATCGGTGCCCGAGCATAAGCACATCGATCTTTGTAACCCCACTTATTCAGAATCCTGAATTGAGTCTTCATACCCAGAGTGGAATCAGTATATGCTCGATCATAAATACTGTCCGTCTGGGGTATAGAACTCCACCAAACCTCCGTTCCTTGTGACCCGGGATAGGGCGGGTAGCTATTATGATGAATTGAAACGAACGCATCCACAGGACCACCATACAAACCTTCATAATTTGCCTTATTGACTCTATCCCATAGGGGAACGTCCGTAGTCTCATCCCTTCGAGTCATAATTATGTTATAAAACTGCCCCATTTCATCTAAGAAGATGCTACATTTAAGGGCAACCTGCAAGTTCACCCACTGCTCGGGCAGTTGATAAACAGGCCCACAGGCGCCCGGATCAGATCCCCCGTGCCCTGGATCAAGGCAGATATAATCCCCGGCATTTGCCATCTTTGTGGATAACAAAATCGCTGAAATCGTTATCCAAATCATAAGTATTCTTTTCATTTTTGTTCCCCTCCATCTGAAAGTGACCCTGCCGAACGTGGGATCACACCACATTTTCATTTCACTTTCATCACATATATTTTGCTCCCAATGTCGTTAACATAGGCAATCCTTGTCCCATCGGGCGACCAAATCGGATAAGCCTCGATGACATCCGGAGTATCAGTTAACCTTGTCTTCCCGGTCCCATCCGCATTAATGAGGAAGAGGTCTGTCGTTAGTACGGTGTGTCCATCCTCAGCACTTACCATGTAGACGATCTGCTTGCTATCCGGAGACCACTTTGCGGTAACACCCACAGCCCAACCAACTACACCTGGAGCAAATACTACGCTGTCCTTTGAATCTCCATCCAGGTAAGCCAACTTCTTCCCATCCAGATCCAATACCCACATACCGTGACGATAAGGATTTTCCCCAAGAATTTTTGTTCCATCCGGTGAAAGTTGAGGGTTTCGGTAAGCATTGAATCCATCTTTGCATAATATCTGCCTTCTGATAGTTCCATCCGCGCTTTCCAGCCAGATGCCCATAGGCGAGTCCCGTATTTCTTTTATCTTAGAGATGGCTAATTGGGCGTCCGAAATAGCTCTCATTTGTTTTATTGCAGAATCTGTGGGAAGCTTTCCTGGTTTTATTATTCTGAAGGTTTCTTTCTCTTCAAGCACTCTTCCTTCGGAAATTGGAGCCTCGGAGTATCCCACTGTTCCATCGTTCAACACGATTGGTGCACTTATGACACGACCTTCTCCGGAGGTGTGATGAGCTTCGGCTATCGTTTCGATCTCTCCATTAATTCTAAGTCTTTTTATGCTTCGCCTTTCCACCTTACCTTTTCCCTTCATTCTGTGTCGCTCAAACTCGTAAAAAATAAACTCGGTTGAATCGACCCAGATGAATCGCGAAGTCCACTTCGGAAACTCCGCCACTTTCAAACGCTCTCCTGTGCCATCTGCATTGGCTATATAGAGTGCTCCTTTATACATGTAGGCTAACTTGGTCCCGTCCGGAGACCAATGGGGTGAGCCGCCTGTGCCAATCTCAATTATCTCAAATTTTGGCGTTTCCTCTGGCTTTTGGCTGTTGGTGGTTATGGAAAAAATAACGACCAAACCGACTAAACACAGCAATCCAATAATCGGGTTTTTGGCTTTCATCTTACCTTTTCTCCTTCTTTAAAGGTTAAATTTGAATTATTGCTTTCTATTAATTTAATCATTTGTGAAGAAACTGGCAAGCAATTTTCTCTTTCTTTTTCAGCCCCATCCCCCGCCAAAGGCGGGGGACAGGGCTTTTTTCCTTCTTGAACCTTTACAAGAAAGGAGTAGAACCAATTACTCTTAAAAGCATAGCAATTACTTTTAAAAGCA
>Ga0315545_1000043_pt1 | contig 113401 bp, 109 predicted proteins | sample SalMarSW160210MG_FD_203096 | JGI IMG/M metagenome (GOLD analysis project Ga0315545, IMG submission 203096) | Salt marsh sediment microbial communities from the Plum Island Ecosystem LTER, Massachusetts, United States - Salt Marsh Sediment SW1602-10 ... | reverse complement strand
CCTTGCATTTTGACCTTGAAATTCCACTGCAGCATATCATATAATTATAGTATTATCAAGAAGTTAATTGATGTTTTTGCTTTTTTCAGTAGACCCTAACTAAATGAGCGATTATATCGTTCTGGAATGCCTTCTCTGATGTGTCTGTTACCATTATACTTCAATCCCTGTCTGGGTGCGGCTCGCCCACGCAGGCAGGCCCCTTACATCAATCTTGCCTGTAACAACATAATGAATTAAAGATTTTTTATATTCTTCTAAGAGATTAATTTTCTCCTTAATTTTCTGGATGGTTTTGTCTATTTTGGCAGTGGCTTTGTCCAAAAAGTTGGCAATGGCGGTTTGTTCGGGGAGATTTTCAGGAATTTGAGTAATAATATTCTTAATTTGTGTAGCAGTTATTAAAGGTTGAGCATTTTTATTTGCTAAATCAGATATATTCAAAGAAATTAACTTATATTTAATAAATTGATAATCATTATTTTTGTTTAAAATAACAATTAAAACATTATCTGAGACCCAATATTTCCCTTTTGCTTCAACAACACTTCCACTAGATCCCACCCGTCCTATTAAGATATTTTTTTTATAAAATTTATATTTATTACATTTGCCAATTATTCCATTAGCACCGTAAATATTGTATTCTCCTTCTTTAAGATCTTTCGTTGAATCTCCGCTTTTTAAATTTAAGATATGCTTCAATCTTCTAACTTCCCACCCCTCCGGAATCTTGCCAATCCACTCAACCCCGGAATCTTTTAATTTAACATTCGGGTCAAGCCCTTTTGTTACAGCATGATTTATCAGGGCGGCTCGTTTTTCTTTCAGAAGTGCAATTAATTTTTTGTCTTTTTCAATCAAGGCATCAATCTTAGCGGTTTTTTTGTCCAGAAAGGAGGCGATGGCGGTTTGTTCGAGGAGTGAAGAAATGGCTATTCGCATATTCGCATATTTTTGCCCATTAAAATTTCCTATGGTGGTCTGAATAGTTTCCAACTCTATCTGAGCATAAAATGATTTTGAGTTAGTGAAATAATATAAAAATCTTCCGCTATTTGTTTTATTAACTACAAATCTAACCAAATAACCTGCGAATAAACATTTTCCATATTTCTCTTTATCAAAATATAATGATGTTCCTATAGACCCACTTCTTGCGACTAATACATCATCAGTGTTTAATAAATATTCCTTATTTGTTTTATTTTCTGCTAAATAAACGCCATTTTCAATCAAGTTCCCGCCTTCAGTTATATCTGTTATTCTCAAAAAACGGATACCGTCGTCAATATAATTATCCGAAGGTTCATTTAATCCATATTCTGCACTTTTAGAACATAAATGTTTAATCTTCCTAACTTCCCACCCCTCTGGAATCTCGCCAATCCATTGAATTCCTGAATCTTTGTATTTTGGGTATGGTTTGAGTTTCATCTTACTGCAACACCTCTTTTGCATAATTGCATTTGTTTTTCAATATACATTTCGCACATAGTGGCTTCATGGGTTTGCATATCAATGAGGTAAAATCCACAATAGAAAACAGTAACTTTCCCGGATTTTTATATTCAAACAATTTTGCAGACAGTTCTACTATTTTCTTTTTTCTTCTTATTTCACCGGATAAGTTCAGACCGAAATATCTATTTATAAATCTTGCTATATTACTGTCAACAACAGGGACCGGTTTATTAAAACAAACAGTTAAGATTGCACCGGTAACATACTCACCAACCCCGGGAATTTTCCGCAATTTATCATAATCCTCTGGAAATTTCCCATTATGATTTTCAATGATATATTTAGCAGCTTCAGAAAAATGTTTTGCTCTCCAGTGAAGACCGAGATGCTCCGTTACCTTCTTGATATCTTTGAAATTGGCTCTTGTGAGAGTTTCAATATCTGGATATTTTCTAATAAATTCGAGATAAACGGGAACCACCTGTTCGGCTTTTGTTCTATGAAGCATAAATTCAGCAATCATAATTTTATAGGGATCTTTTGTGTGCCGCCATGGAAAGTCTCTATAATTTTTCTTATGCCACAAAAATAATTTGTGGCGGATATATTTTTCAACCATTTATTAACCTTCTCAATATTATATCCATATCAAGATCTGGAGATCCCTGTCTGGCATAATAAGATGCAAATCTTGCTATGATGTCTTTTAAAAATGGTTCATCAATTGAAGCAACACGATCATAAGAGGTAAGTTCTTTCGGATTTATTCGATTTATGTCCTGAAAATCAATCAGGAATCCTGGTATTTGAGTGCCAAATGAAGGCAGATAATGATATCTTCCTTTTTTGTTTTTTATATATTCTTCTACTTTTTGTTTCTTTGTGTTGCTTTGATTATTGATATATTCGCGAATTTCCGTTACCTGGTTAAATTTAATTAACTTTGCCAGTATTATTTTATTGGCATTTCTTTTGATGCTGTTATCTCCTTGTTTTCTCAATTCCATATCACATGCAGGTGTAAGAATCAAAAAATATTCTCCCGAATCTTTGTCTTTCAAAATATCACCTGTAAAAAAGTCTTTTTTTACCGGAGGCATAATGTACACCTCGGCGGGATGACATTTTTCAAACTCACCTTCTTCGGTCAGTTTTAAACTTTCGACTAAATGTGCAAGTATGTGCCTCGAAAGAACTTTTTCAATTTTATCTTTATTTTCAACTTCCTTTTTCCAATATTCCATGTTTTTTGCGATATTCCCCCAGAACACTTTTTGTAGCGTTTCTTCGATAATACCTCTTCTACCCATAATTTTAGTTATTCCTGTTTTGTATATATCCGTCATCTCTTCCAGAACTTCAATAGTATCTTTTTTTGTTTGTTCATAAACTTTATAGAAGACGTTCGGTATCGCCAGATTGCCATCAAGGTCTCCAGAATAAGCGGTCAATACGAAAACAGGAAAACGCAAATTGCTTTTTATTTCTTTGATTATTTGTTTGCCTTTACCTGTCATATCTTCACTGCCAAGTCTGAGATCTATAATTGCAGTATCAAAATCATTAGTTCTGATCTGCCTAAGGCCTTCTTCAAGATTGTTACCTATTTCAATATTGATTTTTATGTCGGAGCCAGCGTTAAATTCATCTATTGCATCCTTATAGAGTTTTATCTGTTCTTCATTATCCTCAACAATAAGTAATCTTAACATACTATCCCCTCTCATTTTGCCTTTCTCCCGATGGTAGCTCAATTCTGAAGTATGCCCCTTTAGAATCATAAAATGCGCGAAGAATGCCATTATTTCTTTCAATTGTCTCGCCTGCAATCGCCAGTCCCAATCCAGTACCCTCAGGTTTGGTGGAGAAACCTGGCTCAAAAATGAGACCATCTTTAATATGCTTCTCAGGAATACCGGGACCATTATCTCTATAATCTATTATCACTTTTTTATCTTCATGCTGCGAAGAGATAGTAATTTGCCTCTCTTTCTTGTCGCCTGACATTGGCAACCAGTATAGACTATTATCAATGAGGTTTGTAAGAGCAATGTAAAAGTCCTGTTCCCACCCCCAAAAAGTTACTTCTGAAGCAACTTCGTTAGTAAATTTTATCTTTTTCCCACGGAGTTCACTTTTAAATAACTCTTCCGCTCTTTTTACTACATTATAGATATTAATATTTTTCTTCTTTCCTCGCTTCCTTACAGCCAGAGGATCAAGACGATTAAAGAGGTCTATTAAAAGAATAGATTCCTTCCTTGTATCATCAAGTCGGTCAATTATTTTTTCAAGGAGATGTGTATTATATTCTTCCTGTAACTCTTTTATCCACCTTTCAATACGAGGCGATTGCTCTTTTAGATACTTTAAAGGTTTACGCCCCTCATGCATAACAACCACCATTATTTTTCCAAGTGTTACCTGGCCCTGATACATGGCTACCGTGTCCTTTATCTGTTGAAGGGTATCAGATTTCTTTTTCTCGGTTTTTGATATAATATTTTCTACTTGCGTTGATGTTTGGGGGTCTACCTTGCCTTTCCTTAGCACTCCTTTAACAGACTTTTTAAGTGTTCCAAAATCAAAAAGTGCATTAAGCTCTTTCTCAATCTTTACCGTAGTTCTACCACGGCCGGTTTTCCTTCTGAAGTCAAATCTTCGTTCCTCAAGCTGTGCCAGACATTTGCTGGCCATCTCTACCAGCCCCGTATAATAATTATTTTCTTTCAATCCATCCCGTGCACTTTTTTCTTCAAGGTGTGATATCTCTTCATCGGCAATGGTTATGAAGCCAACAATTTGATTACTCCCGATTTTCAAAGATGGGTTTTGTACTCTTTCCTTATCAAGTTGTAACCAATCATATCCTGGTTCACCATAGGGTCTGATACGAAAACCATTTCGGTAGATACCAACTCCACAAAATTCATTAAGTAATTGTTTCGTTTCCGTTTTACCAAGATATTTTCCAGTATCTGGATCTTTTAAACCTCTATTTATTAGATTATCTATTGCATCCCCCTCACGGTCAAAAACCCTGAAGTCCAGCTCAAAAGGTCCACATAACTTTCCACCTTCAGGAATAATATGGATACTGATTTCTTCTTTCGGAATATTTTTTTCAACCTGGTTCTCATAAACCAGAGAAACATTTCCCTTTTCATCTACTTTCCCGGATAATCGATAATCAAATAATTCTAACATCGGAAAAGGTTCTATCTCCTTTTTTGTGTTATCATAATTTTCGATACCTGTATTGTTGAATTCAATTTCAATATGGAAATTTTCTTTTTCCATAATTGGTGATACAAGTTTTCTTAATTCTTTTATGAGGATTTCCATCTCATTTTCTGCCCATTCTGATACCTTTTCATGTGGTTCAATAGTTAATTCTGTTCCCGGATTTTTCGCCGCATTGCTTGATTCTACCAGAATTTCTATTTCATCAAGGTATTTTTTTGCACTAAAAATGCTCCAGTCAATTAAAACCGTGGTAGTTATACTCGATTCATCTGTTGTTTCCATGAGCAGAGTATTTCCAAGTATGGAAGTAGCAAATCTTCCTATACCTTTTCTACCCTGCATATAGCGCCCCCCTGGACTTATTCTTCTGGTTAATTTATCGCCTGTTGCTGGAACCATCCATTTGTTAACAACCGTTTTATAATCCATTCCATGTCCATCATCCTTAATTATTATTTTTGCCTTTTTGGGATTTGCCAGATCAATAAATTTCAATTCCACATTGTTTGCATCGGCATCGTATGCGTTTTTTATCAATTCAATTACCGCAGCGTATACATCTTTGATAATTTTATCCCCGATGGTTCGGATTAATCGTGCTGACGGTCTGAACACAACTCTTTCTTTCATCTTATCATCTCCTTGATTTCCCCTGCAATTTTTTCAGCCAGCAGGGGAGGAATAGCATTTCCTATCTGTCTGAACTTCGCTGTCATTGGTCCTTCAAAATAATAATTATCGGGAAAAGATTGCAATCTGGCTGCTTCTCTCACTGAAATTGAGCGAAGTTGTTTTATGTCTGGATGAATATAATAATGACCATCTTTAGCAAGATGTGCAACTACAGTATGTACACAGGGCAAATCTTCAGCAACAACTTTAAACCTATCAAGGAAAGATTTCTGATTGCGATGAGTTCTATACTTTTCAGGAATATCTGTATACATAAGCCGTTTTTTATGTTTTTTCCACATTTCTATAGCCAGACGATATATTTTTTGGTCTCTGCCATTGATTTTTCTTGTGATATGGAGAGTTAAAAAATCTTCTTTAGAACGCAGTTTATATTTTTTGAGATATGGGGTTGGCTTCGAGGTATAGTTGCCACATATAATTTTCTCGCCGGACAGTAAAGGGGGTAGATCTACTAGAACGTCTTCGACTCTATATTTTCGAACATTCTTATCTTTCTTAAATTCAGGGTAGTAGAAATCAAGTTCTTTTCTCCCCCCTATTACTATAACCCTTTTTCTGCTCTGAAGTACACCGGAGTCGTATGCATTTAGAATTTTATAATCCACCGCATAGCCGGTATTTTCAAAATGTTTTTTTACATCTTCCCAGAGTTTACCTTTTCCTGCAGACATAAGTCCCGGAACATTTTCAAAAACAAAAACTTCAGGTTCAAATTTCTTTAAAAACTCAGCATACAATTTGTAAAGATAATTTCTCGGGTCGTTTTCCATATTGTATGGATCTCTTGCTCTTCCAACGAGAGAATACGCCTGACAGGGTGGTCCTCCGGCAATTACTTTTATTTTTTTCAGACCCAATCTCATAAGGTTCTCTTCAATTTTATCAAATAAAATAGCAAGGTTCTCTTTTTTAATCTCTTCATCTATTACCATAAATGTGTAGTTCTCAGGAAGATAGGAATATAATTCATTACGGGACATTTGTCCTTTTAAATAGGCACGATACACAGAAAGTTTATTTTCTTTCTTTAAATAGTGATAGGTAAGCCGGGTTTTTGTTGTTAATGATGCGTATCTATCCATCTCTATATGCGCTACGGGAGTAAAGCCATCTCTCATAAATCCTTCAGCAAGACTACCCGTACCTGCAAAGAGTTCCATATATGTAAGTTGTTCTACCATCATTTTATCACTTTCCAATGCCCACCCTTGTCAGGGCCGACTCTTTTAATAATGCATAAATTTTTTAATTTCAAAATATTTTTATCAACAGCGGTATTACTAATATTTAATATTTTAGACATTCTATTTTTAGTAATTTTTTCATCTTCTAAAATTAAAAGGGCAATTTTTAACTGATTTTCTACCAACTTACTACCAACCCTTTCTACCAACTTACTACCAACCTTATTTTCCAACAGAGTTAGTAATTCCTTTCTTGATAAATTCTGGATTTTCTGGGTAGTTTTCTCCACAGTTTTTTGGGATTCAGCACCAGCACCTTTAATCATTGTTCTATCAAATAAATTTACATAGAAAGAATGCTCATAGAATTTGAATTCAGGATTTGGTAAATTTGATAATTTCATTGCCTTTCTTATCCTATTAATCCCTGTTCCCAGCTTTTCAACAAAAATGGTTCTTGATAAAAGTGATGCGATAATAGGGTTTCTTGATTCAGCAAAATTTTATTTTTTACCTTCTTAGCAACACCAAGATTGATAAGCAGAGATTTATCATCATTAATATCCGTTAATTTCGCCTCTTTTAGATAATCGTTAAATTTCTGTTTGTCAAAATCATCAGGATAGATAAAATCTTTGTTTGTTTGCTCGTCAAATGTTAATCTGCTTTCTGTATAAGCAAAAGAAAGAATCTCATCTCTTGAAAGTTTCTGGGAATTCGAGCCATTTCTTACAAAAAAGCCTTGCGAACATAAATAAGGTTTTTTGTCGCCCCCTGACACTTCAACAACTAATATCCTGTTTTTATAGGTAGATAACTTAATTCCAATAGGAGGGTCACAATTTCTTGCAGTATCAAATATTTGAGATTTAACTTTGTTTGTAATTTTTATTCCTTTTATTTCTCCGTTATCCGTTATTCCAATAAAAATTCTACCGCCCTGAGAATTGGAAAAGGCAACAATCTCTTTTGCAAGGCTTTTATCAAGTTTTTCTTTAAATTCCACAAAGAAACTTTCGCCAGTTTTCAGTATAACTTCAAAATCTTTCTCGGTCATTTTACAATTCCTCTTTCAAAAGCTCCTGAATCTCGGCAACAACCTCTTTTATATCGCTCTCTATCTCTTCCAGAGGTCTTGGCGGTTTGTATTCGTAAAAATATTTTGTAAAGTTAATCTCATAACCAATTTTGTCTTTTTTTCTATCCATCCAGGCGTCATGGTAATATGGCTTAACCTCACTCTCAAAATATTCTTTAATATCTTGTTTTAATGGAATCTTCTCAGAATCCCTCAAATTAGGATCAGGTATTCTATTGGCTTTTTTATCCAGAACATAATCAGCAGAATCGTCATGCTCAGACAAAGCCAGAATAATATTTTTTATAAAATTTGGTGATAAATCAAATCCTTTCAACGGTTCTTTAACTCTGGATTCAAATTCATCCCAGTTCTTGTATAAATTATTCCCAATCGCTTTTAAGGCATTAATAATCTCTTCCTGCTTTTTCTTTCCTTCCTCCTCTTCTTTGAATCTTAATTCAGCGTCTTTTTTCTTGCTCTCAGCCAGTTTTGCAAAAGCTTTAGCAGAATATAGATTCTCTAATCTTTCTTCACTAACTTGACAATTTAATTGTAGCGGTCTTTCAACAATGACTTTGGTGTATCCGAATTCTTCATTATCAAAAACCTTACAGTACCTGTCTGCGTGCGACGCACAGGCAGGTTTATTTTCTTCAAAATCATCATATACCTTAACAATTTTATCAATATCATGTTCAGAAAGATAATTCCTTTTTTTCCCTAAACTTTTTCGCATTTTTTTAAAAAATGAGGTAGCATTAATCAGCTGTATTTTCCCTATTCTTTCAGGAGGCTTTTCATTCGTTATAATCCAGATATATGTATGAATTCCTGTGTTGAAAAATAACTGATCTGGCAAAGCGATTATTGCTTCAATAAGATCATTTTCAATCATCCATTTACGAATATCGCTTTCTCCTTGTCCAGCATCTCCTGTAAACAGTGGAGAACCGTTTGTAATCACAGCAATTCTTGATTTCTCCTTAATTTTCATTTTGGAAATCATATGCTGTAGAAACAACAGCTGCCCGTCATTTATCCTTGGCAGTCCAGCCCCGAACCTGCCTTCAAACCCTCTTTCAGCCTCTCTTTTTACAGCATCCTCATCTTGTTCCCACTTCCTGCCATAAGGCGGATTAGAGATGATGAAATCAAATCTATCGTCAGGAAACTGGTCTTTAGAAAGTGTGCTTAATGGTCCTCTTATATTTTTATCCTCTTCTCCTTTCATCAACATATCTGCCTTGCATATAGCATAGATTTCTTCATTTACTTCTTGACCAAACAAAACAACATCAACTTCTTTATTTATACCCCCGATAAAATCCTCGCAACTTGTGAGCATGCCTCCTGTGCCACATGCAGGGTCATACACAATTTTAATAATATCCCTCTTTTTCAGGTTTTCACCGTTTTCAATGAAAATTAATTTTGTCATTAGCTTGACAACATCTCTGGGAGTGAAATGCTCCCCGGCTTCTTCATTTGATTGCTCTGCAAATTTTCTGATTAATTCTTCAAAAATGGTTCCCATTTCGTGATTGGAAACCACATCGGGATGCAAATCAACTTTTGATTCCGAAAATTTTTTAATTAAAAGGAATAAAAGATCAGCTTTAGCCAACCTGGCAATATGGGCTTTGATACGAAAATTCTCAAAAATGTCCTGAACGTTCCTGCTGAAGCAATCAAGATAATGCATTAAATTCTGCTCAATATGCTCCGGGTCTTCAAGCAGAGTCTTAAAATCGTATTTTGAGTAGTTGTAGAATCCCAGTTGATTTCCATTTCTGTCCTTTGCAGCATTCAAAAGAACAGGTTCCATATTTTCAAACTGGCCTTTATATCTGTTGTAAGTTTCAAGAACTGCTTTTTTGGAATCACTTAAAACACAATCAAATCTCTTAAGCACCGTAAATGGAAGAATTACCTTCTGGTATTCGTTTCTTTTATATACGTCCCTCAACAAATCCGCTAGGTCCCATATAAAACTTATCTTTTCCTGAAAGTTCCCCATATTTCCACCTTTACATTATTTTTCTTTACAGTATCTTATATAAGCATTATACAGTTTTCCATCAACTTTCAATCAATATGAATTTGCTTTTTTGGTTCATAACAATTATCTAACATTTTTGCTAAATTTCTGGCTCTGAGCTACTTTATTGACAATAATACATAGAACAAACATATCCAGTCAAGGACAGGAGCATGTTTGGTCGCACTGTCGTTGCTGGGAATCCGTCTTGCATAGAACCATTCCGTCTTGCATATTTTCGTAATCTATTTCCATCCAAGAGTCAAGCCTCTGACTGCAGTTGAACCCATTCCAATCTATCCTCCCAGAATTTGTCGGAATAGCTCGAAAACATGATGGTGGTTATAATGATAATTCCCCGGAACCGTTCTTCCTTATCTTTCAATTTCCTTTGCGCTTTAAATAAAACGTGACAATGGAATAGCTGGCTAGCTCTCAACCGCAAGGGCATCGTTTGCGTGTGTAATCATTGATACCTTTGCTGCAGTTTTATTGCTCTCTGCCTCATAGATATCCATGAAGTCGTAAGGCCCTAAAGGGGCATAGTGAGCTATCTACTTTACATTTGGACAGAGTGTGATCACCCTTTTCTTCAATTCCTTTCTGATGGCTTCCCTTCGCTTTAAATCTTTAAAAATTGATATAAATTTGTTTTTGACATTTCGTGCTAACCTCAGAATAGTATCAAGGCGTGAACGTCTTTATAAGGCTGAAATCTCCGGTCATAGCTGCTTCCAGAATAGGGCCCATGTATTCGTCTACCATGTGAGCTGTTAGAGGTACTGGCATGTTTTTAAGTTTTGACTCAAGTTGAGGATTTTTTGCGCTCTCAAGAGCTCTCTTGATGTGAGCATTGCTGATTCCATCGATTTCTGAGAGTGTTGCCGGGAAACCTACACGTCTGCCAAGAGCGATCATCCCTTCTGCTACAGCAAGTCCCAATTCTTTTTCTTTAAGAACCGAGGGATCTTTCTTCATCAGATCGTATTTAGCAAAAAGTCCGGCAAGTTGTTTGAGCTGCTTTTGTATGGCAGGTGCGAAGAAAACCGTATAGTAGGGATTTAATATAGCGCAGGCCCTTCCGTGGCTGAGAACATCTACCAGGGCAAAGCTTGTAAGGTGGGCGCCGTTTGTTCCTCCGATCATGATGGCATATCCGCCGAGGTCTGTTCCGAGACCGATAGCTTCTCTTGCTTCTATATCGTAAGGTTTGTCTATGACTTTTTCTAAAGAAGCAATTATAAGTTCAATCCCTGTAAGGGAGATTTCTTCTATTTTATTAAAAGACTCATCGTTTGCACCATAATAGACTTCGAGACAGTGTGCAAGGCCGTCAAAAGCGCCATCACATGTGAAAGCCTTGGACATAGATTTTGTAAGGCTGTAGTCAAAAACACACCGCGAGGGGACAACGGCTTCATCGATGATAAGCTTTTTTTGGAGCGTTTTGAAATCTGTAATATTAGAGTATTTTGTCAGATGGGCAGAGGAGCCGGAGGCGGTCTGGACAGCAATATGAGGGAGTAGGGTTTCTTTAAGAGTCTCCAGTCTTTTGCTCACTTTGCCGACACCAAAATATCTTTCGATATCGTCTCCAAGACATGCCAGAACAATGGCTGCTTTTGCAGCATCGATTCCTGATCCTCCTGAAGCAGTGACAATACAATCAGGTTTTGCAGCAAGAATGGCTTCCTTCATCCTGAATACGTCTTCCTTGGGCGAATTAGGTCGAGAACTTGGGGTCTGTGCGGTTATTTCCAGACTGGAATCCGTAAAGGAATTTAGAATATTGTTGTAATGTTCAGGATCCCGTTTATTGAGGCTGGTTATAAAAAGAACTTTTGGACCCAGAGGCCTTGTAATAGAGCCAACTTTTCTCAGACATCCAATACCATAAGCATAATTTTCCCCTTTAAATTCATCGATAAATTTTTTTGCTTTAGTTTTTAGTTCTTTCATCTTTTTATAATATCATAGACAGAAACAGTCCCCAACTGTTGACTTTAGAATTTTTATTTAACAAAATTAGATGGAGTAATGGTAATGATTATTGTTTGAAAGGAATGAAGAATGAAATATTTTAGAAATCTAGTGATATTTTCTTTAATTTTATTAATGTTTTGGGGATGTGGGAAGTCAAGGAAATGGGTTAAGGATATATCTCCGGATGAGATTGAAGCCCATATTCGATTTCTTTCTAACGACCTGCTTGAAGGTCGTCTTGTGGGCAGCAAAGGCCTGGCGATAGCCGCTCTTTATCAGGAAAATTTCTTCCGTGGCCTGGGACTTGACCCTGCATTCGGAAATGAATATCGTCAGCCTTTTAACCTTAAAGGGACTATGCCTGATAAAAACGCAAGCTTGGAATTGTTTTCAGAGAATACAAATTTACAATTTAATATCAGTAAGGATTTTGTGCTTGGTTCTGAGCGGGAGGATTGTCCCTATGGGGTAGAAGGAGAACTTGTTTACTGCGGCTATCTTATCCAGGCACCGGAGAGAAACTGGAATGATATTAAAAACATAGACCTTAAGGGAAAAGTACTCCTTGTGGAAGTCAATGAGCCCGGAAATTATCCAGGTGGAATCTTCGATGGAGAAGATATGACATATTATGGCCGCTGGACTTATAAATTTGAAAAAGCATCTCAGCTGGGTGCGACTGGTATTCTGATTATACATAACACAAAAGGTGCTGCGTACGGCTGGGAAGTTGTGCAGAATTCATGGACAGGAGAGAGCTTTTTTCTCCCGGATAAAGAAAACAACCTTTTTTTTCATGGGTGGATCCATGGAGATGCAGCAGAGAAAATTTTGAATGCTGCAGGCCTGGACAGAATCGCACTTGCGGTACAGGCTGAAAAGGAAGATTTCAAACCTGTTCCACTTGGATTAAGCGTGAGAGTTCGCCAAAAATCTGAATTTTACTCTGTATCAACAGTGAATATAAGTGCCATACTAAAAGGAAAAAACAAAAAGGTCAGGGACCAGTATGTCATTCTTTCGGCTCATTATGACCATTTAGGACGTGATCCACAGAAGGAAGGAGACCAAATTTACAATGGTGCTGTGGATAACTGCTCAGCATCAGCATCAATGTTATCTCTCGCACGGTATTATTCACAGTGTCCTGAAGCTCTTAGGGTAAATCTTGTATTTGTGGCTGTGACTGCCGAAGAAGAGGGGTTATTAGGCTCGGATTATTTTGTCCGTCATCTTCCATTTCCAAAATCTTCTGTTCTGGCAAATCTGAATTTTGAAATGACAAATGTTTGGGGTGAAACAGAAGATGTTTATTCCATAGGCGGGAGACACTCTGATTTGGATGATATATGCAGGCTGGCTGCTGAAAGAATCGATCTGAGATATATCCCGGAAAGAGGAGCTAATTTTGGCTTTTTTTTCCGATCTGATCAATTAAGCTTTGCGCGGGCAGGAATTCCGGCTGTCTGGCTTCATGAAGGAATAACATCAAAGGGAGAAGATAAGGCTTTTATTCAAAAGAAAAGAGACAAGTACCAGAGATATAGATATCACAAGGTTGCAGATGAAATAGAGAAAGATTGGGATCTGAGCGGAACTGTTCAGATAACTCGATGGGCACAGGAAATCATTTCTTTACTTTCTGACGGCAATAAACTTCCCCGGTTCAAACAGTCTAGTTCTTTCAGACGGGAAGACTGATTTTTCTATTTAAATCCAATGAGTAAAATCTATTTTTTTGATTTTAAAATAAATTATCTTTTTGAACTATGGATTTTATGTTAAAATATAATTATATGGAGAATAAAAATCTTTCTAGAAGTTCCCATTTTTCAGATTACATATCGCCTTCCCAGATTATTTTTAACCTGAAAGCCAAAGATAGAGTTCAGGCCTTGGAAGAACTCCTGGATATTTTAGTCAGGGAGAATCTTATTGAGAACAAAAAGCCTATATTAACACGGATTATTGACAGAGAACGGCTTGAATCGACTGCTATAGGATATGGACTGGCGCTTCCTCATGCCCGGATGAATACAGGCCAAAACATTGCAGTTGCCATAGGAAGGTCTAAAGAAGGCATAGATTTTGATTCCTTGGATAAAAAGAAAGTTCATCTGATTATTCTAGTTGTGTGGAACCCTTCTATTCCAGGCCTTTTTAACCATCTGTTTGCAGGTCTTGCCAAGTTTTTAATGAGGCCAAGGTTTAGAGAGAGAGTTTTTAAATCCAAGACTTCGTCAGAACTATTCAGGATCTTCTCTGAAATCGAATTGAGATTTCCTCGGATGGAGGATAAAATCATTCACCGGGCAAGCCTGCTCTGGAAACTACAGGAAATCGAGATCCAGAAGAAAAAAGCCAAAAAAACGAAACGTGAAGAATTGAAAAAACAGGCTGACCTGATTCGGGAAGAACTTGATGAGGCGCTCCTGGACAGATTTGACAGGCTTTGGGAGAGATATGGATTTGCTGTGGCTGAGGTTATTGATGGTGTCTGTCAGGGCTGCTATGTTAATGTATCAACTCAAATGAGCTCAGCCATTGAAGGCAGCAATGATATTTACGTATGCGAGAACTGCGGCAAATTTTTGGTCGCATCAAAGGGAACCCAATCTTAACTCATATATGTAGTCCTTTCTTAGAACTTCATGGATAACGATCCTAACTTGCTGATATGATTACTTATAATGTAAGTGAAAAAAAAGAAAAAGCCCTGATCGATAAGATGGAACGGCTGGGTATTTACGAGAAAGATATCGTTGAAAAATTTGTCCGCTCAAGCGGGAAAGGCGGTCAGAATGTTAATAAAACCTCGACCTGTGTCTATTTAAAACATATCCCCACTGAAATTGAAGTTAAGTGCCAGAAAGAAAGATTTCAAGCTTTAAACAGGTATATAGCAAGAAAGATCTTAGTAGATAAGATTGAAGCAGTGATGCTCGGGAAAGAAAGCGAAGAGCAGCAAAGGATTGAAAAAATCCGGCGGCAGAAAAGGAAGCGTTCTAAAAGAGCCAAGCTGAAAATGCTAGAGGAGAAAAAGGAACATTCACGCAAAAAAGCTGATCGGAGATTTCGTCCTGGCCCTGAAGATTTATCCTGAATTATTCAGATGCAAGGTGCAGGATTGCATGAAGAAGCAAATTAGCACCCTTTTCTAAATCTTCCCAGCGTATATTTTCTTTAGGGGAGTGGCTGATTCCGTCCTCACAGGGGATAAAGATCATTCCTGATTCGGCAATACCTGCGATGATCTGAGCGTCATGGCCCGCACCGCTTGGTAGGGTCATGTACTGATATTGAAGATTCTGGCATTTTTCTTTTAAGACATTGATGATTCGGGAGGAGAGGTTTACAGGTTCTGTTTTATCCACAATTTTTGAACCAAACTTAAGCCCTCGTGTTAAGGCAATGTTTTCAGCAAAAGATAGGAATGATTTCTCTATATCCTGCAGGGTCTCTTTTGATGTACTCCTGAAGTCAAGGGAAAAGTCTGCCTGGCCTGGGATAATGCTGAAAGCTCCTGGGTGGATATGAATCTTTCCAATTGTTGCCAGGCTTCCATAGTGGGTGGTTGCTACATATTGTGTAATCTTTAGAGCAAAGTCTGCCAGGCCTAAAAACGCATCATGGCGCAGTTCAAATGGAGTTGTCCCTGCATGGCTTGTTTCCCCAAGAAAAGAACACAACCAGTAATTCTTTCCGGCGATGCAATCGACGATTCCAATGGGAATACCCTCTGTTTCCAGGACAGTACCCTGTTCAATGTGAATTTCCAGGAAAGCTTCTACCTCTGGCCTCTGTTGTTGTGCTTCCATGATGCTGGTGATTGTGAATTCTGTGTTTTTTAAAATTTCATCGAAAGGGTAGCCAAATTGGGTTTGTCCTTTTTCCAGGGTTTCCCGGTTTAATAGGCCGATGAAAGCCCTGCTTCCAAGAAAGTCACCAACAAGATTTCCTTCCTCGTCTGTGAAAGAAGCTGCTTCCACTGGCTTTGATAGTTGAATATTTTCTTCTTTTATTCTTCTCAAACATTCCAGGGCCGTGAGAACACCGATTGAACCGTCGAACTTTCCTCCATTAACTACTGTATCGATATGAGAGCCAGCCATAATTGTTTTTCCCTGGCCTTCTATACGGCCAAAGATATTACCTGCACCATCCTGGCGCAAAACAAGGCCGGCACTTTTGATCCTGTCCTTGAGCCATTCACGAGCCTCGAGGTCTGCTTTGCTGAAAGATGGGCGGCTGACTCCTCCGTTCGCGGCAAGACCAATTTTAGAAAGTTCGAGTATATCTGTTTTCAACCTGTCAATATTTATCCGAACGTCCATCCTTTTTCCCCTTTTACTTTTTAAATTTGAATAACTGAATTATTTGCTGTTTGGAGGCCTGGAATTTTTTTCGATAAGGTTTATCATTTCTCTAACGGCCTTTTCTATGCCTACAATTGCAGCTTTAGCAATGATGGAGAAACCGATGCTAAACTCAATGATTTCAGGGATTTCAGCGACAGGTCCGATATTCCTATAATCGAGTCCATGGCCGGCATGTATTTTTAGGCCTGATTTGTGCCCGTATTTAGCTGCCATTATTATTTCATCAAGAGCTTTTGTGCGCTCCTTGCCAGGTTTCAGGTCTGAATATATTCCGGTGTTTATTTCAATCATATTGACTCCAGCTCTCATGCAAGCATCTATTTGCATCAAATTTGGGTCAACGAAAATACTGACTTTCATTCCTGCGTTTTTCAGGTCCTGGATGAAGGGTTTCAGGTGCTCTTCTTGAGAGATAACATCAAGGCCTCCCTCAGTTGTCAGTTCTCCTGGCTGTTCTGGAACCAGAGAGACAATATCGGGTTTTATTTCTATGGCGAGTTTTTTTCTGTCCTCTGCAGCAGCCATTTCTAAGATGAGCTTGGTTTTTATGGTTTTGCGAAGCAATTGCAAATCTCTTTGCTTGATATGTCGTCCGTCTCCTCTTATATGGCAGACAATTCCTGAGGCTCCTGCCTGTTCTGCGAGGAGTGCGGCAAAGACAGGATCGGGTTCATCACTTCGCCTTGCTTCTCTTAAGGTTGCAATATGGTCCACATTAACTGCAAGTCTCACTTTTCCCTCCTATTTTCTCAGTAAAGAAACAAATATTCGTCTTTTCTGTAATATTTCTGATGTAGAAACTCTTTACTTTTTATTATTTTTTTCTTGAGGATTTTCTTCTCCTTGCCCTTGAATGACTATCCTTACTTTGACTTTTAATTCTGGGGATGACAATTTCAGGTCAGGATTTGGAAGGATGAGATCTGTCTCGAGTTCTGAAGACTTAGTCAGTAAAGATAGGTCAATTGGACTTGTTCTTAGCTTGTATTTCTTGTTTATCTTACTTTCCGGGCCTTTAACAGCAACTTGAGCAGGAATAACTTCAATTTTTTCTAGTGTGAAGCCTTCCTGCATCTTTCCGATAAGGTTTGCTTCCACATCAAGCATGATTTCTTTGGTCATTTCAAGTCTCAGCTGGACCTGGCTTGGATTGATGTCTTTAACTTCAACTCCTACTGGAATACTAATCATCTCTTTTTTCAAAGGAATGTCATTCCGGCCCACGAATGCGTCCTTAAGATCTAACACTGCATGGACATTGGCTGAGGAAATCTCGTTGATCAATCGGTTGGAAGCTCTGATCTTGATGTCCACAGTTGAGAGCGGCTTTTCTACAAGCTCCATTATCGAAGGGATATTATGAATTTCCAGAGGAACTGTCAGATTTTTCTCAGAAAAAACCCTTTCTTCCGGAATCAAAATAAGCCATAGAATAAGAGCCAAAATAAAAGAGAAGAGTTTAATCCCCCAATTTTTTAAAAAGATATTTCTTATTATTCTTTTCATTTTTATCTTAAATAGTTGAGCAAATTCTCCTTAAGTTGTTCCTTGTTAAGATTTCTTTTCAAATGCCCTTTTACAGCAAGACAAATCCTTCCGTTTTCTTCGGAAACAACGATTACAGCAGCATCTGTTTCTTGGGAAAGACCTATAGCAGCCAGGTGCCTTGTCCTTGTTAAAAACTCTTCTCCCAGTTCATGGGAAGCAGGTAGGGGAAGAAGACAACCTGCGGCTAAGATTTTATTTCCTCTGATAATAACGGCTCCGTCATGAAGTGGGGAATGAGGGAAAAATATGCTGATTAAAAGGTCCTTTGAAAGCACAGCGTCTATTTTTGTACCCTGGTCTGCGTAGCCCTTTAATATTATTTCCTTTTCGATTGCGATCAGAGCTCCTATTTTCTTTGAGGAAAGTACTTCTACAGCCAGAAAGACATCCTGTAATTTTTCTGTGAATGATTTTAACAAGACAGGCTTTTTAAGAGAACGTGACCCGATAGATGTTAAAAATCTTCTTATCTCACCCTGAAAGAGAATAATGATGGCAATAATCAGATAAGGTATAAAAATTTTAATTATCCAGTGAGAAACAACCAGTCTTCCCCATTGAGTTATAATAAACATAATACCGACTATTCCCAAGCCAACAGCCATCTGGTAGGCTTTAGTGTCTTTTATTAAACGGAAAAAAGAGTACACGATGAAAGTTACAAGGATAATATCTATCAAGTCTCCAAGGGTGAAACTGGATAATGCAGTAATGATGTTAGCAAACATAGTTGTAGTTCTTCTCCATATTGTTTATTGAAGAATCAGGATTACGATTCTCCTCCAAGATGGCTTCAGCAACAAGGACAGCTCTTTTTATAGGAGCAACATCATGAACTCTTAAGATATGGGCTCCGTGAATAATACTTAATACAGCCGAAGCAATAGTCCCCTCGATTCTTTCCAGTACAGGAAGGTTTAATATCTTTCCGATAAAGGATTTTCGAGAAATTCCAATCATAATAGGGCGTTCGAATTCTTCTAATGCCCGGAGATTTTTGATCAAAAGAAGATTATCATTATGCCCTTTTCCAAATCCAATCCCTGGGTCAATGATGATTTTTTCCCTTTTTATCCCCAGCGTTTTGGCGGTTTCAAGCCTTTCTTTAAAAAAAGATTTTACTTCAGCCAGAAGGTCTTCATAGCTGGGATTTGCCTGCATGGTTTTGGGTGTTCCTTTCATGTGCATCAGAACAACAGGAACATCTCTATTGACTGCAAGTGGAGGCATCTGAGGATCAAAGCGGAGTGCACTAATATCATTTATTATGTCAGCACCGTGATCTAATGCTGCTCTTGCTACTTCCGATTTTGTAGTGTCCACAGAAATGAGGGCATCGGTTTTTTCCCTTAAATCAGAAAGAACAGGAATAATCCGTTTTAACTCTTCCTCAGTGGAAATGGAGTTTGAGCCCGGGCGTGTACTTTCTCCTCCGATATCAATGATGTCTGCACCTTCTTCAGCAAGTTCTAATCCTCTTTTTACAGCTTTATTCTTGTCAAGATATAGCCCCCCGTCTGAAAATGAATCCGGGGTGACATTCAGAATGCCCATTATCCATGTTCTTTGGCCCAATAAAAAGTTCCTGCCTTTAATCTGGAGAATACACTTTTTTCTCACTTCTATTCTTTTGCTGAAACTGTTTTATTTAAAGGTTTTGCTTTTTTTATAACCTTTTTGGTTTTTTCATTCTTGGTTTTTGCTTTTGGAGTACTTTTTTTCCGTTTGGGCAGCTTTTTTTCCTTTAGGATGTCTTCTATTTCTTTAGATGTTAATACTTCCTTTTCAAGTAGAGCTTCTGCAATTGCTATCAACTTTTTCTTATTTTGTTCCAAAAGCTTTTTTGCCCTGTTTAAATTAGTATTTACGATTTTTTTCACTTCTTCATCAATCAGTTCAGATGTCTTTTCACTGAAGTTCCTATGTGTTGTCAAATCTCTGCCGAGAAAAATCAGGTCATCTCTTTCTCCGTATGTTAAAGTTCCCAAATCGGACATGCCGTACTGACAGACCATTTTTCGAGCAATTTCAGTGGCTTTTTCGAAGTCATTAGCAGCACCGGTTGTTGTTATATTAAGGCACATATTTTCAGCCACTCGTCCTGCCATGAGCACAGATAGTTGAGCTTCAAGATACTTTTTGGAATAAGTATAGCGGTCGTCAAGGGGTAATTGCTGGGTCATACCTAGAGCCAATCCTCTTGGAATAATAGTGACTTTGTGGATAGGGTCTGCTTGAGGGATTAGAGAAGCAACAAGGGCATGTCCGGCTTCGTGATATGCCGTACTCTTTTTCTCTTCATCGCTTATAATCATGCTTTTTCTTTCTACTCCCATAAGGATCTTGTCTTTGGAGTTTTCCATGTCCTTCATGGTGACTTTAGATTGTCCATGACGTGCGCCAAGAAGCGCTGCTTCGTTGACCATGTTTGCAAGGTCTGCTCCGGAAAAGCCAGGGGTGGAACGTGCCAGCACTTTTAAATTCACACTTTTGTCTAAAGGGATATTTTTTACATGAACTCTAAAGATGGCTTCCCTTCCCTTTGCGTCTGGCATGTTAACCACGACTCTGCGGTCAAATCTTCCGGGCCTGAGAAGTGCTGTGTCCAAAATATCAGGCCTGTTTGTAGCCGCTATGAGGATGACTCCTTCATTGGAATCAAAACCGTCCATCTCCACTAGAAGTTGATTAAGAGTTTGTTCCCTTTCATCGTGCCCGCCACCTAGACCGGCACCACGCTGTCTTCCTACAGCATCAATTTCATCGATAAAAATCAGGCATGGAGCCTGCTTTTTTCCCTGGTCAAAGAGGTCTCTTACTCTGGAAGCTCCCACACCAACAAACATTTCGACAAATTCAGACCCACTGATTGAAAAGAAAGGCACATCTGCTTCACCTGCAACAGCACGGGCAAGGAGGGTTTTGCCTGTTCCTGGGGCTCCTACAAGGATGACACCTTTTGGAATGCGGCCTCCAAGTTTCTGAAATTTTTTGGGGTCTTTTAGGAATTCGATTATTTCCTGAAGTTCCTCTTTAGCTTCTTTTACTCCAGCTACATCTTTAAAAGTGACTTTCTTTTGGATGCCGGAAAAAAGTTTCGCGCGGCTTTTGCCAAAAGAAAGAGCTTTGTTTCCTCCTGATTGCATCTGCCGCATGAAAAACACCCAGAAAAGGATTATTAGAATAATAGGGAACCATGTGAAAAGATAGGAAAACCATGGACTGCGGGAGGTGTCTTTTACGGTTATGCTTACATTGTGTTCGCGAAGGATTTTTACAAGCTGGTCATATTGTGTAGGAGATATTGTTTTGAAATTGGTTCCGTTGTTATATTTTCCTTTTACCTGGTTTCCTGTTATTGTTACCTCTCCGATCTCAGCCTTTTCGACCTCATCCATGAACTGGCTGAAGTTGATTTCTTTTTCGTTTTTTCCTTGAGATTGAACCACGCTCCAGAGAATGATAATGAGAATTCCAGCAGCGATCCAGAAAAGAAGGTTTTTTAATGGTTTTGCCTGCTTTTTAGGTCTATTCATAATATATTCCTTTTACATAAAACATTTTAGCATGTTTTGCTTTGATTGTTAACATACTCTTTTAAATCTGTGTGTTAAATTTTTATTTGAAAGCATTATAATAAAATGTAGATGGCCCATAGACTGGAAAGACAATTTATGTTCTTGACTGTAATTACATCTTTTTGTAATATGAAAAGCCCTGATGTGGGGCTGTAGCTCAGTTGGGAGAGTGCTTGACTGGCAGTCAAGAGGTCGGGGGTTCGAATCCCCTCAGCTCCACCATAACGAATTTGAGGAATGTTCCGCCGAGCCTTTCCGCACGACTCTGCTTCGCTCAGGCGAGCAAAACAGAAAAATTTTCTAAATTTTTTTTTAATTGTCCCCCCGCAAATATTTTTTCAATTAAGGAAAAGAAAATTTTTCTGTTTTGATATTTTGCTAACGCAGAATTAAGGAAACGCTCCCACCACAAGCCCTGAGAAGCAGGATAGGCAGGCAAAAATTCATTTCCACCAGACTCCCTTTTTTTTGCTCGCCTGCTCTTTGGCTTTGCCAAAATATTTTCAAAAGGCGATGGGCTATTATTATTTATAGTTGCCATGGCCCCGCAATTCCCGTGCGCGGGCAACAAAAAGGGACTCCCTCGAGGATTTTCTTTACTTTTCTTGAATAATTATTTATCATTATAATAGAAAAACAAGAAAGATTGGAATATAATCTTTATACTATAAGGTTAAACAATAACTATAGAAATGTTAAATAAAATTTCAGATAATCTAAAAAAGATAAGGACTAAAAAAAGGATATTCTCTTTAAAAAGTGGATCGGCTTGTTGACTTATCGCTTAATACCATTGTAAAAATAGAAAATGGCGTTAATAAAAACCCGACAATAGAAACATTAACTAAAATCGCCAAAGCGTTAGAAGTTGGCGTTGATGATTTAATTAAATAACTATGGGGAAGCTAAAAGACATTCCAAAAATTGATAGACCTCGCGAAAGATTTTTAGAAAAAGGGTCAGACGCTCTATCAAAAAGCGAGCTTTTGGCTATTTTGATTGGTAGTGGGATTAAAGGAAAGAACGTTAAACAACTTTCTGAACAGATAATCAGAAAGTTTGGAAATAAGTTTTTAGATATAACAGTTGATGATCTTTTGGAAATACCCGGAATTGGAAAAGCCAAAGCTCTGCAGATTGTTTCTGCTCTGGCATTAGTCAAAAGATTTCATGAAGAATTAGGGCCAAAAGATAACATCGTTTTATCTGCACAAGATGCTGTTTATCTAACTTCTGAAATTAGGGATAAAAAGAAAGAGTATTTAGTATGTCTTTATCTCAACGCAAGAAATTCCGTATTAAAAAAGGAAGTCATCTCAATAGGCATATTAGATAAAAACATAATTCATCCAAGAGAGATTTTTGGACCTGCTGTTGAGTTGCGTGCAGCTAGTATTGTTTTGCTTCACAACCACCCCTCGGGAGATGTTACCCCAAGTAAGCAAGACATAGAAGTTATAAATAAAATTCTTGAAGCGGGAAAAATAATGGGTGTGAATGTCATTGACTTTATTATTGTTAGCGAAAGCGATATACACAGTATTTTTATAGACATACAAACATCAGACAGTAAAACAACACTTTATGTTTCTGACGGTGTCCAAAAATCCCTTTTTGATTTACTAGAAACTGAAAGACCGGCTTATGAGATAAATGCGGAAAAAATTAAAGAAAGTTATTTTTACATTCCGCAAATTAAAAAAAATCATTTTCAATTACACAACCGCAGATATATCGGAAGTAAACACAAGTTGATTGAATGGATTTTTTCCATTGTTAACAAGGAGTGTGAAGGAAATTCTTTCGCTGATATTTTTGCGGGAACTGGCGTTGTATCAGCCATAGCTGCAAAACACTTCAAAAAAATCATACTAAACGATTTTCTTTATTCTAATTATGCAATATATCAGGCTTTTTTTGACAATAGCGTATGGGATAAAAATAAAACAGATAACATTATCAAAGAATATAACAATATTTCTTACGAGGATTTAGAAGACAACTATTTTTCTGACTATTTTGGCGGTAAATATTTTGGTCATAATTCATCAAAAATTATTGGTTTTATCAGAGAAAATATTGAGGAAAATAAAAACAACTTAACGAACCGAGAATATTACATGCTTATCGCGTCGCTACTTTATGCGGTTGACAAAATTGCTAACACCGTTGGACATTACGACGCATACTTTAAAAAAGAGCATATAAACGATGATTTTTTCATGAAGCCCATTGATCCTATTAACATTGAGGAAGTATCTATTTTCAGAGAAGATACCAATCTTTTGGTAAAAAAAATAAAGGCCGATGTAGTTTATATTGATCCGCCCTATAACTCCAGACAATATAATCGATTTTATCATGTACTTGAAACACTTACTAAATGGGATAAACCAAAATTACATGGAGTTGCATTAAAACCAGATCCAGAAAATATGAGTGATTATTGCAGAAGCAATGCAAAGAATAGACTTGCGGAACTTGTAATAGATATTGATTCTCGGTATTTGGTTGTTTCATATAACAATACATACGATTCCAAAAGCAATTCATCAAGAAATAAAATTACGCTTCAAGAGATTAAAAAAATCTTACAAAGGAAAGGTAAAACTAAAGTTTTTGAAAAAGACTACAGACACTTCAACGCCGGAAACACAAATTTTAATAACCACAAAGAATATTTGTTTGTAACCAAGGTTTAACCATGAATAGCAAAATCAAGAGATCTCCGTTGTTTTATGTCGGGGATAAATACAAGATAATGAAGCAAATAAAAAATTTATTTCCTAAAGAAATAAATAACTTTTACGAGCCTTTTGTTGGCGGCGGTACTGTATTTCTAAATATTGAGGCAAGAAAATATCATTTAAATGATATAAATAAAAATCTTATCAATATACATAAGTTTTTAGTTAAAAGTTCAAATAATCCAAGTGAGTTTTTTAGAAGTGTTGAAAAGATAATATACAAATATAAATTATCTAGGTCTTATAAAGAAGATATTATTTCAGATTTGCTAAAGAAGAAATGGAAAAAAACTTATTTTGCTAGATTCAATAAAGAGGGCTATGAAAAATTGAGAGGAAACATCAATAAAAATAAAAAAAAACATCCCTTAATTTTGTATGTTTTGCTTATCTACGGCTTTAATAGAATGCTGAGATTTAATAGTGAAGGTAAATTTAATCTTCCTGTGGGTAATGTCGATTTTAACAAAAATGTTGTCAACGCCTTAAATAGCTATTTTGATTTTGTAAGCGGTAAAAAAATATCATTTACTCCAAAAGATTTTGGGAAATTTGTTTCCGAAAAAGAATATTTCAAAGATGATTTTGTTTATTTAGATCCTCCTTACCTGATAACCTCAAGCGAATATACTAAATTTTGGAATCAGAAATTTGAATCCGATTTGTTAAATATGATTGATAACTTAAATAAAAAAGGTGTTAAATTCGCGTTATCAAACGTAACTCATTACCACGGAAATAAAAACGATTTGCTTATTAATTGGATGAAAAAATACAAAGTGCATAATATAAAGAGTAATTATATTAATTACCACGATAACAAAAAAAAGAAAATCCAAGAGGTCTTGGTTACTAATTATTAGAACTATGAAGAAGCACAAACCAGAATACAAACCTCTATTATTTACAACAACACTTAGAAATCCAGAACGATTGAAGTGGTTTTTAGGAGTGCTAAAAAATTATGGAGGTCAAACCCTTACTAATAATTTAGCTAAAGAAATTGCCGGAGAAATAATAAGAATTGGATTATATAAGCCAACAAAGTTGAGCGTGTCAGTGCAAAATAAAATAAAGGTTAAAGAACCATTGTCCGATAATGATGTTATAAAAATTCTCAATGATAACCCTCAAAATCACAAAGAGGCGGGTTTTGATAAAGGCTGGCCTTCTAGGTTTGATACCTGGTTTAAGATAGCAAAAGAATTAGGCTTCGTTTATTACAAAATTGGAGAAAAAATTAAGTTTTCGGAAGTCGGTCTAAAACTTGTTGATAACGAGCATCCGGAATTTGAACAACAAGCATTTCTCAATGCTTTTGTTAAATATCAAAGCAACAGCCCGTTTAGAAAAGTGTTAAATGAAAATGTTCCGTTGATACTTTTACTTGAAGTGATTTCAAGATTAAATAAAGATAAAGATTTTAATGGAAGCGGCATTTCAAAATTAGAGTTGCCATTGGTTATTTTTTGGAAAAATAATGATTCGGGGAAATTATATCAGTTAATCAAAAAGATACGTGAAAAGTATGGGTATAATCCAAGCTGGGAAGTAATTGTTGATATTTGTGTTAATCAAATCATGGAAGGGAAATTTAAGAAATTCAATCCAAAATCGATCATGGTTGATTACCCCGACGAGTTTATAAGAAAAATGAGGCTAACTGGGTTAATTTCTTTAAGGGGCGGTGGTCGTTTTATTGATATTAATAAAAATGACCAGAAAAAGGTTGATTATGCCCTTAGAAATTATTCTAAATACGAAAAATACAAAACAGAAAAAGAATACTTTGCGTACATGGCGGAAATTGATGAGAATCTTATTTTATATGAAAGTAAGCCAATAAGTGCCGATGAACGCGATAAGTTCTTGGCTAAATGGATTGGTATTTATTCTTGGGATAATATTAAAGAAGAAATGATTAACCTATCCCAAAAAAGATTAAGCAAAGATGATATTTTAAAATATCTTTCAAGTCCGATAAGACTGGAGTTTCTTGTTGCTTTAGCAGTTAAATCAAAATTCCCAGATATAAAAGTTGTGCCCAATTATCCTTATGATGATGAAGGATTGCCAACCTCAACTGCCGGCGGCGTTGGAAACAAGGGAGATATTGAGTGCTACGAGGATATTAGCGGAATTTTAATTGAAGTAACTATGTCCGAAGGAAGAATGCAAACAGTTATGGAAGTTTGGCCTATAGCTAGGCATTTGGAAGAGTTTAGTAGGAGTAGCAAAAATTCAATGTGCTATTTTGTTGCGCCTAGCATATTTAAAGATTCCCAGAGACAAATTAAATATGTCAAAGAAAAAGACAATCTTTTCATTCTGCCCAAAACCATTGAAGAATTTTTAAGACATATAGACAATCGAAATGTTTTATATTCTAGTCCATAAACTCTACGGCCTTACCCCGGAAGAAATTGAGGTAGTATAAAATTCAAACAAGAAATAGATGAAAATACGACATCTAATCAATAACAATGGCTCTCCTTTTGCGTCATCGGAAATACAAATGCTCGGCTCCCAATTAGATGCGCTTAATGATGATAAACGGAGAGGGTATCGTGATAATAATGCTTCGGCTATTGCGAAACACAATGCCGATAAAACTTTAATTATTTCTGGGCAGGGAACAGGCTAAAGCTATTTATTTTTAGATCCTATTGACCATTGGAATCAAAACGACTCTCAACAACCGTATTTGTAACAAGTTTTGTCCGGAAATTAGTTGCGGATTTACAAAATGATATTAAGAATGACGACAAATTAACTGATGAGCAAAAGTGCAAGGTTACAGTGTTCACTCTACATAAATTTGCACGCAGTATTGTTGAAAAAAATCACGGAACAAAAGATTGGCCATTCCGACCGCATTCCCGAATAATTGGCCAATTTTGGAAAAAGGTTGTTTGTGGAGATGTTCTTGCTTATTATCCTGACATAGACAAAAGCGATTACACTTGTTTGTAAATAGGGTCGGACCTGAGTTGTAAATAGGGTCGGACCTGTGCAACCGACTCTAAACAAATGAGATCATTCCTTATTTCCCCGGAAATATGGCCTTATTTGAGAATTTTGGGCTGCTAAAACGTCTAATTAAGGGTTCATCACGATAATCCGTACTTTTTAGTATGCAGGTTGTATATTTTTAGCATAAAGTAATTCAGATCACGGTATCCATATGCCCTGCGTTTGATAACCTTGATGTGGTTATTAATTCCCTCGACCTTGGCAGTGGAGATGGGGAAGTAGAAATAGTTAAGTATACCGGCTATATACCTGCGCATCTTTCTGGCGAAACGGACAAGCTGTATTATCCCTGAGCTGAAAGCTTTGGGGATCCAGTCATTGAAGAACCTCTCGGCCTGGCTTCTGGTAGGTAGTTTCCAGAGTCTTCGAAGATCTTCCTTAAGCACATAGGTGATATACAGGGGGCGGTTTATGTTCAGGAGTTGCGAAAGCTTCTCCTGAGCGGATAGAGACAGCTTTTCCTGCCCTCTCAGCAGCAGGTATCGGGAACCTTTAATGATTTTCCCCTGTGCTTGACCTTCCAGTTTTTTATATTCCTCAACCCGGATCTCATTTAATTTCCTGAAGTAATCAGCCAGGATATGAAAAGCATCGTAAACCAGTGGGATACCCCGATAATACAGTCTTACAGCTCGGGCAAAAGGCGGCCACATATCCATAGCTATTGCCCGTGGCCGAACTCCAATACGCTTCAAGCGGCGAAAAAACGGTGCTACACTCTCCACCCTGCGCCCCTGTCCTACATAGACCACTCTCCCGCTTTGAAGATCCACTATAGTCGACAGATAGCGATGGCCACGCCGGACGCTCACTTCGTCAATTCCAAGGTATCTCAGTTCTCTCAGGTCTTTGGCTCTCGGTAGGTTCCTCTTTAATCGTTTGCTATCGATCTCTTTGACCGTGGACCAGTGGAGACCCATATACTGGGATACATCCCGGACAGTCATTACAGAACAAAGATCCATCACATAATTTTCCATAGAGTGAGTATAATGTTTTTTCCTCTCTGCAATCATCAGGTTCTCAAATCGTGTCTGCCGGTAGTTACGGCAGTAAAATCTCCTCATCTTGATAACAGTATATACCGGCTTGCAACCGATGGGTAAAGTCCGCAACCTCCTCCAGCAATAACCTCTTTGGATTACCTTATAAGACTTACAATAAAAACAGTGCTTCTTGGCACGAACCATAGACAGGTATATGGCTTCTCCTTTAATTCACATCCGTAAATGATGATAGCCATAAAGGCCTAAGGCATGATAAAATAATAATTGGGACATCGGTTTTTCCTCCTTTTTTAAACTAAAATCTTATTGAGGAATTTAAGCGATGTCCCCTCTCTCGTCAACCTAAAGTACGGATTACCGTGATGAACCGAGAATTTTGGGCCGTCAAAACTTTCAATTAAGAGAGAAGAAAAATGGTCCGGGCAGGGATTGTCAAGCATCTATCAGGATGGGAATGCAGCGGTTATCATAAATTCCAGAATATTCACCACCGTGATGAACCCGTCGATTAAGACATAAAAAAGGATGGAAATAAGAATTAATTTAAAATATATCAGTGATTTGCATAGGTCTGACCCTGTTCCCATGTTCTCTACCTCCTGATTGAGGATAGCGAGACATTTGACTTCCTATTAATCAAATCAAATCATTCATTAACAAAGACGTATGATGTTTTTTGAAATTCTCAAATATTTCTTGAGTTACTACAATAAGCTTTGATAATATCTGGTTAGGCGGCAATATTTGCTGCAGAACACTTACGGTAAAAAGATGATGGTCAGTATAAAACTGTAAATATTCAATATGTTAATCCCTGTTTTACTAAATCAGGATAATACAATAGGAAGCGATAAATGTCATATTTGCACAAGTAAATTGGTTGTATAATATATGTTATGTCAATGAAATCTATGAAATTGGAGGTATAAATGGACAAAGAAAATAGTATCACTACAGTGCGCAGGATCACAGTAGATGAGCGACTTTCTGAAGACCTTATTCGTCTTGAAATCTGTGAATTGAAAAAACATGGTGAATCAGGAGAGTTTAAAGACGAACCTGATTTTTGGAGGGATACTGTCCAAGAGGAGGAAGAAATTGTGGCTCTGCCGATTAGCCTGGAAAAAGAATCTAAAAAAAGTGTCTACACAGATTTGATGTCTATTCCTGAATCGCAAGTGAAGCAATTCCCATGGAAGGACCTTAAAGAAGGCCAGGTTTTCTTGTCCGGAGCATTTGAAGTAAAAGAGGAACAAAGCGGGGACAAAAAAGTGAAGCGATATTTTATTCGTCCCGGCGAAAAAGCATTCAAACAAATCGATGATGATGTCAAAGTAAATACTAAAACTCTTTATTACGAGATCTTAGCCAAAGGTGAGAAAAATGGCAAATTATAATATCCAACCCAATGATCTAGTCATTAGTGTTCTTAATGTCGGATTTGGGGATAATATTGTGATTCGGTTTCCGCGTAAAGCTGACAATATCTTCCCTATTGGCATAGTTGACTGTTACAGAGCCCAAAAAACCAAAAATTATATCAGACTCCATACCGGGAATTCGTTCCATGTAGAATTTATCTGTGCTACCCATCCGCACAGGGATCATATCCTAGGTATAAATTCCCTGCTGACTGACAATGATTTCGTGCCCACAGAGTTCTGGGACAGCGGATTCCGTCATAATTTGAACGAATATCGCATGATCCTCACAACCCTTAAATCAAAACCGACCCGAACGATCCGTGTCTCATCCGGGATGGAGAGATATATCGAAAATGTTAGTATAACCATTCTGGCCCCATCCATTCTGCTGCGGAATCGGTATGCAACCTATGGGGTGGACATGAATAATGCCTCGATCGTTTTACGGCTCGAACATCATAGTCAAGATGTCCTGGCCATCAAATCCAAGGAGTATGTCGGAAATATGAGCCAGGAGGATATCCGGAAAGCAGGGAAATCAGTAGCGATCCTGGCCGGCGATGCGGAATTCGACTCTTGGAGCCACATAACCCAGGAGTTTCCCAAATTGGAAAAACAGGCTAAGCATAAACCGTTGGTGAATAAAATGATCAATTATCTAGCCTGTCACACCATTAAAGTCGCACACCATGGCAGCATGCACAGTTCCCCACTGGATGTTTATGAAAAAATGAGTCCCAATCTGGCCGTCATTTCCACCAAACAGGAACTTAGCACTTCCGTGGCGGGAACACGGAATATGTTTCCACATGATTCATCCATAATAGCCCTTAAAGAATGCAACGCCGATATCCTTACGACGGACGGAAGCTATGAAGCCAATCTATCAAAATTGAATCAGCCCAAACAAGGCAGTATCATAATCGCAATTCCTCCTGGGGGAAGTCCACATTGGTGTAAAATGAGTGACGACAGCAGTAATCCACTGCCAGCACCGACTGTCCTTGATAAGCCTTGACTAATAAAAAACCGTTTTTAATAAATCTTAAATCTGGATGCAACATCAGGACATAACAAACGGATTAACACTGATTCAAAAAGCTGATGCTTTTTGAATAGGTTATCCTGAGCGTTAAGTGAATCACATGCCAAAATCTTCCTAAAGATCAGTTTAAGGTGATCGATAATCTTGTCTATGACTTTAACAGTAACCATCAGTTTTAAGCTCAGGTAGAATTTTTTATTATTTTTTCCTTTTAAGTAAAAGAAGGCGCCAGAGCCCAAATCCTGTGATAAGGGAGATCAGCCCAAAGACTATTCCCCCTATCTTTGCAGCAGTGGGTTCATTTTCTCCAAAGCTGGTTGTAACGAATGCAATTGTGAACCCGGAAAATAGCACCCAAAGACCTAAAAGCAGCCATTTCCAGAAAGGCATAGGAATGCTTTAGGATTAAATAGGGTCACTGATTAAATAGGGTCAGACCTGTGTAGCTAACTTTAAACAAATGAGATCATTACTTATTTTCCCAGAAATATGACCTTAATTGAGAATTTTGGCCCCCAAAACGTCCAATTAAAAGAGAAAGAGTTCTGAATACTTCCTAGGAATTCTTAATTGGGAATTAAGTATAATATCCGCAGAACTATTTCCCAGAACTCTTCATAATAAAAAAAGAAAAACGTTTTTACTTAATATTTATTCTCACTTTTTGGTATGCAGGTTGTCGTTTTGTAGTGAATGTGAGCTTAATGGAATTATGCCATAATTTGACCAAGTTCTTAGAAATTGCTATCCTTTTGTTTACGTATATCTGGTCAACACACTTAGTGACAAAGAAAGACCGACTAAGCGAATAAAGGAGGTATGTACTTATGGAAATAGCCATATCGAGCGGAAAAGGAGGAACAGGCAAGACTTTTATTGCAACAAATCTGGCAGTTACTCTGGCGGGAATGGGCGAAAAAGTAACATATCTTGATTGTGATGTGGAAGAACCGAACGGCCACCTTTTCTTAAAGCCCCGAATCGACAGGCAGGAGGATGTTGTGATCTTGTCTCCTGTCGGAGTTGACGAAGATAAGTGTATTTTATGCGGCAAATGTGCAGAAGTTTGTCACTATAATGCTATTGCTGTAATAAAAGATAAAATACTTTTTTTTAGAGAACTATGCCATGCTTGTGGAGCATGTAAAATAATCTGTCCTGAAGATGCAATTATTGAAAAAGAGAGAAAGATTGGCGTTTTAAAACATGGTAAAAGCAGTATTATAGATTTTCACTATGCACTTCTTGAAACCGCAGAAGGGGGTATGTCTCCAAGGCTTGTTAAAAGAGTGAGAAGCTGTGCAAGGGAAGGAATAAATATCCTTGATTCTTCCCCGGGAACAGCCTGTCCTGTTGTAGAAACAGTAAAGGATGTCGATTTGTGTGTTCTTGTGACCGATCCAACCCCGTTTGGACTCAATGATTTGAAACTGGCTGTAGATATGGCCAGAGAGGTCGGACAGGAACCTGTTGTGCTGGTAAATCGTGCGGAATATTATGATGAGAATTTGAAAGAATACTGCCGCAGTGAAAAACTGGAAATCATAGGAGAGATTCCTGATGATCGAAATATAGCAGAAGTATATTCTGTAGGAGACATTGTTGTTGAAAAACTTCCTCAATACAGGAAACAGTTTGAAAAAATAGCTTTAAAGATTATGAATCTAGCCAGCAGAGAGAGGATTGTTCAGATAAGCCAGGAGAAAGAAGAACGCAAGGCAAAGAAAGAAATTGATAAAGCTGCTCCTCATAGTGTGCCAGGGGCAAAAAGGCCCAGGGAACTTGTCATCATAAGCGGAAAGGGGGGGACAGGAAAGACTTCAATTGCTGCCTGTTTTGCAGCCCTGGCAGGGGAAACGGTCATAGCAGATTGCGATGTGGATGCAGCGGATTTACATCTTGTTTTGAACCCCAAAATAAAATACAGAGGGGATTTTATCGGAGGGGTCATTGCTGAAATAGACCAGGATAAATGTACTGGATGCGGGAAATGTAAAGAAGCATGCCGTTTTTCAGCAGTTAAAGAAGAAGTCTCAAATAATAAACGCAGGTTTTTCATTGATGACCTTGCATGTGAAGGATGCGGTGTCTGCTTTCTTGTGTGTGAAGATGAAGCTGTAAGAGTTTGTGATGCTGTGAATGGAGAATGGTTTATCTCAGAAACAAAATATGGGCCCATGAGTCATGCAAAACTAGGAATCGCTCAGGAAAACTCAGGGCGGCTTGTGACGTTGGTTAGGAACAATGAAGTGCAGCTTGCCCAGGATATAAAGAATGACAAAGCTGTAGTCGATGGGTCTCCAGGCACGGGATGTCCGGTCATAGCATCTTTAACAGGTGCAGCATTTGCACTGGTTGTCACAGAACCCACGGTATCAGGCCTACATGATCTGGATCGCATATTAAAAGTTGTCAGGCATTTTAGTGTCCCATGTGGGGTTGTTGTGAATAAATATGATTTAAATGTTGAGATGACAGAAAAAATAAAACTTTTAAGCCAGGATTACGATGCTGAATTTATTGGAGTCATCCCTTATGATAAGATAATAACCGAGGCTCAGGTAAACGGTGTTTCTGTTGTTGAATATTCAGATGCACCTGTAACAGAAAGCATAAAGCAAATTTGGAAGAAGGTAAAAATTTAGATTACTTTATTTTATAGCTTAAGGATTTTGGTTCTCTTTCCATGTGAAAGATGACAATTGATTTCAGTATTTTTCTTACAGATTCTATTTGTTGTTCTGAGAATGGAATCTTGTTATCTCTGGGAGGAGGGTTTTTTTTAACCCATTTGATGAATGCATTCAATTCGGGTTTAATTTCTTCTTTTTTTTGTCGTGCGCAGTTGTTGCAGAAAATTCCATCCCTGTTTAAAGAAAGCCATCCATGATCGGTGATTTCATTTCTGCATTTCTTGCATCTTTTGAAATCTGGAAGGAGTCCGTTTATTTTTAAGAACCAGACTTCAAAATATGCACTTAGAAACTCCGGATTTGTATATGTTTTGAATGCTTGAAGTGTTGAAAGGAGCAGGCGGAAGAGAGTGTCATCTTTTGACTTTGCAGGGAAAAATTGTTCAATGAGTTCAGAAAAATAGCTGAGTGTCAAAGATATATCCAGGTCTTTCTGAATATCGAAGAATGACTCGAGCAGATCACAATTGCTGATGGTTACTAATTCTTTCCGCTCTTTTTCATAATAAAAAACCTTAACATATGACATAGGTTCTAAGCTGCTTCCAAAGCGGTTTGCAAATTTTCTTGCTCCCTTTGCGATTCCTCTGAATAGGCCAAAATCTCTGGAAAAAAAGACAACTAGTTTGTCCTGTTCCCCGATATTAAATGTTCTTAAGACAAATGATTCGGATTGAGCTAAAGGCATAGGAAAAATTAAGTGATGTATTTGAGAAAGATAGTTCCTAGTGTAAGGAATGAAAGTAAACCGAATGTGTCTGTACACATCGTAAGGAAGTTAACTGAACCCAGGGCCGGGTCCAACCGGATAAGTTTCAAGAACAAAGGGATTAAAGTGCCTAGAAAGGCGGCGACGAAAAGATTGATGATAATAGACAGGCCTAAAATGAGGCCGAGAAAGGGGTTCCCAATGATTAAATAAGAAACAACAGCTAGAGTGAACCCAAGAATCAAACCATTTCCAAGTCCGACCAAAACTTCTTTGAACAGAGCTTTTCTTGCAGAGATCCACTCAGCCTGTCCAATAGCAATTTCGCGTACAATGATAGCAATAGTCTGATTTCCGGCAATACCGCCAAGTGCAGCAACAAGAGGCATAAAAACAGCAAGAATGATAGCCTGTTGAATCGTTCCTTTAAAATGGTTGACAACAAGAGGGGCAAGTGAGGCTGTAAATAGGCTTATAAAAAGAAAAGGAAGCCTTTTCTTTATAGAAGAAATCGGCGTATCTTGTATCCGGTCTGTTGTATCCAGAGATACCATTTTATACATGTCTTCCGTGGCTTCCTTGTCTATAATGTCTATGACGTCATCTACGGTCACAACTCCAACAAGCCTGTTTTCGGAATCAATGACCGGGATAGCAACAAGATTATAATCTGCAACCTTTCGCGCGACTTCTTCTTGATCGGTTTCAGTGTGAACACTGATAACCTCTTTTGTCATGATGTTTTTTAATGGTGTATCAGGACGTGAAAACAAGACTTGTCTTAATGATACGACTCCAACAAATTGATTCTGGTTATTTACAACATATAAATAGAAAGTGGATTCTACATCCTCTTCAAGCTGCATCGCTGTAATGGCATCTGAGACTTTAGTTTCCTGATTTAGGGCGTAGAAATCTGGCGACATGATTCGACCTGCAGTTTCTTCCTCATGGTGAAGGAGACCCTTAACATCCTCTGAAGGTTTCTCTTCCATAGCTTCCAGAACAGATTTCTGCATCTCCTCTGGAAGAATTTTAAGTATAGGAGCAACATCGTCAGAAGGAGTCATTTGAAATAACTCTGAAATCTGTTTCAGCGGAAGCGCTTGTAATATTTGGGCACTATCTTCAGGGTCTAATTCACTCAAGATTTCTGCGGCTTTTTCTTTTTGTTTTTCGTAGAGCGTATTAAAGAGAGTGAGTTTTTCTCTTAAAATAAGGTGGGTCATGATAGAAGAGATGTCTGCCGGATGAATATTTTTTACAAGGTTCCAAAGGCGTGTAATAAGACCCATGTTTATGAATTTCCGTATGGAATTGATTATTAGTCTTTGTGCTTGAATTTTCATTTTTTCCTTAAATTTTCGCCTTTTACCATAACATAAATATTTTAGTCAGTAAATGGAAAATAAAAGTGATTTTCAAGGTTGGTTTCCATTTTTTATGAATAATTTATGGTAATAACTTAGTGCATTTTATATGCTGATAGATTGATTTGCTGAGTAGTCAGGTTATAGGTTTGTTTACCCGAGGAATGATATTTTCATATTTTTTATTTTCTCGCAGAGAAGTTCTTTTTCAATATTAAGATTTGAAGCTGTTTTGGTAAGGTCCCAGCTGTGTTTCATTAAAGATTTATGGATATACACTCTTTCGAATTGTTCTCTTGCCTGCATAAGAGGCTGATCCTCTATTAATCCGGGGATGAATTGTGATTCTCTTGGTTCAACGAGTAAATATAGATGGGAGGTTTTAATTTTGTCTTCCTTTATCATTATCACGAATCTTTCAATCACGTTGATGAGTTCACTCACATTTCCTGGCCAGTCATAGTTAATAAAAGCTTCCATAGCTTCTTTATCCATGTTCTTTTGTTTTTTTCCAGATTCAATTGAGAAATATTTAAGAAAATAGTTTATTAATAAAGGAATGTCTTCTTTCCTTTCTCTTAAGGGAGGAAGAACCATTGGAATGACATTAAGTTTAAAGAAGAGATCCTTTCTGAATTTTCCTTCTGCGATGCAGTCACTCAGATTCTTATCTGTTGCAGCAATTATTCTTGTGTCAGCTGATATAAGATCCGTTGAGCCTAATGGTTCAAATTTTTGCTCTTCTATAAATTTGACCAGTTTAACCTGAGTCTTTAGGCTTAGCCCTCCGATTTCGTCCAGGAAAAGAGTCCCTCCGTCTGCAATCAGAAGTTTCCCTTTTTTATCCTTTACAGCATTTGGGAAGGTCCCTTTAACGTACCCGAAAAGTTCGCTGTCGATCAGGATTTCAGGAATTGCTGCGCAGTTTATCTGAATAAACCTTTTGTTTTTTCGTGGACTTTTCTGATGGATTAAATGGGCAATGAGTTCTTTTCCACTTCCATTTTCACCATAGATAAGGACTCGGCTGTTAGTAGGGGCAACCGTCTCTATTTTAGCCTTAAGTTTTTGAATAGGAAGGCTTTTTCCAATGAGTTGATATTTTGCCTTTATTTTTTCTCGGAGTTGGATATTTTCTTCTTCCAAACTTTTTTGTTTTAATGAGTTTTTTACGGTTAAAACAATTTTTTCCAGTGAGAGAGGCTTCTCCAGAAAGTCGTATGCCCCGAGTTTTGTAGCTTTTACAGCGGCCTCTACAGAACCATGACCTGTGATCATGATTACCTGATTGTGTTCTTCCATAGTTTTGATTTTCTCTAAAACTTCAATTCCATTCATTTCGGGAAGCCAGATGTCAAGAAGAATCAAGTCGAAATTTTCTCCTTTCAGCATATCGAGGCCTTTTTCTCCTGTATTGGTTGTCTTAACTAAATAATTTTCGTCTTCAAGAATTCCTTTTAATGAGGACCTAATTCCGTCTTCATCATCAATGATAAGAATTTTGGCTGTAGTCATGTTGGTATCCGAATGATGAATTTGGCCCCGCAGGGTTTATTGCTTTCAACCTCGATTGAACCGTTATGTTCATTTATGATTTGATGAACTATTGCTAACCCCAAACCGGTTCCTTTCTTTTTTGTTGAAAAATGAGGGAGAAAGAGTTTTTCCTTGTCTTGAATAGAAATCCCAGGGCCAGAGTCAGAAATTTCTATTTTTACTACTCGATTTTCTTCCTCAAATGATGTGCGGATCTGAATTTTCCCTTTCTTATTCATGGCATCTATAGCATTGTCAAGAAGGTTGATGAAAACCCGCCTCATCTGTTCGGAGTCAATTTGTATAATGGAAGTAACCTCCGAAGAGAAAAGAGTCTCGAATTCTATATCAGTGAATATCCCTTTAAAAAGGGAGATTGTTTGTGTGATTATTTCATGTATATTTCCCGATTGAAGCCTGATGTTTGGCATTCGGGCAAAGTTGGAAAATTCATCGATGAGAGATTTTATGATTCCAGCTTCGTTGACTATAGTATTAGCTCCTTCTTTGATGATCTTATTTGGGTCTTTCCCTGGCTTTTTTAAATTTTTAATAATTCGTTCTGCGGAAAGTTGGATTGGAGTTAGAGGATTCTTGATTTCATGAGCGACTCGTTGAGCGACTTCTTTCCAGGCCGCGATTTTTTGTGCTTTTATGAGTTGAGTTAAATTGTCAAGTACGATGATTATGCCTGAAAATTTATTGTTATATTGTCTCAGTGGAGATAAGGTTAAAGAAAGAATTGTGCTCTGGTTGCCAAAATTTATTTGTATCTCTTTTTCGGACAATTTGAATTTATTCTTCATTCCGTATTTAATATTATCCAGGATTTCTGAATATTTAGAATCGCTAAGGATCTTTTCGTAACTTTTACCGATGGGGTTTTTTTCTTGTAATTCCAACATATCGCGGGCAGAAGGATTAATGGTTGTAATAATACCTTCTGCATTCAAGGTGATGACTCCTGTGGTTATATTATTCAAAACAGTTTCGATGTACTGTTTCCTCGATTCCAGTTCTGAGGTTTTTTGGGCAATATTGTGATGGCTCTCATTTAAGTCAGATACCATCTGGTTAAAGGAATCAATGAATGTTCCCAGTTCATCAGAAGCAGGATCCTCAACCTTAATATTTAAATTTCCTTTAGAAACTTCTTTGGTTGCTTGGGCGAGCTTTTCAATAGGAACAGTAATTCCTTTGGCCAGATGAAATGCTATCCAACTTGCCGCAAAGATGATGAGAAGCGTTATGAAAATTAGCGTCATTAGATACAATGATTTTACAGGGTCTTTCTGTATTTTTATCTGGCGGTATCTCTGAACGTAGGCAGTAATATTGTTGATTTTCTGAGCGTAATTTTGTTGAAGATATTTTCCTGTAACAATCAGGAGATTGTCTCTGTCCTGGATGTTGAAAGAAAGCCCCCGCCTTATCATTTCTCCTGTGCCCATCGGTTCGATAGTACTGAATTCTTCACCGAGCTGGGCTCTTTTGACTATGTTTTCCTTTAAAGTGTGGTAGTCCCGAAGAGGAAGGTCCGGATTTAGGTAAGAAAATAATTCTTCATCGTTTAAATAAATTCCGATTTCGTCGAGCTTATATTCAGTCAATTTATCCTTGACGAATTCCATTAAAGGAGCTCTTTGTTCTATGTTTATGAGTTTTTGTTTTTGGATGGCTTTGCCAAGCTGCTTGGCATAATGGAGAGTTATTTCTTCTGTGTTTAGATAGAATCCATCAGCTAGACCTTTTGTATCGTTCAGGATTTTATCGATAGGGGTCTTGAACCACTGCTCGATGTTTCTGCTGATCAGGTCGCTTGCAAAGAAGAAAAGAAGGAGTGTTGGAATAAGGGATAATGAAATAAAGAAAAAGAGCAGCCTTGTCTTGAAATGAGAACCTGCAACCTTTCTTTTTCTTTCCAAATAGAGTTTTGCCAAGTTTCTGCCAAGTACAAATAGAAGAATAAGAAAAAGAAGAAGAACGATGATTTGTAGAGAAGAAAGGAGGACATTTGTTACTGTAGTTGAGGAAAATTGTTGAGTCTCGCGGATAAAAAACTCGATAGTAAAAAATAGAATGATAAGCAGGACAATAATAGCACCGATAACGCGCGGTCCCTTGTTCTTTGATTCTTCCATTGTTATTTTATTTTAGCATTTGTTTTAGTGTTTTACTGTGTATTATTATTCGAGGAATTGTTGGAAATTGTCTGGGGTTATTCTGATATTTTTAACAACAGCACCAGAACGGCCAAGGGATTTCCCTTTTTTGTTGTTTATAGTATAAGAAAATCCGCCTGCATTTCCTATATTGAAGAGTATTTCTTCGAGAGCGACTGTTTTGAATTTTTCTCCAGGCTGTTTAAGACCCTTTAGTTTTTCAATGCCGTCTGCATAGACTTGAATCCAGGTTTCCTGATGGAAAGAAATTTCGAGATTCAATACTTTTTCTTCTTCCGTTGATTCATTTACAGGAGGAGGCAGGATTATATCTTTTTGAGCTATTTTATAAGTTGGAAGAGGTATAGGGATATTGGCGGGTTCCTTTTTGTGGAATATAAAATAAAGGGATAAAGGAATTACTAAAATAAGAAATATTAATATTGCAAGATGAATAATATTTTTTATTTTATGATTGGTTGTTATACGAATTTTCTCTTGTTTGTTTTCCTCTTCCAGGGTTTGTTCCTGAAGTTGCATGGTTTCATAGTATTTATTCATGACTGCATCTTCATCTAAGCCAATATAACTGGCATATGTGCGTATGATGCCCTTGGTAAAAAAATCTCCTGGAAGCATATCCAATTGATCTTCTTCTAATGCTCTCAGGAATCTTAAGTTTATCTTTGTTGAGTCAGCAATTTCTTTTAGAGTTATCCCTCTTAATTCGCGTTCCCTTTGGAGTTCTTGCCCAATGGATACCATTTTTTGAATTTTAAGATAAGAACATCTCTATGTCAAATCAGTATAGGCCGAACTGTCCATAATAAGTCATGTTTTTAGAAAACGGGAGAGAGAGCTGAGGCTTCCTAAGAACCCGATTACTGCACCTGCTGCAAGGAGTGCGATGACCTGCGAAAATGAAAGATAACGGAACTTTATGATATCGCTCATAACTCCCAGGGATGAGCCTAAATACAGAGGAAAAATTTCTATCAGCAGTAAAAGAAGAATAAATGATAGTATTCCTCCTATTATTCCTAAGATAATCCCCTCAAGAAGAAAAGGAATTCTGATAAAAGAATTAGTTGCTCCGGACAAGCGTAGAATTTCGATCTCATTCTGTCTGGCAAAGACATTTAACTTAATGATATTGGAAATAATAAAGAAGGATGCAAGAACCAATATCCCTCCCAAAAAGAATCCGATAGTTTTTACCAGTTTGCTAAGAGATTTCATCCTTTCAATCCAGTCTTTGTTGAACTGGATATCTTCAACTCCAGGTGTATTTTTCATGTTATTGATGAAATTTGAAGTTTTATCAGAAGAAATGCTTTCTTCCTTTAGGGTAATTTCGAAGGAAGGAGGAAATGGATTAATTTTTAAATTTTCAATGATTCCTTGAAGGTCAGGAAATTTCTCTTGAAATTTTTCTAAGGCCTGATTTGAACTAATAAATTGAGTCTTTATGACCAATGTAGAATTTTTAATTTTTTCTTCGAGGGCTTCTATATCCTTTTCTGGCAGGTTCTTATCTAAGAAAAGAACAGCGATCATGTCTTTTGAAATCTGCTTGGCGGTATATTGAAGATTATTAGATAGAGAAAGAAAGATTGATATGATAAGGAAAGATAAACAGATGATTGTGACAGAAAAAAAATTGCGGGTTTTATACTGCCAGAGATTATTCAGGGTCTCTTTGAAGAAATATTTAGTTTTTTGAATAATCAGAGAGTCTCCTTTTTCAACAATTTTCCTTTATAGAGAAAAATGATGTTATTGCCAAAGTGTCGGATCAGTTCACGATCATGAGTGCATATGATGACAGTTGAACCTTTCTTGTTGATTTCTTTGAATAAGCTCATAATTTCGAAAGCAAGCTCGGTATCAAGGTTTCCGGTTGGCTCGTCGGCTAATATGATTTTAGGATTATTTACAACCGCCCTGGCAATAGCCACTCTTTGCTGTTCACCGTAAGACAAACGAGAGGGATATTCCCACATTTTGTGATGGAGGTTGACCATCTGCAGGGCATTAAAAACTTTTCTTCTTATTTCTTTACGGGGAAGGCCGAGAATCTGAAGTACTATTGCAACATTATCAAAAACCTTTTTATTGGAAAGCAGGCGGAAGTCCTGGAAAACGATTCCTGTAGTTCGTCTCAATTGATATATTTTATGGTTGGGAATACGGAGTATGTTTCTTCTGTCAACAACAATTTGCCCTTGGGTAGGGTATAGCTCCCGAAAGATTATTTTAAGAAGCGTGGTTTTTCCCGAACCGCTTGGGCCTGTGATAAAATAGAAATCTCCCTTATTAATGCGAAATGTTACATCCGAAAGGGCCCAATTAGGCTTTTGGTACTGCTTCCAGATGTGATATAGTTCTATCATTGCACTTTACCTGGGTTATTCATAAAAATTGCTGATAAGTCATAACAATTAAACCTAGATTTGATCGTTCTCCATGAAACCCTCAGAACTAGTTTATCCTCTATCATATCGATAATATAATTTAAATTTATTATCAGCAATTTTTACCTTACAGGCGAGCCGATCTTGTTGCATCTGCTTCGTTACAGCCCATTCGTGGTGAAGGACCACAACTTCATGGGCTGTGCCTCGCATCTGCAGCAAGCTTGGCTCGTGAATAATCCACGTTCTCCTGGGTTATTCATAAAGAATGCCGACACCAATATTTATTTTCCATTATATCTGCCAGTTACGTTGATATTTTCTTCCGCATAACATTTAATTCTTTTTCCATGCACTTATTTTCCTCTATATCATCGGCATTCTTTCCCTTACAGGCGAGCCGATCTTACTGCATCTGATTCGTTACAGCGCATTCGTGGTGAAGGACCACAACTTCATGTGCTGTGCCTTGCATCTGCAGCAAGCTTGACTCGTGAATAACCCATGTACACTGAATTATTCATAAAAATTGCTTCATAAGATTGGAGATTCATCAGGTTCGAAAGGATTATAACATATCAATTTTGGGATTCAAAGAAGTGAAGAAAAAATGATGAAAGGAGTAGTTGTCAGATAAATAAAGACATGAACCATCCGAAAATAAGTGATCCAAAAACCATAATGAGAAATAGAGAAACACCATATTTTATCTGGCTTTTTATTTCATCCCTTCGGATTAATGCCAGGACAACACATGCTAAAGTTGCGTATAAGGCCATGGAAATCAAGTGGCTTTTAAATATCATTTCTTTTTTCCTGAAGATATGTCAAAGGCATCTAATGCACACATATAATTCAGGAGGCCTGCTCCTGCTATAAAAGTTGTACCGAATTCAAATGTAGTATTTTTTAGATTCCCGAATCCAAAAGAGAATATTTTGGAAAGCAAATATAAAAATCCGTTGCCTAGATCGGAAAAGAAGGCAAGGATTGTCAGGGGATTTTCAGTTTGGAAAGAATAAATCTTGCCTCCTATGGAGAGCCCGATGGCTGCCATGGATGAAATGCAGACAAAAAAGATCAGACCTCTCCAATATTTTTTTATGATGACATGGCCTAGTCCTGGAATGAACCATCCTGCAATTAAACTGATAATAGCTTTGGCCTTCATTTTGAAGAGAAATCATAAAAGAAAAAGTCGAGTAAATCAAGAGAAAAAAAGGAAAAGATCTTTGTTTTTTTGGGCAAAGCCAGTTTCTACGTTTTTCTTTATTTGCTGACCGAGTGTGGTTTAAGATTATTAATTGAAAGCCTGCAATTATTTCATTATAATGAAAGTCCTTCTTGTGAATAGGAAGGAAAGCAATATCAGGGAAGAAGAAAACATGAAAATTAGAAAAATATTTTTTACCATTACGCTTTCGTTATTTGTTATAAATTCTGTTAATGCTAAAACAAATGGCTATCTTTCTTTTAAGTTTTTAAAGGGCCAGTCGCAGAGTAATGTTTTTGATGGAACTTTCCAAGAAGCTCAATTAGGCCTCATATTTTCGGGAGAGATAACTCCGAAAATTGCCTATATTGCTGAGGTAAAACTTCAGGATAGAACAAGGATTGAAATGAATCAAGCCCTTGTTGAAGTAAGTCCTTCATATGCTTTCAATCTTAAGATGGGGCTTTATCTTGTTCCTTTTGGAAAATACAATCAATTCAACAGGCCCCACCAGACAGTGTTGATAATTCCTCCTATGAATGTTGAAGAGTTTTTCCCTCCATGCTGGAGAGACATAGGGATTTTATTGGAAGGAAAGGTCAGCAGTTTTTTTTATTCGCTATATTTAGGTAATGGGCTTGCAGAAAGTCAGTGCTTGGATGGAGGGCAGCAGTTTAAGGACAATAATGCGAATACGGGGAGAGGGGCAAGAATTGCTTGGATTGTTGACCAGGGATTTGAGGTGGCTTATTCCTATTATCATGGGAAATTTGATAGTGATAATAGCAGAAACTTGTTTTTACAAGGCTTGGATTTAACATGGGGGACAGAAGATTTTCAAATATTGTCCGAATATACAAAAGTTAACATTGAGAATCCGGCTGAGTTTTCAAGGGGAACTGCAGAAGGTTATTTTATTCAGTTGTCCGTCAATATGGGAAGTCTTCAGCCTGTAGTTAGTTACCAGCGATTGGAATATAATGACGAGTTTCACGGAACAGGATTTTTCGGAGCAGATAATCCTGGAATAGGAATATCAGAAAATAAAAGCCGCTGGGCAGTCGGGATGGCTTATTTAATGCTTGATAATTTACGTTTGAAACTTGAATATGACTTTAACCGTGAGAAAGAATTCGAGAAGAATGATAATATTTTCTTATGCCAAGTTGCCTTAAGCTTTTGACGTGGGATATTCATAAAAATTGCTGATAGATTATAATAATTAAAGCTAGCTATAACCGCTCTCTATGGAAATCTCAGGAGGACTTTATTCTATACTATCACCATCATATAATCTAAATCTATTATCAGCAATTTTCACCTTACAGGCGAGCCGATCTTACTGCATCTGCTGTGTTACAGCCCATTCGTGGTGAAGGACCACAACTTCATGTGCTGTGCCTCGCATCTGCAGCAAGCTTGACTCGTGAATAACCCACGTCCTCCTGGATTATTTATTTCTACCTTGTTTCTGGAATTAATTTCTGATAAAATTTATTATCAATAATAATATAATCTTGTCTTATTAATCATTGTGCGATTCGAGGGATTTTCATGGCAAATTTGGTAGTCCTTGGTACTCAATGGGGCGATGAGGGTAAAGGTAAAATTGTTGACCTTCTAAGCCCCTCATTTGATGTAGTGGCACGCTATCAAGGAGGACACAATGCTGGACATACGGTCTATGTGAAAGGGAAGAAAATCATACTTCACATTATCCCTTCTGGGATTCTACATAAAAGTAAACTTTGTGTAATAGGGAATGGAGTTGTTTTGAGCCCTGGAGAATTTCTGGATGAGATTTCACAGTTAAAAAAATATGGGGTTGAGATTGATGATAATATTGTCATAAGTAAAAATGCTCATATTATCCTTCCTTACCATTCTTTGGTCGAGAAGATCAGCGAGAAGAGAAAAGGAGTCAAAAAAATAGGGACTACCTGCAGGGGTATTGGGCCTGCTTATGTGGATAAAGCGGCCCGGCAGGGAATAAGAGCCGGAGATCTTTTAAATTTTAATGTGCTTAAAGAGAGAATTGAACAAAATGTTGAAGAAAAAAACATCTATCTTGCTCATTATGGAATGCCATTAATCGACCCAAAAAAAGTCCTGGATGAATATCTGAAATATGCTTCTAAACTTGTAAAATACATAAAAGATGTTTCTTTTCTTTTGGATAAGAAAATAAAAGAAGGAAATTCTGTTCTTTTTGAGGGAGCCCAGGGCACTCTGCTCGATATTGACCATGGAACATATCCTTTTGTGACCTCGTCTAATTCGACAGCAGGAGGAGCATGTACAGGTTTGGGTGTTAGTCCTGATAAAATAGACGGGGTTTTAGGAGTGACTAAAGCCTATACAACACGTGTTGGTATGGGGCCGTTTCCAACAGAAATCTTTAATGAGAAGGGCAAATTGCTTCTTGAAAGAGGAAATGAATTTGGAGCTACGACCGGCCGCCCCAGGCGTTGTGGCTGGTTTGATGCTGTGATTCTTGCCTATTCCTGCAGGTTGGGCGGAATAAAAAAAATTGCCCTTACTAAGCCTGATATTTTGGATGGGTTTGAAGAAGTTTTGGTTTGTGTGGGTTATAAATATAAGGGGGAAATGCTGGAGACTTTTCCTACAGAAAGCTGGGTTTTGGAAAAAGTAAAACCTCAATATAGAACATTGCGTGGATGGAAGAAGCCTGTCAAGGGAGTAACGGATTTTACTTTGCTTCCTGAAGCTTTTCTTGATTATATTAAGATTATCGAAGAACTTATCCAAGTCAAAATTTCTATCATTTCCACGGGCATGGCCAGAGAAGATACAATCTTGATTGATAAGGAATTGAAAGATATTGTCAATATAGAGAAAGTTAGAAAAGGTATTAAGGAGTAAAGGGAGTGCTTTATAGCAAAAAAATGAGGGTATAATTGAAAGAAGAAGAAAAAATCGAAAGGATCATGCAGTTAAAGAAAGAGATAAATGCTGTGATTTTAGTGCATAACTATCAGATTGGAGAAGTCCAGGAAACAGCCGATTTTTTAGGGGATTCTCTCGACCTGAGTATTAAAGCGGCACAGGTCAGGGAGGAAGTGATCCTTTTCTGCGGTGTTCATTTTATGGCAGAGACTGCTGCAATATTATCAAAGGATAAAACTGTGCTAATACCTGATGTAAACGCGGGTTGTCCAATGGCTGATATGATAACGCCTCAAGCACTTAGAGAATGGAAACAGAATTATCCTGGTAGGAAGGTTGTCTGTTATGTCAATACATCTGCAGAAGTTAAGGCAGAATGTGATATATGTTGCACTTCAGCCAATGCTGTAAAGATTGTTGAATCGCTTGATGACAGTGAAGTTCTTTTTGTTCCGGATAGAAATCTTGGGGCTTATATTGACAGCCAGACAGATAAAAAGGTCATTTCTTGGGATGGTTACTGCTATGTGCATAACAATATTTTAGCGGAGCATATAAGAGAGAAAAAAAACCTTTATCCTGAAGCAGAAGTCTGGGTACACCCTGAATGCCGGCCCGAAGTTATTGGTTTAGCGGATAAAGCTCTTTCTACAGGACAGATGGTTAGAGAGGCTTCTAGGACAGAGAGCAGAGATATTATCATCGGAACTGAATCAGGCATCATCTATAGGTTGAAAAAAGAGAATCCTGATAAGAATTTTTATCCTGCTAAAGATTCGATTGTGTGTTCAAACATGAAAAAAATAAACCTGGATAAAGTTCTCAAATCTTTGGAAGAAAAAAAATATAGAATAGAAGTCCCTCATGAAATTAGCAGAAAAGCAAGTATAGCGATAGAAAGGATGATAAAGGCATCATAGATTTGGAATTTACGATAGAGATGGAAAGCAGAAAACCCGGAATTGAAGAAATCATAAGCATTCTGAAGAAGTCATATCTTGGAAGTCGCACGGCCCTTAATTTTGAGACCCCACTCCAGATTCTAGTAGCAACGATTTTGTCTGCTCAGTGTACAGATGAAAGAGTAAACAAAATCACTCCTTCTCTTTTTAATAAGTATAAGACTGTATCAGATTTTGCACGTGCGAATCAGGAAGAATTGGAGGAGGAAATTCGCTCCACAGGCTTTTTCAGAAACAAGTCGAGAAATATAATCAATGCCTGTAAAAAAATCGTTGAAGATTTCAAGGGTGAAGTGCCAAATAATATGAATGATCTCTTGTCTCTGCCTGGTGTAGCCAGGAAAACAGCGAATATTGTGCTTTCCAGCGCGTACAGGAAAGCTGAGGGTATTGCTGTTGATACTCATGTCAAACGGCTGTCTGGAAGATTGGGGCTAAGCAGAGAAAAAAATGCTGATAAAATTGAGCAGGATCTTTTGACTATTGTGCCTAAAAATGAGTGGCTGGATTTTAATTATATTCTGGTTAACCACGGGAGAAAAATCTGCCGGGCCCGGAAGCCATTCTGTGATGGATGTGAGATTAAACACCTGTGCCACTTTTGGACCTTTATAATTTGAATTTTCGTTTTTTCCATTATATTATATACATATATCTTTTTTAATGGGGTAGTGTATAAGAAAAACATTTATTGAGGAGAAAATCATGATCCGTTCCTGTAATCATTTTGTGAAAGATCCAGAAGGAAACCATGTTGAAATTTCTTAAAGGTTGGAACAAAGAATGATCAAGGAAGCTAAACTTTATCGCTCCATTGAGGATGGAAATGTCGATTGCTTTCTTTGCAGTCACCGCTGTCGGATTGTGCCTTTAAAATTCGGATTCTGTGGAGTAAGGCAAAATAGAGAAGGGAAACTCTATACCCATGTTTATGGAGAGGTTATTGCCGCTCATATAGATCCTATCGAAAAAAAACCCCTTTATCATTTTTTACCGGGGACAGTATCATTTTCAATGGCGACAATTGGATGCAATTTTCGATGCCCTTTCTGTCAGAACTGGCAGATATCTCAGACTTCTAAAAGAAATGGTAGTGGTTTGACTGAACAAAAATTAACTCCTGAAGAAATCGTTTATGCAGCGAAAAGCCATAAATGCAAGAGTATTGCTTACACTTACACCGAACCAACAATATTTTATGAGTATGCTTACGATACAGCAGTGCTTGCTAAAAAAGAAGGGCTGGCGAATATTTTCGTTACAAATGGCTATATGACTCCTGAAGCTCTGGAAGCTATAAATCCTTATCTTGATGCATGTAACGTTGACTTAAAATCATTCAGTGAAAATTTTTACAAAGACATATGTAAGGCACATCTGAAACCTGTTCTTGATTCGATTCGATTGATGAAAAAATTGGGAATTTGGGTTGAAGTTACTACTCTTATAGTTCCTGAGCTAAATGATTCAGACGAGGAATTAACTCAAATTGCCAAGTTTATAGCCGAAGTTGATCCGGATATCCCCTGGCATATAAGCCGTTTCCATCCTGATTATAATTATACCGAAAGTAATGCCACTCCTCTTGAAACATTAAGAAAAGCTCTCTCTATCGGGAAGAGAGAAGGCCTTCGTTACATCTACATCGGAAATGTACTCGGAGAATCTGAAGACACTTTATGTCCCAACTGCCATAATATTCTTATTTTGAGGCATGGATATTCGATTTCTCAAAATAAGATAGAAAATTCTAAGTGTCCACACTGCGGAAGGTCTGTTCCTGGTGTTTTTTAAAGTGCAAAAATACAAATTTCTTTCCCATACAGGTGATGTGAAATTTCAGGCTTTCGGAAGGACTCTTGAAGAGGCCTTTTCTAATGCAGCACTGGCTACAATTTCTCTTATGTGGGATAATAAAAAGATTAAAAAGAGAATAAAGTATCGACTAGAAAAGCAAGGAAGAGACCTGAAGCAGCTTCTTGTCGTTTTTTTAGAAGAAATATTATTTTTGATGGATTCGCAGATGTTTCTTTTACATTCGGCACAGAAGGTTCGAATCGAGAAAAAGGAAAATCAATATTTGTTGAAGGCATTTTTCCTTGGAGATAGATATTCAGATAAATATGAAACTTTTGGAGGGGTTAAAGCCATAACATACAATGAGATGAGAGTAGAATGCAATAGTCATTTCATGGTTCAGGTTGTGGTTGATGTTTGAGGTATCATGATAGAGTTAAAAAAAATAAACGATTACACATGGGAAATTCCAAAACATGGTGATATGAACGTCCCATCAATTGTTTATGCCTCCTCAAAGCTTTTAGAGAGCATTAAAGGTGATCTGACACTTAAGCAGGCAAAGAATATGGCATGTTTAAGAGGCATCCAGAAGGCTGCCTATGTGATGCCTGATGCACATCAAGGTTACGGTTTTCCTATAGGAGGGATAGCTGCCTTTGATCTGGAGGAAGGTATTATTTCCCCGGGTGGTGTGGGTTATGACATTAACTGCGGAGTTAGGTTATTAAAGACGGAGTATTTTGAAAAAGATGTCAGAAATAGGATACAGGCACTTTTAGATGGAATGTTCAGAGAAGTGCCCGCTGGCGTGGGTAAAGGAGGAATCACCAGGCTGAGTCGAAAGGCTCTACATGAGGTCTGTGCCAAAGGGGCCGAATGGGCTGTAGCAAAAGGCTATGGGATGAAGGAAGATTTACAGAGGACAGAAGAAAACGGGAGGATAATAAGTGCAGATCCAAGCTATCTTTCTTCAAGAGCTGTAGAAAGAGGCATTCCTCAACTGGGTACTTTAGGGGCTGGAAATCATTTTTTAGAGATACAGAAAGTAACTGAGATTTATGAGTCTCAGACTGCAAAGGTTTTCGGGATACATTCAGAAGGTCAGATTTTAGTCATGATTCACTGCGGAAGCCGCGGATTAGGACATCAGGTGGCTTCGGATTATATCAGGCTTATGGAAAATAGGTATGGGACGAAGAATTTGCCGGATAGGCAATTGATAAATGCGCCTATACGTTCAGAGTTAGGACAGCAGTACTATAAAACAATGAGTGCTGCAGTTAATTTTGCTTTTGCGAACAGACAGATGATTGCTCATTTGGTCAGAGAAGTTTTTGCAGGAGTCATGGGAAGTTCTAAGGGGATGGATCAGGTCTATGATGTTTGCCATAATGTGGCTAAATTTGAGAAACATGTAATTAACGGCGAGGAGAAAGAAGTATGTATTCACAGGAAAGGAGCAACAAGAAGTTTTGGCCCAGGCCGGGAAGAAATTCCTGAGGTTTACCGGATTGTAGGGCAGCCAGTAATTATTCCAGGAAGTATGGGAACTTCGTCATATATTCTTGCTGGCACTTCAGAAGCTGAAAAAATGAGTTTTGCTTCCACAGCTCATGGCGCAGGCAGGATTATTTCCAGGCGGGAAGCTTTACGTCGTTTTAGAGGAGAGAAGATTAAAAATGATTTGGAGGAAAAAGGAATCTTACTGAAATCCGTAAGTTGGAAAGGAGTAGCCGAAGAAGCCTCTCAGGCTTATAAGGATGTAAATGAAGTAGTTAGAGTTTCACATCAAGCTGGGATAGGGAGATTAATCGTTCGGGTTGCCCCTGTTGGGGTGATTAAAGGATAAAACTCATGTTATGGAAAAGTTGACTTTCCCCTTTTCTCTTTTTATTTTATTACAGCAATGAAGGTTATATTATCCGGCTATAATGTTGATAGTACTGTTATTGAAGAACTGAAAAAAACCAGCCCGCCTCGTGATGATATAACTCCTGAAACACTTTCTGCTTCTTATGCACGTATTTCCCGGGATCCACGTTCTGTTGATGAGTTGCGGGCTGTTGCTAGAGCAGAGGTCCAAAGGGCAAGAAGGTCAAATCGGACCATCATTTTTAAGATGGGACACCATTCTGTGGCAGAACATGCTGTCTTTAACTTTGATATAATCGGTGTGAGCCGATTGGCTATAGAAGAAATTGAGAAATTCAGGCTCTGTGCGTTTACAGAAAAATCTCAGCGTTACATCAAGCTCAAAGATGATTTTGTCCTTCCAGAAGAAGTAAAAAAAGCAGGAAAACAGGAGCTTTTTCTAGATACAATCAGAGCACAAAATTCTCTTTACCAGAAGCTTTATAAAAGGCTGAAACCTTATTTTTTTGAAAAAAATATTAAGCTTGCTCATGATCCAAAGAAACATTCTATTCTAGGGGGATGGGCAAAAGAGGACGCCCGTTACGCAGTAAGCTTGGCAACTCAAAGTCAGTTAGGGATGACTGCTAATGCCAGGAATCTGGAGTTTTTAATTCGCCGTTTTGCCTCAAATAAACTGGCTGAGATTGGAGAATTGAATCATAAGATTTATGAACTTGCAAAAGAAGTTGCTCCTTCTATTATACTTTTTACTGAAGGGAATGATTTTGATGCCAAGACTTATGAGGAATTGAAAGTCAAATCCTCGTTTCTTATGAATCCGCTAATTGAGAAAAAGGATGAACCTGTTTGTCTTGTGGATTTTACTCCTGATGCGGATACTAAGTTAATCGCTGCTCTTTTGCATACTTCCTCATTTCTGCCATTTAGAGAGTGTATGGAAAAAGCCAGGACGTTTACACCTGAAAAAAATATGGAATATTTGAAAAAAGCACTGAAACATATGGAATTTTATGATGCTGTCCTCAGGGAATTCGAATATGTTGACCTGACTTATAATTTGATTGTTTCCTCTGCCTGTTTTGCCCAACTAAAGCGACACAGAATGGCGACACTGACAACCCAGAGCTACAATCCAGACTTGGGAGTAACTATTCCTTTGTCTGTTGAGGAAATTGGAGCCAGAAGAGAGTTTATGGATATCATCGAGAAAACAAATGCAGCGTATTGTGTATTGAAAGAAAGCTTAGCTGTAGGAGCTGAGTATATTTTAACAAATGCTCACAGGAGGCGTGTCCTGCTGAAGGTCAATGCAAGAGAATTGTACCATATTTCAAGGCTGAGAGAGGATGCTACTGCTCAATGGGATATCCGGAATACTGCCACAGAGATGAGTAAGCTGGCTAAGGAAGTTATGCCCCTGACCTTTCTTCTTGCAGGAGGAAAAGACACTTATCCAGCAAGATATAAAGACATTTTTGGCAAGCCCCCCAAATTAAAACCACCGGAAATATAGAATTTTTGTATAAATCTTAAATGCCCAGCTTTATTTCTTGATATATACTCGCCTTCCCCTTAATTCCAGTCTACCCTCAAAAAAGAGTCTTACTGCTTCGGGATAGATTTTGTGCTCCTCTTTCAGTATCCTTTCACTCAGAGTTTCCTCTGAGTCATCCTGAAAAACGGGAACTACAGCCTGAAGAATAATGGGCCCCATATCTATGTTTGAAGTTACAAAGTGAACAGTAACCCCTGAATATCTTACTCCCCAGTCAATTGCTTTTCTTTGAACATGAAGACCTGGGAAAGCAGGAAGCAAAGCCGGATGTATATTCATGATCCTGTTATTGTATTCCTTGCAGAGAAGAGGGGTTAAAATTTTCATGTAGCCTGCCAGGCAGATAAGATCCACTCCCTTTTTATTTATTTTTTTGATAATTTCCCTGTCATATTCTTCGTTGGAGCCAAAGTCTTTTGGATCAAGAAAAATGGTGTCTAGGTTTCGTTTTTGAGCGATCTTAAGACCAGGTGCATCTTTCTTATTACTTAAAACAAGGCTGATTTCAGCATTTATTTTTTTTTTAAGGACGGCATCATGGATGGCTTTAAAATTTGATCCCCGGCCAGAAATAAATACAGCAATTCTCCCGCTTTTTTTCTGGTTTCTGAAAATTTTCTCTCTCAATGCTTATTATTCTTAGGCAAAAACCCTGTCATAAATATAGTCTATGCTTTTCATATAAGGTTCTAGAGAGAAACAGTCCTCAATTTCTTCATGGGATAAAACCTTGGAAATTTCCTTGTCAGATTGAATAAGGACTTTAAAATCGAGATGATCTTTCCAGGCCTTAAGGCTGTTTCTTTGAACTAGATGGTAAGCATTGTCACGAGTCAGGTTCTTTTTGATGAGGGTAAGAAGAATTTTTTGTGAGAAGATAAGGCCTTGCGTTAGATAAATATTTTCTTCCATTTTTTCCGGGAAAACAGCCCAGTTACTTATAATATCCGTCATTTCTGCCAGGAGAAAGTCCGTGAGAATAAAGGTGTCAGGGAAAATTATTCTTTCTACTGATGAATGTGAAATATCTCTTTCGTGCCAGAGTGGAATATTTTCCAGAGCAGCCTGGAAGTTTGCTCTTGTTATGCGTGCTAGGCCAGATATTCTCTCTGCGCGAACAGGATTTTTTTTATGGGGCATTGCAGAAGAACCCTTTTGTCCTTCGGTAAAAGGTTCTTCGAGCTCGAGAACTTCGGTTTTTTGAAGATGGCGGATTTCAGTGGCGAATTTATCTAAAGATGAATTAAGGATAGCCAGAGTTGATAGGACTTCAGCATGTCTATCGCGTTGAAGAACTTGTGTTGAAACTTTTGCAGGCTCTAGGCCTAATTTTTTCAGGGCATAGAGTTCGACCTTCGGGTCTATATGCATGTAAGTGCCTACTGCACCAGAGATTCTTCCTGTGCTTATCACCTTTTGAGCATTTGAAATTCTTCTAAGATTTCGTTTGATTTCTTCATACCAGACAAGGAGTTTTATGCCGAAGGAGATTGGCTCTGCATGAACTCCATGGGTGCGTCCCACCATCACAGTCTTTTTATGACGGATTGCCTCTTTTTTTAAAACTTCTTTTAATTTTATAAGTTCTTTCTTGATAATTTCAAGGGATTCTGTGATAAGAAGAGAAAAGGCAGTATCGACAATATCATATGAAGTAAGGCCCATGTGTATGTAGCGGGATTCTTCTCCGATATTTTCTGCCACCGACGAGAGAAAGGCTATTATGTCATGTTTAACAATCTTTTCAATCTCATTGATCCGTTTTACAGAGAAAGCAGCTTTCTCTTTAATTCGGGTCAGTGTTTCTGAAGGAATTTCTCCTAGTTGGTTCCAGGCTTCACAAACGGCAAGCTCAACTTCAAGCCATTTTTGGTACCTGTTTTGGTCAGACCAAATTGTGCCCATTTCTGGGCGTGTGTAGCGCTCGATCATTAAAAAAATCCTTTAAAAAGACTGCGGCCAAATCATAACAACAACTCTGAGATATGTCAATTTTGGAGGTTGAATATTATTTGCAAGTTATTTTGCAAAGAAATTTTGTATAAGATTTGTCAAATAATAGGATAAAAAGTATGGAAGAATTCTCTGATGATTGGCTGGTTCAACAAGCTAAACAAGGGAATGTTGATGCTTTTGAAGATCTGACACGGCGTTAGCAGGAAAAGCTGAAACCATATTTAGATAGGGGGATACTATGAAATGTAAAAGGATTGAAAAGTGGATATCTGACTCAATAGACAAAGAGCTCTCGGAAAGAAAAAGGAAAGTGCTTGAAAATCATCTGGAAAACTGAAAGCAAGCCTTTCCTCTTTGGGATAAGAAAAGAAGTATACGGTTATTCATTCTTTGGCGTGCAAATGGATTTATGCCGCAGCCAGTACAGTATGTGTTATTTTTATCATAATATTCTTGACATTCCATCAGAATAAGCCACTTTCACAGAAATATGTAAGGTTTTTAGAGCAGGCGCGAGATGTTATGACTTTCCGCGAAAAAGAGGTTTTCATGTAGCTAACTTTAGATAAGGATAGGGACATTTTTATTAAAGGTTTTTGGTTAAAAAAAGAGCAGGTAAAAAAATTAATTAGGAATAACATTAGCACTTTAATGTTATTAAGGATGACGCAGTCATTGGATCTAACAGAAAGCCAGACAGCAAAGATTTTCCCCAAGGTGAATGAAATTGAAAAGGAAAAAATGGAGACAAATATTCAACTGGGCAAGCAGAGAAGAGAACTCAGGTTGATTTTGAAGCAAGAAAATCCTGATGAACAGGAAATTACAAATAAAATCAATAATATTAAGGAATTAAAGCTTCGTCTAGAAAGCAGGGAAGAGGAATTTGAAATATTCCTTAGAGATAATCTTACATTGATCCAGCGAGCGAAGTATTTAGTATTTGCACAGGATTTTTATAGAGGATTAAGGCAGACCTTAGAAAAGGCGAGGTTGCAGAAGCAGAGATGCCAGATCAAAGACAAGAAGCAGTATTATTTCTAATTTAATGAATGTGTTCAGGCCAGCTTTTTTCAAGGCATTTAACCTGAATTATTCATAAAAATTGCTGATAAGTTATAACAATTAAACCTAGATTTGATCGTTCTCCAAGAAATGCTCAGAACTAGTTTATCCTCTATCATATTGATAATATAATTTAAATTTATTATCAGCAATTTTCACCTTACAGGCGAGCCGATCTTACTGCATCTGCTTCGTTACAGCGCATTCGTGGTGAAGGACCACAACTTCATGGGCTGTGCCTTGCATCTGCAGCAACCTCGACTCGTGAATAATCCACGTCCACCTGAATTATTCATAAAAATTGCTTAGAATTAATATAATACCAAATAGTTTTTATCGTTCACCATGAAACCTTTAGAACTAGGATATCCTATACCCTAGGCTAGGTCACAACCTAACAGCCTAAAGCATATGAATTTGAGGGGATGGAGAAAGCGACATTGAAAGATTTAGCCTTTCTGAGTCGATCTTCGAGGGAATCCGAGAGGAAGTCGGGCCTGATGGATGTGTGAGCACTGTATAATCAATGGGGCGGTGTTAATGATGGCTCGCGGACATTGTGGCGTTGCTTAAGATAAATATGCGGAGTTCCAGCAGAGCCGAGAAGATCGGGGAAGAAATGGCGTTAAAAATCTTAGTTGAGCGCAGACATGCCCTCAAATTCATCTTATCTAAATATATTATCAGCAATTTTCACCTTACAGGCGAGCCGATCTTACTGCATCTGCTGCGTTAAAGCCCATTCGTGGTGAAGGACCACAACTTCATGGGCTGTGCCTTGCATCTGCAGCAACCTCGACTCGTGAATAATACAGGTTGGTTATAAAGGGAAGAATGGGTTTTTTTTATCAGCAATAAAATAACAGAATTCAGTGTAAAAAAGATCTGAAAAATTAGGGAAACTCCAGCAAAAATAGTTCTTGACAAAAGTAGTGAAGTCATTTAGAATTCCTCAAGTATTTTTTTATGTTTCATTCGGATTTAAAAGAGGTGAGTATAGAGTAGTACTCTTTATAAATTTTTTCTTATTTATTCCCAAAAAATAAAGATTAGATAGTTAGAAGATTTTAGGTAGCAGATTTTGCCAGCGTAGCTCAGTTGGTAGAGCAGCTGATTTGTAATCAGCGGGTCGGGGGTTCGAATCCTCTCGCTGGCTTTTGAATGATTGATTAGGTTATTGGGTAAATGTGGTTTTAATTAAAGATCGAGAAGATATTATAAATAGCTAATAATCTCAAAAGTCACAGCCTGATAATTAGAAGAGGATTTTGTTTGTGATGTGGGCAGGTACCAAAGTGGACAAATGGGGCGGGCTGTAAACCCGTAGCGGTAACGCTTCGGAGGTTCGAATCCTTCCCTGCCCATTTGAGCGGGAATAGCTCAGTTGGTAGAGCATCGGCCTTCCAAGCCGTTTGTCGCGGGTTCGAGTCCCGTTTCCCGCTTTTAATATGGATGTAATTCTGCCCACGTAGCTCAGTTGGTAGAGCACGTCCTTGGTAAGGACGGGGTCACCAGTTCAAATCTGGTCGTGGGCTTTGGAAGAATCTAAGTGTTAGGAGGTAAGAGAGATGGCGAAGAAGAAGTTTGAGCGGACGAAGCCGCATTTAAACATAGGGACGATAGGGCATGTAGATCATGGGAAGACGACGTTAACGTCTGCGATAACGAAGGTATTGAACAAGGCTGGAGGGGATGTAGATTATGTTGCGTATGATCAGATAGACAATGCGCCTGAGGAGAAGGAGAGAGGATTAACGATACAGATAGCGCACATAGAGTATGAGACGAAGAATCGTCATTATGCGCACATAGATTGTCCTGGGCATGCAGATTATATTAAGAACATGATAACTGGGGCTGCGCAGATGGACGGAGCTATATTGGTAGTAGCTGCGGATGATGGGCCGATGCCGCAGACTAGGGAGCACATATTATTAGCGCGTCAGGTGAATGTTCCAGCGATAGTAGTATACATGAACAAGACGGATTTAGTGGATGATCCTGAGATATTGGATTTAGTTGAGTTAGAGGTACGGGAGTTATTGACGAAGTACGAGTTTCCTGGGGATGATATTCCGGTGATAAGGGGGAGTGCGTTAAAGTCGATGGAGAGTGATGGCAATCCTGAGTTAGAGGTAAACAAGTCGGTAATAGAGTTAATGGATGCGGTAGACAATTTCATACCTGAGCCTGTGAGGTTGATAGATCAGCCGTTTTTGCTGCCGATAGAGGACATATTTACGATAAGTGGGCGAGGCACGGTGGTGACAGGTCGAGTAGAGCGTGGGCAGGTGAAGGTAGGAGAGGAGGTAGAGATAGTAGGTTTTGGGGAGACGAAGAAGAGGGTAGTGACTGGAGTAGAGATGTTTCGCAAGATACTGGATAGTGGGATGGCAGGAGACAACATAGGAGTGTTGTTACGAGGGACAGATAAGAGGGAAGTAGAGCGTGGTCAGGTATTAGCTAAGCCTAAGTCGATAACGCCGCATCATAGATGTAAGGCTGAGATATATGCGTTGACGAAGGAGGAAGGAGGGCGGCACACGCCGTTTTTCACTGGGTACAGGCCGCAGTTTTATTTTCGCACGACAGATGTTACAGGTTCGGTGAAGTTACCTGCTGGGGTAGAGATGGTGATGCCAGGTGACAATGTGAATTTGGAGATGGAGTTGATAACAGATGTAGCGATGGAGAAAGGGTTGAGGTTTGCAATTCGAGAGGGAGGTCGGACTGTAGGAGCGGGAAGTGTTACTGAGATATTGGAATGACCGACCGCTTGCCTTTGGATCCTGATAACCGGTGATGACTACAATTGGTTAATGATATGAGAGATATAGTAATACTACAATGCGCTGACTGCAAGCGGAGAAATTATACTACTACAAGAAATAAGAAGAAGCAGACTGATAAAATTGAGCAAAAAAAATACTGTAAATTTTGCAAAAAGCATGTTATGCACAAAGAAGTTAGATGACATTTTTTAAATTATTATTAATTGCCGATAACAAGTTACAAATAAGGAGGAGAAAGAGTTCAGGTGAGTAGCTCAACTGGCTAGAGCATCGGTCTCCAAAACCGACGGTTGCGGGTTCGAGTCCTGCCTCACCTGCCAGTTAAAATTGGAAGCAGATATCCAAGATTTTGGATTATTTAGAAAATAAAAAAACCTGTTTAGAAAACATTTTAACATCTAAAAAGAGTAAAGCATGAATAAAAAAATAAGATGGCATAAGCGAATATTTCCTTTTTTTAGAGAAATCAAAGCCGAAATAAGAAAAGTCACATGGCCTTCCCGAAACGAGGTGTACAGCACAACTCTTGTGGTTATTCTTGCTAGCATATTCTTCGGATTTTATCTTTTTTTTATGGATGTTATTTTCTCATGGGTGATTACTCAAATAAAATCAATATTTTCATAGAAAAATGGCAAAAAATTGGTATGTAGTTCATACTTATTCAGGTTTCGAAAGTTTTGTGGCTGAGTCTATCCAGCAGCGAGCTTCTGACTTGAATATTGAAGATCAGATTAGTAGAATTATTATTCCTACTGAAGGGGTTGTAGAAATCAAGGGGGGAAGGAAAGTTGTTTCAACTAAGAGGTCATATCCGGGCTATATTTTAATTGAAATGGAGATGACAGACGAGAATTGGATGGTTATTCGTGAGACTCCCAAAGTTACTGGTTTTGTAGGTTCAGGAAATCGCCCCTCGCCTTTAAGCAAAGAAGAAGTAAAGCAAATTGTTGAACATATGGAAAGAACGTCTGAGAAGCCAAAGCCTAAACATACTTTTGATAATGGAGAAGCCGTTCGGATCATAGATGGTCCTTTTTTTAATTTTAACGGGATTGTTGAAGAGGTCAATCATGAGAGAAATACCTTGAAGGTATTAGTAACAATTTTTGGCCGTTCAACTCCTGTAGAGTTAGAATTCTTACAAGTGGAGAAGATTTAGGAGGAAAAATGGCCAAAGAAGTTGTCGCAAAAATCAAGCTTCAGATTGAAGCCGGCCAGGCCAGCCCTGCACCTCCAGTAGGACCCGCGCTTGGCCAGAATAATGTCCCTATTATGGATTTTGTACGCCAGTTTAATAATAAAACAAGTAAGATGGAATCTGGGACTATTGTTCCTGTTGTTATTACTGTATTTAAAGACAGGAGTTTCAATTTTATAATTAAATCTCCTCCAGCTTCCTATCTTTTAAAAAAGGCTGCTGGTATTGCAAAAGGTTCTGGGACCCCTAATCAAGAAAAGGTAGGAAAGGTTACACAGAAACAAATCGAGGAGATTGCTAAGATAAAAATGCAGGATTTAAATGCTAATGATTTGGATGCTGCCAAAAAAATAATAGAAGGTACAGCAAAAAATATGGGATTGGAGTTTTAAGTGCTTAAAAGAGGAAAAAAATACGTTAAGGCTGTGGAGTCGATAGAAAAAAAAGAGTTCTCTTTAGAAGAATGTGTAAATCTCGTAAAGAAACTCAGCTATGCAAAGTTTGATGAATCTGTTGATATTTCTATTCGTTTAGGCATTGACCCGAAACATTCTGACCAGATAGTCAGAGGCACAATTGTTCTTCCCCATGGCACAGGAAAGACAAAAAAGGTGTGTGTTATTGCTTCTGGCGAGAAAATCGGCGAGGCTGAAGAGGCAGGTGCTGATTATGTTGGAGGAGAGGAGTTGATAGAGAAGATATCTAAAGGTTGGTCTGATTTTGATACTGTCGTTGCCACTCCGGATATGATGAGAGGGGTTGGTAAGCTTGGACGCATCCTTGGCCCGAAAGGTCTGATGCCTAATCCAAAATCCGGAACAGTGACATTTGATATTAAAAAAGCTATAAAGGAAATCAAAGGAGGTAGGGTGGAATTTAGAGTGGATAAAACAGCTATTATTCATTCTTCGGTTGGAAAAGTTTCTTTTACTGAAGATAAACTAAAAGAAAACATAAAAGCTTTTATTAAGGCGATTATTCAAGCAAAACCCCCTGCAGCGAAAGGCAAGTATATCAAAAACATCCATCTTTCTTCGACGATGGGACCTTCCCTCAAAATGTCTGAAAGCGTAATAGAGAATTAGGAGATGGGAAAGTGAATGTTAACAGACTGAAAAAAGAAAAACAGATAGGAGAGATAAAAGATATCTTTAAAAAATACGACTCTTTTTATCTTTTGGATTTTGTAAAAATGTCGGTTCTTCAATCTGTAGAATTACGAAGGAAATTACGAGAGAATTCATTTTCTATCATGGTTGTTAAAAACAGACTGGCACTCAGGGCTTTAGATAAAGAGTTCCCTGAAGAAATAAAACAATTTTTTCGCGGCCCCACAGCAATTGCTTTTGCTTCTGGGGATTCCATAAGTTTAGCACGTTTAATCAGGGATTTTTCTTTACAACACAGAGTGCTGAGTGTAAAGGGGGGATTGATAGAGGGACAATTTTTCCCCAAGGAGAGATTTTATGAGATTTCTAATTGGGGTTCACGAGAAGATTTATTAGCAAAAATTGGTTTTTTAATGGCATGCCCATTAACAAAATTAATAAGGACTTGGCAAGCCCCTTTCAATAGTGTAAGCAGCATGTTGAGTCAATTAAAATCAAAAAAATAGAGTTGGAGGTAAAAATGCCTAAAGTACAAACAAAAGAACCTAATGACAGCACCAAGGAGAAAAAGGAGAAAACAACAAAATTATCAAAAAAGCAATTCTTTGAACATTTGGATAACCTGACTGTATTGGAACTCGCTGATTACATCAAAGAATTTGAAGAGAGATATGGCGTGAGTGCAGCTGTTGCTGCAGCACCCGTAGCTGTAGCTGGTGTGTCTCAGGGAGAAGCTCAAGAAGAAGAAAAAACAGAATTTGCTGTAATATTAAAGGAAATCGGTGATAAAAAAATTAATGTCATCAAAACAGTGAGAGAAGTAACCAGTCTTGGTTTAAAAGAGGCCAAGGACCTTGTGGATAATGCCCCTAAGCCTGTAAAAGAAGGCATTTCTAAGGATGAAGCTGAAGAGATTAAGAAAAAATTCGAAGAGGTTGGGGCTACTATAGAATTACAATAGGCCAGGAATTTTTAAATGAATAGAGTCTATTGAAAATAATTCAATCCCTTCTTAGAGAGTAAACATGCTTAATGAATTAAAGAACATTTATCGAAAAAGAGTCGATTTCTCCAAAATTAAGGGGACTTTTCCTATGCCCGACATGCTTGCTGTTCAGAAGCTGTCATATGCAGAATTTCTTCAGATGGAATTATTGCCTGAGGAAAGAAAAGAAACTGGATTGCAGGCTGCTTTTAAGGATATATTCCCCATTTCAGATTTTAAAGAAATGACTCAATTGGATTTTATAAGCTATTCTATCGGAAATTGGGAGTGTAAATGCGGCCGACTAAAAGGCGTAGAGAATTCACGACGCCGGTGCAATAGCTGCGGAGTACTCCTACCCCCAGATGTTGAGGTTACAGAAAAGGAAATCTGTCCTTACTGTGGTGCTATAAAAAAAATAGAAATTCCAATTTGTGAGTACTGTGGAGATAAAGTTGGACTGAAAATGAAATACAGCTCTAATGAGTGTCTCCAGAAGGGATATACTTACGCCATCCCGTTAAAAATAAAAATAAGATTGGTTTGTTGGGAAAAGGACCCCACAACTAAGGCAAAAAGGTTAAAACACATTAAGGAGCAAGAAGTTTATTTTGGGGATATCCCATTAATGACTGATAAAGGAACATTTATTTTTAATGGCATTGAAAGAGTTATTGTCAGTCAACTCCAGAGGTCCCCGGGTGTCTTTTTTAGGCCTGGAGAGGGGAAAGATTTTTATATCGCAAAAATCATTCCTTATAGAGGAGCCTGGGTTGAGTTTGAGTATGATAGTAAAAACTTATTGTATGTCAGGTTAGACAGAAAAAAGAAATTTCTTGTCAGTGTCTTTTTAAAGGCCTTAGGTTTTGGATCGGATGAAGAGATTTTATCTCTTTTTTATAAGACTCATAAAATTTTTCCTGAAAACGGGAATCTCTATTGGGAAGTTACAGAAAATCTTATTGGAAAGACAGTAGGAGAAAACATTGTTGATCCTTCATCAAAGGAAGTAATACTTCATGCAAAAAAGAAGATCAATAAAGAAATATTGCAAAAATTAGAGGATCTCAAGATTGATAAAGTTCTTCTGGTAAAAAAAGAATTTAACGGAGTTTTCTCAGCTTCTTCTATTAAGGATATAGTTAACAATAATGAAGAAATCAGCGAAACACAGCTTGATCAAATAGCTAATCAAGGTGAACCTCTTAAAGTATTTTTTCCTAATAAAGATAGAATTGGATCAATTATCTCTAATACGTTAAAAAAAGATGAAGGAAAAGATGCCAATCATGCTTTGGATGAAATCTATAAAAAGTTAAGGCCGGGGGAACCTCATACAATAGAAAGCGCTCATAATTTGTTTCACAATTTGTTCTTTAATGTACGCAGGTATAACTTTTCACGAATTGGCCGCCTAAAGATGAATATAAAACTTGGCCTTGATAATTCTTTAGATGAAAAAACTTTGGCGCCTTTAGATTTTGTCGAAGTTGTTAAATATTTACTCCGGTTACGTGTTGGAGAGGGAGTTGTTGACAACATAGACCATTTAGGAAATCGACGTGTCCGGTCAGTGGGAGAACTTGTAGAGAATGCTTTCCGGATTGGATTGACCCGAATGGAGAGAACCATTAAGGAAAAAATGACTATTGCCACGGACCTAGCCTCAGCTATGCCTCAAGATCTAATTAACTCAAAGCCTGTTATTGCTGCGCTGAAGGAATTTTTCGGGAGTTCTCAGCTGTCTCAATTTATGGATCAGATAAACAGTCTTTCTGAACTTACACATAAGAGACGGCTTAGTGCATTGGGGCCCGGAGGACTGAGCCGTGAACGTGCAGGTTTCGAAGTGAGAGATATTCAATCTTCACACTACGGCAGAATCTGCCCTATTGAGACACCTGAAGGACCTAATATAGGATTGATTTCTTCTTTGAGTAGCTTTGCGCGTGTAAATGAATTCGGTTTTATTGAGACTCCATACAGAAAAGTGAAGGATGGGAAAGTCGAGGATTATGTAAAGATCCTCCATCCTGGAGGTAGTTCATTTAAAGTTGGTGAGATTGTTGAGAAGCATGAACTTGAGAAGGAAATCGAAAAGTTAAAGAAAAATAACACAAAATATTTACCAGCTGTGGAGCCTTACTGTTTCTACCTAACTGCTTGGGAAGAAGAGAAATATAATATTGCACAGGCAAATACTCTGGTCGATGAAAAAGGTTTTTTTCAGAATGAAATCGTCAGTGCAAGACAGGGAGGCAATTTTAAGATTATTCCCCGAGAAAAAATAGACTATATTGACGTTTCTCCTAAACAGCTTGTTTCACTCTCTACTTCTTTAATTCCCTTCTTAGAACATGATGATGCAAATCGTGCTTTAATGGGGTCAAACATGCAGAGACAGGCTGTGCCGCTTCATAAAACTGAAGCGCCCCTTGTCGGGACAGGAATTGAGCACTTTATAGCCAAAGGTTCAGGAGATGTCATAATTTGCAAGCGGTCAGGAATTGTTGAATTTGTGGATTCAGAAAGAATTATAATTCGTGTGGATGAAAAAGATAATGCTAAAATATATGAAGTCGGGACAGACCTCTATTTGCTAACAAAATTTTTAAGGACAAACCAAAATACATGTTTAAACCATCGCCCCATTGTCAAAAAGGGTGACAAAGTAGTTAAAGGTCAGATTTTAGCAGATAGTTCTTGTACAGATATGGGTGAATTAGCTCTTGGCAGAAATGTTTTATGTGCATTCATGCCCTGGAGAGGATATAACTTTGAGGATGCTATAATTGTCAGTGAAAAACTCATTAAAGATGATATCTTTACATCTATTCATATTATCGAAGAATCTATTGAGGCCAGGGATACAAAATTAGGGCCAGAAGAAATTACAAGGGATATTCCTAATGTTCCAGAAGATCTCCTGCACAATCTGGATGAGAATGGCATAGTAAGGATAGGTGCCAATGTTAAATCCGGGGATATCTTAGTAGGAAAGATTGCTCCCAAAGGGGAAACCCAGCTCTCGCCAGAGGAAAAACTCCTGAAAGCGATATTTGGAGAGAAAGCTCTAGATGTAAAGGATGCTTCTTTATATTGTTCACCTGGAATCGAAGGGACAATCATTGATGTCCGTGTTTTTTCAAGACGTGGTATTGAAAAAGGACCGCGTGCAAAGGCGATAGAAAAAGATGAAATAGCCAGGATGATAAGAAATCTTGATGATGAAATAAGTATACTTGGAGGCGAAAAATGGAGAAAAGTAAAGAGTATTATTAAAGGACAATTACTGGAAAAGGATCAAAATCTTTCCGGTCAACAACTGAAAAAAGGAACAAAATTAACTGATAAAATATTAAATAAATTGAAGCCAGAAGATCTATCAAAATTAAGAATTAAGGAAGATCCTGAACGAGAAAGGAAAATAAATGATATCAAGAAGAAGGTCAAACGTCAGATTGAAGCTTTAAGATCTGTCCAAAAAGAGAAAATTGATACTCTTAAAAAAGGCGACGAATTGGCTCCAGGAGTGATTCAGGCCATTAAAGTCTATATTGCAATGAAGCGGAAACTTTCAGTTGGAGATAAGATCTCTGGCCGACATGGCAATAAAGGCATTGTTGCTAAGATCGTTCCTGAAGAAGACATGCCACGTTTGCCTGACGGAAGACCTGTAGAAATTGTGTTAAATCCTCTCGGTGTTCCGTCAAGGATGAACGTAGGCCAGATTTTAGAGACACATCTTGGCTGGGCTGCGAAAAAACTTGGCATTTGGATTTCTACACCGGTATTTGATGGGATTTCAGAAAAAGAGATAAAAGACCTTCTTGAGAAGGCGGATTTGCCATCATCAGGAAAAATCCCTCTTTATGATGGAATAACTGGAGAATTGTTCGATAGTGAAATAACCGTTGGTTATATCTACATAATGAAACTATTTCATCTTGTTGATGACAAGATTCATGCTCGCTCTACTGGGCCTTATTCGCTTATAACCCAGCAGCCTTTAGGAGGGAAAGCTCAATTTGGTGGGCAGCGATTTGGAGAGATGGAAGTTTGGGCATTAGAAGCATATGGAGCAGCTTATACTCTCCAGGAGATGTTGACAGTAAAGTCGGATGATGTCGAGGGAAGAGCTAAAATCTATGAAGCAATGGTTAAAGGGGATCTGGATTTTAAGCCGGGTCTTCCCGAATCAGTCAATGTTCTTATTCGTGAACTCCAAAGTCTGTGTTTGAATGTCGAATTAGAGAAAGCAGAAAAAGATGATATTTTGCCGTGGGGAATAGATGTTCCTCAAATTCTAAAAGGAGATTGATGATGGATATTAGGCATTCGCTAGGAGCGAGCCCGAGAATCGATTTTGACCAAGTGAGAATAAGTATTGCATCACCAGAAAGAATAAAGAACTGGTCATGGGGGGAAGTAACAAAACCTGAAACTATCAATTACAGGACGTTTAAACCTGAGAAAGACGGGCTTTTCTGTGCGAAAATTTTCGGTCCAATTAATGATTATGAATGCCTTTGTGGAAAGTACAAGCGTATGAAGTACAGGGGAATTATTTGTGAGAGATGTGGAGTCGAAGTGACACGTTCTAAAGTTCGCCGAGAGAGAATGGGCCATATTCAGCTTGCATCTCCAGTAGCTCATATATGGTTTTTTAAGGGAGCCCCAAGCCGCATAGGGCTTGTTCTTGACCTTTCTATAAAAGATCTGGAGAAAGTTCTGTATTTTGAGTCTTACATTGTAATTAATCCAGGGGAAACACCTCTCCACGAAAGACAGCTTTTGACCGAGGAAGAAAATAAAGATGCACAGGAAAAATATGGGGACGAGTTTGAGGCTTCGATTGGGGCTGAAGCAATAAAAAAACTTCTTGAGCGGATCGATATAAATAAAGAAAGTGAACGGTTGAGAAAGCTTATGAAAGAAGAGACCTCTCAGCAGAGGAAGCTTCGTCATGCAAAGAGACTAAGGGTTTTCAAAGCTCTCAAGATATCCGGGAACCATCCTGAGTGGATGATTCTTGACATCATTCCTGTCATTCCTCCAGATTTAAGGCCTTTGGTCCGTTTAGATGGCGGCCGTTTTGCAACTTCTGATCTGAATGATCTTTACCGCAGGGTGATTAACAGAAATAATCGTTTGAAAAAGCTAATTGAGCTGAAGGCGCCGGAGTTAATTATTCGCAATGAGAAAAGAATGCTTCAAGAAGCAGTCGATGCTCTTTTTGATAATGGAAAAAGAGGCCGTATCCACCTAGGGGCAAATAGAAGACCTCTAAAATCTTTAAGTGAGGCACTTAGAGGGAAACAAGGGCGATTTCGTCAGAATCTTCTTGGTAAGCGAGTTGATTATTCAGGTAGATCAGTTATTGTTGTCGGGCCTGAGCTTAAGCTCAACCAGTGTGGATTACCGAAAAAGATGGCTTTGGAGTTATTTAAACCTTTTATTTTCCATAAATTAGAAAAAGAAGGACTTGTTCCAAGCGTGAAAGTTGCCAGAGAATGGCATGAACAGGAAAAGCCTGAAGTTTGGGATTATCTGGAAGAAGTTGTTAAAGAACATCCTATATTATTAAACCGAGCACCTACTCTTCACCGTTTGGGGATTCAGGCATTTGAACCTCTTTTGGTTGAAGGAAAGGCCATTCAGATTCATCCGTTAGTTTGTGCTGGCTTTAATGCAGATTTTGATGGAGACCAGATGGCTGTTCATGTTCCTCTTTCTGTTGAAGCCCAGATTGAAGCTCAGACTTTAATGCTCTCCACGAATAACATTCTTTCTCCTGCAAACGGTATGCCGTTAGCTGTTCCAAGCCAGGATATGGTTTTAGGGTGCTATTATTTGAGCTTGGAAATGAAAGGACAGAAAGGAGAAGGCCGCATGTTCAGTTCTGCTGATGAGGTTTTATTAGCGCTGGAAAGTAAAGAAGTTGGGCTTCAGGCAAATATAAAGATGAAATTCAATGGTCATTTTATGAATTTATCGACTTTTTATGATGATCAAGCAGTGTTGTCATGCCCTATAGTGGAAATTGATAATGGGATTATCGAAACAACTCCTGGAAGGATTATCCTCAACGGTATTCTTCCTGATAGAATCCCTTTTATTAATGGTAATTTAAAAAAGAAGGGGATTGAAAGACTAGTTTACTACGTTTATTTGAAGCAGGGTTCTGAATCCACGGTGAAGACACTGGATGAGATGAAGACACTGGGGTTTCATTATGCTACAATGGCAGGTTTTTCTTTAGGAATAGATGATTTTATTATTCCGAAAGAAAAATCAGTATTTGTTGAGAAAGCTCAAGAGGAAGTCCAGCATATCGAAAATCTTTATAGAGAGGGAGTTGTCTCGGCAAGAGAACGTTTTAATCGTGTTGTCGAGATATGGGGTTCTCTTACAGATAGAATATCAATTGCGATGATTGAGAATATGCGAAAAGTCAGTTTAGAAAGTGGTAAATTGAACCCTTTATTTGTTATGTCTGACTCAGGCTCACGTGGAAACAAACAGCAGATTCGTCAATTGGCAGGCATGCGGGGCTTGATGAGCAAACCGTCTGGAGAAATTATTGAGACGCCGATTATTTCGAATTTACGTGAGGGGCTCAATGTCTTACAGTATTTTATCTCTACTCATGGAGCACGAAAAGGTCTGGCAGATACGGCCTTGAAGACTGCCAATTCTGGTTATCTAACCCGTAAACTTGTAGATGTGTCTCAGGAAGTCATTGTAGATGAATATGATTGTGGAACATTAAAGGGGATAAATGTTTCAGCCATCGTTGAGAATGGCGAACTTGTTGAGCCATTTGTGGACAGGATTGTCGGGCGCATTTCTTTAGAAACTGTGTCTTGCCCCGATACAAATGAAGTAATCGTAAATGTGAATGAAGAGATTACAGGAAAAATAGCTCAGAAATTAGAAAATTTGGGTATTGAAAAGATGAAGATACGCTCTGTCTTGGCCTGCGGATCTAAGAAAGGTGTTTGTCAGCGTTGCTATGGCCGTGATATGGCATCAGGTTCCCTTGTAGAACTTGGAGTAGCAGTTGGTGTTATTGCTGCAGAGTCAATAGGGGAACCTGGGACCCAGCTGACAATGAGAACATTTCATGTGGGCGGAATAGCAATGGGAAGTGCAGAAAAGTCTAAAATAGAAGCAAAAAATGATGGAGTAATAAAGTTCAATAATTTGAAATATGTCAAAAATGAAGAGGGGACTATCATTGTAGTCAACCGGAATGCAAACATTGCAATTCTTGACCACAGAGGAAGAGAAGCGGAACATTATCAGGTTCCTTATGGTGCGAAAATAGTAGTTGATGATGGGAAAGAGGTGAAAAAACGGCAAGAATTTGCCGAATGGGACCCTTTCAACACATTTATAATAAGTGAAGAAAATGGTACTGTTAATTTCCATGATGTTGTTCTGGGTATTACAATGGAAGAAGTCCAGGATGAATTTACAGGGTTGATTACTCAGGTAATTATCAACCCTAAAGATGAGAAAATGCAGCCCCAGATCAAATTGGTGGATAAGGTTAGCTTGGATAATAACAATAAACCCAGGATGCTAAGAAAATACTTTTTGCCTTCTGGGGCAAATTTAGAAGTCAAAGATAAAGATACTGTCCATACAGGAACAGTTTTAGCTAAAATACCAAGAGAAGCCGCAAGGACAAAAGATATTACAGGAGGGTTACCTAGGGCAGAGGAGCTTTTTGAAGCAAGACATCCTAAAGTACCTTCGGTCATTTCTGAGATAGATGGAGTTGTGAAATTTGGCGGCCTTGTAAGAGGCCACAGGAAGCTGACGGTTCATAATGAACGAGGTGGTGAGAGGGAATACTTTATTCCTAAAGGAGCCCATTTAAGTGTAGGAGAGGGAGAGAGAGTAATGGCAGGTACTCCTCTTATGGATGGACCTGTTAATCCTCATGACATCTTAAAAGTGCTTGGAGAAAAGGAACTGGCAGAATATCTTTTGCGAGAGGTACAGGAAGTATACAGATTGCAGGGAGTTGCAATCAATGATAAGCATATTGAAATAATTATCCGTCAGATGCTGCACTGGGTGAAAGTGGAAGAAGTTGGCGATACAGAGTTTTTAGTCGATGAACAGGTCGACAGGTTTGTTTTCCAGGAAGAAAATGAAAAAGTCATAAAAAATGGTGGAAAGCCGGCTAAAGCCAGACCCTTACTTCTTGGGATTACTAAAAGTGCATTAAGTACTGAAAGCTGGATTGCGGCTGCATCCTTTCAGGAGACAACGAGAGTTTTAACGGAAGCAAGCCTTTATGGAAAGATTGATTATCTACGCCGCCTGAAAGAAAACATCATTATGGGAAGACTTATTCCTGCAGGAACGGGCTATAAGTACTATCGGAATGTCGAATTAGAAGAAGAAAAAGAGGAGGAAACTGGACTGGAAATTGACACTCAAGTAGAGAAGTAACTTTTGTGTTAAGTATTTTGAATTCCTTGACATAGAAAAGTGTTTTTGCTATTATCCTGACATTCATTCCGAGGGATTTTTTAGGTCGGGATGAGTTAACGTGAATAATTCAGGTTAAATAATTATATGGTGCAGAGGAGTAAATTAAGTGCCGACTATTAATCAGTTAGTAAGAAAAGGAAGGACAAAAAGAAACTTTAAAAGCAAGTCCCCTGCTTTAGAGAGCTGTCCTCAAAAGAGGGGTGTTTGTACTCGAGTTTTTACAACAACACCCAAAAAACCTAATTCGGCCATGAGAAAAGTTGCAAGAATCAGGTTAACGAATAATATAGAAGTAACGGGTTATATCCCGGGAATAGGACATAATCTTCAGGAGCACTCTATTGTGCTTATCAGAGGTGGGAGAGTCAAGGATTTACCGGGAGTTAGGTACCATGTCATCCGTGGACCTTTAGATTGTGAGGGAGTTCAAGAACGGATTAAAGGAAGATCTAAATACGGGAGTAAAAAACCTAAGAGGAAATAGGAATTGTACTAGAGGAGAAATATATGCCTAGAAGAGGAGCAGTAAAAAAGAGTAAGCTGAAACCCGACCATTTTTATAACAGTACAATTATATCTAAATTTATTAATGCAGTCATGAAAAAGGGCAAAAAGAGTTTGTCTGAAAAAATTGTCTATGGATCTATGGAACAAGTAAAGAAAAAGACGGGGCAAGATCCCTTAAAGATATTTGGGAAAGCAGTTGAAAATGTGAAGCCTTTTCTGGAGACAAAATCTAGAAGAGTGGGAGGGGCAACATACCAGGTTCCTATAGAAGTTGATATTAACAGGTCAACTTCCCTTGCAGTAAGATGGATATTAAAGTATGCCAGAGACAGATCAGGAAAAAGCATGATAGACAAACTTACAGCCGAGATTATTGATGCTGGAAACCACAAAGGTGGAGCGGTTAAAAAAAGAGAAGACACCCATAAAATGGCAGAAGCTAATAGAGCTTTTGCTCACTATAAATGGTAGTTTTCCTAATAAAAGATTTAGCTAAAACAAAAATGGAGAGATACGTTGGTACATGGATATCCTATCGAACGAGTCAGAAATATAGGCATAATGGCTCATATCGATGCGGGGAAAACTACTACTACAGAACGCATTCTGTTTTTTACGGGTATTACCTATAAGATAGGTGAGGTAGATGAAGGCACAGCAGTTATGGATTGGATGGAGCAGGAACAAGAGCGGGGAATAACAATCACTTCGGCTGCAACAACTTGCAGCTGGAAAGACTGCCAGATAAATATTATTGACACCCCTGGACACGTGGATTTTACGGTAGAAGTCGAGCGTTCTTTAAGGGTTCTCGACGGTGCAATTGTTATATTATGTGGAGTGGGTGGAGTAGAAGCACAATCCGAGACCGTATGGCGGCAGGCGGATCGATATCAAATCCCTCGGATAGTATATATAAACAAGATGGACAGGATAGGTGTAAATCCTGAAAAAGGCATAGAAGAAATAAAAAACAAACTTGGAGCCAAACCTCTAGTCATACAAATTCCTCTTGGAAAGGAAAAAAAATTCAGAGGTATTATTGACCTAATAGAAATGAAAGAAATAAGCTGGGGGAATGATTTCCCTGAATCAAAATATGAAGTCAAAGAAATCTCTAATGAATCCAGAGAAGAAGCAGAGATGAAAAGAGCCGAGATATTAGAACAACTGAGTGAAGTAGATGATGTGTTAATGGAAAAGTATTTGGGTGAAGATCAGATTTCTCCGGAAGAAATAAGGAAATCTATCAGGAAAGCAACTATTTCTCTCCATGTTGTCCCTGTTCTTTACGGAGCTTCATTCAGGAATAAAGGAATTCATCCATTGTTAGATGCTGTTGTGGATTATTTGCCATCACCTCTAGATATCCCGCCTGTAACTGGGTATCATCCAAAGACTTATAAGGTACAAATAAGGAAAGCTTCCGATGACGAGCCTTTTTCCGCACTCGTATTTAAAATAATGAACGACCCTTATATCGGTACACTTTCGTTTTTTCGAGTTTATTCAGGGAAAATAAGAGTCGGTTCTACTGTTTATAATTCAACGAAAGAAGAGGAAGAACGAATTTCCCGTCTTCTGGTAATGCACTCAAACAAAAAGAAAGATCTTGATGAAGTTAAGGCTGGGGATATAGCTGCTCTTGGCTCGATGAAGAATCTTTCAACTGGAGATACTCTGTGTGCAAGAAATCATTTAATAGTACTGGAATCAATAAAATTTCCTGAACCTGTTGTCTCTGCAAACATAGAACCGAAATCAAGAAAAGAACATTTAAAATTAGCAGAAGTTCTCTCAAAACTAACAAAAGAAGATCCCACGTTCAAAGTAATGCAAGATCCCATGACAGGACAAACTATTGTTTGCGGCATGGGAGAGCTTCATTTAGATATTCTTATGGATCGCATGGCGAGGGAATTTGGTGTAAGAGCTAATTTAGGGAAGCCTCAAGTTGCTTATAAGGAGACTATTACAAAAGGTTCAAAGGGAGAAGGTAAATACATACGTCAGACAGGAGGAAGAGGGCAGTATGGACATTGTATAATTGAGATTGAGCCGTTGGGTGTAAGAAAGCACTTTGAATTTTTAGATAAAACAAAGGGAAGAGTTATTCCTAAAGAATTTATTTCGTCCATAGAGAATGGCATTAAAGAAGCTATGGAAGCTGGCATCCTGGCCGGTTTTCCTGTGACCGGAGTAAGAGTATTTCTTACGGATGGTTCTTTTCATGAGATTGATTCTTCCTCAATTGCTTATAAAATTGCTGGTTCTTTAGCTTTTAAAGATGCTACGTTAACAGCCGATCCAATTTTGCTTGAACCTGTCATGAACCTGGTCATTGTTACTCCTGAAGAATACATTGGAGATATTGTTGGAGATATCAATTGCAGGCGGGGGAAAATTGAAAATATAGATGTTACTGGGAATTCCAGAGTCCTAAAGATTAAAGTTCCTCTCGCGGAAATGTTTGGCTATGCAAAGACTATTAGGACATTATCCCAGGGGAGAGGTGTTTTTTCAATGGAATTTTTTCAATATGGACCTATTCCTTCTCCAGTTATGCAAAACATAATTGCGAGAATTGAAGGAAGGATTCATATACATTAATATATATTTAGGAATTAAGTGTTAGGAGGTAAGAGAGATGGCGAAGAAGAAGTTTGAGCGGACGAAGCCGCATTTAAACATAGGGACGATAGGGCATGTAGATCATGGGAAGACGACGTTAACGTCTGCGATAACGAAGGTATTGAACAAGGCTGGAGGGGATGTAGATTATGTTGCGTATGATCAGATAGACAATGCGCCTGAGGAGAAGGAGAGAGGATTAACGATACAGATAGCGCACATAGAGTATGAGACGAAGAATCGTCATTATGCGCACATAGATTGTCCTGGGCATGCAGATTATATTAAGAACATGATAACTGGGGCTGCGCAGATGGACGGAGCTATATTGGTAGTAGCTGCGGATGATGGGCCGATGCCGCAGACTAGGGAGCACATATTATTAGCGCGTCAGGTGAATGTTCCAGCGATAGTAGTATACATGAACAAGACGGATTTAGTGGATGATCCTGAGATATTGGATTTAGTTGAGTTAGAGGTACGGGAGTTATTGACGAAGTACGAGTTTCCTGGGGATGATATTCCGGTGATAAGGGGGAGTGCGTTAAAGTCGATGGAGAGTGATGGCAATCCTGAGTTAGAGGTAAACAAGTCGGTAATAGAGTTAATGGATGCGGTAGACAATTTCATACCTGAGCCTGTGAGGTTGATAGATCAGCCGTTTTTGCTGCCGATAGAGGACATATTTACGATAAGTGGGCGAGGCACGGTGGTGACAGGTCGAGTAGAGCGTGGGCAGGTGAAGGTAGGAGAGGAGGTAGAGATAGTAGGTTTTGGGGAGACGAAGAAGAGGGTAGTGACTGGAGTAGAGATGTTTCGCAAGATACTGGATAGTGGGATGGCAGGAGACAACATAGGAGTGTTGTTACGAGGGACAGATAAGAGGGAAGTAGAGCGTGGTCAGGTATTAGCTAAGCCTAAGTCGATAACGCCGCATCATAGATGTAAGGCTGAGATATATGCGTTGACGAAGGAGGAAGGAGGGCGGCACACGCCGTTTTTCACTGGGTACAGGCCGCAGTTTTATTTTCGCACGACAGATGTTACAGGTTCGGTGAAGTTACCTGCTGGGGTAGAGATGGTGATGCCAGGTGACAATGTGAATTTGGAGATGGAGTTGATAACAGATGTAGCGATGGAGAAAGGGTTGAGGTTTGCAATTCGAGAGGGAGGTCGGACTGTAGGAGCGGGAAGTGTTACTGAGATATTGGAATGACCGACCGCTTGCCTTTGGATCCTGATAACCGGCGGATAAAATAAATATAAGAAAGGCTGGAAAAGATAAGAATTAAGAGGTAGAATATAGGATTTTAGAAAAGAGCTGGAGAACGAGAAAATGGAAAAGATAAGAATTAGACTTCAATCTTTTGACCATCGTCTGTTAGACCAGTCAGTAAAGGAAATTGTTGTCAAAGCTAAGAGGACAGGAGCAAAGTTATCGGGGCCTATTCCGCTCCCAACACGGATTCATAGATTTTGTGTTCTTCGTTCTCCCCATGTGGATAAAAGATCGAGAGAGCACTTTGAAATGAGGATACACAAAAGGTTGATTGACATTAGTGACTATAACAATGATACGATTGAAGAACTTCAAAAATTAGATTTGCCTGCGGGAATTGATGTGGAAATCCAAGCTTTTGGAGCTGGAGGGGAATAACTATGATTGAAGGGATTATTGGTAAGAAAGTAGGAATGATTCAAAGCTTTGATGATGTGGGGAATGCTAATCCCACAACTGTTATAATGGCTGGGCCGTGTGCTGTAATCCAGAAAAAAAACAAAGAAAAAGATGGATATTCTGTGGTTCAGTTAGGGCTGGTTGAAGAAAGAAGCGTAAAGAAAACAACAAAGCCTTTACTTGGACATTTTAAAAAGGGAGAAATTCCTCCAACAAGAGTTCTTCGGGAATTCCGATTCGATGAACAGAGTAATGTTAAGGAAGGAGACCAATTCTTTGCAGATATTTTTAATGTAGGGGATAAAGTCAATATAGTTGGAACAAGCAAAGGAAAGGGATTTGCTGGTGTTGTAAAACGCTGGGGTTTTCATGGCGGTAAAGCTACTCACGGATCCATGTTTCATAGGAGGCCTGGTTCAACGGGCTGTTCCGCAGATCCGTCCCGGGTTTTAAAAGGGAAAAAACTTCCTGGACATATGGGGAATCAACGTGTTACCGTTAAAAATTTGACAGTTGTCCAGGCTGAAAAGGAGAGTAACCTACTTGTAGTAAAAGGAGCTGTTCCCGGAGCTAAAGGAAGCTATCTTTTAATAAAAAAAAGCGGATTTTCAAGTTAAACCTCTTAAGAAGGGAAAAAAAGAGTAAAAAATGCTTAAAGTGCAAGTTTTAGATAAAAGTGGAAATAAAGTAAAAGAAATAAGTGCGCCTAAAGAAATCTTTTCTTATGATGTAAAAAGCTCTCTGCTTTATGAAGCTGTACTCAATTATCAAGCTAATCAAAGGCGTGGAACTGCATCCACAAAGTCGAGGGGTCAGGTAAGAGGCAGTGGCCGAAAACCGTGGAGACAGAAAGGCACAGGAAGGGCAAGGGCGGGAAGTATCCGTTCGCCGCTTTGGAAAAAAGGAGGAATAACTTTTGGCCCAAAACCTAGAAATTACGGCTACAGTTTGCCAAAGAAGGCAAAGAAAAATGCTTTAAAATCAGCGTTATCAATGAGACTTGCAGAAAGTCAACTTCTTATTATAAAAGAGCTGGATCTTAAAGAATCCAAGACAAAGGAAGGGGCAAAGCTCATGGACGTATTGAATCTTGACTCTGCTTTGATTGTTGATACTCAGGAAAATAAAAATTTATTTCTTTCATTGAGGAATATTCCGAATATTAAAACTGTTGATTATAATCAGGTCAATATTTATGATGTTTTAAATTACAAATGGCTTGTTTTTACTGAGAAGTCTTTCAAAGTTTTTGTGGAGAAATTAAAGTGAGAAAAGACCCTTATAATATAATTATTAGACCTGTGATTACTGAGAAAAGTACCTGGTTAAAGGAGAAGAACAGAGAGATATGTTTTGAGGTTAACCCATCAGCGAATAAGATTGAAATAAAAGAGGCGACAGAGCATCTTTTTAAAGTGAAGATTGAGAAAGTCCGGATTGTAAAGAAAAAAGGCAAGATGAGAAGGGTTGGCCGAAATCAGGGAAGGACTAAAGACTGGAAAAAAGCATATATAAGGCTTAAAGAAGGCGAAAAAATGATAGAGTACTTTGAGGCTGTTTAAAATGGGAATAAAGACATACAGACCAACAACTTCAAGCTTGCGTCATATGTCTGGTCTAAATTTTGATGAATTAACAAATCACAGTCCCTATAAGCCTCTGGTTGTGCCTTTGAAGAAAAGCGGTGGGAGAAACTCAATGGGGCGCATTTCTATTCGTCACCACGGAGGTGGGCATAAGAGAGCTTACCGAATAATAGATTTTAAAAGAGATAAAATCGATGTCCCTGGAAAAGTGGAAACAATCGAATATGATCCAAACCGTTCCGCGTTCATTTCTTTAATAAAATATTTAGATGGTGAAAGGCGGTATATTCTGGCTACTTCGAATTTGAAGGTAGGGCAGACCGTTATTTCTTCTAATGAACAGGTTGACATTTTACCTGGCAATGTAATGCCACTTCGAGTGATCCCATTGGGAACAGTTATCCACAACATTGAGCTCAGGAAAGGTAAAGGGGGGCAATTAGCAAAAGCAGCTGGATCAAGCGCACAAATTTTAGCTAAAGAAGGAAATTATGCACAGGTTCGCTTGCCATCATCAGAAATTAGACGGATTCATCTCGATTGCCGGGCAACTGTTGGCCAACTAAGCAATGCGGATTACCAGAATATTTCTATCGGAAAGGCAGGGAGGAACCGCTGGAAAGGAAAAAGGCCTCATGTCAGAGGAACAGCCATGAATCCTGTTGACCATCCTCATGGAGGAGGTGAGGGGAAATCAAAGGGAGGCCGAAATCCTGTTTCCCCTACAGGGCAGCCGACGAAGGGATACAAGACAAGGAAAAATAAAAGAACACAACAATTTATTGTGAGGCGAAGGAGTAAATAACAATGAGCAGGTCTGTAAAAAAAGGGCCTTTTGTTGATGAAAAGCTTCTTAAGAAAATAGAGGCTGTAGGAGTTCAAAGACAAAAAAGACAGGTCATCAAGACCTGGTCTCGGCGTTCGATGATAATTCCGGATATGGTTGGGCTCACTATTGCTGTTCATAATGGAAAAAAATTTATACCTGTATTTATAACAGAAAATATGGTTGGTCATAAATTAGGAGAATTTTCGCCAACAAGAATTTTCAAAGGACACACATCAAAGACGGCAAGGACAATCAGAGTGAAGAAATAAAATGAAAGAAAAAAACACCGTTTCACAAGCAGCTGGGAAATATGTGAGAATTGCACCTCAAAAGTGTCGCCTTGTAGCTGACTTAGTAAGAGATAGATATGTAGGAGAAGCTCTAACCATTCTTCATTTTTCAAAGAAGAAAGCAAGCTCCATAGTTGAAAAAGTCCTTCGTTCTGCAATTGCAAATGCACAATTAAAAAAGTCGGACGTAGATGTTGATAACCTGTATATATCAGAAATCTTTGTTAACAAAGGGCCTCAGTGGAAAAGATTTAGAGCTGCTCCTATGGGAAGAGCAGCAAGCATATTAAAAAGGATCAGCCATGTCCATATCTTTTTGGAAGAAAGGAAAGGGAGATAAAAAGTGGGGCAGAAAACACATCCGTATGGATTTAGATTGGGATTTAATAAAAAGTGGAGTTCGAGGTGGTTTTCTAAAGGAAAAGAATACAGCCGTCTAATTCACAACGATCTCGAAATGAGAAAAATCATTAGGAAAAGATATTATCATGCAGGAATTGCTGATGTGGACATAGAGCGGGTTGGTCCTAAGATTAGAGTAATTATTCACACTGCGAGGCCAGGTATTGTTATTGGCCGGGGTGGGAAAGAAATAGAAAGTCTTAAAATTTATCTTCAGGAAATCGCAGAGAAAGAAGTATACATTGATATTCGGGAAGTGGACAAACCGGAACTTAATGCTATTTTAGTTGCTCAGGGGATTGCCGTACAGTTAGAGAAGAGGATTGCTTATCGGAGAGCCATGAGGAGAGCTGTGAATATGGCCACAAAGATGGGCGCAAAAGGGATAAAAGTGATGTGTTCCGGCAGGTTAGGAGGAGTGGAAATTGCTCGGTCTGAATGGTATTTGAGAGGGCAGTTACCTCTTCAGACCCTGCGAGCAGATATTGACTATGGGTTTACTGAGGCTTTTACAATATATGGACAAATAGGTATTAAGGTATGGATTTACAATGCTGATGTAGAGAAGCCCAAAATGACCTCACAAACTGTTGAAATAGAGGAGATTTAAACATGTTAATGATGCCAAAAAAAGTCAAGTTCCGCAAGCAGCAAAGAGGAAGAATGCGTGGCAAGGCCTTGCGTGGAGGGACATTGATTTTTGGCGAATATGGCCTACAGGCTATGGAACCTTGTTGGATGACAGCGAGGCAGATTGAAGCGGGCCGGATTACAATTAGCCGTCATGCCAAGAGGAAAGGAAAAGTATGGATTCGGGTGTTTCCATGGAAACCGATTACAAAAAAGCCCACAGAAGTAAGGATGGGAAAAGGCAAAGGAGATCCTGAGTTGTGGGTTGAGGTTATCAAGCCCGGAAGGATCATATATGAAATAGAGGGAGTAACGGAAAGCGTAGCAAAAGAGGCTATGAGATTAGCTGCAAATAAACTTCCCATAAGGACTAGATTTATTTCAAGAGGGAATAAGGGGCTTAGATGAAAACAAGTGAATTGAGAGAATTATCCGATGGAGAGCTGGCGAGCAGAGAAAGCGAATTAAAAGATCAGCTTTTTAAGCTGAAATTTAAGCATGAGTTGGGTCAGCTGGAAAATGCCATGAAACTTAGGAGTATAAAAAAGGAAATAGCCATTATAAAAACAATTCTCAGAGAAAAGAGTAAAGGGATGGAATAAAAAATGAATAAGAATCAAGGGAAAAGGACGACTAAAGTTGGAATTGTTATAGCAAATAAAATGAAAAAAACAGTTACAGTCAATGTTGAACGTCAAATAAGACACCCTTTATATAAGAAGATTGTTAAGAAAAAGAAAAAATTTTTTGCTCATGATGAGTATGAGAAATGCAAGATTGGAGATTTAGTTAGAATAGTAGAAACAAGACCTCTGAGTAAAACAAAAAGGTGGAGTGTAGGAGAAATCGTGGGATTATCTCCCAGTGAAAGAGAAAAAGAGATTGAGGAAAAGAAAAAATGATTCAGGCAGAAACTATACTTAAAGTTGCTGACAATTCCGGGGCTAGAAAGATTCTGTGTATTACTCCCCTGGGCGGAGGAATAGGTAAGACTGCTACTATCGGAGATATTATTTCAGCATCAGTCAAAGAGGCAGAGCCTGAGAGCAAAATCCCAAAAGGCAATGTTATCCAAGCTGTTATTGTCAGGACAAAAAAGGAGATTCGCCGTAGAGATGGTTCTTATGTTCGTTTTGAGGATAATGCAGCGGTTATTATTAACAGGCAAGGAGAACCAGTTGGAACTCGTGTATTTGGTCCTGTGGGAAGAGAACTACGTGAAAGAAAGTTCATGAAAATCGTTTCACTTGCTCCGGAGGTTCTGTGATGGGAAAAATGATGTTGAAAAAAAATGACGAGGTTATTGTTATTAAAGGAAAAGATAAGGGTAAAAAAGGGAAAATTTTGGTAGTTTTCCCCAGGAAGAATAGAGTGATTGTTGAAAAGGTTAATTTTAGTAAAGAATTCATCCGGCGTGATCAAAGCAAGAATATTCAGGGTGGAATTATGGAGAAAGAAGCTCCCATAGATGGATCTAATGTAATGATATACTGTTCAGAATGCGGCCAGGGGGTAAGAGCAAGAAGAAAGAAACTTGCAGATGGGGAAAAGATTAGAGTTTGCTCTAAATGTGAAATGAGTTTAGAAAAATAAGAGTGAGAGATGAGTAATGAGTCGCCTTAGAAAAAAATACCTAAAGGAAATTGTTGATGAACTCGGAAAGGATTTGTCTATAGAAAACAGGATGGCTGTTCCAAGGCTTGAGAAAATAGTCATAAATGTAGGTGTTGGAGAAGCTATCCAGAATATAAAAATATTAGATGTAGTAAAGAAAGAATTGAGCCTTATAACAGGTCAATGGCCTGCTGTGGGGAGGGCGAAAAAATCTATTTCGGCTTTTAAACTCCGCTCTGGACATGCTATTGCGGTTTATGTCACCCTGCGTGGAAGGAGAATGTACGAGTTCTTTGACCGGCTGGTCAATATTGTTCTTCCCCGTGTAAGGGATTTTAGAGGCCTTTCTCCCAGATCATTTGATAGAAGAGGAAATTACACCCTGGGTATTAAGGACCAACTAGTCTTTCCAGAAATTGACTATACTAAGGTGGAAAAGTCTCGAGGAATGAATATAACCATAGTTACATCTGCTCAGAATGACAAGGAGGCATACGCCTTGTTAAAAAAAATGGGGATGCCTTTTAGTGAAGCTTCATAAGGAAGGATAAAGTGGCAAAAAAATCATGTGTGGCAAAATACTTGAAGGAACCTAAATATTCTGTAAGGAAAAAAAATCGCTGCCGGATATGTGGGCGTTCTAAAGGATATTATAGAAAATTTGATATGTGCCGCCTTTGCTTTCGTGAACTGGCCTTGAAAGGTGAAATTCCAGGAGTTACAAAGGCATCATGGTAAATTATAGGAGAGGATAAAAGCATGACTTTAACAGACCCTATTGCTGATATACTAACCAGGATAAGGAATGCTACTATGATTAAGAAGAAAGAAGTAGACATTCCATCTTCGTACATGAAGGTTGAGATTGTAAGAATTATGAAAGATGAAGGGTATATAAAAAATTTTCGTGTGATTGATGATAAATTGCAGGGAATTTTGAAAGTCTATATCAAGTATACAAAAAATAATGTAAGTGTTATTTCAGGGCTCAAGAAGATAAGCAAGCCTGGATGCCGAATCTATTGCAAAAGAGGTTCAATCCCCAAAGTCCTTGGAGGACTTGGTATTGTCATTATTTCTACATCTCAAGGTATTTTAACAGGAAGGAGATGTGAAGAGCTTGGCATTGGAGGCGAAGTTTTGTGCCATATCTGGTAAACGGTGAAAGAGAGGAAATAAGAAAATGTCAAGGGTAGGGAGAATGCCAGTCGTTATTCCGGAAGGAGTTAAGGTTAATATTTTATCTGATAAAATCGAATTCAATGGGTCAAAAGGCAAGCTTTATTCACCCTTGTTTTCGGGAATTAAAGCAGAGTTTAAAAATAATCAAATAATTCTAACAAGAAAGGATGATTCCGGTCAACTTCCGGCTTTTCATGGTTTGTGCCGGACGTTAGCAAATAATGCTGCTGTAGGGGTATCCTCTGGATTTTCCAGAAAGCTGGAAATAATCGGTGTTGGATATCGTGCTAGAATCGATAACAACAAGTTGGAGCTGAACTTAGGATATTCAAAGCCTGTGATTTATATTATACCAGAAGATATTGAAGTGATTTTGGAAAAACCGACCTTGATTGTCCTTAAAGGAATAGATAAGCAACGTGTTGGACATGAAGCATATAGAATTCGCAGTTTTCGAAAGCCTGATCCTTATAAGCTGAAGGGTATTCGTTATGTTGGTGAACGTTTGATTAAGAAAGAACGAAAAGCAGGAGTATCTGGTGTATAAAAATAATGTGGTGCTAAAGAAAAAAGCTAAGAAACGGATAAGAAAGAGAATCCAGAAAAAACTGAAAGGAACCTTGGAAAGGCCCAGAATTTATGTAAACAAAAGCAATAGATATATTTATCTTCAGGTAATAGATGATACTAAAGGAGCAGTATTGGCTACTGCTTCTACTTTAATGAAAGAATTTAAAGATAAAAATAAAAAGACGAAAAATATGGAGGCTGCAAAAACAGTCGGAGAGCTGCTTGTTAAAAGACTAAAGCAAAAAAAGATAAATAAAGTCATTTTCGACAGAGGAATTTATCTTTATCAGGGCCGTATCAAGACTCTGGCTGAAGCCCTAAGAAAAGGAGGCATTATTTTTTAGTCCTGTTGTAACGATTATATAGGGAGGAAAAGAGTGGTCGAGAAAAGAGTGATCAAGCAAGTTGAAGAAGAGGAAGAAGAGTTAAAGGATCAGGTGATTTCTATCCGGAGGACGACAAAAGTTGTTAAGGGAGGAAAAAATTTGAGCTTCTCAGCCTTAGTAGCAGTTGGGAATGAAAATGGATTAGTTGGGGTCGGAAAGGGAAAGGCTCGTGAAGTTCCTCCGGCGATTGCCAAAGCTGTACAGGATGCAAAAAAAAATTTAATCGAAGTACCACTCAAGGAGACAACAATCCCTCATTTTGTTAAAGGAATCCACTGTGGGGGTGTTGTTGTTTTACGCCCGGCTTCAAAAGGAACTGGGGTTATTGCAGGTGGAGCTGTTAGAATAATCATGCAGCTGGCAGGTATAAAAGATATTTTGGCGAAGTCTTTGCGGAGCAATAATCCTGGAAGTGTAGCCCATGCTACAATAAAAGCATTAAAAAGCCTCAAAGACTCAAAAAAGGTATCGGAAGATAGAGAAAAAGAAGAGGATGTGATATGGCAGTGACAGAAACGGGATCCCAAGAAACGCGGAATAAAACGCCGCACAAGGAAAAGAATAGGCATGTTGTAAAGCAGCTGAAGATTAAACTTGTGCGAAGTCTAATCGGACGTCCAAGAAAACAGAGGGAAATTGTAAAGGGATTGGGATTAAGAAGAGTAAATTCAGAAGTTGTACGGAAGCAATGCCCTGAAATTATGGGAATGATAAAGAAAATTCCTCATCTGTTGAAAGTGGAGGAGTTAGATATAAAATGAACCTAAGCAATCTTCATCCTGCAAAGAATTCTAGGAAAAACAAAAGAAGGGTTGGACGTGGGCCTGGTTCTGGGCGTGGAAAGACTGCCGGCCGGGGAACCAAGGGCCAAAAATCAATATCCGGGTATTCTCGCAAAAGAGGATTTGAAGGCGGCCAAATGCCCCTTAATCGGCGGCTGCCCAAGAGAGGTTTTACAAATATTTTTCGAAAAGAATACAGCGAGGTTAATCTTAACAGTTTAAGTAAAATCAGCAAAGACAAGATTAATCCTAAGGACCTGGTGGATGCTAGAATTATAAAAAAGGAAACTGAATTAATAAAAATCTTAGGGGATGGAGATATTTCTGGGGCTAAAACAGTATATGCCCACAAATTTTCTAAATCCGCACAAAAAAAGATCGAGAATGCGGGAGGAAAAACAATTATTATTGGGAATGAATAATGCTTGGAAGTATTAGAAACATTTTTAGTATTCCTGACTTAAGAAAGAGAGTAATTTTTACTTTGATGATTCTGGCTGTCTATAGGATTGGTGCTCAAATTCCAAATCCTGGTTTGGATGGTAATGCTCTAGCTGAATTTTGGGAAATGCAAAAGGGGACAATCTTTGGCATGGTGGATCTTTTCACGGGAAGAAACATGTCAAGAATGACCATTTTCGCCTTAGGCATCATGCCTTATATCAGTTCGTCAATTATTCTTCAGCTTCTTCAAGTTGTATGGCCTTACCTGGAAAGGTTATCGAAAGAAGGGGAGCTTGGCAGGAAAAAAATCACTCAATATACCAGATATGGAACTCTCATTATTTGCGTAATCCAGTCTTTTGGCATCAGCCTGTTCCTTCAAGCCTTGAAGAGTCCTGGAGGAGCACCGGTCGTACCTAATCCCGGTATTGGGTTTCAGTTTATGACTATGCTGACCTTGACAACGGGGACAGTTTTTATCATGTGGCTGGGAGAACAGATATCTGAACGAGGCATCGGAAACGGAATTTCTCTTATTATATTTGCTGGTATTGTAGTAGGTTTGCCTAGTGGAATGCAGAGTCTTGTAAGCGGTTTGCGGACTGGAGATATGGACCCCTTGAGATTAATATTTCTCGGAATATTAATGTTATCAGTTGTTGCTGTCATTGTTTTTGTTGAAAGGGGACAGAGACGAATTCCTGTTTCTTATGCAAAAAGAGTTGTGGGAAGGAAGATTTATGGTGGGCAGAGCACTCATCTGCCATTGAGAGTAAATACTGGAGGGGTTATCCCTATTATTTTTGCTGCTTCTGTTATCACTATTCCATCCACTTTGGCACAGATGGTTAAGATTCAATTTTTCCAGGATATTGCCCGGCAGTTTTCCCTGGGTATGCCACTCTATAATCTGCTCTATGTTGCAGCAATTATTTTCTTTACATATTTTTATGTGTCAATAATCTTCAATCCGGTCGATGTTGCAGATAACCTTAGGAAATATGGAGGTTTTATTCCAGGGATAAGACCAGGGAAAAATACATCTGATTTCATTGATGGAGTGCTTTCGCGCTTGACTCTGGTGGGTGCTGTTTACCTTGCAATAGTTGCAATTCTGCCTGAATTTATGATCACGGGATTCAAAGTACAGGCTCTCCCTTTTATAGGAACTTTTTTAGACCAAAACTTACCCAGATGGTTTACACAGGGATTGAATGTTCAGTTTTACTTTGGAGGAACATCAATTCTTATTGTTGTAGGAGTAGCCATGGATACACTTCAGCAGATAGAAGCACAACTTGTTATGCGCCATTATGATGGATTCATGCGCCGGGGTCGAGTAAAAGGAAGAAGAGGATGAGATTTATTTTGTTCGGGCCTCCAGGCAGTGGCAAGGGAACCCAGGCGGACCTTATTGAGAAGAAATATGGTTTCCCAAAAATTTCAGCCGGAGACCTGCTTCGCCAGGCAGTCAAAACAGGAAGTCTTTTAGGGAAAAAAGCTAAAGACAGTATGAATCGAGGCCAGCTTGTCAGTGATGAAATTGTGACTGAGATTGTCAGACAGAGAATTTCCAGATCAGACTGTCAGAGAGGCTACGTTTTGGATGGTTTTCCAAGGAACATCTACCAGGCTCAAATTATTGATAAACTTAAACATGAAGAAATAGAGGTTGCTATCGAGATTTGTTTAAGTGATAAGATCTTATTTGAAAGACTAGAATCAAGGAGGATTTGTCCTCACTGTTGGAATGTATATAATATTAGTAAGGAAAGACCAGATAAAGAGGCAACATGTGATGTTTGTAACGGGAAACTCATCCTGAGAGAAGATGACAAGCCTGAAGTAGTCAAAGAGCGTTTGAGAATTTTTCGTGAACACAAAGGTTTGCTTGCTGATTATTATGAGAAAAAAAAGGTTTATCACACAGTTGACGGTAATGCAAAAGTCGATACTCTATTTGGCACTATATGTGCTATTATTGATAAGAAGATTTCCAGGTCTATAGAGATGGAAGCTGTTCGATGATTATTTACAAGAGTGAAGAAGAAATTTGGGCAATGAAAAAGAGCAGTCAGATTGTTGCAAAAATTTTGGGCGAATTGGAAACAATGATTAGACCTGGAATTCAAACAAAAGAATTGGACGAATATGCAGAGAAAAGAACCAGAGAAATGGATGCTGTTCCTGCTTTCAAAGGTTATAGTGGTTATCCTTGCTCTTTATGCACTTCCATTAATGAGGAAATCGTCCATGGTATTCCTTCTTCCCGAACGCTCTGCGAAGGCGATATCATCAGTCTTGATTTTGGCGTTAAACTCAATGGTTTTTATGGGGATGCAGCAGTAACTTGTCCTGTTGGGGAAATATCTCCTGAAGCAAGAAAGCTTATTGTTACGGCTAAGGAGGCTTTTTATAAGGGTGTAGAACAGATGGAGGTAGGGAAAAGACTCTCAGATATATCTTGTGCCATTCAAAGTCATGTTGAATCTAAAGGATTTTCGGTTATTCGGTCTTTTGTAGGTCATGGAATTGGATATTCCCTACATGAAGAACCACAAGTCCCGAATTTTGGCTTGCCTGGGCACGGGCCAAAGATTAAACCGGGCATGGTTATTGCAATAGAACCGATGATTGCATCAGGTGATTGGCGTGTGGAGATTTTGAATGATGGCTGGACGGCCGTCACAAAAGACAAAAGCTTATCATCTCATCATGAAAACACAGTAGCGTTCACAGAGAGAGGAGTTGAAATTTTGAGCCTTTTACATAAAGAAGATGATTCAGTTTATTCGGGAGAGGCTCAGCATGCCTAAAGAGGGTATTTTTGAAACTGAAGGAACTGTCATTGAGACGCTTCCAAATGCCATGTTTCGTGTAGAATTGGCTAACAAGCACAGGATTTTGGCTCATATATCAGGGAAGATGCGCAAACATTTTATCCGAATCCTTCCTGGAGATAAGGTGTTGGTTGAGCTTTCGCCATATGATTTGACGAAAGGAAGAATTACTTATCGATATAAATAGGGAAAAGAGAAATGAAAGTTAGAGCTTCAGTAAAAAAAATGTGCAGGAATTGCAGGATCATTAAGAGAAAGGGCACTATTAGAGTTATTTGCTCCAACCCGAAACATAAACAGAAACAGGGCTAAACGAGGTTAAAAATGGCAAGAATAGCAGGAATTACGCTTCCTTTGGAAAAAAGGATTGAAATTGGATTAACTTATATTTTTGGTATTGGCCGCACAAGGTCAAATCAAATCCTTAAGGAAGCTAAAATCGATAAAGATAAGAAAGTAAAATCATTAAGCGAAGATGAAATAAATAAAATCCGCAAAGTTATTGAAAAACAGGGAAAAATAGAAGGTGATCTTAAAAAAGAAATCAATATGGAAATAAAAAGACTGATGGATATTGGTTCTTATAGAGGATTGCGCCATAAGAGAAGGTTGCCTGTAAGAGGTCAGAGGACTAAAACAAATGCGCGTACAAGAAAAGGTCCTCGAGGCCATAGATAATGCGAAAATTGAGGGAGTTGTAGATGGCAAGACCGAGAAGAAAAGTAAAGAAAAAAAAGGTGAGAAAAGATGTAGGATTTGGAGTGGCTTATATTCAATCAACGTTTAATAATACAATAATTACTATTACTGACCATCAGGGGAATACACTTTGCTGGGCCACCTCGGGCACAGCCGGATTTAAGGGTGCCCGTAAGGGGACTCCATTTGCTGCTCAACTTGCAGCTAAAGGGGCTTCAGCCAAAGCCAGGCAATTTGGAGTGAGATATGTAGATGTTAAAGTCAAGGGACCAGGGGCCGGAAGAGAATCAGCTATAAGAGCACTTCAGTCAGACGGTTTGGAGATAAAATCTATCCGGGATGTTACACCAATTCCTCACAATGGTTGTCGTGTCAGAAAAAGAAGAAGAGTTTAGCATGATGATAATATAGGGAGAGAAAGATGGCTAAAGAGAGAGAATCTGTTTGCCGGTTATGCCGTGTAGAAAAGACAAAGTTATTTCTAAAAGGAGCCAAATGCTTAAGTGATAAATGTGCTGTGGAACGCAGGCCATATCCTCCTGGAGAACATGGAAGGATGAGAAGAAGAATCCTGGGATATGGTATTCAGCTTAGGGAAAAACAGAAGTTAAAAAGATATTATGGAATGTCTGAAAAACAATTCAGGTTGTTTTTCCAGAAGGCTGAGAGGAAAAAGGGTATTACGGGGGAGACTCTCCTGTCTATGCTGGAAAGAAGACTGGACAATGTTGTCTTTTTATCGGGATTCTCTCATTCTCGGGATCATGCAAGGCAGTTGATTACTCACGGCCATTTTCGCATTAACGGACGGAAAGCCTCTATCCCCTCTATGTTGGTGAATAAAGAAGTTGTTTTGTCTTTTAGGGAGAGGTCAAAGAAGAACGAAGAACTTAAAGCCATAGTGGAGTCAAATACTGGCAAAACAGTGCCTGGATGGTTGGATGTTGATAGGGAGAACATGAAAATAAAGGTTCTTTCTTTTCCTGTTCGTGAAGATGTTTCTTTTCCTGTAGAGGAGCATTTGATTGTAGAGCTTTATTCGAAATAAAATTTCATATGAGAAAACCGGGGGCTTAAAAAATTTGATATCTGGGTGGTTTGATATAGAAATAATTGAACCAGAATAGGAGGAATTATGATAGAAAAAGGATTTCAAAGACCAAGGTACTTGGAATGTGATTACGAAACATTAACAGAAAAATACGGCAAGTTTTCAGCTCAGCCTTTTGAAAGAGGATTTGGCATAACTATAGGAAACTCATTGCGAAGAATTCTCCTCTCTTCTATAACTGGAGCTGCAATCACAAATGTTCGTATTCAAGGGGTCCTTCACGAATTTTCCACTATTCCTGGGGTAGCCGAGGATGTAAGCTGTATCAATTTGAATTTAAAGAGCATTCCTTTAAGTTTAGTAAAAACAGAGGCAAAAACAATGACTCTAGAAAAAGAAGGTCCTTGTGAAGTAAAATCATCTGACATTGTTCATGATTCTGACATTAAAATTCTTGATAATGAAATTCATATTACACACCTAGATAAAGATGGCAAATTGAATATAGAGATGATTGTTGAGAATAAAAGAGGATACATCCCTGCTGATCAGAATTATAATGAAGATCTGAGTCTTGATTTTATTCCTCTTGATTCTTCGCATTCTCCAGTCTTAAAAGTCAACTATAAAGTTGATCCGGCGAGAGTTGGGAAGAGAATAGATTATGAGAAACTGAACCTGGAAATATGGACAAATGGTGCCATTACTCCCCAGGATGCTTTAGCTCAGGCGGGCAGGATTTTGAGAGATCATCTGGCTATTTTCCTGAATGTTGTTGATGAGCCTATTGAGGATGAGCAGGTGCAGGCAAAAAAAGAAATTCCTTATTTTTTACAGATCGACATGTTGGGCAAGTCAATAGACCATCTGGAACTTTCAGTAAGGTCGAATAATTGTCTCAGGGCAGCCGGCATTGAAAGGATTTATAAACTTGTCCAGAAAACAGAAGATGAGCTACTGAAGACAAAGAATTTTGGCCGCAAATCTTTGGCAGAAATAAAAGAGACTCTGCAAGAACTAGAGTTGGGTTTGAATTTGGGTCTTAGTGAAAAGTTATTGGAAAAGATTGAAGGAGAGAAAAAAGAGGAAGATGAAGGAGGAGTTGGAGCATGAGACATCTTGTTAAAAGGAAAAAGCTGGGACGGAATTCTGCTCAGAGAAAGGCTTTGCTCCGTAACCTGGTAACTTCCTTTTTGGAAAAGGAGAGGGTCAGAACAACTCTGGCCAAGGCTAAAGCAACAAGGCCAGTTGCTGAAAAAATGATCACATTAGCAAAGAAAAATACTCTTCATACAAGACGTCTTGCTATGAGATATGTTTATAAAAAGGATGTGGTAAAAAAACTTTTCGATGACATAGGCCCGCGTTTTATTGAAAGGTCTGGTGGTTATACAAGGATAGTTAAGATTGGTCCACGTGCAGGCGATGGGGCTGAGATGGCCATTATTGAGCTTATTGGTACAGAGTTCAAGAAAAAAGAAAAGAAGAAGAAAGACATTAAAGAAAAAGCTAAAAAAGCAGCAAAAAAATAGAATAAAAATAACTTCCCTGGAGTGCGGTTTTCTATTTCCAAATTTCTGTGATTAGAAGGAAGAGTGTGTCTCTATGCAAAACTGATGCATGTGATTGTGGATGAGCAGCTTATTGTTTTTGTGTGATCCAGAGTTTTTGACCCGGATAAATCTTTGACCTTGAGCTAAGCCCGTTAAGTCTGAGAAGAACATTGAGATTCATCCCGAATTTTTTTGCGATTTTATAAGGAGTATCCCCGGTTTTGACCGTATAAAAGGTTGCTCTCTCGGGTGTTCCTGATTGAATAACAAGCTTCTGGCCGACATCCAGTCTGTTGCTTTTGAGCCCATTCAGGGTTTTGATTTTCTGGATGGTGGTTTTGAAAGCATTGGCAATGAGATAAAGGGAATCTCCACGTTTAACTTTATAAATAAGTTTGTTCTCTTCCTTGGTCAGGCTTCGTGATTGTGATGAGCTATAGACTCTTACTCCTTTGGAAGGGACCTTTAGCCTCTGGCCCGGACGAATGAGATATCTTCGTCCTAGACGGTTAAGTCGTGCAATGGCGGAGACCGAAGTCCTGTAGCGTTTAGCTATTCCTGATACAGTTTCTCCCCGCCTTACATAATGAATTTCATAAGTAGTTTCAGGCGGAATCCACCGGGGAAGAGAGTTTAATGCAGCCAATACACTTTCTTCCGAGGCTATAGGAACTTTTAATTGGTACTCCTGATCAGGCGTGGATTTGTACCGCAGTTCAGGATTTAAGTCAGCCAATTCATCTTTGCCGAGTCCGAGTTTTTTTGAAAGGGAAGAGAGTTTGACAGCCTGTTTGACTGTAATAGTCTTGTATCTTAAAGGCGAGTCTGGTTCAGGAAGATTCATTCCGTATTTTTCTGGATTGTTGATGATCAATAAGGTTGCAATAAAGCGGGGAACAAAACGTGCAGTTTCTGTGGGAAGCATAGGATAAAGATCCCAGAAATTGTCAAGGTAGTTTATACGCTGTGCCTGGATGACGCGTCGGACTCGAAATTCTCCACAGTTATATGAAGCCAGTGCGGTCGTCCAGTCTCCGAAAAAGGAGTGGAGTTCTTTCAGATATTTTATGGCTGCGCGAGTAGCTTTTTCAGGATCCATCCTTTCATCTATCCATCGGTCTCTCTTGAGGCCGTAGCGGTATCCTGTTGAAGATATAAACTGCCAAAGACCAAGTGCTCTTGCCCGTGAATAAGCCCTGATTTTAAATCCGCTCTCAATAATTGGCATCCATGAGAGCTCTTGAGGCAAGCCTTTTTCTTCAAGTTCTTTAAGGATTATTTCCCTGTAGCGGCCCGAACGCTTATATGACGATTCAAAATATTTTTTTTCTTTTGTCTGGAAACTTTTAATTTCCTTGAGGACATATTTATTTTCAATAAGGGGAATAGTCTGGTAGTTTTCTCCAATAACAGTAGCCTGGGAAGCATAAATCTCCTGGATTCTCCTGGCGATAAGAAGTCTCAAATCAGTTTTTTCCTGAATTAGCGGTGAGTCATGAGGTAGTTCAATATCAATGATGAGCCCATAGGCTTCATCGAGTGCGGTAAGGGCTGTATCCATATCGCCCTGATCCCAGGCAATCTTGGCATCCTGGTATGCATTCATCGCTTCTTCGAGCAATTCTGAAGGGTCTTTTTTCTGTTCTTCTTCAGGTTCCTCTTGAAGAGCTTGTTTGGAAACAATCGTATCATTGTTTTCTTTAAAGTTCGGAATAGGCTTTTCTTTTATTGTAACCGGGTTGATTTCCTCTTTGGGTTCAGGCGGTGGAGGGGCTTTTATGTCTTCGATGACAGGTCTTCGATAAGAAGAGCAAGACAATGAAAAGAGAATAAATATTATAGTGAAAAAAATTGTAAGAGTGTGTTTGTGGTTTTTCAATTTTAACCTAAAAGGGAATATTTATAGCATCCCATCATAATTTAGTCAAATGTACAAGGTGCATTTTTTTCATGCTGTTTTATACTTACCGGTTCTAGAGTGCCAGTTCCAGGCGGTTTTTATAATGCATTCTGTGCTGGAGTGGTGAAGTTTCCATCCGAGAAGTTGTTCTGCTTTTTCCTTTGATGCCAGAAGCACAGGAACATCCCCTTTTCTCTTCGGTTTCTTTTTATAGTGGACTTTTTTGCCAGTGATTTCTTCACATTTTTTTATTACTTCCATGACAGAATACCCTCTGGTTGTTCCAAGATTAATAAATTCACTTTGGGAGGAGGCAAGAAGCTTTTTTAATGCAAGAACGTGTGCTTTTGCCAGGTCGGTGACGTGAATATAATCCCTGATTGCAGTACCATCTGGAGTCGGAAAATCTGTTCCAAAAATGTTAAAATGGGATTTTTCCCCTAAGAGAAAAAGCAGAATATTGGGAATAAGATGGGTTTCTGGCTCGTGCATTTCTCCCAGTTTGCCTTCTGGGTCAGCACCTGCGGCATTAAAGTAACGCAGGGAAATAAATTTCAGTCCGTAAGCCCGCTCATAATCCTGGAGTATTTTCTCGATGAAGTACTTTGTACGGCCGTACGGATTAAAAGGGTTCAAGGAATGAGACTCCATGATAGGAGTGGTTTCTGGAATGCCATATACAGCTGCACTCGAAGAAAAAATAAACTTATTTACATTTGCCTCCATCATAGTTTCAAGAAGATTAAGGGTGCTTATAAGGTTATTGATATAATATCTTTGGGGGTTTGCATAAGACTCCCCGACGCTGATCAAAGATGCAAAGTGAAGAACAGCATTGATTGAATTTGAGTCAAAAACTTTCTTAATGGATCTTTTATCCATTAAATCCCCGGTAACGACATTTTTTCCTGCAATGAGTTCTTTTTTGCCAGTGGAAAAATTATCAAAGATAATAGGATCGAAGCCTTCCTTGATGAGTTTTTTTACGGCATGAGAGCCAATATATCCTGCCCCACCTGTGACGAGGGTTTTCATTGGATTTCCTCGTTTATTATCTTGCCTGCATTTTTAAGTCCCTCGGTTTTTGTATCAAACTCGTTGTCAAGCTGCAGTTGATACAGTTTTTTGAGGATCTTTCCCATAATAGGCCCGGGGGATACGTCCATTTTTAACAGGTCACGGCCCAAGATGAGAGGCTTAATACTCTCTTTGGATATTTTTAACTCTTTGAATTTTCCCAGAAGCCACTGGCCTTCTTCATCAATTTGGCTGATGGGTTTGTCATTTCTTCCAGATCGGTCGGCTACATCAAGATATATAAGGAGTTCGATTTCTCCATTTATGTCTGCAGCAAGGCGGTTGAATGCTTTTTTCGTAATGACTTCCCTGTTTTGCCAAAGTTCCGACGGTCGGTGGTGGCATCTTATAAGAGAGAGAACGATTTCTCTCAGGTTGTAACCGTTCCAGGAAAAAATTTTAAAGCGGTCAAAGATATTTTCTGTAATTTTTGCACTGGCAATATCATGTCTGTTGTTTGTAACAACCATTCTTCCTTTTTTGAACTCCCACTCAGCGGTTTCTGGCTTTCCAACGTCATGGAAAAGAGCAGCTAGGAGAAGAGCAAGTTTTTTATCTTCTTGCAGTTTAACTTTATCTGCCAGTCTTTTTGCCTGATCCAGGGTTATCTTTGTATGATGCCATACTGTATGATGGCCGTAGTTGTCTTTCTCTGGGTGAAATATGGGGTCCTGGATTGAGAGAGTGAGACTGTAGAGTTCTGGGAAGATCTGCTGGAGAGCACTCAGCATGAATAATTCTTCAAGCCCTACAGATGGAATAGGTGAATAAAGGAGCAGCTTAAACAATTCCTGGGTTATTCTCTCTACACTCAGGCCGGTTAAATTTATATTTTTTGATGACTCGTAGACTCTAGGATCTATAGAAAAATTCAGCACTGATGCAAAGCGTGCTGCGCGGAGAACACGCAGCGGATCTTCAGGAAAAGCTCTTGAATTAGTCAATCTGATTATCTTTGCCTTGACATCTTTTTCGCCTTGAAATGGATCAATAAGTTCATTGTCGCTGAGCCGTAATGCTATGCTGTTGCAGCGGAAATCCCGTCTTTTGAGGTCTTCCTCGATAGGAATATCAGGATCGGCAGAGATAACAAAATCTTTATGCCCCCTGATTTCGATTTCTTTTGGTCTGTCTTTTCTTGGAAGAGCTATATCATATGTTCTTCCTTTTATAGTGAATTTGATTACTCCAAAACTTTTACCTACAAGGTCAATTTTTCCAAAAGGGGCCAGTTTTTCAACGATTTTTTCAACAGCGTGATGCGTAATCAGGATATCAATTCCTTGATCAGATGCATTCTCCAGGATTAGATCGCGTACATACCCTCCAACAGCATAAACATCCCCCCCGAAATTTTTAATGAACATTTCCTTTTCTCGAAAAGCCTTTTGTAATTCTCTCATAATTTATATTGTATATCACCTCTATAATAAATTCCAAATTTATTATAGGCAGTTTAGGGTGAAAAAAAACGTTGTACAAAAAATATAATTGGAATATACTCCGCCATTTTATACGGCTGATATCTATTTAGCAGCAAATCATATAAAATATAACAAGGTAGAAGTCCAATGAGGACAGAAACAGCTAAAATGAGGAATATCGGGATAAGTGCCCATATAGATTCAGGAAAGACAACGCTGACGGAAAGAATCCTGTTCTATTGCAAGAAGATACGCAAAATTCACGAAGTGCACGGGAAAGATGGAGTGGGTGCGACCATGGATTCCATGGAATTGGAAAAGGAACGAGGGATTACAATTGCTTCCGCCGCCACCAATGTCCAGTGGAGCGGCCATTCCATCAATATAATTGATACTCCCGGCCATGTTGACTTTACCATAGAGGTGGAAAGGGCGTTGCGGGTCCTGGATGGGGCAATACTGGTGTTGTGTTCGGTTGGGGGTGTACAGTCGCAATCCATTACTGTTGACAGGCAGTTAAAGCGCTATAATGTCCCGCGTATCGCATTTATTAACAAGTGTGACAGGGTCGGGGCCAACCCTTATAATGTAAAGGAGCAGCTGATAGACAAGCTCGGGCATAATGCTGTGTTGATGCAGATACCCATCGGCCTGGAAGACAAGCATGAAGGTGTTGTAGACCTGGTTGCGATGAAAGCGATTTATTTCGATGGTCATGAGGGAGAAACAGTCAGGATAGAAGATATCCCGGAGGTTCTGAAAGCAGATGCGGAAGCAAAGCACGAAAGAATGCTGGATGCTGTTTCCATGTTTTCCGATGAACTGATGGAAGCCGTATTGGAAGAACGTGTTACCGAAGAACTCATACATGATGCGGTTAGAAAAGGAACACTCTCCCAGGAACTTACGCCAGTGTTCATGGGCTCAGCTTACAAAAATAAAGGGGTCCAGACCCTGCTGGATGCCGTGGTGCGTTACCTTCCTAATCCCGGAGAAGTCGACAGCTTAGCTCTTGACCTGGATAAAGACGAGCAGGAAGTAAAGATTAAATCCGATTCTGAAGCGGGCTGTGTAGCCCTTGCTTTTAAACTGGAGGATGGCCCCTACGGGCAGTTAACTTACATAAGGATCTACCAGGGGAGTATTAAAAAAGGAGATGAACTTCACAACTCCCGCACTGGTAAAAATTTTAGAGTCGGCCGGCTCGTCCGTATGCATGCCGGCAGCATGCAGGATATCGAATGGGCTGGCAGCGGTGACATTGTCGCTCTTTTCGGCATTGCCTGTGCTTCCGGAGACACTTTTGTCCAGCCCGGATTAAATTATTCCATGACATCTATTTACGTGCCTGAGCCGGTTGTTTCACTGGCAATAACCCCAGTCAACAAGAAATCAGCGGACAACATGACAAAGGCCCTAAAACGATTCGTAAGAGAAGACCCGACTTTCCAGACATATGTAGATCCTGAGTCTAAACAGATGATAATTCAGGGCATGGGAGAACTTCATCTGGATGTATATGTGGAGCGTATGAACCGGGAATACCAGGCTCAAGTCGAGACCGGGAAGCCGGAGGTGGCTTACCGTGAGACCATCACCCGACGAGCCGATTTTGATTATACTCATAAGAAGCAGACTGGAGGAGCTGGCCAGTTCGGACGTGTTGTCGGGCACATAAAACCCCTGGCTGAAGGTAATTATGAGTTTGTGGATGAGGTAAAAGGAGGACATATTCCCAGGGAATTTATACCATCATGTAACAAGGGTTTTCAGTCCGCGCTTGCTAAAGGATGTCTGATTGGCTTTCCGATAGTCGGGATAAAGGTAACGGTGAATGATGGACAGTCCCATCCGGTTGATTCCTCGGACTTGGCCTTCCAGACTGCTGCCAGAGAAGCCTTTAAACAGGCTTATATGAAAGCTGGGCCGTGCATCTTGGAGCCTATCATGAAGGTTTCTATCGAAGGACCTTCTGAGTTTACCGGGAATGTCTTTGCCAGCATTAACAAGAGACGTGGAGTTATTGTCAGTGCTGTCGAAGACGGTACATTTGGGCGTGTCGACGCTGAAGTACCCCTGAGTGAAATGTTCGGTTATGCAATGACCCTTCGTTCATTGACCCAGGGTAAAGCAGAATTTACTATGGAATTCCGGAAATACGGCAGGATTCCCGAAAATATTGTTGAAGAACTAAAGGCCGAATATGAAAAAACAAGAAAAGATTCAGCCTCAAAAAAACATAGGAGCTTTAAAGTATGATCAAAGCGGAACTTATTAAAAGAAGCCCCTTGAGGATTTTGGAAAAAGCCATTCAAGGAGGATTGGGAAAAGGCAACATCGGTGTCCTGGCCTCAAGAAAAGGGGTTGGAAAGACAGCATGCCTGGTGCATATCGCAACGGACAAGCTTCTCCAGGAAAAACCTGTGATCCACGTGTCGTACTCAAGCCATGTCGATTATATCATCAACTGGTATGAAAATATTTTCAAAGAGATAGCCAAAAAACGAGGCTTGGAATCAGCCATCGAGGTCCATGATGAGATAATTAAAAACCGTGTGATAATGAATTTTCGTCAGGACGGTGTACTTACGAAGCATATTCTGAAAAGTCTGGAAGTCATGATTCGGGATGGACAGTTCGCTGCAGAGACTCTCATTGTGGACGGATACGATTTCTCTCAATCCAGCCCCGAAGACTTGAGGAATTTCCGCGAGTTTGCCGAAAGAATGGGCCTGGAAGTGTGGTACAGCGCTTCGCTAAAAGGTGACGAGCCCCTCTTTGATGAGCAGGGTGTACCTTACATGCTTGAAAAGTTTCTGGAAGAAATCGATGTCCTTATCTCCATCGGCTTTAAAGACGAGTACGTGAGGCTTACTGTCGTGAAAAACCATGACCAACCTGCGCCAGGAGAACTGCCGCTTAAACTGGACTTGAAGACATTACTTATTGCAGAAGACAAATAGTCTTTCTTCTTACAGCTTTTCCAGTAAAGTCCGACTTTACTTTATATTATACAAAGCTTGTGACTTCTTCGACTGCTGTTTCTAAACTGTAAACTATTCTAACTTCGAGAATAATAACATGTGCAGTTATATTCAAATAATTTCGATTATCTGTCAACGGCATTTATGAAGTTGTAAAATTGTTATCGTAGAAAGGATGAAATTATTTATTGAAAGGTCAAGTAATTATTGTTATCTTTATCGAAGAATCGAGCACGACAGAGTTTTTAATTTAACAAGCATTTCTTATCTGTTAGGATAATGATTAAGATAAAAAGTTAGAGGAGGTTTTTATAAACAAGAATTTAATTGCAATATTATTAAGGAGGAAAGGATGATTATTGCTGAATTTGCCATATTCCCTACGAGTGAAGGCACCTCTGTAAGCAGGTATGTTAGAGAAGTCATAAAAGTCATCGAGAACTCAGGCCTTAATAGTGTCACAGGAGGAATGGCCACAACAATCGAATCTCCTGACCTCAAGACGCTGTTCGATGTTATTGAAAAAACGCACAAAGTGCTTGTAGATATGGGAGTCAAAAGGATTCATGTTGACCTTCATATTGACCATAGGCTGGACAGGGAATCGTCGATCGAATCAAAACTCGAAGCTCTCGGAAAGGCCTGATTTCTTTTCAGTTTTTCTGGTTTTATAATGTTTTGCCAGAGATTTATCCAGATACCTGAAAAACTTCATTCGGCATTAATACATGCGGACAGTTTTTTTAGCCAGGGCTGAGGGTTTCATGAGCCTGTATACAGGATAGACCTGAGGTCTGCGGCTCCACTGGGGAACAAGGTAGCGATCAAAGAAGTTCCATACCACAAAGCCGTCGTCACTTTCTGGTTCCAGAAGATAGGCTGCTACATTGGCAAGAGGCTGTGCAGTCGTGACAAAAAGCGTTCCAGCAGGGAATTCCTTCTCTTCTACGATGTACTCTCCTTTAATCGAACTCATATAGTGTCCCTGGTATGCCCTTTGTGAACCCTTGATTTCCTTGACTGTGAATGCTTCAACTGTTAGTTTTGCAGGCTTAACCAGTTTTTCTACTGTGAGTCCATGCTGAAGAAGTTTTTCCTCAACTTTTGGGACACGAGCGAGGATAAGGTAGCCATAAGGAAAACTGACCGATTTTTTCGGGAAATAATCGCTGTAGAAAGGCATTGTATATGTTTTTTTCCTGTCTGTTTTTTTAGAACGAGGCCAGCCCCTGTCGGTCTCAATGACTTCCATTTCATAGCCGTGGATAGTAATTTTCTGTTTAATCGGCCTTACGTCAAATTCGGTTGCGAATATATCATCTTTTGATGGATTCAAACCTCTCTGTACTGTCCGCCTGTCTGCCTCACTTATAAGCTTGAGGATTTCATCTTTATTTGCATGGCAGTAATCCAGAATTGAACTGAAAAGATTATAACACTTGAGTACACGGGTTTTAAAATCCGCATAAGGGTAATTTTCATTCAGTATGCCAAGACGGTTTCGCAGCCCGATGTAATTGCTTATATAACGAGGCTGTGGACCGAGTGGTATCCAGCCCTTTTCAGGATTCCTGACATCCATAAAGTCTCCGTGGGGAATTAATAAAGTATTATACTTTTCCTTAGCTATTTTGTTTACGCCTGGCATGAACTTGTCGCTCATATAGCTGATAAGCGAACTGTCACCATTGGGATTTAGAGACCAGACATATGTTGCCACTTCTTCATGATAGGAACCGTTATGTGTATGGCTGTCTAAAAGGAGGGCAGGGTCCCATCGAATCATTACGTTTTGAACGAGGCCTTGAACTTCCGGACTTTCCAGCTTCATCCCGTCACGGTTCAAATCGAGATTCTGGCCGTTGTAGCGAACCCCAACTCCTTTTTCCGGCCCTACCTGGTTCCGGCGGTTATTAGGACTTATTTTTTCATTCCCGTCCGCATTGAAAAGAGGTGCGATAAGCACGACAAGTTTGTCGAGATAGGGAGGATGTTCACTCAGAACAATATCTCTTGCAAGCATTTGGGCCGCTTCTTTGCCTTCGACTTCACCTGCATGGATGTTTGCCTGGAAATAAATAACTGCCCTATCATCATAATTAAGGTCCAGGGGAGAAGACGGTACAGGGTCTCCTATAATAAGGAGAGGCACTTCCCGACCTTCTGGGCTTACGCAAATAGTCTCGACCCTTATCAGATGGCTCTTTTGTTGAAGCTCTCTGATAAAATTTATGACATCATCATATCTGGAAGTTGCCGTAAAATTGCTCGATTCGGCAACAGTGAGGGATTTTTTCTCTGTGTTAGAGAAAGAGAAAACAGATAAAGAAAGGAACAGAAAAATCATGGGAATACATAAATGATTACATTTTGCCATTATATTACCTCTATTATAAATTGATCCAATAATAAGAGTTTAAATAAATTCAAATTCTCAGTCAAACAGAATATTCTTGGGAAAAATGCTAAATTTGCCGGTTGTACTCAGAATAAGCCAGCTGTTGGGTCTCAGATGATTTGGTTTGAATACTTAAATTATTATTTTTTTTCTTATATAATGAGATAAACTGAACCTCCATATTTGAAATGAAAGGAGAAATTCATGAAAGAAGATTTCAAATACATCGAGACAAAACTCATTCACTCTGGTGAGCCAAGACCCCACATAGAGGGAGCGGTAAGCCTGCCAATTTTCCAATCGTCAATATTTGATTATACTGGAGAGGATGACAAAGAAGTACTTAAATACATCCGCTGGAACAATACGCCAAACCATGTGGCCCTTCATAAAAAACTGGCGTCTCTCGAAAACGCAGAGGCTGCCCTGGTGACAGCAAGTGGCATGGCTTCTGTTTCAGCGACTCTTTTAACCTTTCTATCAAGCGGAGATCATTTGCTGGCTCAGGATTGTCTTTATGGGGGTACATATGGATTTATCACTAGGGACTTTGCAGATTTTGGGATTTCCTATGATTTCATTAATGCTGATGACCCTGACTCATGGAAAGCAAAGTTAAAGTCCAACACAAAAGCGATTTATGTTGAAACCATGACGAACCCTTTACTCCAGGTAGATGACCTTGAAGCAGTGGTGGATTTTGCTAGACAATACGGTCTTATCTCTATTATCGACAACACATTTGCAAGTCCCGTAAATTTTCGTCCTCCGGAATGGGGGTATGACATTTCGATACACAGCGGCACAAAATATTTAAACGGGCATTCCGATATCGTTGCTGGAGCCATTATAGGTAAAGCTAAATTCATCGAGAAAATCGCTTATAAACTGAAACATCTGGGATCAACCCTTGACCCCCATGCTTGTTTTCTGCTTCATCGCGGACTGAAAACTCTGGCAGTTCGAGTAAAATATCAAAATACAAGTTCTCTTAAAATTGCAAAGTTTCTCAAACAACATCCGGCCGTAGCCAGTGTGAATTATCCTGGGCTCAAAGATCATCCCCAATACAGACGGGCATGCAAACTTTTTGATGGATTCAGCGGAATGTTGAGTTTCGAGTTGAAAGGGGGCATCAAAGCAGCGAAAAATTTTTTAAACAAAGTAAAGATTCCAACCATTGCTCCAAGTCTGGGAGGAGTTGAAACACTCATAACGAGGCCAGCAACAACCTCCCACTCGGGCATGACCCCTGAGGACCGAGAGAAAATTGGAATTACGGACAGCTTGATACGCCTCTCTGTTGGCATCGAGGCTGCAGAAGAAATTATTGAGGATTTTGATCAAGCATTGAAAAACTAGGGTATTAAAGAAGATCACCGAAAAATGATTTAAATTGAAAAAATGTTGACATTTTTTAAAAAAAAGATATTTGTAGAAAGCTTAGGAGGTGAAAAGTGAGAAAATATTTAATCCTCTTAACTCCAGTTATTGTCTTTGCCCTGACTTGTGCAGTAGCATCCAATGAGACGAGATCAATCTCCGGCAAAGTAATCTACAACGGGAGACAATCAGGAGACGTTATCCTTCAATTACACAATCTTCGTGTTTCATCAAAGGGAAACCCGGTGAGGCTTCAAAAACGAGATATTTACGGCTCAATATTCCCTTTTAAAGTTATCAAACTCGAAAATCCTGGCTCTTACTCCTTTACGGGCCTTCCTCCCGGTTACTATTCTGTCCTGGCTTTCATGGACACAAATAAAGATAACAAGCTGGGTTTTAATCCTCCAGAACCGTTCGGGTGGTTCTCAAGTAGTCCAGGAGCAAGCTATGATCCTATTAACATCATAGATTCAAGCGTAAATAATGCTGAACTAAAACTTCTTGCCCCCACCCCTTTTCCAAAAGATGAGAAGCACGCAGAACACGGGACTCTTCGCTGGATCAAGGGCGTCCCTGTGCTGCAGCTCTGGGGTACGGCTGAAGAACGTGGGTTTGCCCATGGATATCTTTTGGCACAACAGATTATCGATTTTTTTCAATTCTACATCATCGAGGATAACTGGCGCTCATCCCAGAGATACCAGAAAGTTTATGTTCCTTTTCTGGAAAGTCACTTCAACTATCCACCAGAATTTCTGAGTGAATGTAATGCGGTCATAAAAGGAATGGAAGCTTCAGGAGTTGATATGCAACTGGATTTTCTGGACCGCAATTTTAACCGGATCGATCTAATGGCTATTAACAATTACATCGAAAAGAGAGCCGCTTTCCCTGTTTCTTCTCCCTCCTCGTGCACACAATTTGCCTTTTGGGGTACTCAAACAGAAGGAAGCGAGCTTAAAGGAGGGTTAATTGCTGCACGAAACATGGATGGGGAATGCGATGTGCGAAAAGTGACCGTCAGCCACTTCATTCTCTTTGCCGTTCGTCCCTCAGAACCAGGGCGTAAGCGCTGGGTTTCTGCAATGTGGCCTGGATTTGTCGGTACTATCTCCGGTGTTAATGAAGAAGGCTTGTACTGTATGGAAAATGCAGGCGGAACTGGGCCTGGTCCTATTGTGGGCAATATTGTTCCATGCTCATGGATTATGCGTTATATTCTGGAAAACCAGGGACGAAAAGCTACACTTGAAAGTATCGACAGGGAAATGAAAAAATTTAAGTGTGAAGGAGGGGGAGCGACAGCCGCCGGATCAATTATCCTCTGGGCTGTTCCCTATCACTCCCAAGATATACCGGCTTTTGTGTATGAAGGCGATCGTTTTGGGTGGGCCTTGAGAGGACCTACAGAAGTCCGACCAAATGAACCAACAAACATCTTAGCAGCAAATCATCATATGGTCTATGGCTGTGATCCTGAAAAGCCTGGTTATTACTTCAACAGGCAGGCTTCTTTCTCTTCGCGCTGGCGATATGAGGCAGCGATGGGTATGCTGGAAGCATGGTCAAGAAAGGGAAGAGCCCTTGGTATAGAAGAGGCAAAAAGGCTCTTACAAACAGTCTCTCATGGCAGCACCGAATACTCTGTTATTTTTCTACCCAACACAGGACACATTTTTGTTGCAGTCGATGATTTGAAAACCGATATGTGGGATGCTCCTTATATGCCATGGGTTGATTTTTCATTCGATGAACTTTTCCGACAGTGAATCGATTTTAATTTATTTATAAGGAGGAAAATTGATGAAAGATAGAATAGATGATATTGAAGAGAAACTGACAAGTGGGGAAAGAATGGAGAAATTTAGTCTTGACCTTGACTGCTTTGGTGCTGGAGAAAAAAGACGTCTTTATGAACTCATGTATGCTCACGGTCCGGGTAATGGTAAGATCATGCTGCTTCCGGTAGACCAGGGTTTTGAACATGGCCCGAGGGATTTCTTCCCAAACCCCCCAAGCAGTAATTTTGAATTTCAGCTTTCCCTTGCCAAGGAAGGAAACTACTCTGGGATAGTGTGTCATATAGGACTTGCAGAGAAGCATCTAAAAAAATATGCAGGGAAAGTGCCTCTTGTCCTTAAAATCAACGGAAAAACCTCTATCCCGCCCGATGACCAGGCTTTTTCTCCTCTGGATGCAAGTGTAGAAGAGGCTGTGCGTTTGGGTGCAGATGCAATTGGCTATACTTTTTTCGTAGGATCACCGAGAGAATCCGAAGATATTGGTCAGTTCGCTTTCGTCAGGCAGGAAGCCAAAAGCTTTGGCATGCCTGTAATCATGTGGGCTTATCCAAGAGGAATTTACACGGAAACTAGAGGAGGAGGGAGAAATTCTCTTGCAATGGTGGACTATGCTGCCAGAATAGCTAATGAACTAGGTGCCGCATTGACAAAAATAAACGTGCCTCAAAAGCCAGGAAAAGGAGAATATGACCATCAAGGCCCATTTGGAGCTTACAATCAATACAAGGATATTTCTGAGAAAGATGCTTTAAAAATGGTCGTTCAGTCAGCTGGTCGTACAGGAGTCCTTGTCTCTGGAGGAGGTAAGATGAATGATAAGGAACTGCTCGATAAAGTGCGGACATGTCTTGAAGCAGGTGTAGATGGGTTGATTTTTGGAAGGAACATGTGGCAGCGGAAATACGAAGATGCTCTTCGTGTAACAAAAGAGATTCAACAGATGATGCTGGATTTTCCTACTTCAGAGGCCCTATGATAGTGCCTCCTCCGATTACTAAATCTCCATCATAGAAGACAACTGCTTGACCTGGTGTGATTGCCCTTTGGAGTTTTTCGAATTCCACACGAAACAAGTTTGATTCTTCAGGGAAGATACGGGCCTTTGCTTCTTTATGTTTATACCGGATTTTGGCTTTGACTGATACTGGTTCGGTTATCTGAGACTCTGAGATGATATGGATATGGGATGCGATCAGCTTGTTTTTATAAAGGCATTCGTTTGTGCCAACAACTATTGAGTTTTCATTACTTCTGATTTCGAGTACATAAAGGGGATGTTGCGCCGCGATTCCAATGCCTTTACGCTGGCCGATTGTGAAGTTGATAATTCCTTTGTGTTTTCCGACGATTCGATTGTTAATGTCTAAGATATAGCCTGACCTGAAAGCACCTGGAATCTTTTCATGCAGGAAACTTGAGTAATTGTTATCAGGAATAAAACATATTTCATGGCTTTCAGGCCTATGTGCTACAGGAAGACCCATCTTGAGTGCTTTCTTTTTGACCTCTGTTTTAGAAAGGCTGCCGATGGGCAGAAGTGTGCGGCTGAGCTGTTCCTGGGAAAGAGAATATAGAAAATAGGACTGATCTTTCTGTTTGTCCGTGGCTTTTTTTAGGAGATAATGTTTGGATTGTGGATCCCACAAGACCTTTGCATAGTGGCCTGTGGCGAGATGCTCTGCCCCGAGTTCCATAGCTTTCCTCATCAGTAGATCAAACTTGATATGCCGGTTGCATCTGATGCAGGGGTTGGGAGTGCAGCCTTTAGAATATTCATCACAAAAATTCTGAATTACTATCTTTTTGAACTGCTTCTTCAGGTCAATAACATGATGCGGGATCTTTAGAAAGGTGGCAATACCTCTTGCATCTTCAATGGCCCCATTGCCCCAGAAGTTCTTAAAATTATTTTCTTTTTGGACAATGGAAAAAAGGCTCATTGTGATACCGATAACTTCATAGCCTTGTTCAATGAGGAGGGCACAGGCTACAGAAGAATCCACCCCTCCGCTCATAGCCACTGCAGCTATTTTCTTCTTCTTCATCTCTTTTTATAAAATAGGTTAAGTCATTATGAACCAAATTTATTACATTCCTACTTTATGGCATTTGCAATCATATGTATTATAGCGAAAAATTAGGGGTGATTAAAGAATCAGTTTCCATTTTTGCGATGGGTCTCACTTTGCCTTAAGTAAAATTGCTGCTGCATATTGACAGAAAGTTATTACGTTGCTATAAGTTACATTTCTGCCTTGTTTGAGAAAAAGAAACAGAGCTCAATGCCTGATTTTGTTTGGGAAGGAGAGAAATAACAAAATGGCTCTGAAAAAATATAGCAACAGCGTTTTGGAATGCGTAGGTAATACACCGCTCGTTAAACTCCATAAAATTACAGAAGATATAAAGGCAGATGTTTTTGCCAAACTGGAATTCCTGAATCCCATGGGGAGCATAAAAGATAGAATTGCCAAGTATATGATAGAAAAAGCAGAAAAGGATGGGAGGATAAAGCCCGGTGCAACAATTGTCGAAAATTCCTCCGGCAACACGGCATTGGGCCTTGCTATGGTTTGTGCTGTGAAGGGGTACAAACTAAAAATTGTGGTGCGGGACAACCTCAGCCCTGAAAAAATTAAATTACTCAGGACAATGAATGTAGATATTGTTATGGTTGACCATAATCTCCATCCCGAATCTCCTGACAGCTATAACAATATTGCACCACGGATTGCCAGGGATACTCCTAATAGTTATTATCTAGACCAGCACAATAACCGGGAAAACAATGAATCTCATTATAAAACAACAGGTCCTGAGATCTGGGACCAAATGCAGGGCAGGATCGATTATTTTGTAGCTGGGATTGGAACAGGTGGAACAATTTGCGGAGCAGCAGAATTCCTTAAAGAAAAAGATCCTAGGATAAAAGTCATAGCTGTAGATCCTATGGGTTCAATATTTTTTGACTATTTTCATTCGAAAAAGCTGGTAACCTCTTCTCCTTATCTTATTGAGGGCCTGGGTGACGAATTTCTTATCGGTTGCGCTGATTTTACCTGTATTGATGATATTTATCAAATTACAGACAGAGATGCGTTTCTGATGACCAGGAAACTTGCTAACAAAGAGTCGATCATGGCTGGAGGGTCCAGTGGAGCTGCCATCTGGGCAGTGCTTAAACTTGCGCATGAAATTGACCGTCCGTGCAGAATCGTCACAATTTTCCCTGATTCAGCTAATCGATATCTAAGTACTATTTACAATGATGAATGGCTGAAGGGAAGAGGTTTTTTATAACCAGAGTATTTCTAAAGAATAGGTGACTTCCATTTTGGCAGGATGTAATTAGATTATTTCCTTGTGCATTTTAGTCTGTGATTTAGAGTTGAAAACTTTATAATTTGAGTTTTAAGATATGATATGCTAAAATTTTTCTATATATAGTATAAGGAGTTAAAATGTCAGGGCATTCAAAATGGGCTTCCATAAAGCATAAGAAAGCTGCACAGGATGCAAAGAGGGGTAAAGCATTCACGAAAATCATCAGGGAACTATCTATAGCTGCGCGAATGGATGGAGGGGATCCGGACGTCAATCCAAGACTTAGGAAAGCTATAGCAGATGCGAAAGCTGTGAACATGCCTGCAGACAACATAAAGAGAGCAATCCTGAAGGGCACAGGGCAGCTTGACGGTACAACGTACGAAGAAATTCACTATGAAGGATACGGTCCTGGCGGAGTAGCTATATATATCGATGTCCTTACAGACAACAAAAACAGAACTGTTTCTGAAATCAGGCATATCTTTTCAAGAAATAATGGAAATATCGGTGAATCTGGATGTGTTGGCTGGATGTTTAGCCGGAAAGGATATATCGTCGTAGAAAGATCAAAAGCCAAGGAAGATGAGTTGTTAGAAGTTGTCCTTGAGGCCGGAGCAGAAGATTTGAGGGAAGATGGCAGTAATTACGAGATTTTTACTGAACCCGAGGATTACGAAGCAGTTATTAATGCCTTGAAAGAAAATAAGATAGATTTAGCTGCTTCAAACTTGGGATACATCCCCAACAATTATGTAAAGGTAGAAGGCAAACAGGCACAGCAGCTTCTTCGCCTGATGGAAGAGCTTGAAGATCATGATGATGTTCAGAATGTATGGGCCAATTTTGACATCGATGAGGAAGAGATCGCAAAATTTTCTATCTAGCCTGGATTATTCACTAGCCGACCAAATCTGCCATGAGATTGCCGCATATACAAAGCACAGTACATGAAATTGCGGGTTTTTTAGATTAGTGAAAATGAGAGTTCTTGGAATTGATCCCAGCCTTAAGTCTACAGGGTATGGCATTATTGAATATTCTCAAGGTCATTATAGAACTGTAACTTATGGTGCCATAAAGCCAAGTCAAAAATTACTGCTTCATCATAAGATAAACGAAATAAGGATCCGTGTGGAAGAGCTTATCAGAACCTTTAAGCCAGATGAAGTTGCAATAGAAAATCTTTTTTATGCACAAAACGTAAAGACTGCAATAACTCTGGGTCAGGTAAGGGGAGCTGTATTAGTAGCAGTGGCTTCCAGTAATTGTGGACTTTTTGAATATTCTCCATTAGAGATAAAGAAGGCGGTAACAAGCTATGGGCAGGCGGATAAAATGCAGGTTAAAGTAATGGTCAAGACACTTCTTGATATCCAGGATGATAAGATTGGTACAGATGCCTCAGACGCCTTGGCAGCAGCATTCTGCCATATGAATTCGAGAATCTTCCAGCAGAGAATTACGGAATAAAAAAAAGCGCTACGGTTTTCTCAATCAGCTGACCTGATCCCTTGAAAATGAAGCTATTTTTTTAACTTATTAAAATAATATTAAGCTGAGAAAAAGAGAAGTTAGAGAGTTTAATGAAGGATTAAATCGGCATATCTGTAAATAGATTATAGAATTAAGTTGTTTTAAAATTTGATATTTGGGTTTTGTTATATTATTCTTTTATCTTCATAAAGGAGAAAAAAGTATAAATGATCGCTTATCTTAAAGGCACATTGATTGACAAGGTCCATAATAAGGTTGTCCTAGATGTAGGCGGTGTCGGTTACAGCGCCGGAATTCCGCTCTCCACTTATCTAAAACTGGGAAATATTGGCGATTCTACTGAGCTTTTTATCTATACCCATTTAACAGACAATTCTCTTGCTCTCTACGGATTTTTCACAGAAGAAGAAAAAGAAATTTTCCTGAAGTTGATAAGCATCTCAGGAATAGGACCAAAAATAGCCCTGAATATCCTTTCTGGAATCGAGGTCTCAGACCTTGAGGATGCAATCAGGAGGAGTGATGTGGCCCGTATTTCTTTCATTCCCGGTATTGGGAAAAAAACAGCCATGCGCATTGCTCTAGAACTTCAGGAAAAATTAACAGAAAAAGAAAAAATCCTTAGAGCTGAAGGTACTAAGGAAAGGGAAGATCTGATTTCAGCCCTGATAAATATGGGATTTAAAAGAAGAGAAGTCGAGAGAATTATCGATGAAACAATAAAACTATTCTCAATTGATGCAGGGTTTGAAAAACTCCTCAGGGAGGGACTAAAACAGCTTGCTAGAATCTGACTTATATTTTCTTAATAATGAATAATGATAAATCTTAAACCGAATATACGGGAGTAAAATAGTAAATGAAAGACAGTCCGATTACTGCAGTACTCACCCCGGTACGGACAAGAGAAGACCTTCTCTTTGAAGACAACCTTCGGCCGAGAAATTTTGATGAGTTTATCGGACAGGAAATTATAAAATCAAACTTAAAGATCTTTATAAAAGCTGCACAGAAACGAGATGAACAGCTTGATCATGTGCTCCTCTATGGTCCGCCTGGTCTTGGAAAAACCAGCCTTGCTTACCTTATTGCTAAGGAAATGGGAGTTGGTATTAAACCGACGGCAGGGCCTGTAATTGAAAGGACCGGTGACCTTTCTGCAATACTAACAAACCTGCAGCAAAAAGAAATCCTTTTTATAGATGAGATCCACCGCCTCCATCCTTCAGTAGAAGAAATCCTCTATTCGGCTATGGAAGATTTTAACCTGGACATTGTTATTGGACAAGGACCGAGTGCTCGAAGCCACAAGCTGAGGCTTAAGAAATTCACTCTTATTGGTGCAACTACACGGGCAGGCCGAATAACAGCTCCATTAAGGGGACGTTTTGGAATCATTTATCGCCTTGATTACTACAACGAAGAAGATTTGAAGAAAATAATTAAAAGGTCTGCCTCAATATTGAATATAGACATTGATGATAAAGGTGCTTATCAAATTGCACTTCGTTCCAGAGGAACTCCAAGAGTGGCAAATAGGCTATTAAGGAGAGTCAGGGATTATGCCGATGTTATCGGGGAAGGGAAAATTAATTCAAAGGAAGCAAATAAAGCATTGGATATGATGGAAGTCGATTCCCTCGGCCTGGATGAGGTTGACAGAAAGATCCTTATGATGATTATTGAGAATTTCAGAGGAGGGCCTGTAGGAATCAATACAATCGCAGCGGCTATTGATGAAGAAAAGGACACAATTGAATCTATCTATGAACCATTTCTTATGCGTATTGGATTCTTGGAACGAACAATTCGTGGACGAAAAGCAACAATCAAAGCTTACGAACATCTCGGTCTTAAGCCCAAATTTTCATCCCCTCAGCACAAACTGTTTAAATAATAAGCGTAGTTTGTGCTTTCTTACCTGTATTGCTTATCTGGCTTAAAATAAGGCAGGAAAAAATTAAGGTAGAACATAATGTTACTCTCCGATTTCAACTATGACCTCCCACAAGAGCTTATTGCTCAAACCCCACTTGAGAAAAGAGAGCTGTCAAAAATGATGGTTCTTAACCGCAGAACGGGTGAAATAATCCACTCGCGGTTTCAGGAGTTTGTCAATTTTCTCAACAAAGGCGATGTCCTTGTTTTGAATAATTCTAAGGTTATTCCTGCAAGGGTATGGGGCAGAAAAGGGGGAAGAGAAATAGAGTTTCTTTTCCTTAAAAGATTTGAAAACGAGACATGGGAGGTTCTCTGCCGGCCGGCAAAAAAAGTCAAATGTGGCGATGTAATCTCGTTTTCTCAAAGACTGGAGGGAATAGTGATCGAAGCAGGGCCTGAGGGCAAAAGAGTACTTCGGTTTCCTTCCGGAGATGTTCTATCTGAGTTGAAGAAGATTGGCTATGCTCCGCTTCCTCCTTATATCAAGCGCAAGAAAATACAATATGATCTGAAACCCTTGGATTTAGAAAGGTATCAGACAGTTTTTGCTGAGACAGAAGGCTCGATTGCTGCTCCTACTGCTGGCCTGCACTTCACGTCCCGTTTTCTTGAACAGATTAGGACAAAAGAAGTCGAAATCTCTCTAATAACTCTGGATGTTGGTCTGGCAACTTTCCAGCCAGTAAGAGTAAAGAGAATAGAAGACCACAAGATGCTCGAAGAAACATATTTTATAAGCCAGTCTTCCTGCCGTAATATATGCAAAGCAAAAAAAGAATCCCGTCCTATTTTAGCTGTAGGGACAACATCGGTTCGCACTTTGGAGAGTGCCTTTAAGAACGGAAAAATCCATTCCGGAACGCATTCTACACATCTCTTCATCTACCCTGGTTTTGAGTTCAATGTGGTTGATAGACTGTTAACAAATTTCCACCTGCCGAAATCGACTCTGCTGATGCTTACATCAGCATTTGCAGGCGTTGACCTTATCAAAAGAGCTTATAAGGAAGCAGTGGACCATAAATACAGATTTTTTAGTTATGGGGACTGTATGCTAATCATTTGACAGATTGACAAAAACTGGTGTATATCATATAAAAAAACCATCAATCATGAGATAAGGCGTTCATATGAATGATAGAAATGAGAGTTCTGTTGATCAGGCCGCAAAGGATAAACTGGACGAAATACTCCATCCTGATACTCAGGCGAGAAAATTCAAAATAACACTGGAATTTGGGTACAAGACTTCTGCAAATTATGATAAGGCAGTTAAGCTTGCCAGGAAAAATTCTGCATATAAGGAAGAAGGAAGCGGCGAGTGGATCCGACATTCGGCAACTTACACGCCAGAAAACGTTGAAGATCTTTTCAATCTGTTTAACCTTATCCATCAGTGGGAATCTATGGATGTCTTTGTAAATCATAAGAAGATTCCCTATGCACATCAACTATGGCTCCCTATGATGTGGTTCTATCGAATTAAATAGACTAGCACTCCTCCATCCTTACCGTGAAATGTCTCAGATGGGGGGCTTGATAGACAATCCTTAGTCCTTTGATATTTTCCCTGTTTTTAAAGAGATTAATGAGGGCATCAGCAACATATTGAATGTGGGATACAGTATAAACACGTCTTTGTATAGCCAGGCGAAGCAATTCCAATTCAGGGAAAATTTCCTTCCCGGTTTTTTCGTCTTTTTCTGCAAACATCACACCGCCTATTTCTACCGTTCTTATACCGGATTCTCGGTAGAGGGCTACTGAAAGAGCCCAGCCGGAATATTGAAGACATTCAGACCTGCTTTTTGAAGAAGTTCGTTACGTTCGCTCTTTGAAGTTTTTTGTACTGCTTCAACCACTTTTATTTTAAATGGCTCTACTAGCATTTTCTTTTTGTTCATTTTATCCTCCTGATAATTCCCGGTAACATTCTGCAAAAAAAGACTAGAAAGAAACAAGCTTCTTAAAATCGGAAAAGCGTTTTTCTATCTCCTGAATAGACAGAGATTTAAAGCGTTCAATGCCAAAATCCTCTATAGCAAAAGAAGCCATTACACTTCCGAATACGGCTGCTTTGCGTATATCTTTCTCGGTGAAAGATTGTACTTTATCCAGATATCCTAGAAACCCGCCGCCGTAACTATCTCCTGCGCCGGTCGGGTCTACGACTTCTTCACATGGATAGGCCAGAACTCCAAAAACATAATCCTTACCTATAAGCAGTGCTCCATGTTCACCTTTCTTTATGACAATGAGAGATGGTCCATGTTCGAGAAGTTTTTTGCCTGCTCTTATCAAATTCAGATCTTGAGCAAGCATCTTGATCTCTTCATCGTTTGCAAAAAAAACATCTATTTTTTTCAGGATTCTTAAGAGTGATTCTGGTTTGTTCTCTATCCACAAATTCATGGAATCCATGGCTGTGAGCCTGGGATTTTGGGCTTGAGCAAGAATATCCTCTTGGAGGTCTGGATCTATATTCCCTAGAAAAATAATATCGGCTCTCCTGTACTCTGGGAGTAGTTGAGGCTTAAAATCTTTGAACACATTCAACTCGGTTCTGATAGTAGTCCTTATATTAGGATCATTACCGTAGCGGCCTTCCCAGTGGAAACTCTTCCCTGATTTAATTTCCAACCCTTGTGTGTCAACACCTTTAGCCTTGAAAAATTCGATTACCTCTGATGGAAAATCCTCTCCCACAACAGCAACGATTTTTGGATTTGTAAAAAAACTTGCAGCCAGTGAGGAGTAAGAACAGGAACCTCCGACTATTCTCTCTCTTCTGCTCTTGGGGGTCTCGATTGTATCAAAAGCCACAGAGCCGACAATTACTAAACTCACGATATTTCCCTTCTTAAATATTTATATATTTTCCTATAATAAACTTCAGTTTTTCTTTTGTCTCCTGAGGAATAATATTCTCCCTGGTCACTATGCAGTTCTCGAGGGCATTAGCACATTCACATTGTCTGCCTCTTTGAGACGGAATATCAGCAATGGCCTTTTTGATTATTTCTTTGGCGTTGTGGATGTTATAAGATAAATTCTCGAGAATCATCTCCACTGAAACCGTCTCTTCGGATGCATGCCAGACATCGTAGTCAGTGACAAGATTCATTGTTGCATAGCAAATTTCAGCTTCCCTGCACAATTTTGCCTCTGTGACACTGGTCATGCCGATAACATCACATCCCCATGAACGATAGATATGGGACTCGGCTATGGTTGAGAAACAAGCGCCTTCGATGCAAATGTAAGTGCCGCCTCTATGAGCTTTCAAGCCAAGCTCTTTAACTGCATTGAAAAGAGCAGAGGATAGCTCAGGGCAAACAGGGTGAGCAAAGCTGATGTGGGCTGCAATTCCTTCACCGAAAAAAGAGTTTCTCCGCCTGTTTGTCCTGTCGAAAAACTGATCAGGCAATACGATATCGCAAGGTTTAATTTCCTCTTTTAGAGAGCCAACTGAGTTGACAGAGATAATCCTTTCAACCCCAAGCATTTTAAATCCGTATATATTAGCTCTGTAATTAATTTCTGAAGGAAGGATATGATGCCCCATGCCGTGGCGGCTGAGAAATGCAACTTTTTTCCCTTCCAGGAGACCTAGAATGTAAGGACCCGAGGTGGTTCCAAAAGGAGTTTTAAGTTTGACTTCTTCGATAGCCTTAATACCCTCAATTTCATAAAGGCCTGTCCCCCCCAGGATTCCTATCTCTGCTGAAGGAAGTTCCCTTTTTATTTGGGCCGTCATTTCTCCTCCTCTTAACTATAGTCTTTCAAATATGACTTATATTGCAAACGGCTATTGTATACTGGCTGAGTTAGATTATTGATATATAATTTATATTGAATCAAGTCAAGGTTCATCGCAATAATACGCACCTAGCCTGGAAAATGGAAGACGCCATGAAGCGAGTTTAAACTCTGATATTTGAGTTTTATCGTTAATTCCGTTATCCTATTGTCCAGAGAAAAACTGGATGAGCACTAGCCATCTTGAATAGAAAGGAGAAGCCTCCAATGAAATTTATTTATTTTGATGCCTCCTCCGGTCTCAGCGGAGATATGATTCTGGGAGCACTTCTTGATCTAGGTGTGTCAGTGGACCTCTTCAAAGGGAAAATGGCGGAATTAGGGCTTCCCGTAGAAATTCAAGTAGAGGATACGAAAAGAGCTTCTCTCAGGGGGCTAAAAGTAAATGTTCTTGTCGAAAGAAAAAAGCATATCCATAGGAAATGGGTTGATATTAAAACAATAATTGATAAGAGTACTTTTTCACAGTCAGTTAAAAAAAATGCTGAGGCCATTTTTAAGAACCTTTTTGATGCTGAATCACATGTTCACGGCCGCAACTTCAATGAGACCAGCCTCCATGAGGCAGGCGCAGATGATGCAATAATCGATATAATCGGCTGCTGTTTTATGGCAGAGGTTCTTAATGTAAGCGAGTTTTTTGCATCACCCCTGAATTTAGGCCGAGGTTGGGTAAAGGCTGCACACGGAATTCTCCCTGTTCCTCCACCTGCAGTTGGAGAACTTTTGAAAGGTATCCCGGTATATTCTGCCTGGGTTAAGGAAGAGCTTGTCACGCCTACGGGTGCCGCAATTGTTTCGACTCTGGCAAAGAAATTTATTGATTTTCCTGAAATAACCTATGAGAAGATAGGATATGGAGCAGGCAGCCGTGATTTTCACGAATTCCCCAATATTCTGCGTGCCT
>Ga0315545_1000042_pt1 | contig 114648 bp, 93 predicted proteins | sample SalMarSW160210MG_FD_203096 | JGI IMG/M metagenome (GOLD analysis project Ga0315545, IMG submission 203096) | Salt marsh sediment microbial communities from the Plum Island Ecosystem LTER, Massachusetts, United States - Salt Marsh Sediment SW1602-10 ... | reverse complement strand
CTGTCAGCAGTCCGGTAATAAGATTCGCCGTATTCTCTGGCATCTGAGCCTCCTGAGTTTGTATTCCATCAGAAGGCTATCATAACCATTATGCCCCCAAAGTTAACCTTAACTTAATGACATTGAGCGCAGACTATGCCTGAGAGCCAAGTGGAGACGACACTTGACGCTGGCCTGATGTGGCAGGCTATGCAAGGCGTGAGATGGATAAACCGCGTAAGCTCCAGGAAGAAGGCTGTCGGAGAGCCGGATGAGGGAAAACCTCACGTCCGGTTCGAGGTGGCAGGGGATGGAAACCAGGATATGGTGAGAGCGAGTGAGGCACTCTCAGAGGAAACGGAGAGCAACTGGTCTGCCTCGCCCAAGTCTCAGGCGCCATCCCTTGACCCTATACCACCTGACTGCCCTGTCGCGCGGCGAATTCGAAGGTGGTTTCGCTATTGTGGTCAGTTGGGTACAGGCAGGCACGCTGCAAAGCCGGGCAGCAGGTAGGCTATTCCTTTGGAGGTCGTCTTGCCGGTAACTGTCATTGTCCCAACCTACAATGAGAAAGAGAACATCGAATCGCTGGCGACGCAACTGCTCGCCTTGCCGACGGAGGTGCGCGTTATTGTCGTGGACGACAACTCGCCCGATGGCACCGGCGAGATCGCCGATCGATTGGCTGTAGAAAGCGAGGGTCGTGTGGGCGTCATCCATCGCGCGGGCAAGCTGGGGTTGGGCACAGCTTACATCGCGGGCTTCAAGAAGGCGCTGGCCGAGGGCGCCGACCTCATCTGCACGATGGACGCCGATTTTTCCCACAACCCGCGCTACATCCCCGACATGGTGGCAAAGATCGGGCAGGGGTACGACTTGGTGATCGGCTCGCGCTACGTGCGGAGCGGTGGGTCCGATCACACGCTCGTGCGTAGAGTGTTCAGTTGGGGGGCGAATACGATCACGCGCGTCATGCTGGGGCTGCACGCCCACGACACGACGGCGGGTTTCCGCTGCTACCGCCGTGAGGCGTTGGAGAGCTTGGACCTGGATAGCATCACGTCCAGCGGTTACTCCTTCTTGTTCGAAATGCTCTTCAACGTCGAGAGGCGTGGCTGGCAGGTGGGGGAGGTGCCCATCTTTTTCGAGGACCGTCGCTTGGGTGCGTCCAAGATCTCGAGGAAAGAGATCCTAAAGGCGCTGGGGACGGTGTTCCGGCTCGCGCCGACGCGCTTGACGAGGAAGTGCGATTGATGGAGTACGTCCCCTGTAACCTCTGCGGCGCCGACGATACCGTCGTGCGCTATCCCTGTACCATCAGCGGCCATGCGACCTCGCAAGACTGGTCGGCCTATGCCTGCACGCACGACGGCTACGGTCGGCATCATACCATCGTCCAGTGCCGTCGGTGTGGCTTGGTCTATGCCAGTCCCCGGCTGGACGAACACGATATCGTGGATACCTACGAGGCGGTCGAGGACCCGCTCTATCTTGAGGAGCGGGAGGGACGTGTTTTGACCTTCCAGCATCATCTTAGCCCTATGGAGCGGATCGTGGGACCGCCGGATGGACGCCCGTTGCTGGACGTGGGATGCTACACGGGCGTCTTTGTCGAGATAGCCGCGCGGCATGGCTGGAATGCCTGGGGGCTGGAGCCTTCCCGCTGGGCAGTGGAGCAGGCGCAGGCACGAGGGCTTCACGTGGTGCAGGGGACGTTGGATACGGCGGAGCTGCCGGAGGCTCATTTCGACGTCGTGACGATGTGGGACGTGATCGAGCACCTGGCCGATCCGCTTGGGGCGCTCGCGCGAGTACGTCGATTACTCCAAAGTCCTGAGCCTGCCGAGGGGAGACCGGGTGGGGGGGTGGTGGTTCACACCATTGACATTGAGAGCCTCTTTGCGCGGGTGATGGGCGCGCGCTGGCCGTGGCTGATGGAGATGCACCTCTACTACTTCTCGCGGCGCACGCTGCGGGCGATGCTGGAAAAGTGCGGCTTCCAGATCATCAGCGACAGACCCCAAGGGCGCTACCTGCGGCTGGGCTATCTGATGAACCGGATGGGGGCGCTGATGCCCCTCGCGGGGCGTCCAGCCGAGTGGCTGATCACGAGGTTAGGGCTGCGGGGGGTGGCGGTGCCCATCAGTTTAGGGGATCTGTTCACGGTGTATGCGCGGAAGGTCTAATCCTTGGTCTAGCTACCTGACACTTTGGCAAGATGAGCGAGCGGAGGCATCATGAGGGCTTCGACTGAGCTCAGCCGAAGTCCTTGTCGAAGGAGCCTCCGCGAGCGCCCTTCGACGCCGAACCTTCGGTTCGCGCTCAGGGTGCTCGCCACGGTCAAAAACGCTGCTTTGTTCCGAAACTGTCAGGTGGCTAGATCCTTGGCCAAGAACTCGGGTGGGGTGAGCACTGGGAGCGGTGTCTTGCTGCGAAAGTGTTTGGCGTTCCACGTAATGAAGCTTTCGGCATCGGGCGTTCGTTTTGCCAGACCAATTACGAGCGCATCTAGAAACGCCATTCGGGAAGCTTGCATCTTTGCCAGAGGCTGTCGGTAAACCTCGTCGTAGAAGAATCGTCTTCCATCTCGGTCTCCTGACTCTGGCCAGATCACGGCGAGCCCGTAGGCCTCTTGCAACCATAGATGCCAGCGATTCAAGCGCTCAGGTGACAGATTGAAGGAGAGTTGTCCCAGAATCTCCATCAGGTTGTAGATGGTGGTGGCTGGTTTCTGATTGCGCACGATCTTCAGAAAGTCGGCATTGATCTCATAGCGGGCATCGCGATGAAAGGCGAATTCAAGAAGGAAAACGTCGGTATCTATGATGACCATGAGCGACCCCGGAGAGAATACATCATCTCCTCGAGCGTGGTTGTCGGCTCGATGGCAGCCAGGGTCTCCTTGATTGCCCTCGCAAGTGACTGACCCTGGGCGACCAGATCTGCTTCACCTGTGGGTGGTTCGATGCGCACTCTTGCATCGATTTGTGGCCTGCTCTGTGTCATCTGCGCTTTGAGGCGTGCGATTTCCGCAGTTGGTACACGTCGATAACCACTCCCAGGCAAACGCACCAACTGGATTATGCCTCGTCGGCCCCAATTGCGGATCGTCTGTTCGTGAACGCATAACGTGCGCGCAGCTTCCTTTAGGGTGATGTAGTCTATCTCCTTGCCCATGGTCCTTCTATCCCGTGATTGCTCCTGTTAAGATTTTATAACATTTGCTAACTTTTGTCAATATGGTTGTGGTGCACGTTCTCTTTGACGATGCCCCCCCTTACTTCCCACACCGCCGCCTCTTTCCGAAACTCGGCGCTGAACATCTCCAGGTCGGTGGCGGTGAGGAGCGCCTGCTCGACGCCGTTCACTTGCGATAGGAGGTAGCGCCTCCGGGTACCGTCCAGCTCGGCCAGCACCTCGTCCAGCAGGAGCACCGGTGATTCCCGCGTTTGTTCCTTCATCCACTCCAGCTCCGCCAGCTTGAGCGAAAGTACCGCCGTGCGCTGCTGCCCGCGCGAGCCGTAGGTTCCCAGGTCCACCTCGTGCGTGCCCTGGGCCGGGCTGCCGGCGACGAAGCGCACCTCGTCCCGGTGCGGTCCGGTGAGCGTCATCCCGCGCGCGATGGCGTCCTGGCGTCGTGCGACGAGTGCCTGCCGGAAGGCTTCCACCAGTTCGTCAGCGCCGATACCCCGCGGCGGGCCTTCGTAGTGCAAACCCAACCCCATCTGATATTTGAGCGCGGGCGGCGCCGCTGGATCAAAGTTGGGCTGATAGTCGAGCCGCAGCCACTCCGTCCCGCCGGTGAGCTGCTGGTGGATGCGGTCGGCGCGCTGCGAGAGAGCGGCCACCAACCCGCGGCGGCCACTGGCGACGACGACGCCATCGCGGGCCAGGGTTTCCTCGAAGGGGGCCAGTTGCGACGGGTCTCCACCCTCGTCGCGCAGGTAGCGCAGCGCGGCGTTGCGCTGCCGCAGGGCCTCTGTGTACTGCTCCAGGGCACTGCAGTAGGCCGCGTCCACCTGGCACAGCGTGTCGTCCAGGTAGCGGCGGCGTCCGGCGGGCGGGCCGGCGACGATCTCTACGTCCTGTGGCATGAACAGCACCACGTTCAGCAACCCTGCCAGGTCGGCGCGACGCTTGCGAGCCCGATCGATACGGATGGTCTTTTGCATCCGCGCCGTGCCGTTCGAGAGCGGCTTGTTTTCCAGGACGATCTCGATTTCCTGGATGCGGCTGCGTCGTTCGACCTCACCCCACACGCGGGCGTAGGGCAACCCTTCGTCCTCGGCCTCCCACTTGACGATCTGGCGGTCGAGGGAGGTGAGGCGGGAGGAGCCGGTGGCGAGGAGGTAGACGGCCTCCAGGAGCGTCGTCTTGCCCTGAGCGTTGGCGCCGTGCAGCAGCAGCGGTCGCTCTGGCAAGGTCAGTTCCAGGCGACTGTAGTTGCGGAAATTGGTCAGGCTGAGGTAGCGGATGCGCATGGGCCGTATTCTACACTGAGAGCGTGAAAGCGTGAAGCGCTAAACGTGAGACGTAACGCGTGAGGGGGTAGCTACGTTTCGTGTTTCAGGTTCTCAATCTCCACTGGTTCCATCGGTTCGGCTAGCTCGAAATCAAAGACGCGCGAGTAAAAGTACAGCTCCGCATCGAGGGAGCGCTTGATGTTTTCGGCGCGGCGGAAGCCGTGCTGCTCGCCCTCGAACGGGACGTAGGCCACGGGGATGCCTTTCTCGCGCAGCGCCTCGACCATCCTCTCGGCCTGATTGGGTGGCACGACCTGATCCTCCAATCCCTGGAAAAAGATCGCCGGGCAGGAGAGGTGGTCGGTGAAATGAATGGGCGAGCGCTCCACGTACAGTTCACGCTGCTTGGGATAGGGGCCGATCAGCCGGTCGAGGTAGCGCGACTCGAATTTGTGTGTTTCCTGCGTCATTGCCTCCAGGTCGCCGATGCCATAGTAGCTCGCGCCGGCCTTGAAGACGTCGCGGAAGGTGAGGGCGCACAGCGTCGTGTAGCCACCCGCGCTCCCGCCTCGGATGATCAGTCGATCTCTGTCCACCTCGCCGCGCCCAGCCAGGTAACGTGCCCCGTTGGCGCAATCGTCCACGTCCACCACGCCCCACTGGCCGTTCAAGCGCTGGCGGTACGCCCGTCCGTAGCCGGTGCTGCCGCCATAGTTCACGTCGAGCACGGCGATGCCCCGGCTCGTCCAGTACTGGATCGATAGCTTGAGTTCGCTGGAGGTGGCCGACGTCGGCCCGCCGTGGCTCATGACGAGGAGCGGTGGGCGCTCGCCGGCTGGTCCGGCGTAGTCGCGGTTCTTGGGCGGGTAGAAGATGGCGTGTGCTGTCAGCCCGTTTTCCGTCGGGAACTCGATGGCGCGTGGGGCCGACAGGTAGCCGGGGTCGATGTCGAGCCTGGTTGACCTGCGCAGCACCTTGAACTGTCCAGTGGCGAGGTCGAGCTGAACGATAGACATCGGCTCGGTGGGCGAGCCTGCGTGAAAGATGGCGCGACCCGGCGCGACCCGGATGCCGCCGATGGAGGTGTATGGCGTCTCGATGGTTTCGAGCTCTCGCGTTTCCGTGTTCAAGCTTGCCAGGTGCCACGCCCCATCTTTAGTGTAGGCGCAGACGATGCGCTCGACGGACTCGAAGGCGTAGGTGGACATGCCAAAAACCCACTGGGGCAGGCCGAACTCGGCCTCCATCTCGGCCAGCGGCTCGACCTGCCCGCCGTGCAGGCGATAGAGGTTCCACCAGCCGGTCCGGTCGGAGGCAAAGTACAGGGTGCCGTCGGGCGACCACTCCGGCTGGAAGATGGATTCCTCCGCGCCGCCCGCGACGCACTCCTTCCGACCTATCGAGCCATCGGCTTCGATCTCGCCGACCCACAGTTCGGTGCCATCCCACGGCATGTTCGGGTGATCCCAGGCCAGCCACGCCAGACTGGAGCCATCTGGGCTGAGGCGCGGCGCAGCGTAGAAATCGTGGCCGGAGACGAGCGCTCGTGACTCGCCGCTTTCGAGATCGACGCTGGCGATGGTGTTGACCGCTTCGCGGTCGGTGTCAGTGTGATCCTCCTGTACGCAGAGGATGCGGTTTCGCTCGCGGTCGAGCACGCCATCGGCATAACGGAGGGCGACTTCCGGCGTGAGTGGCTGCGGCTCTTCTCCCGGCACCTGGCGATAGAGCCGCTGGTCGGCAAAGTTGCAGAAATGGACCACGCCGTCGGCGACGAGGAACGCGCCGCCGACGTACTCGTGCACGCGGGTGCGGGCGTTGAACGGGGGCGGCGTGACGTCGATTGTCTGGCCGTCCGGCGTGCGGCGCACGACGACGTTCCGCCCTCCCTCCGAGGGGCGCATCTCGATCCAGTAGACGTCGTCGCCATTGAGGGCGATCTGTCCTAACCCAATCGTCTCGGCGACGATCAGGTCGGAGGTGATAGGCGACTTCCACGAGCCGTATGGGGCGGTTTTGGATTCGGTCATTGGGCTTCTCCTGTCCGTTGCTTGGGCGCGCTCAGTATAGAGCAGGTGGGCGGGGGTGTCAAGCGCTGCATGCGGTTTGGCCAGGTTTCGCTTGACAAACCCTTCTCATCGGGTATAATGTACGCGAGGTTGGAAGATGAGGAACACTCTACTGGATGCGTTGAAGAAGGGCAACAAGAAGCTGGACGTCTGGTCTGGATAGCTTGTTGCCCGGTGGCAAAGCGTTCAGCAACGGCTCTCCAGACTCAAGGTCGGAGAGCTGTTTTTTGTGCGGCGAGCTCTTAGGGGAGATGAAAATGATCGGCATATTCGAGCTATTCACCAAGAAGGCCAGCAAGAAGCCGGACCCTGGGTCTGGATAGACGCGTTGGCCTGCAAGCTCGAAAGGCACACCGGCATTCCAGACCGTCACGGAGTGCCGGTTTTGTTGTTTTATTGTAGTGGCCCAAAGGGCCTCACTTGAAAAGGAGGCAGGGAATGGTCAAGATCGCGCTGATTGGATACGGGAAGATGGGCAGGATCGTCGCAGGGCTGGCGACGCAGAAGGGGCATGAGGTCGTGGCCATCATCGACCCCTACTGCGAGGGCTGCGCTGGCACCATCACCGAGGAGACGCTTGGGGATGCCGAGGTGTGCATCGACTTCACGCAGCCTGCGGCCGTGGTCGAGGATATCCGGCAGATGGCCGCGCTGGGCCGGAACATGGTCATCGGCACGACGGGGTGGTACGACCGCATGGACGAGGTGCGGCAGGTTGTCGAGGAGAGCGGTGTGGGGCTGATCTGGTCGGGCAACTTTTCCATCGGCGTCAACGCGTTCTTCCGCGTCGTCGAGAGCGCAGCCCGGATATTCAACAACCTGCCGGATTACGACGTGCTTGGGCACGAGTTCCATCACAGGAACAAGGTCGATTCTCCCTCGGGGACGGCCAAGATGATTGGCCAGATATTGCTCGACGCCATCGATCGCAAGACGGCGCTGGTCCACGAGATGCTGGATCGCCGGATCGAACCGCACGAGCTGCATTTCTCCAGCACCAGGGGAGGGGCGATCCCCGGCACGCACCTCGTCGCGTTCGACAGCGCGGTGGATACCATCGAGATCAAGCACACTGCCCGCGGTCGGGAGGGTTTTGCCGTAGGCGCGGTCATGGCGGCCGAGTTCATCCAGGGCAGGGCGGGCTTTTACGGCATTGACGATCTGATGAAAGACATCATAATAGGGGGCCAGCCATGAAGCCGATATAGGGCGTAAACTGTGAGCGAAGATGAGCTTATCCCATTGAGGAAGGTCACCAAAGGAGGAAAGGAAATGTTCAGAGGTGTTTTCACGGCAATCGTTACCCCGTTCACCGAAGACGAGGGTGTGGACGAGGAAACTCTGCGCAGGTTGATCGATTTCAACATTGAGAACGGCGTCACCGGCATCGTGCCGTGCGGCACGACCGGCGAGAGCCCGACGCTCTCCCACCCGGAACACGACCACGTGATCGAGCTGACGGTCGAGCACGTGGACGGGCGGGTGCCCGTGATCGCGGGGACCGGCTCCAACTGCACGCGGGAGGCCATCCGGTTGACGCGCCATGCTGAAGAGGTCGGCGTGGACGGCGTGCTGCTGGTCAATCCCTACTACAACAAGCCGACGCAGGAAGGGCTCTATCGCCACTTTCGCGCCATCGCCGACAGTGTCGGCATCCCCTGTGTCGTCTACAACATCAAGGGCCGCACGGGCGTCAACCTTGAGACCGCGACCCTGATGCGCCTGATCGACGACTGCGACAATATCGTCGGCGTGAAAGAGGCGTCGGGCGACATCAACCAGATCAGGGAGGTTATCCATCAAAGCCCCGATGACTTTAGCGTTCTCAGCGGCGACGACAACATCACGCTGGAGCTGATCCGGTCGGGCGGCGACGGCGTCGTCTCTGTGGCCAGCAACCTGGTGCCGGATCGGATGGCGGCGCTGGTGCAGGCAGCCCTGGCGGGGGATTTCGAGACTGCGGAGGCGATCGAGCGGGAGCTGTCCCCCATCTTCGAGGCCGAGTTCGTCGAGACCAACCCGATCCCGATCAAATACATGCTTTCGTTGAAGGGGATGTGCCAGGAGGTCTACCGGTTGCCGATGTGCGAGCTGCGGCCCGAGAACCGGGTGCGCGTGCGAACGGTGATGGAGACGATGGGCCTGCTGTAAGGTGGTGGCTATGGCGACAAAGACGCTTCCATTCACGAAAGAGCAGGTACTGGAAATCGCGGCACGGTTTCCGACCCCGTTCCACATCTACGACGAAAGGGGGATCCGGAAGAACGCCCGTCGGCTGAAAGCCGCCTTCGGGGATGTCCACGGCTTTAAAGAGTTCTTTGCCGTCAAGGCGTTGCCCAACCCTTTCGTCCTGAGTATCCTCAAGGACGAGGGCTTTGGCGCGGATTGCAGCTCGTTGCCCGAGCTGCTGCTGGCCGAGAGGGTGGGCATCGTCAGCGAGAACGTCATGTTTTCGTCCAACGACACGCCCGCCGTCGAGTACCGCAAGGCCAGGGAACTGGGGGCCATCATCAACCTGGACGACATCAGTCACATCTCATTCCTGGAGAAGCACGCCGGGTTGCCCGATCTCGTCTCCTTCCGATATAACCCAGGTCCAACACGGGAAGGCAATTTCATTCTCGGTCATCCCGAGGAGTCGAAATGGGGCTTCACCCGCGAGCAACTCTTCGAGGGATACCGCATGCTCAAGGAGAAGGGGGTGAGCCGGTATGGTTTGCACACGATGGTCGCCTCGAACGAGCTGGACTGTCGCTACTTTATCGAGACGGCGGTGATGCTGCTCGAACTGGTGGTGGATATCTCGCGGGAGGTGGGCATCGACTTTGACCTGATCAACCTGGGCGGCGGTATCGGCATACCGTACACGCCAGAGCAGGAGCCGGTTCCCTACGACAAGATTGCCGAGGGGGTGAAGGAGGCCTACGCCGAGCTGATCACGCAGAACGGACTGCATCCACCGAAGCTGTTCCTGGAGTGTGGGCGGGTGATCACCGGCCCCTACGGCTACCTGGTCTCAGAGGTGCTGCACATCAAGCACACCTACAAGAACTTTGTCGGGCTGGACGCAAACATGGCCAACCTGATGCGCCCGGCCCTCTACGGGGCGTACCATCACATCTCAGTCCTCGGCAAGGAGGACTGGCCGTGCACGCGCACGTACGACGTCACCGGCTCCCTATGCGAGAACAACGACAAGTTCGCCATCGACCGGGCGCTGCCCGAGATCGAGATCGGGGATGTTGTCGCCATTCACGATAGCGGCGCGCACGGTCACGCGATGGGGTTCAACTACAACGGCAAGCTGCGGTCGGCGGAGTTGCTGTTGCGGGAAAACGGCGAGGTGATGCAGATCCGCCGGGCAGAGACGCCGGAGGATTACTTTGCCACACTCGATCTCGAAAAGCTGGGGGCATTCGTGCCGTAGAAACCTGATGACGTAGAGGAGAACAATGGTGCAAAGGAACAAGAACTTCGCCAAGCTGCACGCAGGCTATCTTTTCCCAGAGATCGGGCGGCGGCGACGGACCTTCCTCGAGCAGAATCCCGATGCGCACGTCATCAGCCTGGGGATCGGCAACACGACGGAGCCCCTGACGCTGCACATCGTCGATGGGCTGAAGAACGCCGTGGTCGGCCTGGGTACGCCGGAGGGGTACTCGGGCTACGACGACGACGCCAGGGGCCAGGCGTTGCTAAAGAACCTGAAGTCGCGGATCGCCGAGAAATGGTACGGTGGCATCGTCGATCCCGACGAGGTTGTCGTTTCCGATGGGGCCAAGCCCGACTGTGGCAGGCTGCAGGTGCTGTTCGGGCCAGATGTTTCGGTAGCGATCCAAGACCCGGCGTATCCCGTCTACGTCGATGGCAGCGTCATCATCGGCGTGACAGGGGTGTGTGACCGGGAGAGCGGACAATTCGACGGCATCGTCTATATGAGGTGCACGCCGGAGAACGATTTCTTTCCCGATCTGGAAAGCCTGCCCCAGACCGACCTGATCTACTGGTGCTCGCCCAACAATCCCACCGGCGCGGTTTCGACCCGCGAGCAGCTCGAAGCGCTGGTGGAGTTTGCCCGACGGAACGGGTCGATCATCATCTTTGACGCGGCCTACTCGGCGTTCGTGCAGGATGAGGCGCTGCCGAGATCCATCTTCGAGGTCGAGGGCAGCCGGGAGGTGGCGGTCGAGGTCAATTCGCTCTCCAAGCCCGTTGGCTTCGCCGGTGTCAGGCTGGGCTGGACGGTGGTGCCGCAGGAGCTGGCGTTCGACGATGGCACGCCCGTGCTCAAGGACTGGGGCCGCATCATGGGAACGCTGTTCAACGGCGCGTCCAACATTGCCCAGTACGGCGCGCTGGCTGCCCTCGACGATGAGGGGTTGGAGGAGATGCGACAGACCGTGGGGTACTATATGGAGAACGCCCGCATCATCAGGCAGGCGCTGACCGAGCTGGGCGTCACAACCTACGGCGGCGTGAATTCGCCCTATGTCTGGGCGCATTTCGCTGGGCGCGATTCGTGGGACGTGTTCGAGGACGTCTTGCAGAAAGCCCATGTGGTCACCACGCCTGGCTCGGGATTCGGGCCGTCGGGCGCTGGTTTCATCCGTTTCAGCGCGTTCGGCCACAGGGAAGATATCGTCGAGGCGACGCGGCGGCTGGCCCGCGTGTGGGGGTAGCATGCAGACTCCCGAATCTCTGGGACTCATGGTTTGACCGTGCGGGGCGAGTTCGTCCGCCGTCCGGCGAAAGCGAAGAGAAGGGCGGCGGCGAGCCTGCCGCAGCCGGACAGGATGAAGATGGTGCGGTACCCCCACGTTTCGGTATAGGCCGCACTCACCAGCTCGAGGACCATGCTGCCCAACGCCGCGCCCGCGGCCAGCGCTATCATCACGACGAGCTGGTAGAGCGCCGTGTAACGTGGGCGCTGGTCCTCCGGCGTCAGGCTGAGCAGCAGGTTGAAGTTGGCCAAGTTGTAGCCAGCCCACAGAAACCCGCCTGCCAGGTTGACCGGTATCGCGTGCCAGGGCGAGCGGGTCAGCGCCCAGCCCAACGGCAGCAGGGGAATCAGCAATCCTAGGATCGTCTGCACCCGGCGCGGGCCCCACCGATCGGCCAGGACGCCGAACAAGCGCTGGCCTGGCAGCGCCGTCAGCGGGCTGATAACGCTCAGAACGCCGACGATGGCCGGCGTGGCCCCGAGGATCTGCACCTGATAGGGGGAGAAGAACGGACCGGCTATCCTGACTGCAAAGTTCCACAGCGCGGCCGTGGCGCAAAAAGCCAGGAATTCGGGATGTGCGCGCAATCGCTTGAAGCGCAGAGGCCGCGTTTTCCTTTTCTTTCCCCTGAACGTGGGCACGACAGGTTCGTGGATGTGACAAAAGCTGAACGTAGAGATCGCGCCGACGACGAAGGCTAAGCCCAGCGCCAATTGGTGTCCGGTGGGCTCTCCTATGTGGCCGATGAGCTGGCCGACCAGAAGCGTCGTCACCAGGCCGGCGATGCCCATCGCGATGTTGCGGGATGAAAAGTAGCGGCCCCGCCAGGATAGAGGGACGATGTCGGCGATGAGGGACGTCCAGGCCGGTAGCCCCATGGAACCAAAGATGCTGCGGGCGATGGCCAGGGCGATGATCGCGTAGATGGCCGCCGGGCCGGAGAATGCCAGGGGTGCCAACGCCATCAGGAGTAACATGGCGCGCCCGGCTCCGCCGCCGGTGAGCACGGTGATTTGCTTGCGGTGGCCCCACCGCTCGACGAGGGCGGCGCTGGGCAGGAGGATCAGAGCGGCACTCAGGTTGGTCAAGGCGTCCGTCAGGCCGATCTGGGTGGAGCTGGCCCCCAGGGCCAGCATGAACAGGGGCAAGTAGGTCAGCACGATCGAGTCGCTGACGTTGGCAAAGAGGCCGTCGAACCAGAACCAGCGCAGGTTTCGGCGAACAGGTTGGGACGCCTGATCGGTCCAAGCGCCTCCGGCAGTGAACTTCCAGATGCGCCGTCTTAACCGAGAGCTTGACACCTGGAGTACCGCGTACCCGCGTCTCGCGCGGATCGCCAGCAGAGAGCTGGCTTGGCCTTTTTTCACTGCGGTCGCCTGTTGTTCAGATTTGTTCAAAGTGAGAGGCGTTCACGACAAAGATGGTGGCCCGGCACTGGCCGGGTTCCGGGGACCTGCAGGTGTCTTTCAGTATGTCGAAGACGGCTTGTAGGTGTTGTTCCTCCACGCCGATGAGCAGCGTGACGTTGCCTCGTCGCAGGAAGCCGCCCGTGCTGGCGACGCGGGTCACACGGTGGCCGTGGGACACCAGTTGCTCGATCACTGCCCCTGCATCTGTGTCGCGAACGATGGCGATGACCAGTTTCATGGAACCTCGCTTCTCGCTAGTCTCCCTCTTGAGTGTTGGTGACAGCAGCGAGCGTCCTGAGCGGAGCGAAGCGGAGTCGAAGGGCACTCGCGGAGGCTTCTTCGACTGCATTTTGCTGCGCTTCATTCCGCTCAGAAAGCCCTCGCTCGCTTGTTATGCCCACCAACACTCAACGGGGGCACCTCCGCTTCTCACAATTGTACAAAACGCTCGACGTCGAGCACATAGACCGTCGCACCACCAACTTCCGCTTCGATCATCATCGGCTGGACCTCGAGCAGGGGGGTCTCGGCCTGAGCCGGGACGTACCGCCGGTGCGTGCGACAGCACTCACGGATGTGTCCCAGGAGTTGTGGCAGGCGCGCTTCATCGAGGCCGACGAGCAGCGTGACCGTGGCTTCGTACAGAATGCCGCCGCTGGAGTCGATCTGGGTGACGTAGAAGCCGTTGCGGGTCAGCCTGTCCGTAAGCTCGCTGGCCTGGCTGCCGGCGACGTGGGCTAGAACCAGTTGACTGACGACGTTGGGTGGCACATTCCCTCCGTGTGCGCCCAATTCTATCACACTTTGCAGACAGTGCAACGCAGAGGTCCATTTGGAGCCTTGGCCGGGGTGTGCTATAATCTGGGCGGCGGCGACGTACAGGATGTGCCCGATGCTTGATACGACAATGTCTGTGCTTGTATATGCAGCGCTGGCCTTCGTGGCGGCAGTGGGCGCGCTGGAGCTGGCCGCCCTGCGCGGGGGCCTCGAGGGACTGGCATGGCCGCTAGGGCTGCGTCGCAGGCGCTTGGTCTACCTTTTTGCCAGCCTGATGATAGCGCTCTCCCTCTGCGGCGGAATGCTCGCAGGTTTCCTAATTGCGCCGCCATCTCCTCTGCTCTCGGCTGCGGCCATCCTCGTCGCGATCGGATTGGCCGTGGTGGTGGTGATCGTCGGCGCGGCGGTGCGGCTGCGCTGGAATCGGCGGCATCGACTGGAGCTGCAAGAGGGCAAGCCCGTCGAAGTTGGCCCTTTGCGGGCCACGTTCTACCAGCCTGAGGGCAAAGGGCCTGTCCCGGGACTTTGTCTCTTGCCCGACCCTACGGCTCCCGGCGATGATCTGGGCAGGTTGATTCAGACGTTGATGCAAGACAGGGTCGCGGTGTTGCTCTTCGACTGGCAGTCGCTGAGGAATGCCGACCGGTTGACGCTGCAGGGGCTCGTGGCGGTTGGAGTCTCGCACCTGGCGCGGTGGCCCGAGATCGACAGCAAGCGGGTGGGCTTGCTCGGTGTGGGGCTGGGCGGCGATTTGGCATTGCGCGGCGCGGCGATGGATCCGGGCGTGGCGGCCGTTCTGGCGATGGAGCCGGTGCTTTCGCCGCGACGGCCGGGGATGGGGCTGGACGGGCTGGGCGACTTTTCGTGGTTTGAGGCGGGGCGCCGCGCCCATCGCTGGCGACGCTCAAAGCTGGCGCGGGAATTGGAGGCGCTGGGGGCCATCCCTTGCATCCCCCCGCGTCCGGTGGCCGTGCTCACCGGCTACCTCGAAGGCTCGGACTCCAAGGATGGTTTGGATATTCTCAGGATGTCGATAGCCTGCTCGTTTGCGCCTGCTGCCCATACCGTGGCGGTGATGCGTGTCGCAGACTGGTTCAAGGAGCATCTGGTGTGGTAGAAGGTGTCCTTCGCTATTACGTGACGGCTCTTTGCTTTGTAGTTGCCCTCTACCAGGATTTGCCTGTGCTGGTACAACAGGTGCTGACCTTCGTGGCGGGGCCATATGCGGTTCCCACAGCGCTGGCGATGTCTCTGGTCGTTTACTGGTTCGGGGGGAAGACGATGGCCGACCGCGCCACCGGCCAGCGCGCGGTGCTGCGCGGCCTGATGGCGGCCTGCGTCGCGGGCGGGCTGGCAGTGTCGGTCGGGCTGGCGTGGCAGCGTTGGACGAGCGAACTGCAGGTCGTTGAAGGGTGGGCGTGCTGGCGCGGGTTGCCTTCCGGGTGCCCGGCGGCGGCGGTGGGATTCGCGCTGGGAGCGACGTTTTGGCGATGGAATTGGCGTCAGGGTCTGTGGATCTGCGCGGCGACCGGCATGTGGATCGTCGCCCAGGCATGTTGCGGCGTGCGTTATCCGCTCGATGCCCTCGTCGGAACTGTTCTCGGCGTCATAGTCGGGTGGAGTCTCGGTTCCATCTCCTGGCTGGATCGTCCTCTGGGTGTGTTCATCCGCCTGGCGCGTTGGTTGATGTTGGCATGAAACTCGCATGTTGATCGACTATCGCGTCCAGTTGCGGGAATACCTGCTGCAGATCAGCCGAGCCATCACGGCACAACTGAACCTCGATGACGTATTAGGACTGGTACTCGAGGCGGCGACGCGGATTCTGGCAGGGCAGGCTGGCCTGATCGCTCTGCGCGGTTCGGACGGAGAGTTCGTCATCCGAGCCAGCTACGGCCTGCCTGGCGCCCTGGTGCCGTGTTTTGCGCCGCTGTTGACGGACATCCCCGACGACGTAGATCGCAGCCGGTTCCGCATTCCCCGCCTGGCGGAGAAGCTGGGGCTGGTGGTGGCGGAATTGGGGTTGCGGTTGCAGCAGGTGGTGGCGCTGCCGATGGCCATCAAGCGCGATCTGATCGGCGTGTTGTACGTGTTCCGCGCCTATGGCACGCGCTTCACCGCTGATGATCGCCAGATGCTGTCTAGCTTCGCCGACCAGGCGGCCATTGCGGTGCACAACGCCCAGCTCTACGAGGCCGTTTCTCAGGAAAAGCGGCGGCTGGACGCGATCTTGGAATACAGCGCCGACGGCGTGCTCATCCTCGATGCAGCGCAGCACATCACCGTGTTCAATCGTGCACTGTCGCAGATGAGCGGCTGGCCGACGGGCGAGGCGCTGGGTCGCCATCACGACGAGGTGATCCGTTGGGCGCGCCTGGAGACAGAGGTAGATCTGACCGGCGCGGTCGCGGGGGGCTGGCCCTTGCCGGCGGCGCAGCCTCTCTACGTCGAGGGAGACCTGCGGCGGCGGAACGGCGGTTCGCTCAGCGTCGGCATCACCTACGCGCCGCTCTTTGCCCGCGAGGGTGGATTGGTCAACATCATCGCCAGCGTGCACGACATCACACGCTTTCGGGAGGCGGACGAGATCAAGTCTACGTTCGTTTCCGTGATCTCCCACGAGCTCAAGACACCCGTCGCGCTGATCAAGGGGTACACCGATACGCTGATGCGCGAAGACGCCCGCTGGGATCGAAAGACGACGCAGGAAAGCCTACAGGTCATCCTGGAGGAGACGGAGCGTCTCAATCAACTGATCGACAATTTACTCGATGCCTCGCGGCTCCAGGCAGGGGCGCTGACGCTGGAGATGGACTGGGTCGCGCTCGACACGTGGGCCGAGCGGGTCGCCGCCCGCTTTCGCACGCAGACTGACGTTCACGAGATCGTGACCGATTTTCCCGCCGATTTCCCTGCCGTCGAGGGGGACGAGGTTCGGCTGGAGCAGGTCTTGAACAACTTGCTGTCGAATGCCATCAAGTACTCGCCCGCCGGGGGCCGCATCGAGATTGGTGGGCGCGTGCTGCCCGACCAGGTGGTCGTCACCGTGTCGGACGAAGGGGCTGGCATCCCGCTTGAGGAGCAGCATCGCGTCTTCGAGCCGTTCTTCCGTGGCGAGCGTGCGCGTCACCAGAGCACGCCCGGCGCCGGCCTGGGGCTTTACCTGGTCAAGGCCATCGTCGAGGCCCACGGCGGCCGCACGTGGGTCGAGAGCAATCTGGGGGGAGGGGCGGCCTTCTCATTCGCTCTCCCCCGTTCACAAAATCTTGGTTGAAAGGAAATCGAATTATGCCTCAAACACTGGTTGCGCGCGTCACCTGCCCAAACTGTCGAACCCAGTTCCAGACGCCGGTGGAGCAAGTCCTGGACGTCAGGGCCGATCCCAGCGCCAAGGAGCGGGTGATCAACGGCCTGGCCAATGTGGCCATCTGTCCCCAATGCCGGATGGGTGGGCCGCTCGACATGCCGTTCTTTTACCACGATCCCGACGAGGAATTGGCGCTGGTCTATATGCCGATTGGGGCAAGACAGGATGATCTGCAGCGCCAGAAAGCCATCGGTGATCTCACGCGCTCGGTGATGGACAGTTTGCCGACCGAGGAGCGGAAGGCGTACTTGCTGCAACCGCAGGTTTTCCTCTCGATGGAGAATCTGGTGAACAAGGTCCTCGAGGTCGAGGGCATCACGCCGGAGATGATCGAGGAGCAGCGGGCCAAGGCAAACCTGTTGGGGCGAATGGTGGAGGCCGAGTCCGACGAGGCGTTGGAGGCGCTGATCCAGGAGAACGACGACGCCATCGACGCCAGTTTCTTCCAGATATTGACCACAAACATGGAGATAGTGCGGGCCGCAGGACGGTCCGACGAGGAGCAAAAGCTCGCGGCGCTGCGCGGCAAGCTGCTGGAGTTGAGCAGCACAGGGCAGACCATCAAGGCGCGGGCCGAGGTTGTGGCGGCTCTGCGCGAGGACCCGACCCGGGAGAAGCTACTGGAGTTGCTCGTCGAAACGTCTGATGAAGCGACGCGCGGGGTGTTGATCGTGTTTGGCCGCCCGCTTCTGGACTATGTCTTTTTCCAGCAGCTCACCTCGCGCATCGAAGCGACGACCGACGGGAAGGAGAAGAAGCAATTGACCGCGCTGCGCAAGGAAATATTAGAGATTCGGGATCGGATGGAAGATAATGCGCGTGTGGCGCTTGAGGAGCGGGCCGGTCTCCTGCGAGACCTGATGCTGAGCAGCGATCCAGAGAATCTGGCGCGGCGCCGCTTCGCCGAGTTCGATCAGGTGTTCTTCACCGTGCTGACGACCGAGCTGCAGGAGGCCCAGGAGACGGGCGACGAGGAGACCGTCAAGGCGCTGCAGTCGGTCTATGAACTGGTGCTGCGGCTGACGGAGGAGACGCTCCCGCCGGTGGTGCGCCTCCTCAATCGTCTGATGGCCGTCGAGGATGAGGCGGAGATCGATAAGCTCTTGGAGAAGAACCGCCCGCTGGTGATGCCCGAGTTCGTGGCGATGCTGGAGCAGGCGCAGGCCGGGATGCAGGAGGATGAGGACGCCCCACCGGAGGCCGCCGCGCGCTTGGCGCTGGTGGCGGCCAAGGCCAAGGCGCTGCTGGGCTGACGCGGTCGTTGCGTGAAAACGGGAAGGGATGCCTGTGTTGGGCATCCCTCTTTCCTTGGACTTGACTCAAGCCCTCACCTACCTCCGCCCTACCGATACCCCCTCCCTCTCCCAGCTTTGGGAGAGGGAGGGGCAGGGGGAGGGTGAGGGCTGCTCGCGAAGCCCCCCTCTAACTCCCCCCGCAGGCGGGGGGAGGACCAGCTAACCCGCCAGCGCCTCCTCCAACTCCGCCACCTCCCCATCCCGCCGGTGGTACCCCATTCCCGCTGCGTTGCAGGTACCGACGATCTCATTCCAACATTGTAGCGAATGATGTGCTTGGGGGCGAGAGTAACCACGGAGGCACGGAGCACACGGGGAAAACCAGAAAACCCTCCGTGCTCTCCGTGTCTCTGTGGTGAAATCCGTTGATAAAGCTCAGGCACATGATTCCAGCCTATCTCCTCATTCCAAGCGAGCGGCCGGCCGTCAGCCTTCGCTGGACTGCTCGTTGTTCATTGTTTCATTACCTCATTGTTCATTGCTCACCGGTTCTCCAGCCGGAACCCGTGGCCGCGCACGGTGACGATGTAGGTGTAGTCGGGATCCACCTCCGCGATCCGGTCGCGCAGGCGGCGCACCAGCGCGTCGATGGCCTGCTCGGTGATGCCCGTGGCCTCTTCCTCGGGCCATACCGTGTTCACCACCTCGTCCCGTGGGACGACCTCCCCTTCGCGGTCGAGCAGCAGCTCCAACAGCCGGTACTGGGCGACGGAAAGGGGCGGGTCCAGCTCGTGCCCTCCGATAAAGACCCGCCTGGCCGCCCGATCGACGTTCAGCCCTCGGTTGGGGCCGGTCAACTCCAGGGGCAGCGTGGCGTCGGCGGCCACAAACCCCAGCTTGATGCACAGAGCGAGCTGGATCTCGTCCTCGTCCTTCAGGCGGCGGGGTTTGTCGCGCACCGGCTGGCTGTTGACGAACGTCCCGTTCTTGCTCTCCAGATCGCGCAGCAGATACCCCTCGTCGTCCCGCTCGATCTGGGCGTGGTGGCGCGAGATCTGCCGTTTGGGGATCGATATGTCGCAGTCTGTCCCTCGCCCGATGATCATCCGGTCGCGGTCGATGACCCAGCGCTGTCCCGCCATGTCCCCTTCGTAGACGATGAGCATCGGCATATCTTGTCGTGTCGTCATCAAAACCTCCTTGACAGAATGAATCTTCTCGCTTATGATGGCCGTGGATCGACCCGAGGAGAAGAAGCTTGGCTCGTTTGCTCGAAGCCGGGACCGTTCTGCGCGGACGGTACCAAATCATTACGCCTGTTGGCCAGGGAGGGATGGGGGCGGTTTACCGCGCCGAGGACCTGCGCCTGGAAGGCCGCGTCTGCGCACTCAAGGAGGTTTGTCCCGACCCCGACGCCACGCCCGAAGTGCTGGCCCAGGCCAAAGAGCAGTTCCGCCGCGAGGCGGTCACGCTGGCGCGGCTGGATCACCCCAATCTCCCCAAGGTCTCCGATACGTTCAGTGAAGGCCCCCGCGAATACCTGGTGATGGACTTTGTCGATGGCCCCGACCTGCGGCAGTTGATGGAGGGGGAACGGCGGCAGGGGCGGTTTCTCGACGAGCGGCAGGTGCTCGAGTGGGCCGAGCAGTTGTGCAGTGCGCTGGATTACCTCCATAGCCAGGATCCCCCCGTGCTCCACCGCGACATCAAGCCGGCCAACATCAAGGTGACTGCTGGTGGGCTGATCAAACTGGTGGACTTTGGCCTGGTCAAGCTGTTGGCGACGGACGATGCCCGCACCATCACTATCCTGCAGGGCAGAGGTACCGTGGCCTACACCCCGTTGGAACAGTACGGCGGGGACGCCGGCCACACCGACGTTCGAACCGACATTTACTCGCTTGGCGCCACGCTTTACCATCTCTTGACTAACCAGCCGCCTCCTGATGCCAAGCAGCGTTTCCTCGATCCGAACACGCTGCAATTCCCTCGGGAGATCAATCCGCACATCTCACCTGCCACGGAACGTGCGATTCTCCGAGCCATTGCCATGCACCCCGATCCCCGACCGCAGACGGTAGCGGCGTTCCGCGAGATGCTGCACACCAGCTCGCTCCCCCCCTCCTTGATCCCGATGGTCCCCGCGCGGGGCGAGTGGCATCGTGCAGTGGCCGAAAACCGCGGCCTGTGGATCACAGCCGGCGTGATGCTGGCCGTTGCCGTGGTGGTATCTTTCCTGTAAAGTCGTGAGCCTTGCCGCGCTCTGGGGTCGGCGATCAATCCGGTGCTTTCCGCCGCATAGCGGCCCACGTGATGGCCAGCGCGACAACGCTGCCAAGCACCGCGATCCCCAAGGCAGCCCATCCACTGTTTTGCTCCCGTAGCCAACCGATTCCCGGCAGGCGCAGCGCGTAGGCCAGATAGAGCGCCAGGCCGCCTATTGTGCTCCATAGGGCGAGGCGCAGCGCGTGTCCCGTCGATTGGTTGCCGAAACGGGCGGCATAGTACCCCGCGCCGCCGACGGCCAGGATGCCCAGCAGGGCGGCCAGCAGTGCTCCCAGGCTCGTCCCAAATCCCGACGGCGTTTTTCTCTCATCCTCCGGCACTGGCGTCGCCATTGGGGTCTGCACTGGCGTGGGCTGTGGCTCGGTGGTGGGCTCTGGCGTCGGTGTGTTTGTAGGCTCCGGTGTGATGGTCTGAATGACTACCTGCCCCTCCTGGACGATGACTTGCAGGGCGATAGCGCGCGGTGCCGGATCTGCCTGGACGTAGATATCGAGCTGCCCGGAGCGATTCAGTGCGAGCACCGCCTCGGCCACGCCCCCTCGCGTGGCCGCCGTGGTGGAGCTTTCGTACGCTTCCTGCGGGTAGATGAAGATGAACTGGACAGGGGTGCCATCGGGTACCGGATGGCCGTTGCGGTCCACGATCATGGTTGTTCGCAGCCTCAACTCATTGCCGATCTCGAACCTGGGTTCCGGAGTGGGTTGGCTTTCCCCGGTCGGCGCCGGAGAGGGCGTATTCTCTTCGGTCGGCTGTGGCGTCGGTTGTCCTTCCCCTGGCTTGCTGATCTCATACTGGAGTGTGATTGTCTGCGCTGGATCCGGCGAGGTCCGGATCAGCAGATCGTAATTGATGCCGGTCACGTTGACCGGAGGGAATCCGGTCGGCGCGAACTCCCCGAACATGGCCCGCACCGATGCCTCGATGAACGGGTCGATCCGGCTGTAGGCCACGTAGTAGGCGCTCAGCTTGTTGATCTCTGTGGCATCCAGGTAGTAGGGAGCGTCGTAGGCCATTACGACCATGTGTGGAACTTGCAGCGTATCGGCGCGCTCGGCGAGGAAGCGTCGCACGATCCTCGGCTGCGCCGATCCCCCGCTGGGGCCGAGCATGGCGAAAACGATCCAGTCGGCGCTCTGCAACCTTGCCTCGACCAGCTGGTACGTCTCGTATGCTTCGGAGGGGCTATCCTCTGGGGGCGGCCCGTTCATGTAAGCTTCGAGCTCGTCGAAGGTGAAGCTGTTCACCCGCCAGGGGGTGATCTGTCCTGTCCCGAGAGGCCCGTACAGCCGCTCGATGGTACTTTCCAGCAGAAGCGGGTCGATGTAAGGGACGGGAGCGCACGTGGCACAGGGTTGCCAGGTGCGGTTGTCGGTGAACAGGAGGATGTCATCCGCAGTCGTCGGAGGCGGAGGGACCAGGTCCGGCGAGGGTGGGGAGAGCAACGTGACGGCATCGCGTCCAATAGGCGCTATCGACTCTTGATGGATCCCGACCTGCTCGCTTACCCTTGCTGTATTTGGCCGGACAGAGCTGAGACTGAACCCGTTGCGGTAAAGGGATAGCTTGAGTCGCAGGATGCGCGCTACGGCGGCGTTGACCAGTGCCTGGAACGACGCATCGTTTTCGTATCGTTCTTGGAAGAATGCGATCGTCTGCTCGACGTTATCGGCCCGTGCTTCCCAGTCGTCGGTGAGGGCGAAGTCCGACAGGATGAGCAGGTCGTTGCCGGCGAGAAAGGCGTCTCGGGCGATGCGCCGGCCGTTGAAGCTTTCCTCGTTGGGATCATAGTAGCGCCGCAGGGCGCGCACTCCCAGTCCGTCGGAGACTGTTATGCCGCCTTCCGTGCGCCAGGTGGCCATCTCCGGCAATCCCAGAAATCGTTGCAGGACCTGTCCATCGACACTGACGGGACGGGTGGAGACATACGCGCTACCTTCCAGTCCACGGAAACGGATGTGGGACACCAGCACGCCATCCGGGCGGGCCAGTGGATCTTCAGATTGGGCTACGGCGAAGAAAGGGGCCAGATCGACCTGTCGCAGCTTCTCCAGCGTGCGCTGCACCGTGGAGACCTCTTCGTCCAGAGAGCGATCGGAGGCGCCCAGCCCGGGAAAGTGCTTGGCGATGACCGCGACCTGCCCCTCGCCTCCTTCGTGAATGCCTCGGATGTACGACAGCCCCATCTGGCCCACCCAGAACGGCTCGCCTCCGAAGGATCTCACCCCCAGGTCGCCGGTGCTCTCTGGACGGGGGATTTCGAGCACATCCAGGGAGGGCCCAAGCAGCATGTTGACGCCCATGGCGCGCAGTTCCTGGCCTGCTACCCAACCTGTGGTCTCGGCATGGGCAGGGTTCCAGGTGGCGCCCAGTGCCATCTCCGAAGGCAGCGGCGTCGTTCCGTTGGCAATGCTGGTGAAGGGCATACCGTTGCCCTCGTGACTCGCGGCGATGAACAACGGGATGAAGGGGCCTGGCGGGGTCGCCGTCGTGTCGGTCGTCGGCTGAGTCGCAATCCAGGCGGTCTCCTGGAGTTGGCCGATCAGGGTGGCTACCTGCGCGGGCGTGTCGCCCTCGTTGACGACGTTGCCGTTTTGGGGCAGCAGCACCACCCCACCGACGTGGTAGTCGCGGATCAGTTCCGCGATCAGGGCATCATCGGTGACTTCACTGCCGGGGAAGGTGACCAGGAAGAGCTGGCCGACTTTGGCAGCGCTAGACATCTGTGCCATCAACTGCGCGACCTCGTCTTCCTGGGCGCGCCCTGCTCCGGGCAGCGTCATGGGCAAAAGTATCATGGCCGCGAGGGCCAACACGAGCAACCGTTTAAATCGAGTCATTTTACGCAGAGCTTATTGTACATGAAACGGCGCGGAGCGCAATTTCGATCAGCGAATCCGTGGACGAGTGGCATCAGGGGCGCGCATGACGGATAGCAACTCTTCGTGGATCAGGCCGTTGCTCGCCAGGCAGCCCTGCACGGCCACGCGGTACGGCTCTCCTTCCACGGTGGTGTGCGTGCCGCCCGCCTCGGCGACGATGAGGACGCCAGCGGCGGCGTCCCAGGGCTTGGCGATCAGGTTGAGGTACCCGTCTAGCCAACCGGCCGCCACGTAGGCCTGCGCCAGAGCCGCCGACCCCAGGGCGCGCAGTGTGCCGCAGCGCGGAGCGATCCGCAAGAGGAGTTGAAGCGTCTTCTCGCGGTCCTGGTCGCTGTGTCCCCAGTCGAAGCCTATGACGGCGTGATCTAGCCTCGCTATCTCGCTGGCGCTGATCGGCTCGTCGTTCAACGTGGCCCCTTTGCGCTGCTCGGCTACGAACAACTGGTCGCGCAGCGGGTCGTATATCACGCCAACGACCGGCTCGCCTCGCTCCAGCACACCGATGGAGACGCTGGAGATGGGCAACCGGCGCGCGTAGTTGGTCGTCCCGTCCAGCGGGTCGATCACCCACGTGTAGCCATCGTCGATAGTGCTGCCGCCGGCCTCTTCGGAGAGGATCGCGTGGCCGGGAAACCGTTCACGGATGAGTTGGAGGATGACGGCTTCGGCGGCAGTATCGACCTCGGTAACGATGTCGCGGTAGCCCTTGACGGTGACGTTGCGCGGCGCTGGGAAGCGCTCGGCGATCAGTTGTCCGGCCCGCCGGGCTGCCTCGATGGCGGTTTGTAGCATTCGCCTCCCCTTTCTGTGTTGGCTTCTCTACTCATCGGATTATACGACAGGTGCGACGAATCGCAAATTGACGCGCGCTCGATCCTGTGCTAAAATGCTGGGCATTGAGGATCGTGATGATGATGGTTTACACGTTGCCCGCCCCTAGCAGCTTCCGACCACTTCCTTTCCGGGGAGTCGGTTAGCGCTGCGTGGGTGGTGGTCACCGCTCGTCAGCTTGCCAGCCTTCCGATCACCGGAAGGCTGGTTTTGTTTTAGCCCGGTTGTGGGGAGGCAAGCAATGAAGATTTCACAGCTTTTTGGTCGCACGCTGCGGGAAACCCCGTCCGGCGCCGATTTGGTTAGCCACCAGTTATCGCTGCGCGCCGGGTTGGTGCGCTTCCTCGGAGCTGGCATATATGGCTACCTGCCGCTGGGTTGGCGTGTGGCGCGCAAGATCGAAGCTATCATGCGAGAGGAAATGGAGGCGATCGGCGCGCAGGAGATGCTGATGCCTGTGCTCCATCCCGCGGAGCTGTGGCAGGCCACGGGCCGCTGGGATAGCGTCGGCCCGGCGCTGGTGCGGGTGCGAGATCGCAGCGGCCGTGACTATGCACTGGCGATGACGCACGAAGAGGTAGTCGCGGAGTTGGCGCGGCGAGAGATCGCATCCTATCGCGACCTGCCCCGCGTGATCTATCACATCCAGACCAAGCTGCGGGACGAGGCGCGCCCGCGCGGAGGACTGCTGCGCGTGCGTGAGTTCCGCATGAAGGATGCCTACAGCCTCCATCCTGATGCCGCCGATCTGGATGCTTTCTACCTCCGGATGGTCGAGACCTACGAGTGCATCTTTGCCCGTTGCGATGTGCGCCCTATCCCCGTTGAAGCCGATACAGGGATGATGGGCGGAGCCGACTCCCACGAGTTCATGTTGCTCCATCCCGATGGCGAGGACCGCGTCGTCCGCTGCGCATCCTGCGGCTACGCGGCCAACGTCGAGCGTGCCGAGTTTCGGCTGTCGTCGGTCGAGGTGTCGGCGCTGGAGGAGATGCGGCCCGTCGCCACGCCCGGCTGCGAGACCATTGGCGACGTAGCTGCCTTCGTAGGCGTGGAGACAGCTCAGACGCTTAAGGCGGTGTTCTACACGGCTAACCTCCCGCAGGTTGGAGACGTGCGGGAGGTTCAGGAGTTGGTCTTTGTGATCATCAGGGGTGACCTGGGGGTGAACAAGGTGAAGCTGCAGAACCTCCTGGACGGCGCGGAGCTGAGGCCCGCGACTGATGAGGAGATCCGTGCCGCCGGTGCCGAGCCAGGCTACGCCTCGCCGGTGGGTTTGAACGTGCGAAAGGCGCTGGATGGGCCGGGCGTGCTGGTCGTGGCCGACCGCTCCGTCGAGGCCGGGGGCAACTTTGTCGCCGGGGCGAACCGGGCAGGTTATCACCTCACCGGCGTCAACTACCCGCGCGATTTCGCCGTCACTCTCCTGGCCGACGTGGCGCAAGCCAAAGCCGGCCAGCTTTGCCCATGCTGCGATGGGACGTTATCTGTGGAGTCGGCCATCGAGATGGGTCACTGCTTCAAGCTGGGCACGCGCTACGCCGAGCCGGTGGGCGCGACGTATCTCGACGCGGAGGAGAACGAGCGACCTATCGTGATGGGCTCTTACGGGATCGGGATGGGGCGACTGATGGCGGCGGTGATCGAGACCCATCACGACGAATACGGCATCGTCTGGCCACCTGCCCTGGCTCCGTTCGAGGTCCACCTGCTGACGCTGGGCATCGACGAGGCGGTGCGGGAGCAAGCGGACGCTGCTTACGCGCGGATGCGGGAGGCCGGTCTCGACGTGCTCTACGACGATCGGAACGTCAGTGCCGGGGTCAAGTTCGCTGATGCGGATATGATCGGTTGCTCCGTGCGGATCACGGTGAGCAAGCGGAGCGTGGCGGCAGAGGGATACGAACTGAAGGCGCGTTGGGCTGAGGAACGGCAGGTGGTGGCGACCGGTGGACTGGTGGAAGAGGTCAGGCAGGCGCTGGCGAGTTTTCAGCCGCTGGCTGCTGCCTCGACCAGCTCCGCGATGCGCTCGTAGCCGTTCTCGATCAACTCCTCCAACTCCCTGGCGGTGCATTCGTACTCTGTCCGCGAGCCGCCGTACGGGTCGTGGACGTCATAATCCTTTCCGATCATTTCGCTGAGCAGGTGCACCTTGTGGGCCTGGTTGGGAAAAGCCGTCTCCAGTGCCTCGGCGTGACTGTGCGTCATCACGAGCACCAAGTCGGCCTGGGCTAGAAGCCTGCTGGTGACGGGGCGGGCGGAGTGTTCGGCCAGATCGATCTGGCGTTCGGCCATCTCCTCGACGGCGTGCGCGCTCGCCGGCCGGCCTGCGCTGGCCCAGATGCCGGCCGATTCCACCAGCCAATCGCGGCGTGCTTCGTCGCAGGCCAGCTTTGCCTGCAGCAGTGCCATCGTCATAGGGGAGCGACACAGGTTTCCTGTGCAAACGACGAGTATTCTTGGCATTACGCTACCTCGTGGTTCGTGCCCAATGATTCGACCAACGCCATCAGCCCTCCGGCTACTACCGAGTGCCCACCCAGCACGACCGGCACCGGTGCCTCTGCCGCACCCTGGGTAAAGCGCTGCAGGAAGGGGTCTTTCACCCTGTCCCAGCGGAGGAGGTCGGAGTTGAAGCGGTCGGCCTTGGAGGGCCACAGCCCTTGCGCCGCCAGGATCACGCGGCTGTCGAGCAGCACGCCGTTCGCCAGCTTTGCCAGTTTGTCGAAGAAGCCCGTCACTCCAACCATCTCCAGGTAGTCCGCCAGCAGCGAGCGCACCTCGCCTTGCGCTTGCCGCCCACTTGCGCGCATGCCCCGCTCCTCGGCAAAGACTCGCACCCAGCACTGGGTTGCCCGTTTCAGCGCGGTCCAGGCTGCTTCCGATACTCGCCCGGCGATCACCAGGCTCCCACCCTCGCGGGTCATTTCCGCCAACACGCCGTCCAACTGAGGGGCGTCCCAGTCCAGCCCGTCGAGGAAGCGGCGCAGGTTGGGACCGGTGGCCGGGTGGCGCTGAGCGATCAGCAGATCTACCGGGGCGTCCAGGTCAAAGCGCGTCGCCGCCGATGGCGGCAGGCTCTCGACCGGCAGGCCCGCCTCCTTGGCCAGCACCCAGGCGATCGCGTTGTCGCTCGTCTGCCGGGCGATCAACGGGATGACGTCGGCGGCAGGGGCAAACCCAACCCAATCGCAGGAGTGCACGTTGTTGGTCACGATTATCCGCTCTGCCTCTCCCAATCGGCTCAACGTTTCTGTCCAGCGCTCGGCGCTCAGCAGTGGGGCCGAACCCCCGCCGCTGTAGAGCACGCGCTGCGCGTTGTACTTCTCGATCAGCCCGGCCAGTCGCCTCCCGAAATGGAAGGGTTCTCCTGGCGAATCAGTGTCTACTACGATGGGCAGGCCGTCCAGCGTGTCGTGCCAGGCGGGGTCGTCGGTGGCCACGATAGCCCGGCCGATCGTTTCGGCGTTTAGCAGAATGTCGAGCAGATCGCGCGCTGCGGCTCGGTGCGCCCCGTCCAGCGCGCCTTCTACGGCGCTCTTTCCCCATCCTCCAACGAGGAGAAGCAGCGTCACTTCCCCTGTCAACACGCCTCCAAAGTGCAAAGGGCCCGACATAGCCGAGCCCTCTGAAGAAATATCCCGAAAACCCAGGCCCGGCGCGAGGAGTCTCCGGGCGATTCGGTCGCGTCTTGTACTTTCTCAGGCCAGTTCCGGCTGTAGCAGGCCATAGTTGCCGTCATCCCTCTTGTAGACGATGTTGACGGCGTCTGCATTGGCGTTCAGAAAGACGTAGAAGCGATGGCCCAGCAGCTCCATTTGTTCGATGGCCTCCTCCGGCGACATGGGGCGTATTTCGAAGCGCTTGACGCGAACGATCTCACCCGAGGGGGGCTCCACCGGTTCCTCGATCGGGAGCTCCTCAATGGCTGCGTGCCACCGATCTTGGCGTTTCCCTTTGTACCGTGCGATCTGGCGGTACATCTTGTCCATCACGGTGTCGATGGAGGCAAACATGTCGTTGGTGCGTTCTTCGGCCCGCAGGATGGTGCCTCGCACGCGGACCGTGAGTTGGGCGACCTGTCGGTGATCGGCGCTGCGGGTATTCTCCACTTTGAGCTCGACCCGCGCCTCCTCGACCACAGGCAGATGGCGATCCAGTTTCTCAACCTTCCGTTCCACGTACTCTCTAAGGTGAGGGGTCAGTTCCATATTGCGGGCAAAGACTGAGACTTCCATAGATTTTTCTCCTTGGCGATAGATTTGGCAAGAGATGGGTGCCCAATGAGAGTAGTTCGTCTGGGCGTTTTGTGATCAGTGTGCGCGAGCCAAAGTCAGCGCGCGTACACCGCGTGTCCCTCCGGCATAAAGAGCGACGGCGCAAGCTTCTAGCGTAGCCCCTGTCGTGCAAACGTCATCGATCAGAAGCGCCTGTTTTCCGGTCAGCGCGTTGCTGGTGCAGCAGAAAGCGTCGTGCATGTTCTCCCTGCGCTGCGTGGCGTCGAGTTCGACCTGTGGGGCAGTTGCGCGTTGCCGCACCAGTGTCCGTTCGTCCAAGGGCAGCCCCACCTGCCGTGTCATTTCGCGGGCAAGCAGGGCGGCCTGGTTGTATCCCCGTGAGCGCAGGCGGGAGGCGTGCAACGGGACAGGCACCACGACGTCGGCGGGCATCGCGTGCTGCGCCCAGTACGTGGCCATCAGGTTGCCCAAGGGTTCGGCCAGTACCGTGCGCCCGTGGTACTTGAGTTGGTGCACCGCTTCCCGAAGCGTTCCTTCGAAGTAGGCGACAGAGCGGATGCATTCGATTCTTGAGGGAGAGGTCCGGCATCGACCGCAGAGGCCGCCGGTCTCAACTTTGTTTCCACAGCGGGTGCAAAAGGGAGGCTCAACACGGGGAATCCGTTTCAGGCACTCTGGACACAACCATGTGCCAATCCGGTGGCAATCGACACAGCGCGGTGGAAGCAATAGGTCTAGCAGTTGATCGCGGAAGCGGCGCCAGTGCCGCGCGGGTGGCTCTATGATCGACACGACCGATATGGGCAAAGGAACGTCCCTGAATTCTACACCGACCTGCCGCCTAGAAGCCAAAGAGGCCTGACATGTTCTTGATGGTGATGACTGCCGGGCCTAATAGGACGACGAGGATGGATGGAAAGATCAGGAAGACGACAGGGGGAAGTATGCGTAGTTGTGAGGCCCGGGCTTGCTCCTCGGCCCGTTGCCGTCGCCTCATCCGCATTTGGTCTGACTGGATGCGCAATACCCTGGCAATACTGACGCCCAACTGGTCTGCCTGGATGATGGCTGCCACGAACGTCGCCATGTCTCGAACGTCCATGCGATCCGACATGTCGCGCAATGCCTCGCGGCGTAGCTTTCCCAGTTGAACCTCCTGGATGACCCGTCTGAACGCTATGCTCAGATCGTCTTCCCATTTCTCGGCCACTTTGGACATGGCGGCATCAAAGCCCAGGCCTGCCTCCACGCAGATGGTCAGCAGGTCTAGCGCATCGGGTAGGGATTTGACGATGGATTTTTGACGTCTGGAGATCTTGCTCTTCAGCCATAGCATCGGCATTAGGGCACCTGCTCCAATCGACGCGCCAGCGATCGCGAATTTCTGCACGGGAGAGACCTTCCCTGCCACAAGCATAAAGATACCCAACGCTGAAAACAGGACCAGCACGACGGCCCGAACTCCCAAGTACTCCGTAGGCCCCCAGTTGTAGGGGTTGCCGGCCAGGTCCAATTGATGTTGGACGCCTTCTACACTCCGCTTGGGCGTGAAGCGCGAGACGAATTGTGCCACCCCTCGCAGGATGGGAAGCAGTATGCGCTCCACGAAGGGTTGAGACATCTCGAGCTCTTCCAGCGTGGGGGGGCGTTCAAGCGTCCCGAACTGAGCCAGGCGATCCTCAAGGGTAGCGCTGGGCTGCTTTGCTCTTCTCAGACCATAAACGATCAGCCCCACGCTTCCCAACAGAAGCAATCCCAGCAAGAGAATCAACACTGTGGTCCCCATCCCTGTACCTCCCGAAAATCACACGTCGATGTTCACAATCTTACTGATGACTATGTATCCCAGTATGATGCCCAAGACCGCGGCGCCGATCATTATCCATCCACACGGATCTTGAAATAGCTGCGACATAAAGTCGGGCGAGATGAGGTAGATGATCACCGACAGGATGATTGGAACGGCGGTCAGCAACTGTCCCGCTCCACGGCCATAGGATGTGAGCGCCCGGATATCTCCCTTGATCCGGATGCGCTCGCGAATCGTGAAGCTGATCGCGTCGAGCACCTCGGCTAGGTTACCGCCCACCTCGCGCTGCACTTTGATCGCGGTGGCCATCATATCCAGGTCGTCGCTGGTGATGCGGCGCAGCATATTGTCGAGCGCCTGCTCTACTGTGAGGCCGAGCTGTACTTCTCTGACCACTCTTCCGAACTCGACAGAGATCGGCGGCCCCATTTCTTCCGAGACGGCTTCCATTGCCTGCAGGATACTGTAGCCCGCGCGGATGCTGTTGACCATCAGGTTGAGCGTGTCACCCAACTGGTCGTTGAATGCCCGCAGTCGCCGGTTGCGCGAGAGCGTGACGTATATCCAGGGACCGAAGAAACCCGCCAGGCACGCGATGACGATGACGATGATGTCCGCACCCCTCAGAATGAAGGCTATGGCAGCGAAGCCTATGACCAGAATGATGTCGAGGGCGATAAACTCCCCTACCGTGAACTTGAGATTGGCCCGCGCCAGTTGTGTCGATAGTTGGGCCCCTATACCTCGGCTGGCCAATGCGCGGTTCAGCGCGTCCGTCAGAACAGACTTGCCTGAGTCGAACACTTCTGATGCCTGCGCGGCTTTCTCCGGTTCGGCGATACCCAGCCGTCGCTCAATGAATGACTGACCGGCCCGACGAGAAATGATAAAGCCTGCCAGAATGATTCCCACGGCGATTACGAGACCTAGTATCACTAATGCCCACAACATCGCTCTCTCCGTTCACACTATCTGGTGATTGCTGTCTAGTATCGCCCGCGTTGTCCTACCATGCCAAAAATGCTAGGTGGCAGGTGAATGCCGGATGCCTCGATCTTTTGTATGGACTTGGGACGCAGCCCTGTGGGGCGCAGCGTGCCGATCACGCGCCCTTCCTCGTACCCGACGGTCTCGAACTTGAAAATGTCGGACAGTGTGACGACATCGCCTTCCATGCCCTGGACCTCGGTGATGGCGACGACCTTGCGGGAACCGTCCCGCAATCGCTCCAATTGGACGATGATGTTCAGGGCGGCGGCGATCTGCTCGCGAATGGCCCGGTGGGGGAGTTCCATCCCGGCCATCAGGACCATGTTTTCCAGGCGGGCCAGTGCGTCGCGGGTGGTGTTGGCGTGGACCGTGGTCATGCTGCCCTCGTGACCGGTGTTCATAGCCTGGAGCATGTCGAACGCCTCAGATGACCGGCACTCACCTACGATGATGCGGTCTGGCCGCATCCGCAGGCTGTTGACGACCAAGTCCTCGATCGTGATCTCGCCACGTCCTTCGATGTTGGGCGGGCGAGATTCCAGCGTCACCACGTGTTCCTGACGTAGCTGCAACTCGGCAGCGTTCTCAATGGTAATGATGCGCTCGTCGTTGGGAATGAAGGCGGAGAGGACGTTCAAGAAAGTCGTCTTGCCTGTGCCGGTACCTCCAGAGATCAATATGTTCAGTTTGGCTACCACGCTGGCCTTGAGCAGCTCCATCGCTTCTGGCGTCACGCTGCCCAATTCGATCAATCGCTCGACAGTGAGTGGGATCTTGAAGAACTTGCGGATCGTCAGCACTGGCCCGATGAGAGAGATGGGTGGGATCACGGCGTTCACCCGGGAGCCGTCCGGCAGACGCGCGTCTACGTAGGGCGAGCTTTCGTCGATGCGCCGTCCCAGGGGGGCGACGATTTTCTCGATGATGCGCATCAGGTGTTCGTCCGATTCGAAGATAGCGTTCGTACGTATGATTTTACCTTCACGCTCGACGTAGATATTCCTGGCTCCGTTCACCATGACCTCAGTGACCGTAGGATCGGCGATCAATGGCTCCAGCGGTCCCAGGCCCAGGATCTCGGAGACGATCTGCTCGAACAGCCGCTGTCGCTCTGCCCGGCTAAGGACACGCGCTTCTTCTGCCAGAATGTTATCGAACAAGTCCTCGATGGTCTTGCGCACCTCATCCGTCTTGGTGACGTCCATCGTCGGATCCAACTCGGCGATCAGCTTGTTCTGGATGCGCGTCTTGAGATCCATGTACGCGTCGCGGGTCGGTGCTGCGCGACGCCGCACCTGCAGCTCGCTCACTTGTTGTTGAGCTTGCGGTGTGGTCGTCCTCTTTTCCTGCTCAATTCGTCTCAATAATGACACCCTGTTACCTCCTGGCAAGGACCTCGGCGCAAAGCCTGTGGCCCGTAGAACGTCTCCCCCTTGCTTTTAGCGGAAGAGCCGACTCAGCCGAAGTCCACCTGCCTCGGAATCTTCGTCCTCTTCTTCGGTCACCTCTTCTTGGACTCGCTCCAGCACATATTCGGCCAACTGGAGGATGCCTTGGGAAACAGGCCGACTGGGGTCACGCATGATGAACGGCACACCCTGGTTTGCAGCGGTTGCCATCGCTTGGCCATCCTGCGGGATTTGCACTGCCAGCGGGATCAGCGCCTGTGCGATCTGCTCTGGCCGGATGCTTTGTCGGTCTGCTCGGTTGAGCACCAGCGCCATCTCGTCGTTGGAGTAGTTCAGTTTTTCTGCCACCTCCAGGAAGAGGCGGGCGTTCTTGATGGCCGGAATGTCCGGTGTCACGACGAGGACGACTAAAGCTGAATTGTCGAGGATAGTCAACACGACGTCGTCCACCCAACTCCACGTGTCTATGACGATGATGTCGAACTCCTGACGCATCAGCCGCATGATCGAGCGGAGCGCCGACTGGCTGCCCCCTCCCTCACTTGACGGGCTCATCAGGGCTTCCGCTGCCTCTGGGTGGGGTGGGGCGAGCAACACCTTGATTCCTGACCCGTGGGGTGATAGAACGCTGCTCAACATGTCTCTGTCCAGATCGTCGATCTGAGCGGCCAGGTCCGCGATGCTCCGGCTTGCCGGCAGGTTAAGCATCACCCCAATGTCTCCAAACTGGAGGTTGGCATCCATCAGCCCGATCTTTTTCGAGGGGCCGACTTGCTGCTGGATGGCGATGGCCAAGTTGACTGCGATGGTCGTGCAACCCACGCCGCCCTTGGGGCTGTAGACGGTGATGATTTTCCCGTTCCGTGACCCTTCCACGTCGGTGGGTGCTGCCATGGTGACAGCCTGCTGCGCGGGCATGATCATCGCTGCGCGTTTCTTCCCCGTCTCGTAGACTTGGCGGATGGTGCCCATCAACTCGTCGCCGCTGGGCGGCTTGGTGAGAAAGTCCCGCGCGCCCGCCAACATCGCCCGCCGCAGGTAATCGCTCTCTCCCTGCACGGAGAGGACGACCACCTGGGCCATCGGCACCTCCTGCATGATCGCTTCCGTGGCGGCGATGCCGTCCATGCCCGGCATATTGATGTCCATCAAGATGATGTGCGGCTGGGCCTGCTTCGCCATGGCGATGGCTTCCTCGCCCGACGCCGCCGCGCCGACGACCTCTATATCAGGCGCGAAGGAGAGGAGCTTGCGCAGATTCTCCCTCGTCTCGGCGATGTCGTCTACGATGAGCACCCGGATGCGTTCTGTGGGTAGCACGTTAGTTCAAGCCTTCCGTACCATTCTTGTCTGTGAGTTTCTCGCCCTTTTGGGGATGCGGTTCTGCTAATACGCCGGTGTCGATTCTCCTGTCTGCGCTTGCGTTGTCGTCTCGATGGTCATTTCTTCGGTAGTAAAGTCCGTTCCTCGGCGTCCTCTCTCCATGGTGCTGATGTCTAGCGGGAGCTTCAGTGGGTGCAGCCTGCTGATCGGTGGTGTGGCACCATAGGGGAGTTTGGGCGGCACTTCTATAGCATAGCGTTCGAAGACATAGTCCAATGTGACGGCCTCTGTGGTGTGGCTGTCGCCGGCATCGCTGGCCGAGCGCAGCACCAGATCTATGCTGGCTCCCAGCTCTTCGAGGTACTTGAGGACGACTGCATCCTGCGGTGTGACCCCCAGTGTTACTGACGTGAAACCAGGGGTGACCTTTAGGGTAGTTTTCTCCGTCTGCGTTGAGCTCTCTGCCTGTGCCTCCTCTTCGCTTGGCGGCGTTGGTGTTGGTGTTTCCTCCTTCTCCTTCCAGTCACCCACGCGGAGCACGATGGCATCCTGAACGACCAACTGGGTTATGAGGCGGGGCCGCTGCGCATCCTCGCTGGGCATGGCCATGATCAGCGTGCCGTCGGGCAGCGCTTCCATGCGCCCGAGGTCCATCGTGATGGCTATTTCCTCTCCTTCGGGTCCTATGAGTCTCAACTCCATCACGTTGGGTATCTCGGTCTGAAAATCCACGTCGAGGTCCACGATCAGCAGCGAGATGAGTACGTCCACACGGTCGCCTGGCTGGATGGCCCAGGCCACGCTGGACCAGCGGGCCACCGGCATGGCGTAGGCGACCTTCCCGGAGGGCAAGAGCAGCGCCGCGTCCGAGCCCAGTGCCGCCATATCGCCAGCGGTATCGGTCAGCATGTCCTCCAGGACTGGCGTGTTCCGCGCGATGTCCGTGCGCGCGATCCGGCCGTATGCGCTTTTGAGCTCTGTCAGTGCCCCCTCGGGTATTGAGCTTGCCGGCCAGGCGATTAACTGCACCGCGTTGTCTCCTTCAATGATGCGGATGCCTCGTCCGATTTTCTGTGCTGCCACGACGATCTGTTGCATACCCTCTGGCACGCCGATCACGACCTCGCCGTTGCCGTCTTCAGGCTCAGGGGTTGGTGTGACGGCGGGTCGCGAGAGTAGGCCGCTCGTGAGGAGGAGGGCTGCTCCGCCAATGACCACCAAAACCAGTATGACAGCTCCAACGATGATGAGGGTTCGTCCGCCTTGCATGTTGCCTCCTTTTACTCGATAATCGACTCGGTGAACGGGCGTGCCAAACTCTCCCAGGATGCCCGCTTGTCCATTTTGAGCGTTTGATGGCCTGCAAATGCTCTACAACGGCCGGTGGTGCGCGGCGGCCAACGGTCTAAGCGTATCTGCTCTCGAGAGGCGTGGATCGCTGCGCGCCCAAGATACATAACAGTCATTCGAAAATCTATCGCTCCCGTCGAATTGCAAGTCTGGCAACCCGGCGTGCATAAGTTTTGATTTAATGATACCTGTTTAGACAGGAATGTCAAGCGCCTCTCACCTGGTGATTACCCACGTATTGCGAGATGAACATAATCATGCTGTGTCTGTTCACCGCAAGGGCACAGAGCGCACAGAGAAAGCCTTTTCACACATCTCTGCAGCCTGCCTGTGCCGGAATTGGCCCGTAGAGCGAAAGCCAATAGTCGCGGTACTCGACTCAGGCAAGGCAAAACGAGGCGCAGACGTAGACCCATCGCCTCGTTCTGTCCTGTCCTGATTTGCGCGTGTGTATCGCTGGCGGCTGGCGGCCTAATCCACCAGGCGCAGGAAGATACGCTCGAACAGCTCGTCGAAGATAGCATCCAGGGTTGTGGGATTGGGCGCCCAGCGGTGCTCCCCGCCGGTGATGTCTGCCACTTCCTCCATGATCTCGAGATCTGCCCCGTACCCCAGGCTGATGGTGTAGATGACGATGCCGTTGTCGCGGGCCTCGTTGGCGTAGTAGATCACGCAGTCCTTGGCGCGGTTCTCACTGTCGGAGCCCGAGTTATCTGGCCACAGGTCTTCATCATCGCAATAGTTATTGGGGCGTTCATTGGCCTCGCCGTCGGTCATCAGCACCATGATGTGGGCCGCCCCCGGCCGTCCAAAGTGCCCGCCTTGCGTGCTCAACACGGCGATGCCGTCCTCCATGCCGCCCGCGATGTTGGTGCTGCCGTTTGCCTCGGTGGCGTTCAATTGAGTGATCACGGTGTCCTCGATCCGGTCCGCCACGCCATCCCCGTCGTCGTCCACAGGGCAAAGTTCCGGCCCCCACCCTGGGCGCCGCAGGCATTCCAGCTCGTTGCGGGTCTCTGAGTTTCCGCTGTATCTCACGTAACCGATCTGGTCGAGGCGAAAGTCCATCTTGCCGATGAAATTCATGGCCGCGCTCAGCGCGTCCCGGATGGGCTGCTCGCCTCCGTAGATCGGATCCAATCGCTGGTCTGGATTGGCGCCCACGTGGCAGTCGGGAAGCCACCAGTTGTTGGCAAGATGCTCCCCGCCGGGATACCCGCCGAAGCGCGGGTCGCACGGCTCGCAAGCCCAGTCGGTGCGGGCGTTGTTGGCCTGCAGGGTGGTTCCGGCTGGGGTCATGGACGACGGCAAGGAAGTGTTGCTCCTTGTGGTGATGATGATCCGGTCAACGTCAAAGCCCGCACCGCCACCCCACAGGTGGAGGGTGTGCGTGCCCGCCGGCAAATAGACCGCATAGTCGCCGTTGGTGTAGCCCTGGCCTTCGTTCAGGCTGAGCCGCCGCCAGTCCCAATTGCCCCAAGCAGCGCCGTCGTAGCCTGCGCCTACATCGAAGCCATCCTCTTGTCCCAGGACGGAGCCGTCCAGCCCCCAGAAGATGTGGTTGTCTGCCGTTCCACCCCACCCGCCGCCCTGTCCCCGCAGCCACACGTAGTAGGTGGTCGAGGCCGGCACCTGGAACTTGTAGTCAACCCTGGGGGCGGGAAAAGGGCCGCCCGACAGGCCATTCCGGCAGTTTGCCCCCGGGCCGTTCACCGCGCTCCACTGGCACGAGACGCCGAAGCTGCCCTGGACGTCCTCGTAATTGGCGTAGGGGTGGTGGGAGATGTAGGCGCCGCGCGAGTCCCGCCCACTTGAGTTAACCCCATCGTTGCGCTGGATGACCCAGTACGTGCGGTAGGGGGAGTAGGCCCAGTCGTGGTAGTCCGCCAGTTCGCTGTAGGAGGAGTATTCCTCCGCCTCGATGACAAAGTAAAGGTTGCCGTCGCTGGTGTTGCGGTAGTTGCAGTTGTTTCTCTGATAGCCGCTGGGGGCGCCGGTGGACGTGTAGGAACCGCAATTGAATATGCCGGTGGCGGGATCCCAACCCGCGCAGTGGTCCGGCGTGGCCGGCGGGGAAGTCGTGCTCTGGGCCCACTGCAGCGGATGGATGCAGCCATCAGAGTCAGTACAGTCGTCGGAGGTGCCAGGGTAATTCCCTTGGGGTATCCAGCACTCGTAGCACAGCGTGTCGAACTCCATCGAGCCGGAGTGATCGTATACGATGACGACGTCCAGGTTGCTGATGTTCTCGGCCTCGGCGCTCGCTTGGACCGGGAGCTGGTGCCAGCCGATAAACTGCAGGAACGTCATGCGCACCTGTTTCTTGATTGTAATGCGGATGCGGTCCGACGTGTTCAGGTTCGTTGGGTATGGGGTGCTCGTATCCCGCGAGAAGGCCGTATCGATCCAGATGACAGTGTTCGCGTCCACCTCTTCGGGGCCGGCTATCACTACGTCATCGGCGCCGGGGTTGATCACGACGCGCGTATTGGGGCCATTGGGATCGTACCCGTTGTCCCGCAGGTAGTCTCTGGCGCGCATTTGCGCTGCCTGCTCCAGGGGCAGCTCGGCCACCGCGGCCAGCGCCGTCGCGTCGGCGGCGCGCCCCACGCGCACGCGCTCGACGTAGACCAGCCCCAGGTCGATGCTCAGCCCGACCAATGCCAGGATTCCGATGAAGGCAAAGACGACGATGATCAGGCTCTGGCCGCGCTGATGGCCGCGCGATCCATTCTCGTCGAGTTGTGTTTCCCTTGTCCATCGTCTTCGTATCTCGTTCATCTCTTTTTCCCTCCAGTACGGTACTTGTCCGGCAAGCAACTGCTTATCCTCCCGCGGGTTTGGAATCGGTCTGCAACAAGAAGCGCATTCCGCACCCTGATCCGATGAGATCTTGCCCATTTCGAACCTGCAAAAGGGTGGCCTGCTGATTACCGATAAAACGTCTCCGGTCACACACCTTGAGAGCAAGCGGTCGTTTCATCTAGCCTCACATGGTCCGCCTTACTCCTGCTGGCGCCCGCCGATGGCCCGGATCTCGGTGTGCGTGTACATGATCCAGGGAGAGGGCAACAGGCCCTCCCCCAGGGGCTCGTGCGCGAAAAACGTCTCGACCACGATGATGTTGTTCTCCATTTCCGGAAAGTCGCTGGCGAAACGCAGATCATTGATTTGCTCCGTGGCGGGGCCGTGCCCGGTCACGACATCGGCCAAGACGATCTTTGAATCGGAGATCGCGTTGGCGAAGCGCAGCCCGTCCGTGAGAATGAGCACTGGATCGATGCCTGTGCACGCGCCACACGGATAGACGCCCGCAATATAATAGGTGACGTCGGCGGGATCGACGTTGCCGTCTGTGTCCATGGGTACGTGCGTGATGATGATGGCCGTGTTGGGGGAGGCTTCGTAGATGGGATCGCCTGTACCGGCGTCCTCCGGGAAGTCGGTGCGCAGGAAAGGCACGACTTTGCCGGAGACGGTCTCGGTGCCGCCGGCGGCCAGCATCCGCGCTGCGATCTCTGCGTCGTTGAAGCGGGCGCGGGCCGCAAAGCGGGCAGCCTCACGGTTGGCGTTGGCGACGAGGAGATAGTTCCTCAGCCCAAATCCTACCTCCACGAGGCCGAAGAGCAGGATCAAGAGCACTGGCAGGACGATGGCTATCTCCACGACGCTTTGACCGCGGCTTTTGTCGTTGCTTTCCTGTCCATTCATTTTGCCTCTCCTTTTGTTTCCCTTACGGCATGGATACTATACCGTCGGTCGCGTCCACCAGGATGGCGAAGGACGTGTTTGTACCACTGGCCACACCGGCTACCATCCAGGTTGGGCGGTTGCTCTCCTGGGATAGGCGCAACTGAACCATCAAGTCCACTCTTGGATACTTGGTCACCATGTTGCGCCCTCCCCGATTCCACCATTCCAGCAGGGCTGTGTCGCTATCTACCTGCCACGTCTCGTCCGGAAAGACAGAGATCGGGTAAGGGCTCAAGGCTGGCGGGCGCACCATGCGCGCCGTCCCGTCCTCGACCGCGATGATGGCCAGCCGTTGCGTCGAGGGGGAAAAGAATTGAAACGTCCACACGATGCCCTTTTCCGAGGGCTGGTTTATCTCCAACTGCTGACCGGAGACGCCGCTCAGGCGGGCGTCTGCCTGCCACTGTGTGGCGAGATGTGTGGCAGGTGCAAGCGCCCGATGAGCCCTTATCTCGCTGCCGGCCAACCCTGGCGCCAGCGTTTCTGCCTGGGACGGATCGGTCGTTCCGGCCAGCCACGAATAGGCCACTGCCCCGACCATTGTCAGGGAGATCAGGATTGCACCTGCTGCGAGAAAGCGACGTATTCTAGAGTGTCCGGCCATCTAGCCCATTCTCCACTGGACCCTGCTGGTTCGGCGACGAATCGCCGACCGCGGACAGGATGTGACGTTGTCTAGTCATTCTTCAAAACCAACGGTAGATAGATGTGCCCCAAGTAGTCGTACACCTGACTGCTGTCGTAATAGACGTCCCAGGCCGAGTCCGTCATCTCCATGTAGGCAAAATGCAGCAGGGGCACCGTCTCGGAAATCGGTTCCCCGAAGCCGACGGAGGCAGCGCCCGACGAGCTTTCCATCAACAGCGTGGCGCCGTTCCAGCCCACGGTATTCGTCGTGACGCTGATGGCATAGCTATAGTACGTACCTGTCACGCCGCCCGTGTGCCAGACGACGGCGGGCCAGCCGTCTTCGTTCAGGTCGATCGACGGTTGGAGGTGTTCCAGGTACGTTGCTTCGGCGCCGGCGGGCTCATACTCAGTGAAGTCGCTATATCGACTGGCGTCATAGTCGGTGACCACCTCTCTCCAGCCGCCCACAGGAAAGGAGGCGCCGTTGTCGTTCGAGCGGATATAGAGCAGCGCGTAAGTTTCGGGATCTGTGCGATAGCGAAAACTCCACACGACAAAGACTCGGTCTGCTTGGGCAGCCACGTCTGGCTTGTAGGGTGGAGTATCAGCATTTGAACTGAACAGGGAGGTTGGGGTTGGGGCACTCCACACTCCCCCGCAACGTCGCCGGTAGTAAATATAGCCGAGTGTTGCCCCCTTGTTCTGCCAGGTGATATGCGCGCAACTGCCGCCCCAGGCGATGGCGGGCGTGTTGTTGTTGCCGGTGCTATACACTGACAAGCTGCTGCCCCACGCGCCGCCGGTGCGAGCCGCATAAAAGATCTTGCCGACCCGTGGGGCCCCCTCGTACCGGGCGAACACCACGTGGGGGTTCCCATTTTCGTCCACGGCCAGGTCCACCCAGGTGATCGGGTATTGAGACGCCGCGGTAGAAGTGATCAGTTCGCTCGATCCACACGTCCCGCTGGTCAGGGAACACGTTTGATAGTACAGGCGCGTGTATTGGGGAGTGCTGCAGGGATTGTATACGGTGTATGCAATGTGGGCCGTCGTACCTGTGACGGCCACGGCCGCTCTATCGAAAGCGCAAGCACTCTCGTCGCCGGTGTAGACTGCAATACGATTGCCGAGTCCGCCTGCGGACTCTGAGGCGGCGCGGAGGTAAACGTGCCCCCTGCTGTCTGTCTTGCTCTGGATGTATCCCTCCACCCAGACTATGGCCACCCGGTCATGGTCAGGACTGATCGCTAAAGCAGGATCGGCTGATGTGTAGTCGCTCGTAGCGGAAAGGTTGAGCCGTATGTGAAGGAAACCAGCAGAAGCGCTGCGTGCCACCGTCGTCAGCATGATTACCACCACCCCGCCTGCCAGCACGACTGCCACCGCAGCCGCCGCATACCGCCTATATCTGCTCCATCCTGCAAGTTCCGTCCCCTCTTCCACGGAGCTACGACATATACAGGTTGACGTTGTAGATCCGTTCATCTGCCTCTACTGTGATCGTCCACGTGCCAAAGTGAAGTGTGCCTCCTGCACCTCCTTCCCAGTACTCGGCATAGATCGTGTAGCTTCCGGGCGGCACGTTGTAGAAATGGTAGGTCCCATCGTGGATGGTCGTCGTGTGATAGACTTCCCCTCCAGGGCTGTAAGCCCACACGTCGATGCCCCTGAACGTTTGTGGAATACCGTGATGCACGAACACCTGTATCAGCCCACCGAAGGAGGAGGTGCCTGCAACCGGGTCGGGGATGGGCCACTCAGTACACGCCTCGCACTCTAGCGTGTCTAAGTAGAAGAAAGTGCATTCCGTATCGACCTCTTGTATGCCGTGGAAGTAGACCTGTACGTCCTGCCCGGCGCGGGTGGCGGGGCTGACGACGTCGGTCACGTCTATCGAGAAACGCTGCCACGTCTTGAGCAGCGGAGTACCACCATCGACTACGAGCGTCCCGTTGCCGGTACCCAGGTCCGCGCCTGCACCATCCCTCATTTTCAGGAAGAGTTGATCCCCAGGGTCGGTCGTGGGGTTGCAACAACTGCTCTCGCTTTCCGCGACCAGCCGATATCCGCTCACAGTCAGGGTCGTCTGTGTGTAGACCTCGGTAGGGATCGTGATGGTCTGGTAGAGGTAGGGATTGGGCACCGCGCTGCAGGTGGGATAGAACCCCAGCGTGGTGTGCAGCCGCATGGAGAGCGTGCCGTCGTGGAAGTAGGTCGATCCCCGGTAGTACGCGCCGGGAGCGCCCGCGTACCAGTAATTGAACAGATTCTCGGCGCTGCCTTCGAAATTACCGTACTGCAGCAATTGCTCGCACTCTAGCAGGCCGGGCGGCTTATCGGGCCCTGTGCCCCACGGGGAAGGCTCTTCCGGCGGGCAAGCTGCCGGGCAATAGGTGGCGGGCGGGTCATCGCTCCCACCAGGAGTGGGCATCGGCGTTGGGGTCGGGGTCGGTGTTGCGGTTGGGAGCGGGGTTGGGCCTGCGGTTGGCGGCGGGCCGGTACCGGTGACGGTGACATTGTCCCAGTAGTAGGTGTCCCATGACCCGTTATTCTCAGCGCGAATGATGACTCGCAGTGTGCTGCCGGTCAAGCCGGACACGCTGTGAGTCTCGTATGTGCTGCCAAAGTCGTTGCAGTCCCAATAGAACTGGACCTCGCTGCCTCCGTCGAGCTGGTAGTAGAGCCGGATGCAGTCGCCGTCTCCCAGATCGCCGGTTTCTCTGATGTCTACAGAGACGTCCACAGCGGCTTCTCCTGAGATATCGATATCCTCCGTCCACCAGACGCCTACGCCATCGATGTCCCGCGCCCTGAATTCGTTATTCATCACCTCGAAGTAATCGCCGCTGTAGAGAGTAAGATCGCTGATGTCGGTGTGCCACTCTGTGGGCCCCAGGTCTTCTCTCGTGCCATTGCTCAGGTCCTCAAAGTCCTCGACCCAGCTCAGCGCTTGAGCCTGCGGGAGTGCGCGAGCCGCCGGCATGATGAGCGCGCGCGCTCCGATTCCTCCAGATGGTCCCCTACCGACCAGGCTCTGGTGGATCAGCATCAGCTTGGCCCATTCGTAGCCATCCTCGCGCATGCGCACTTCTATCGTGTGTTCGCCGGGGGTGCCGATTTGCACAGCGAGGTCGCTGCCGCCTGGGCAGCCGCCAGGCGAGCTGTATATGGCGCTGTCCCAGACGAGGGCGCTTGTGCTGCTTCCATCAAGCCGGTAGCAGTTGCTGGGAGGCGACCCATCCACCGAGACCCAGACAGTGTCGTCGTTTTGGCTTGCAGACTCGCCACGCACGAACACGCGATAGACGCCTGTGGTGGTGAAATTCACCGTATATCTAAGGACGGGCGCGCTGGAGGCGTTCCAAGAGTTGGTGCATTCTTGGCCTGAGCCGCCGACGTACATGGTGGGCACGCCGCTGACACTGGATTCCACCCAGCTTCTGTTGGCCCCGCAGCCGCCAGCGCCGGCCACGTTCTCGCTGTACTCGGTCGCAGGGATCACGACCATCCCGTCATCCTCACAAAACCTGCATCCGGTAGAGACCTCGATGGGGATTATCGCGGTGTTGTTTTCCTCGTCTTCCTCCTCCACGTAGTCCGACGTGTCTGTCCGCACCCATAACTCGTGGGTGCCGGAGGACTCGATCCACAGCACGGCGTTCACGACGGCGCTGCCGTTGGGATCGATGCCGCTCACCCATTGTTTCGTCACGCCGATGGGGCGGGTTGGCTCGCCTTCCGCGTCTATGTAAAAGTCCACGTCAAAGTACTCGGTGGCTCTACCACTGGTGAGGTTATCAACGGTAACCGAGACGGTGAAGACGGATCGCGGGCAGGCGGTTAATGGTTCGGTTGAGGCAATGGTGAGATCTGGGAGGGCTGCCACGGCCTGGATTGAGGCTGAGTAGGCGACTAGGTCGACCGCGCCGCAGCCACCGCCGCCGGATGGGTGGGTCTCTAGCCTGTACATGCCGTCGCTGTATTCGGGGACGGTAAAGATCTGGTTCTCTGCATTCCCGTTCACGTCCACATCGACTGTCATCAGTAACTGACTGTTTTCCACAGTTGTGATACTGGAGGTGGGATCGACGCACCACCACAAGCCATAGGAGGTTGTCGTTGTTATCGGGTGGCTCATAATGCTGGCCGAGTCTTCATCAAGGGCGACAACGTCGTGATCGCCGACGATGATATATGGACCCGGACCAAACTCCCACGTCTTTTCCGCCGTGTCAGAGATCTCGCCGAGCCACAGATCGTCGTTGAGATTGTCTATCCAGGCGCGTATCTCTGCGGTTCCGGGTCCGTTGCCGCAGAGCATGACCAGAGCCTCACCGTCCGCATTGGTCAGCGCCTCAGTGTATGGCTCGCCTATGCCGGATACGTCAAACGCGCCGTAGCTTGTAGAAAAACTGACCCAGGCACTCTGCACGGGATTGCCGTCGTAGGTCACCACGGCCAGGAATCTGTGACAGCGATCATCAGGCATTAGATTGGTTACGGCATACGTTCCCTCGGGATAGGCTGTCAAGGAGATGTCGTAGGTGGGTGGGGGGGTGAAGGTGGGTAGTGCTGTTCCTCCAAATGGTGTCTCTTCTACTGTCGCCTGCGGTGTTCCACCTGTTGTTACGCCCGGATCAAACGAACCGCCAAAGCTCGGTGGCGCCTGGTTGCCGAATCCAACCTGAACGCCTTCGTTGATCATCTCCGAGGTGGCCTGCACTGTGACGTATTCGGTAATGACGCGATACAGTGGGTCCACGATCTCGACGTTGTGCACGACTTGCACCTGTATTGGCAACCCCTCCAGGCCGGGGTGGTCGAGGCATGCGTCGGGATGGCTAGCGGGATCCCACGGGGTTTCCATCCGACCAGCGCCAGCCTCTGCGCAATCGACATCGAACGCAGGGAAACCCCAGATGCGCACGCCAAAGAACCCGGCATCGTCGAGGTTGGCGTCGAATTCGTCTATCCCCGTCTGGCCTATGCCTAGCGCCAGCTCGTCGTTCCGGATGCGCAGGCCAGCCGCTGTATCTCGTGCCTTCTGTTTGATCAGCAGGACGCGTCGTTGATAGTAATGCGCGTCCGTCTCCGCTGGGTCGGGCATGCCCGGATCCGGGCAGTAGGGATAGGGTTGGCGGTCATCATCGTCCTCGGGGGGGAAGCCGTCTGTAATCACGTCGTCGTTGTCCCAGTCCAGGCAAGCTCCCTGGAGCGGCTGATATGTGACGGCGAACCGCGCTGTCTCTCGGGCGATGTGCTGTACGGTCAGGTGGCCCTGGATCACCAGTGCGGCCTCGACGATGCCTAGGAGAATCCCCAGCAAGATCGGCAGAATCAGCGCGAATTCGACTAACCCTTGACCTTTTGTAAGTCTTTTCATCACATCCCTCCTTGGGACCCCTGTGTGTCGGGCACAGAAAGAATGAAGGCAACTGTTGTAGCTATACGTGCTCTTGCGAAAGGGTAAACGGATAGCTTATACTGATCATAGGCACAGCGAAAGGTGAGGCTCATCGCTGTCCCACGTCATTTCTGGCTTGGTATGCCATCTTGATGTGAGGATAAACTCCATCTCATTATACCATACCGATTTGACAGCGACAACTATTACTTTAGTACCAGTCGCTGTTTGCAGGATTCCCTGGTGCCTAGGCTCCTGCTGCAAAATTACTTGACTCTCGTCATTGATTGTTCCAGGGGAGGTGCTTGGGTTGTCTTGCGCGGCAGGATCGATCTACATAATCTCCTGCATCGCCGTGATGGTGCTCTCTACGTCTGCGTCATCGATCCAGTAGTGCGTCACTGCCCGGAAGTTGCCTTCCAGTCGGCCAAGCAGCAAGATCCCTCGTTCTGCCAGCCCACTCACGATCTCTTCCGGTACCTTCGACGTTTCGTCTGTCAGTCGGAAGAACAGGATGTTCGTCGCCACCGGCTCTACCGCTATGCCCGGGATCTCTGCCAGGCCCTTCGCCAACCGCTTCGCCCGGCGGTGATCCTCTGCCAAGCGGTCGATCATTTGCTCCAGGGCGACGATGCCTGCCGCAGCTATGATCCCTGCCTGCCGCATGCCGCCGCCGACGATCTTGCGCGCTCGCCGCGCGCTTGCGACAAAGTCAGCGCTGCCACACAGGAGCGAGCCTACCGGTGCGCACAACCCTTTCGATAGGCAGAACATCACCGAATCTACCTGGCGTACCGGCTCGCGCGGGTCTGTCTCTAACGCCGCTGCTGCGTTAAAGATGCGCGCCCCGTCCAGGTGCACCTGCAGGCCGCGCTCGTGCGCGAGCCGCGCCACCTGGGCGGTGTACGCCGCCGTCAGTGGGGTGCCGCTGCACATATTGTGCGTGTTCTCCAGGCAGATCAGGCGCGTGCGGGGAAAGTGGACGTCGTCTCCCCGGATCGCGCCTGCGATGTCCTCCAGCCGCAGCGTGCCGTCGGGTTGATTGGGAACGGGCCGCGGCGCGATACCTCCCAGCGCTGCCATCCCGCCCTGCTCGAAGAGGTACGTGTGACTGCGGTTGCCCAAGATGACCTCGTCGCCCCGCCCACAGTGGGTCAGAAGCGCCACCAGGTTGCCCATCGTGCCGCTGGCGACGAGCAGTGCGGCCTCCTTGCCCAGCCGCTCTGCTGCCATCGCTTCCAACCGATTGACGGTCGGGTCCTCTCCAAAGACGTCGTCGCCCACCTCTGCCCGGTACATCGCCTCCCGCATCGCCGGGGTGGGGTGGGTCACAGTGTCGCTGCGCAGATCGATGGTTTTCATGCCAGCACCTCCCGCGGGGTATTATAGCCCTTTTGCGTCTGGGAGCAATGTGCCCGCTTGACCGTGCCAGATGGGGGGCATATAATCCTTTCGGAGCCCAAAGAGGAGAGTAATATGGCTGAATCGCGTTTCGTTCAACTGGACTATCGGGAGTATCCCACAGAGGAGGTGAAACGGCGCGCGGCTGCGTTCTACGCCGACGTGCAACGGCGGCGGTCGGTGCGCCAGTTCTCGGACCGTCCTGTGCCGCGCGAGGTCATCGAGCACTGCCTGCGAGCGGCGGGTACGGCCCCCAGCGGCGCGAATATGCAGCCGTGGCACTTTGTCGTGGTGTCCGACCCTGGCATCAAGCAGCGGATTCGGATGGCAGCCGAGGAGGTGGAGAGGGTGTTTTACGAGAAGCACGCGCCGGAGGAGTGGTTGGACGCGCTGGCCCCTTTGGGGACGGGGGTCAGCAAGCCTTTCTTGGAAACTGCACCGTACCTGATCGTTGTCTTGGCGCAATGGTATGGGCTATCGCCGCAGGGCGACAAGGTCGCGCACTACTATGTCAACGAATCTGTGGGGATTGCGACGGGGATGCTGATCGCGGCGCTCCATCAGGCCGGACTGGCGACGCTTCCCTACACCCCCAGCCCGATGGGCTTTCTGCGGGAGATCCTTGACCGTCCGATCAGCGAGCGCCCCTTCCTGCTTCTGCCTGTGGGCTATCCGGCGGAGGGTGCGGTTGTCCCTGATTTGGACAGGAAGCCATTGCAAGAGATCACGACATTCGTCTGACGGGGAGAGGCAGAAGGCAGCGCTAGTCATTCAGCCGCTGCACGGTGGGCCGGAGACCGAGCTCATCGATCAGGTCGTCAAGTTCGGCGTCGGTGAGAGGACGTCCTTTGCCGGCATAGACGGTGAGCAAGGCTTCCGTTGCGTTGGTGCCGAAGGAGCGCCCTTCGTACCGGGGCGTCGTCGTGATCATCACCTGCACGCCTCGCCCTCGCAGCAACTCGACGTTTTCGGGCGTGGTGGTGTTGGTGACGATCGTCTTGCCCGTGAGGTCGTTGGGCATGTATTTGCGCATGAATAAAAAGTCACCCGCGATCAGGTCCGCCTGATCCCAGTACCGCTCGTACTTGGGCTGTGGCTCGTATCCCCCGCTGCCGTAGAAGAGCATGCTCATGGGAAAGTAGCTGACGAAGGGCAGCAGCACGCGCGCGACCCGGCGGTATTGCCTGAGCCCCCACAGGGGAATGGGGACGTCAAGGGCGAACATGAGGTCGCCAAAGATCACCCGATCGGCCACGTCGGTCGCGGCTTCGGCCATACCGGGCCGATCGACGGCCACCGGCACGAAGCCGCAGTGAAAATGCGGGATGCCGCCCATCTCCTCAGCCGCCAGTTCGAACACGCGTCGCTCCAGCGTGTGCTTCAACCCGCGCCCATCGACGACGGGTGTCTGGTGAACGTCTTTCACCAGCTTGAGAGCAGCGTGCAGCGGGTACTCGCGGCCGTGGAGCCGTAGATACAGATCGACGCCGCCCACTCCCAGGGCATCGACCTTCCCATCCAGTTCCGCGAACAGACGCTGGGCTTTCTCCACGTCGCCGTCGGTTCCGATGCGCTCGATGGCGATCTGCTCGCCTCCAAGCGTGACGACGACACGCTTATCGCGGGCAGAGCTTCCCAGGCTGACGCTGACGGCTCTTTTCATATCATACTCCTTGCGAGTCGATTATACCATCGGGGTTATCCGGGGCAAAGCGTCGTCTACTGACGAGATATGAAGGGTGGACGATGCGACACAGATGACGACAGAAGGCAGAGTCGTTCGTCATGCGTCTTGGGTCACCTCTCTACATTGCGCGTTTGGGTCGAGTGCGGTACAATGTAAGGTCCTGAGAGAACGGGTTCCCAGGAGAGACGGCATGGGTGCCGGGAGGAACGAATGACGACATCGAAGCGTTATCCGATGGCCGAGGCGGTGCGGGCCGCTTACCGCGCTGGCGAGGAGGACGAGGCGCTAGAGCCGCTGGTGCTGGTGGACGGTGACGGACAGCCGATAGGGCGCATCGGTGACGGCGACTATGTGATTTTCTACGACATCCGAGGCGAGCGAGAGATCGAGTTGACCAGTGCTTTCGTGGCGGACGAATTCCCCCATTTCTCGCGCCCGCCGATGCAAGTGCATTTCGCCACGATGATCGAGTATGCCGCCGACTTGGTGGAGCACGTCGCTTTCCCGCCCGTGCGGGATATTCGCAACACCTTGAGCGAAGTCGTCAGCAACCACGGCCTCAAGCAGGTCAAGGTCGCCGAGTCGGAGAAGGCCATTCACGTGCGCTACTTCCTCAACGGCAGGCAGGAGGAGCCTTTCCCAGGAGAGCATCACGTCTTCATCCCCTCGCCGGAGGCGAAGAACTATGCCGAGGTGCCGGCGATGAGTGCGGCGGGGGTTGCCCAGGCAGCCATCGAGGCACTGGATGACCCGGAGGCCGATTTCATCGTGGTTAACTTTTGCAACGTGGACGTGATTGGCCACATTGAGGACCGCGGCGCCGTGCTGCAGGCCGTGGAGGAGGTGGACCGGCGCGTCGGCGAGGTGGTGGCGGCGGCGCAGGCCCGGGGTGTGACCGTCGTGGTCACAGCCGATCACGGGACGGTGGAAAAGTGGCTCTATCCCGAAGGCACGGTGGACACCGGCCATACCGATAGCGCGGTGCCGTTCATTCTGGTCGATCCGGCGCTGAAGGGTGCCACGCTGCGGGAAGACGGAACACTGACGGATGTTGCTCCGACGCTGTTGCAGCTCCTCGATCTGCCGCAACCCGACGAGATGACGGGGCGCAGCCTGTTGCCGGATGGCGCCGGCCAGGGACGGCGTCGGGTCTTGTTGCTCATCGCCGATGGTTGGGGCGCCCGCGACGTTCCGTACGGCAATATGATCCTGGAGGCAGAGACGCCGGTGATGGATCGGTTGCAGCGGGAGTGGCCGACGACGCGGTTGGCGGCGGCGGGCGAGGCAGTTGGAATGCCCGCTGGCACCGTGGGCAACTCCGAGGCCGGGCACACGCACATCGGCGCGGGCCGCCGCGTGCTATCCGACCGCGTGCGCATCGACGAGGCCATCGCCGATGGCTCCTTCTTCGAGAACGATGCCTTCCATTGGGCGATGGAGGGCGCCAAGCGGGACGGCACCAGGCTACACTTGCTGGGCATCGTTTCCTTCTACAGTTCCCACGGCTCGATCGCTCATTTGAAGGCACTGATGCAGATGGCGCATGGGTTGGGCGTCCCCGAGGTCTACATCCACGGTATGCTGGGCCGGCGGGGCGAGCGGCCGGAGAGCGGCGCGATCTACACCGAGGAGGTCGAAAGGGAGGTGGAGCGGCTGGGAGGTGGCTTTGCGCTGGTCTCGATCATCGGGCGCTTCTGGAGCCTCGACCGCGAGGAGAACTGGGACCGCATCGAAAAGACGTACCGCTGGCTGGTAGAGGGCAAGGGCCGGGCGGCGCTGGCTAAATTACGATGATCAACCATAGCACAGCTAATAACACCCGCAACGAGCACTTGGCAAAGTGGCTTTCCATAGTCTTTCACCCCTTTGTCATATCGGTGCTCGCTCTGCTGCTGTCCATCTATCTGGAGACTGGCTTGCTGTGGGAAGCAGCCCTGTGGGCTTCCATCTGTATGGCCGCGTTTCTCCTGCCTTTTTCCGTCTTTATCCTGGTGATGGTCTGCGCCGGGCGCTACAGTGATCTCGACGTTTCGATCCGGCAGCAGAGGCACGGCCTTTACCTGGTGGCCAGCACTGGCCTGATCCTCTTGGTCGTTATCTTCACCCTGGGCGGTGCTCCACTCGTCGGTCGTGCCGGTATCTATGCGGCAGTCTTTGCCACCGCTGTCGGCGCAGTGGTCAATCGTTTCTCCAAGATCAGCATACACGCGATGGTCGCTGCCGGTGGCGCGGTCATGCTTTTCTATCCATCTTTTCTCGCCGGTCTTGTCCTGACCGTGCCCGCTGCGTTGGTCGGCTGGTCGCGCGTGCGGCTCAAGCGACACACCTGGTCCCAGGTGATCGCCGGGTGGAGCATGGCGGTCGTGTGCGTGATGGTGGTGTTCTACCTCTGGCTGTAGCGCCCGCGTCAAACGTTGCTCTCGTCCTGGCTTGGTGCTATAATGAGATCGAGGGCAGGATGGCAGAAGAGCAGGACACGACCTACGAGCAGGTGCTGCGCTGGGGAGGAGAGCGGATGCTCCGTGAGGCGAGCGCCTATTTTGCAGGCGAAGGAAGGTTGCACAGCGCGTTGCGCCGGCTGGCCGAACGATTGGACGCGGAAGGCATCCCCTATGCCTTGCTGGGCGGGTTGGCCCTTGCCGAACACGGGTACCCTCGGCTGACCGAGGACATTGATTTGCTGGTGACCCCCGCTGGTCTGGAGTGCTTCCACGAGCGGTTGGTGGGGCGGGGATACCGATTGGCTTTCAGTGGAGCCCGGAAAGCATTCCGAGATACCGAGACGGGTGTGCGCATTGAGATCGTGACCACTGGGGAGTATCCAGGCGATGGGTTACCCAAGCCGGTCGCTTTCCCCGACCCGACAACCCCAGAGGTGACGGTGGAGGTCGAGGGCGTCCGCGTAGTAGCCCTGGAGAAGCTGATTGAGTTGAAGCTGGCGTCAGGAACAAGCGCCCCCCATCGGCTGCGAGACTTGGCCGATGTACAGGACCTGATCGTCCGCCTGGAGCTTCCCTTGACGCTGGCGGATCGGTTGGATGCGTCGGTGCGGGAAGCGTACCGGGACTTGTGGGAGAAAGCACGCGCAGGCAGGCCAACGGATTCGGAAGGAGAGTGACGGAACCACCTCGCCCCTGGTTGCTGGGAGCGAGGCGTTGCTTTGCGGGAGGGTGGCTGCGCGCTGGGCGGGAGAACTGAGGTCACCGGCCGGATACGTCCCATAGGATGATGGTATGGTCCCGCGACCCGGAGGCGAGTGTCGCCCCGTCGGACGACCACGCCACGCTGATCACCTTCTCGGAGTGGCCTTCGAGGGTGCGCAGGCGCTCGCCGGTGGCCGCGTCCCACAGCATGACGGTTCTGTCCCACGACCCGGAGGCCAGCGTCGCTCCGTCCGGCGACCACGCCACGCTGAACACGTAATTGGTGTGGCCTGCGAGGATGCGGATAGGCTCGCCGGTGGCCGCGTCCCACAGCATGACGGTGCCGCTGGTTCTCAACTCCCCCGCCCCGGAGGCCAGCGTCGTCCCGTCCGGCGACCACGCCACGCTGAACACGTAATTGGTGTGGCCTTCGAGGATGCGGATAGGCTCGCCGGTGGCCGCGTCCCACAGGATGACGGTCTTGTCAAACGACGCAGAGGCCAGCGTCGTCCCGTCCGGCGACCACGCCACGCTGCTGACCCCGCCGTCGTGGCCTTCTAGCGTGTGCAGCCGCTCGCCCGTGGCCACGTTCCACAGGATGACGGTGTCATCTTCCGACCCGGAGGCCAGCACCGTCCCGTCTGGCGACCACGCCACGCTGCGCACATAATTGTTGTGGCCTTCGAGGGTGCGCAGCCGCTCACCCGTGGCTGTGTCCCAAAGGATGACGGTGTCATCTTCCGACCCGGAGGCCAGCGTCGCCCCGTCCGGCGACCACGCCACGCTGAGCACCCCATGGGTGTGGCCTTCGAGGGTGAGCAGCCACTCGCCGGTCGTCGCGTCCCACAGGACGACGATCTCGTCATACGCCCCGGAGGCGAGGGTCGTCCCGTCCGGCGACCACGCCACGCTGGTCACACTACCTGTGTGGCCTCCGAGGGTGCGCAGCCGCTCGCCCGTGGCCGCGTCCCACAGGATGACGGTGTCGCTGAGTGTGTAGTAACCCCCCGACCCGGAGGCCAGCGTCGCCCCGTCCGGCGACCACGCCACGCTGGTCACACTACCTGTGCGGCCTTCGAGGGTGCGCAGGCGCTCGCCGGTGGCCGCGTCCCACAGGATGATGGTGTCGTCAACCGACCCGGAGACCAGCGTCGCCCCATCGGGCGACCATGCCACGCTGCTCACGTCACCGGTGTGTCCTTCGAGGGTGCGGATAGGCTCGCCGGTGGCCGCGCCCCACAGGATGACGGTGTGATCCTGCGACCCGGAGGCAAGCGTCGCCCCGTCGGGCGACCACGCCACGTTGAGCACCTGTGCAGTGTGGCCTTCGAGGGTGCGCAGGCGCTCACCCGTGGCCGCGTCCCACAGGATGACGGTGCCGTCCCAAGACCCGGAGGCCAGCGTGGTCCCCTCCGGTGACCACGCCACGCTGCTCACCAAATCGGTGTGGCCTGCGAGGGTGCGGATAGGCTCGCCCGTGGCCGCGTCCCACAGGACGACGGAGTGTCCCGACCCGGAGACCAGTGTCGCCCCGTCTGACAACCACGCCACACTGAGCACATTACCGGTTTCGCCTTCGAGGGTGCGGATAGGCTCGCCGGTGGCCGCGTCCCACAGGATGATGGTGCCGTACCAAGACCCGGAGGCCAGCGTCGCGCCGTCCGGCGACCACGCCACGCTGTACACCTCATCATCAATCGCATTGCCCCACACCTGCCCGGACAGGTCGGCGCGGCACAGGTAGACACCGGTGTCCGTTCCTATCGCCAGGGTTTCCCCGTCCGGCGAGAAGGCGGCTTCGTTTATGCTGCCCGCTCCCCCCAGGCGCAGCCGCGCGCCCTCCGGCACTTCACCGGTCAGACAGGGTATCGGCGGGACGGCAGTCGGCTCCGGTGTCGGGGTGGCAGTCGGCTCCGGCGTCGGCGTGGCGATGGGCGGTTTCTCCTCCTCCGGCGTGGCCGTCGGCTCCCCTCCCAGCAACCCGCAGGCCAGCGCGCTGCTGACCAGCGTGATGACCGCCAGTGCGATAAGCAGAGTCTGTCGTGAGCGCATGCTTCTCCTCCTCTTTGCTGAGGCGGCTCAAGGCCTCACGCAAGTGCGCGTACGTTCTACGCAATCCCACTATAGCATGAACAAATGGTGAAAGTCAATATCGCTATGCTATTTACAGTCAACCCACACGCCGCTCACCGCTGCCTTGACGCACTGCTCGACCGTGCCGTAGCGCACGATCAGCCCCGTGTGTGAGGGGAGATAGGTCGCGCCCTTGGCGGAGGGGGTCGCCACGGTGCGGAGGCCCAACTCCTGCATCGGCGCGACGACGGCGCACATGTCGGCTACCACGCGCCCGCCGCTGGCCTCGACCGCGGCTACCAGACCCTGCGCCTCGGCCTGCTCCCGCACCTCCCGCGCCGCCGTGATCCACAGTGCCGCCTTCACCCGCTGCCCGTCCAGCAGCCGCACCACTCTGGCTATTTCCTCCAGCCCTGCATGCGGGCAGCCGAACCAAACCAGGTCGATTGCTTCGACTGCGGACCTCTGGTTCGCGCTCAGCACAGGCTCGCGTGCATCGGTGTTGAGCGCGGCGTAGGCGGTCTGCAGCTCGTCCACGACGAGCGTCTCGTAATCGGGGGCCAGGACATCCGGTCGGTCTGCCTCGGGAGTGACGCCCGCGACGTGGTACAGGGCCACGGCACCGCTGGCTGCCATCGCTGCCCCCAGGGCTTTCAACGAGACGTGGTAGGGATAGAGTAATTCCGCTTCGGCCAATCCCACAAAGTACACCACGCGGTTGCGGGCCACTCTCCCCACCAGGTACCCTAGCGCGCCAAAGTCGGCGAGGGCGCGCACGGGGCAACGCACGTCAACCCGCAGCGTAGCGCGGCGGTTCTCGTCCAGATGGAGACCGTAGGCGGCGGTGCGCCCGGTGATGGCGGCGGCTAGCGCGCTCGGCCCTCCCTCCCGGTTGGTGCGCGCCCCCAGCACCGAGTTGGCGTAGCTCACCGCCGAGGACTCGGCCCAGGCCACGTGCTCGCCCAGACAGGGAACGTTGCCCACCAGGTAGGGGGTGCAGGTGCAGGTCGCGCGCACGCCTAGTTGCTCGAAGGTGTCGATGACGGCTAACTGGCGGCGGGCAAAGGTCTCTGAAAAACCCAGTTCCTGCCAGGTCCGGAGGTCCATCCCTGCCGGGTTTAGCGTCGTGGGGACACGCACGCGCGCGCCCTGGCCGGCCCAATCGGCCAGGAATTCGAGGCCAGCTTCCCCCAGATTGCGGTAGCTGACCCCCGCCACCTGCACGGAGTTCACCTCTACCAGCCGCTTTGCGCCATAGATCTGTCCCAACGCGACGACGATCTCCATCGCCTTGCGCGCGCCAGGGCCGGCTTCGCCGGACAGTAAAGCTCGTTCTTCGGGGGAGAGCTCCAACATGACTACTCCATGACAAATGAGTAGGTCGGATGTCAATCCGACCTACTGTGTTCGTTTCCTGATTCTGGAGTAGAGATCATCGGCTATGTCAGCGCGCGATACGGCATGCCGCTGAGAATCCCCTCGCGGCCCTCGAAGACATCGAGGACCTTTAGACCCCCGGTGCCGATTTCGTAGCGGCGGATCTCCTTTGCGTGATGGGAGCCGCGCATTTTCAGCACGACGATTGCGCGCTGCATCGTGCTCTCTATCTCGACGTAGCGCATTAGGATAATACAGTCCACGATGAACGACAGGCCGCCCTTGAAAGCGTATCGGTAATCGACGCGGCCTTTTTCGCCCAGCAGCATCGCCGTTATGCCCTCCCGACGCAGACCGTTGACTGCGGAGGTGTACAACTTGCGCAGTTGCTGGACATCGCCGGTGAGCCGATCAAAGTGGGAGACGCTGTCGAGCACCAACCGCCGGATATTGGCATCGAGAATCAGTTGGTTGAGAGGGCTATCGGGAGATTCCAGGCTGGCCAGGAATACCTCGGGCGAAGTGAACATCAGGTGCAATTGTCCCCTGGTCACCAGGCCCCGCAGGTCCCAGCCGAGTGAGTCGGCGTCGCGATGGAGGGAGCTGGGGAATTCCTCGAAAGAGATGAGCAGTCCCGGCTCGTTGTGCTTCGTTGCGCCGTGGATGAGATACTGAAGTGCCAGGGAAGTCTTTCCTGTGCCTGGTGCGCCGCGCACCAATACCATTGAGCCGGGTAAAAACCCTCCTCCCAGCATTTCGTCCAGGCTTTTGACTCCAGTCGTCACGCGTTTGTCTGCCATATGTCACCTCGTTTGGCTTTCTGGTGATTCCAACGGCCAGGGTTGTATTATGGCCAGTCCTCCCAGTTCAGGGTGCAGATCACGTAGCCTAACGAACTGCTGGCGTAACCTCGCAGCTCCACGACGACCACGTCGGAAACCGCCTCGCCCAGGCTCTCTCCTACGGGCGCGAACACCTGCACGCGAACTTCCATGGGCTGATAAGCACCAGGGTTGAAGGGTTGTTCCCAGGCTGCGTCACTTCCGTAGATGGCGTTGATGCGTGGATCTGCCCCTGCCCGGATGGGAGGCAGGTTGGGTATCGGGCCTTCTACCCTGATGAGATAGCCCGGTAGAGGATTGCCGTCCAGGTCCTGGAGATGCCCTGCGACACCGGTCCATGCACTGCCGTACTCGGACCTGCGCAGCTCTACCTCGCAAGTGAACGGCCAGTCAGGGGAGCGTGTGACCCGGGGAGTAGGCGTGGCCGTGGGTGGGAAGGTGGGCGTGGGTGGGGGTGGTGGGAAGGTGGGGGTGACCGACGGCGTCAGAGTAGGGAGGCGCGTGCTTGTGGGGCTGGGGATAGGGGTTGGGGTCCGGGTGGGCGTGGGTGTCCAGGTGGCGATGGACATTCGAGCAGGTGTATTGGTTGGTTGCAGGGGTCCGAGTCCACTGTATCCGGAGGAGGTGGCGGGAGGTAGAGGATTGAGCGCGTTAACGCCGAACCCAATGAGTGCATAGTAGATCACCAGGCACAGGGTAGCCACGAGCACCGCATAGGTCAGAACATTGAAGATCGAATCTCGTCTACCAGTTGTCATCGCGCGATCTCCTGCCGGTTCTTACATTCCGGATCCCCTGCCACTAGGGGGTTGTGTCGACAAGGATTTGGATGTCGGCCTGTAGCTTTAATCCGTCGATCCACTTTTGCAGTGCTCGCTCCTGCAACAGACGCAGGTTATCCTCGCTGACCGGGCGAGCCGGGTCGTACTCGACGACCTGCACGATGTGGTAGCCCAACAGGCTCGGCACGACGTCGCTGAACTCACCTGGCTTCAAACTGAAAGCGGCTTCTTCTACCTCAGGAACAGTTAGGATGCCCTTGGGGAACCAGTCGAGGTCGCCACCGATATCGCGGGTGTTGGGGTCCTGAGAGTAAGCTCTGGCCAGCGCGGCAAAGTCTGCACCGCTTTCCAGTTGGGCGTGGATCCGCTCAGCTTCTTCGGGGGTATCGACCAGTATGTGGCGGGCGTGAACGTGTGCAGTAACGTCCGGCACGCTCTCGATGATGTGCTGGTTCATCTGTGCCACGATCAGTCCTCTGCGCTCCTTTTCCCTGTGGATCTCGTAGGTCTCCCCCAACTGCGCCAGCTTGGCATCCAGCGCTTCTCTGCCGCCGCTTTCTTCGATGATCTCTTGCATCACCGCGTCCACGTCTTCGTCGGAGGCGGTGATGCCCACTTTCGCTGCCTCTTGCACGATCAGTTCCTCTGTGATCATCCAGTCCAGGATCCAGGTGCGGGCCTTGGCCAATTCGGCCTGGCCCTCTGCGCTACCGGGATCGATCCCTCGCAGCAGTGGCAGACTGGCCTCGTATTGGCCCAACTCGCGCTCATAGTCTGCCAGGTAGATGGGTTGGCCGTTGACCAGCGCTGCCGGAGAGGCGTCGGCGCTGATGGTGGCGGCGAGTTGGCCCGTCGAGCCGGGGGCTTGGGTGCCAGGCAGTGGCGCGGCAGACGTAGACGACGCCGACGTTGCCAGGGCCGGGTTGCAGGCAGTGCAGACTAGCAGCAGCAGCGATACAAGCGGCGCCAGTCTCACTATTGCTTTCGAGTCCATGTGCGTGTCCTCCTTCAATGCCCCTCGGAGCTTTGGATAGCAGCATTATACCTACAGCAGGGGTTTTATGCAAACATGGGCTCGGGATTTCAGGGCTTGTCAAGGGGCTTTCTATCTGCTACAATTCGCTCCACACTTGCGTGGGGGTCATCACATGTCATTTCGTCAAGGGCTAACCCGTCTACAGGATGCTCTGACCTGGGTTGGGCGGCGATGGGGATTGATCCTTCTGCTTGTCGTCTTTCTGTTAGGACTGGCAGGCGAGGGGCCTCCGCCGGGCGCTCTCAATGCCCAGGTCAGTCGCAGCCTGGCCGGGAGGCAGTTCGATTTCGTCGGCTGGGAAGTGGAGGCGCTGCTGGGGAAACTGCTCCACGGTCTAGTTGCGCCGCAGCGCTACATGGATGAGGAAGCCCGCCACGATTTCTTCCTCGACTACCTGGAGTTGGTGGCCGAGGTTCAGTGGACGGACCGGGAGATCGAAAAGATCTATGTCGATCCGGCCGTGGAGGATCCCGACGCCGCGTCGGCTGAACTGCGTGCCCGGCTGGCCGAACTGCGCGCGGAGCAGCGGAGCCGCCAGCCGCTGGCCGAGGTGATCTTGCAAGAACAGGTCGCTTCCGTCCTGGTGGACGAGGGGTTCGGCGTGTTGGGACAAGAATTCCCACCTGTCAGCGCACACTTCACGCCGCTGCCCGCGCTGCTTGTGATTTCTCCGCGGGATCGCATCGAAAACGTCCTCAGTCTCACCCTTGAGCATGGGCTGGGCACGGCCGATCAGGAGGCTATCGAGGAGCGGATCGATGGCAGTATCGACGTCTCGTCGCTGGTGACCGACATCGGCGGGCTGGCCGCTTATCCGTCGATGCTGCTGGAGAGCAGTTGGATCGTCTGGGTGGCGGAGGTGACCGCCCATGAGTGGACGCATCACTATCTCACGCTGAGACCGCTGGGGTGGAACTATCTGGCCGCGCCAGAGACGCGCACGATCAACGAGACGGTAGCTTCCATTGTGGGGAAGGAGGTCGGGCGACGGGCGATCATCCGCTACTACCCTGAATTCATCGAGTATTTGCCGCCGGAGCCTACACCTGAACCGGAGCCATCGGAAGAGACGGAAGATGTAGAGCCACCGTCTGATCCCCCTGCGTTCGACTTTCGCCTGGAGATGCGAGAGACGCGCATCCGGGTGGACGAGCTGCTGGCGGCGGGCAAGATCGAGGAGGCGGAAGCCTATATGGAGGAGCGGCGGCAGGTGTTCGTGGCGCAGGGGCACGACATCCGCAAGCTAAACCAAGCCTACTTTGCCTTCTACGGTTCGTATGCCGACATCGCTGGTGCGGCGGGGAGGGATCCCATCGGGCCGGCTGTGCTCAGGCTCTGGGCCCGCAGCCCTGACCTTTACACGTTCGTCAGCCGGGTGGCCACCATCACGACGCTGGGTGAGCTGGAGGGGCTGTTGGCAGAGTAGGCGCGGGCCCCATTCGGGCTACTCGACAAAGGGGCACAGGTCTACCATCTCCCACCTTGGGTTTGCGTAGCCATAGTTCATATTGAAAAAGTCCAAGATGGGGCCGCCTATCTCGATAGCGGCGTTGACCTCGACGCATCCGTCGATGATTTGCCCGTCTGCCAAGTACGCTGTCCAAAAGATCTCTGCCAGCGCAGCGGCGTCGTGGCCCGTGGCTCCAACCGGATGGTCGGCCTGTAAGCGCGTGTATTGTATCTGCGCGTTGCCTAGGTCGCCGTCCTGTAGATAGGTCAACACTTGCCGCCAGCGGGCGAAGGCGGCCAACTGGGCCTGTTCCTCGGGGGGGGTTGCCGTCCATTCCTGCAGCGTGTCGTCGCCGATCACGCGCTCGTAGGCGGCGATGGCCGTCGCGTAATCACTAGATAGCATAGCGCGGTCGCCGTCCAGCAGCGCGTGATAGCGGTAGGTAGGCGGCTCCCAGATCTCCTGGGTGACGGTGAAGACGCCGATGTCGCCGTTCCACTCCCACACCTCGCTGTAGCCGCGTTGCGGTTCTGCGCCCACGGATCCGATCTGGCCGCTGAGGGCGTCGATGCGGCCCGGCGAGACGGTGTAGGTGGGATAAGGCATATCCAGCTTGCCGCCCATCAGGCTGAAGAAACCTGTCTCCTCCCACCCCACGATTTCGAGGGTGTCGAAGCAGGTGTGCGCGCCGCACGTTCTCAGCGTGTAGACGACGTCCGGGCGACCGTCCTCGTTCGTGTCGAGGACGCTTAGCAGTTGGGTGGTCATCCAGTAGGGCTCAACCCCTTGGTGGTACAGAAGTGGGTACTGCCCACCTTGATGGCCAAAGATGAGCAGGTCGCCTGACGGTGCTTCGCCGCCAGCGCGCCACAACGCGACGACGATTTCCGAATCACCATCGCCGGTCAGATCGGCAGCGATCACTTGGTCCTGTGCATCCGGGGGCAGGGCTTCCCAGCTCGCCAGCGTGCTTTCCAGCGTCGCCGCGTCGCCCCCGGCGCTCAGGTACTGCTGGATAGCCTCCGGATAATCGGCAAAGTCGGCCGGCTTGGCGAGGGTGGAGGTGCTCGCTGATCCTATCGTGGGCGCTGGCGTGTTGCAGGCCAGCAGCGCCAGAATCAGCAGCCCTCCTGCTAAGCCAACGGCGATTGCCAGACGTTGTCTCGCGCCGGTTCCAGATCTCATCTCACCTTCTATCGCCCAGTTGTGCTATCGGTATCGTCTCAATGAACTAGGGGGCCGGGAGCAGGCGGGCGGCGAAGGTGCCCTCCCCCCATCTTTCCCTACTTGTTGAGAGGATACTCTCGGAGTATAACATGGCGCAGAAACGTGTCAAACCTTGACATCTGTCGATTCTCGGTTAGAATAGCTTGCATTGCGGGGCTGTAGCTCAGTTGGGAGAGCGCTACAATCGCACTGTAGAGGCCAGGGGTTCGAATCCCCTCAGCTCCACCAGCATCGCCCTGAGGCCAACGAACAAGCCAACTAACCTGGGCCCGTGGCGCAGTTGGGAGCGCGCTTGAATGGCATTCAAGAGGCCGAGGGTTCGAATCCCTCCGGGTCCACTTTGCGCTCATCGCCAATCACTTATCGCCCATCGCGTGTGCCGTGTAGGCGGTAAGCGATAAGCGACAGCGATTAGCGCCTCTTCGTCTCCGCGATGAAGGGGCGTTTTTTCATAGCGGATTATTCGTTTCTCACAACTTGTCAGGAGGTGACTCATGCCCATCCCCAAGGCCAAGTCTATCTGGTTTAACGGTGAGTTTGTCCCCTGGGACGAGGCCAAAGTGCACGTCCTTTCTCACGCGCTGCACTATGGCTCCAGCGTCTTTGAAGGCATCCGGGCCTATGCCACACCCAAAGGACCAGCCATCTTGGGCCTCAAGCCTCACGTTGACCGCTTGTTCTTCTCGGGCAAAGTGATCCGCATGGAGATGCCCTTCAGCAAGGGAGAGATCATGGAGGCCATCAAGGAGACCGTGCAACACAACGGGCACGAAGCCTGCTATATCCGCCCGCTGGTCTTCCGAGGGTACGAGGTGTTAGGTGTGTATCCACTGGCTTGCCCTTTGGAGGTCATCATCGCCACCTGGGAATGGGGCGCTTACCTGGGGCCGGAGGCCGTGGAGCAAGGCGTTGACGTGGCGGTGAGCACCTGGCGGCGCACAGCTCCCGACGTGGGAATGGCTATGGCCAAGATCGGCGGGCAGTACACCAATTCGCAGTTGGTGGTGATGGAAGCCCGCGACCGGGGCGTGACGGAAGGCATCGTGCTCGACATCTTTGGCTTTGTGAGCGAGGGGAGTGGCGAGAACATCTTTGTGATCTACGACGGCATCATCTACACGCCCCCTCTTTCGGCCTCGATTCTGGGCGGCATCACCCGCCGCTACGTGCTGCAGCTCGCCGACGACCTGGGATACACGGTGAAGGAGCAAAACATCCCGCGCGAGATGCTCTACGCCGCAGACGAGATATTCTTCACCGGCACGGCAGCCGAGGTCACGCCCATCAAGAACGTCGATGGGCTATCCGTCGGCGCAGGTTCCCGCGGCCCTATCACCAAGAGCCTGCAGGATGAGTTCTTCGCTGTCACTCGGGGTGAGAAGGACCCGCACGGCTGGCTGACCTACGTCAACGAGTAACGTCTGCAAATTGGAGACACCCACGAACGCGCGTCAAGGAGGAGACTTTGAGGAGATACGCGTGAGATATGACACCTAGTGGTCACGCAGGTGCAAGCATCGTGGCAGCCTACGTCATTGAGCGTTGCGTGTTTAAAAACGAGGCGACACCGGTGACATTGGGGCTTTCGGCTCTCCTGGGCCTGCTGCCGGATTTGGACGGTCTGGTGGCACTGGCACTGAACCGATATCGACCTTCTAGAAGCAAGCTTGGGCACCACGAGTTTCTCACACACGTGCCACTTTTCTATCTGGTTTTGACCGTGGCGCTGTGGTTCGTGGGGGTGCCGCGGGGGGCCGTGTTCTTTGGGGTATTAACCCTGGGGCACTTGATCCTGGACAGTTGGGGGACAGACGACGGCATCATGTGGCTCTGGCCGTTGAGCCGCCGCCAGTTCAGCTTGTTCCCGCGCAGCCTGCACGCGGGTGGTGCGCACGGGCTGCGTTTTTACAGGCGACATGTTCGCTGTCGGCGCGTGTTTGTGCCGGAGGTGCTGTTCCTGGTAGGTGGCTCGCTGGTGGCCTTTTATGCGCTCTCCGGGGGACTGGCTTGACAGCAAGTCGATCTGCGGTAGAATGCAGGTAGGATCGTAAACTTCACAAAAGGCTGCGAGCAGGAGTAGTAGGCTGTCCCCTCAGCGAGTCGGGAAAGACCAGGTGAAAGCCCGGCGGTGGTATCCAGGGGGAATGCCTGTAGAGGCGCGGTTTGTCGTGTCCCGACGAAGGCCGAACTCGCCTGTGAGCTGCGCCGGCGAAAGAACGGCAAGTAGCTGGCGACGACTGGCCCCCGTTAATGGGCTTTGAGCGGGAGACGCCTCACATGCTGAGGCTGTCCTCCAATCAGGGTGGTACCGCGAAGTGCCCCTTCGTCCCTGAGGCGAAGGGGTTTTTCTATAGAATCATGCTGGGGAGGAGAAGAATGGCTGATCCGTATATCCCTCAGGAAATCGAACCCAAGTGGCAGAAGAAATGGGAGGAGAATGGACTGTACCGATCGGTGATTGACCCCGACAAACCGAAGCACTATGCGCTGACGATGCTTCCCTATCCCAGCGGCGACCTGCACATTGGCCACTGGTACGCGATGGCGCCCAGCGACGTGCGCGCCCGCTACATGCGGATGAAGGGCTACAACGTGCTCTTCCCGATCGGATTCGACGCCTTCGGGCTGCCTGCCGAGAATGCCGCCATCCAGCGCGGGATCCATCCCCATACGTGGACGCTTTCGAACATCGAAAACATGCGGCGGCAGTTGCGCTCCATGGGGGCGATGTTCGACTGGGAGCGAGAGGCTGTCTCCTGCCTGCCCGGCTACTACCGCTGGACGGAGTGGTTCTTCCTCAAGCTCTATGACATGGGCCTGGCCTATCGCAAAAAGTCGCCGGTCGATTTCTGCCCCCAGTGTAACACCACCCTGGCCCGCGAGCAGGTGTGGGGCGAGGATCGCCACTGCGAGCGCTGCGAGACGCCCGTCATCAAGAAGGAGTTGGAGCAGTGGTTCTGGCGCATCACCGACTATGCCGAGGAGCTGCTCGACTTTTCGCAGATCGATTGGCCGGAGCGTGTGGTCACTATGCAGACCAATTGGATCGGGCGCAGCGAGGGGGCCGACGTCACCTTTGTGTCCGAGGAAGGCGATCCCATCGTTGTCTTCACCACCCGACCCGACACGCTGTGGGGCGCGACTTTCATGGTGTTGGCTCCGGAGCACCCGCTGGTCGATAAGCTCACCACGCCGGAGCACCGCGAGGCGGTGACGGCATATCAGCTCCAATCGTCCCGCCAGAGCGAGATCGAGCGGCTGTCGACCGAGAAGGAAAAGACCGGCGTCTTTATCGGCGCGCACGCCGTTAACCCGGTCAACGGCGAGCGCATTCCCATCTGGATCGCCGATTACGTGATGATGACCTACGGCACAGGGGCCATCATGGCGGTGCCGGCCCACGACGAGCGGGACTTTGCGTTCGCCAAAAGGTACGACTTGCCTATCCCCGTCGTCATCCGCCCGCCGGATTGGGATGGCAGCGAGTTGGAGGAAGCATACCACGGCGACGGCTTGATGGTCAACTCCGGCCTGTTCGACGGCACGCCAGCCCCCAGCCCTGCCAAGCAAGAGGTCACCGCGTGGCTGGAGGAGCAGGGCAAGGGCCAATTCGCCATCAACTACCGCATGCGCGACTGGCTGATCAGCCGCCAGCGCTACTGGGGCGCGCCGATCCCCATGGTCTACTGCGACGCGTGCGGCGTCGTCCCTGTGCCCTACGACGACCTGCCGGTGCTGTTGCCGGAGGACGCCGAGATCCCCCCCACTGGCGAGAACGCACTCAAGTATCACGAGGGATTCCTCCACACTACCTGCCCCAGGTGCGGCGGCCCCGCCACCCGCGAGACCGACACGATGGACACCTTCGCCTGTTCCTCCTGGTACAACTATGCCTATGTGAGCCCTTACTATAGGGAGGGGGAGCCGGCCCACGCCGACTCGATGCCCATCGATCCCGATGAGGCAGCCTACTGGCTGCCGGTGGACGTCTACACCGGCGGCATCGAGCATGCGACCATGCACCTGATCTACACGCGCTTCTTCACCAAGGCCATGCGCGATATGGGCGTGGTGGATTTCAACGAGCCGATGACGGTGCTGCGTAACCAGGGTATCATCCTGGGCGAGGACGGCGAAAAGATGTCCAAGAGCCGGGGCAACGTCATCGCCCCAGATGACCTGGTGAGACGGTACGGTGCCGATACGGTGCGCGGCTACCTGATGTTCGGATGGCGCTGGGAGCAGGGTGGCCCATGGGATAGCCAGGGCATCGAGGGCGTGGCGCGCTGGCTGCAGCGGGTGTGGAACCTGGTGTTGGAAACCCTCTCCGAATCCCACCTGCAGGCGGGGGGGACAGAGGGAGGGATCGCCGATCTCCGTCGCTGGACGCACAAGACCATCAAGCGCGTCACCGACGACATGGAGGCGTTCACCTTCAACACCATCGTCGCCGGCTTGATGGAGTTCACCAACGCGCTGCAGAAGGCGAAGCAGACGGAGGTCTATGGGACGGAGGCGTGGGAGGAGGCGATCGAGACGCTGCTCCTGCTGTTGGCTCCGTGCTGCCCGCACATCGTGGAGGAATTGTGGGCGCGGACAGGGCGGCCCTACTCCATCCACCAGCAATCGTGGCCCGAGTTCAACGCCGCTCTGGCGGCGGAGGAGATGATCACGCTGATCGTGCAAGTGAACGGCAAGGTGCGCGCGCGGATCGAGGTGGCCGCCGACATCGGCGAGGAGGAGGCCAAGGCGGCGGCCCTGGCCGACGAGAACGTGCAGCGTCATGTCGCTGGCAAGAAGGTGCGCAAGGTGATCTTTGTGCCTGGAAGGCTCGTGAATGTAGTGGTGTAAGAAGATCGTAGGCTACAGGAACAGCGCCCGTTATCATAGAGATAACGGGCGCTCGTTGTTGGTACCAAGGTACCATGGAGGATTTTTAGGCTTTATGATACACTGTCGTTGTTTGTGATAGGTCGTATTGCCTAGTGGTTCCGTGAGGGATGCGATGCGCGAAACGCCCGGAAACCAGATCAAGGAACAGCTATTCCTTACCCCGCAGGAGGTCTCAGACCTCCTGCACGTTTCTGTCCAGACGGTGCGCCGCTGGATCAAGGAGGATAGCCTGCCGGCGTACAAGGTTGGCCCACGGGTGTGGCGAATCAGGAGGGTTGACCTGGATGTATGGCTTGAGCAGCAGCGGTCGACCAATGATAGCGGCCAGGAAGGGTAAGGGCAGCGCCTAAGGAATAAACATGAGAGCAGAATTCGTGCCAGTGCGCTGGTGGCAGATGCTAGGCTTTATCCGGTTGAATTTCGAGATCATGCGAGGTCACGATCTATGGGTTGATCGTGTCTTGGCACGTCCTTGGGCTCTGTCAAGTCTGGTAGAGTATGGCTATGTGCTGATTGGCCTTGCGTCATCCGATGCGTTTTTCATCACCATCTCTGGCGAGCGGGTGGGTGTGCTATGGCTGATCAGACGGTCGAGTCTGCTGTATCTGAACAGTCTTGGATTGGCGTCCCGCTTTAGTGCGAGCGACGTGGGCTTGCTGGCAGGTCGTCTTCTAGTACAGGTAGTTCGCTTTATGGAGGGTTATGCTGCACGTCACAACAGCGAGTTGTTCGTCTCGAAAACGCGTGCAGACAATCCCATTCAGCGGATGCCCAAGTTGTTCCGATGTCGCCCTCTCGGTCTAGCAACTGCGACGCTTAGGCTTTCTTCTGCGGTTCGCCCAGCGTCTTTGCCCGCAGAGATCGAGGTTGTTCCGGTGCGCCGCTTGAGAGCTGCCGAGATCTGGAAGCGCTGGAGGCTCTACGGTGTGGAACAGATCGCCGGACACCTCGGTGTGGAGGCGGCAAAGGGTGTTATGAAATGGTTCTACTGGATGACCGCACTGCCGCGAGGCAAGTATTGGGCTCTCTATCAAGATGGACAAGAGATCGGTTTTGCCTTTGCCCGCGAACGTGAAGATGGATTGGAACTTGGTTTGTTCCCTTCATCTTCGTTCTATTCGGGTTTGCAGACGGTTGCGCTCGTTGAGATACTGGCCTTGCACGTGAGATCGCCTATCCAGTATGTGACTGTGACTCGCACACATGCAGATGCCCTCGGGGAGACGGGATATCTTGGCTACGAGCGAGAGCGCGATCTGGAATGGCTGTTCGTGTTCCGACCGGTGGATCTTGATCGGTGGCAGGATGCGGACGAGGCGAGCTAGGCGGCTAGAGGGATCGGCAAGGAGAATCGCGTGAATCGGCGCACTGCTTTCCAGGGTATAGGGGCCTTTGCCCTGATTTGGTTAGGGCAGCTTGTATCGCTGATCGGCTCTGGATTGACTAGCTTTGCCCTTAGCGTGTGGGCGTACCAGACGACTGAGTCGGCCACTGCCTACGCTCTCGTCGTTTTGGCCACTATGGGTCCTAACGTGTTGCTCTCACTGGTAATCGGCCCTCTCATCGATCGCTGGGATCGACGGTGGGTCATGGTCCTGAGCGATGCCGGGTCGGGCTTGAGCACACTGGTCGTTTATCTGTTGTTCGTCACCGGTCAGCTTTCCCTCTGGCCGGTTCTGCTGGCTACAGCCGTCAGTTCGGCATTTAGCGCGTTTCAGTGGCCAGCCTATGCTGCTGCAACCACGATGCTCGTTCCGAAGAAGCATCTCGGTCGTGCCAATGGGCTGATCCAACTGGCGGAGGCGGTAGGATACATTGCTTCCCCTGCATTGGCGGGTTTCCTTCTCATAAAGATCCAGATTCAGGGCGTTATTCTGATCGACTTCTTGACCTTTCTGTTTGCTGTCATCGCATTGTTTCTGATCCAGATTCCCAGGCCCGAATCGAGTTCTGAAGGGGGAGCTGAGAAGGGCTCGTGGTGGCGAGAGTTGCTCTTTGGTCTGTCTTATCTCGCCAAGCGACGCGGTTTGATCGGCGTGCTGAGTGTCTTTGCTTTTACTAACTTTCTACTGGGCTTGGTGATGGCGTTGTTCGGGCCGATGGTGCTCTCCTTCGCCAATGCTGATGTGCTAGGTAGTGTGACCTCAATTGGCGCTCTTGGCATGTTGATTGGTGGGGGACTGATGAGCCTGTGGGGAGGTCCAAAGCGCCGCGTCTATGGCGTGCTGGGTTTCTTGTTGTTGCAGGGATTCGCCATTACGCTCGCCGGCCTGCGTCCTTCTCTTCCTCTGATTACGTTCGCCGCGTTCAGTTTCTTCTTCTGCTTTCCGATTTCCAACGCTTCTAACCAGGCTATCTGGCAAAGCAAAGTATCGCCCGATGTGCAGGGACGGGTCTTTGCGTTAAGAAGTGCCATCGTCACATGTGCGATGCCCATCGCTTACGCCATTGCCGGCCCACTGGCAGATTACGTATTCGAGCCATTGCTGGTCGTCGGAGGGCCGTTGGCTGGCAGCGTTGGGCGGATCGTCGGGGTGGGGGAGGGACGAGGTATCGGATTGCTTTTCGTCGCGGCAGGAGCGCTTGCCATGCTTGTAACCATCGGTAGCTTCCTGCATCCACGGATACGTCTGTTGGAGGACGAACTGCCGGACGCGGTGTCCGAGGTAGGTGAGGCCAGTGATCGGGGGGTTCATCGGGTGACCGAGTCCGCCATAGCTGGCGAAACATCGGTGATGTAGACGAGACATGGATTTCGAGATAGAGATTGCACACAGCGTGGAAGAAGTCGGCCAGGAGGCTTGGGATCGCCTGGGCAGTGGCCACCCCTTTTCTAGCCATCGCTGGTATCGCTATGGTGAGGTCGTCTTGGCGGACAACATACCCATTTACATCATTCTCTCTCGACATGGCGAGCCAGTGGCCCGCGCGACGTTCTGGCTCAGGAGACGGGAGCAGATACCGATCCCTTCAAGAGTGGCGCGACGCTTGGTCGAGGCAATCATACGCCGCTGGCCGCTGCTGGTTTGCCAGTCGCCACTCGTAGAGGCATCAGGTTTGATTCTGCCCGATCCGCCGCTGCGCGATGCGGCGCTTCGAACCATTGCCCAGGTCGCTCTTGAGCAAGCAGAGTGTCACAACATTTCATTTCTTGGATACACCTACTTGGAGGAACAAGAGACGTCGTACCCAGGCTGGCCTGAAACATGCATCGTGACCGGGGTGCCTGAGCCGTTCACGCGATTGGACATCACCTGGCCCGACTTTGAAAGCTACTACAATGATCTTAGCAAGTCAACGAGGGCACAGTACCGACAGAATTGCAACCGCGCGGCTGACTTGGGTATCGAGATCAGCCGCCGCCGTATGACGCCGCCGCTGGACGACGAGACTTTGGATTTGGCCGTAGGGCAGATTTGGAGCGTCGAAGCCCATCACAAGACAGCGCCGACCCCTTGGGCACGACGGCTGCTTGAATTCGGCGGTATGGTGGATGGTGTCTGGCTGAAGGCGGAGATCGGTGGCCGGATGGTGGGTAACTTTACTGTCTTTGGGGATGGGGGTATTTGGAAGATGACCATGTTGGGCCGTGATTATGAGGTCCGCTACGCCTATTTCCGACTCATCTACGAGGCGATTCGCTGTGCAATCGACGAAAAAGCGCGGGTACTCTGGGGTGGTAGTGGCGTTTATGACATGAAGCAGAAGCTGGGGTTTCGGTTAGTATACAGCAATCGCGATATCGTTCTAGGGGCAGGATCCTTGTTTGGCGTGCTGGGGCGCTTGCTCGCCGGGCTGGCGGGCTGACTGAGGAAGTGGTGTATGATAATCAGAATGGTGGGACATTGTACGGTGGTGATCGAGGCGGAGGGGAGACGAATCGTTACCGACCCGTACTTTGGGACTGGCAACTACTTCTACCGCCGCGTTCGCCCTCCAGCGATGACTCGCGAAGAGTTGGTCGATGTGGATATCGTCATTCTGTCTCACCATCACTGGGACCATACCGACCGAAGGTACATGCAGATGCTTTCAAACAGCACAGCTATTCTGGTACCGGGTGAGAGTCAACGGCTGATGCGCCTGCTTGGGAAGAATGGGCACAGCGTAGTCGGTATGAGAGCGTGGGAGAGCTGGCAACTTGACAACACTGTTGTAACAGCAGTCCCCGCTGTGCACGAGGTAGTTACGCTTGGATTCGTGATTGAGGCCGAAGGCAAAGCGGTCTATTTCTCGGGCGACACATTCTACGATTCGTTCATGCACGAAATCGGCAGTCGTTTTCATCCCGATGTTGCTCTGATGACGGTAACAGACTTTCGCAGACCAGTGACCATGGGAGAGAGAGACGCCGTCCTTGCTGCGGAGGCTCTCGGGTCTGCGGTGATCGTTCCCATCCATCTTGGAATCAAGCCTCGTTTGCCTTTGCTCAATATCGGTGAGACAGCAGAGGGCTTTGCAGGCCGCGTGCGTGAGGCTGGGTTGGAATCAGAAGTCATCATTCTTCAAGAGGGGCAAAGCTGGGAAATGCAGGAGTAGCCATGAATGCTGTAAGCAGGTTCATTGAGATACGGACGACGGATCCAGAGAGAGTTCGCCAGCGCAGATTGCTGAATATCTTGCTTGTCATCCTGGTCCTGGTGGCTGTTGTACAGGAGTTAATCATCCTCGGTATCATCGCCTTCGACTTGCCGATACACCCGCCCTTGAAAGAGCAGCGATTCCGAGTGCAGAGCTATGTTGGTTCCGTTGGATCAATTCTTCTTTTAGGGCTCATCTTCCTGATCAATCGCTACTGGTCTGGATTGGCTGCTAGATTGGCTTTCATAGTGGGTTTGGCGGCTATTGTTTATAGTAATACACCGGACGATTGGACGTTGGCCACTCTTACATACGCGTTATCGATTCCGATTGTCATTTCCGCTTTCTTGTTGTCTCCCAGGTCAAGTTTCATTGCTGCCGGCATCAGCAGTGTGGTGACCTCGGTGATAGGATTGGCAATGGGCACTGGCCTCTATATAACACCCATTTCCAATTTCTTCAGCGTCTCCGGCCTCGCTTGGTTCACTGCTCGTACCCTGGAGAACGCGCTGGCGGACTGGCGGGCGCTTAACTTGGTTCTGGATCAGCGAGTGCAGGATCGCACCCGAGAACTGGCGGAGTCGCTCAGCAAGACGGAGGCCATCCTGGATAGCACGGCCGATGGTGTCATTGTATTTGACAATGATGGTAGCGCTACGGTGGCCAACCCAGCTGTCTCCGATCTGTTGGCGTACCCGGTGGATGAGATCGTTGGCCGTAACATAGAGACTCTGATGGCTAGCAACGCGGATTCCGAGAATCAACGGGTAATCAGCAGTCTATTGGAGGGTCATAAGATGGGGGAGCCAAGCCTCAAGTTCAAGTGGGGTGCCAGGACGCTTTCGGCGAGCGTTGCCCCTGTGCGCCTTGACTCTGGAGAGGAGATTGGCACCGTCACCGTTTTCCGAGATTTCACCCGCGAGGCCGAGATCGACCGTATGAAATCCACTTTCGTCTCCCTTGCTTCCCACGAACTGCGCACACCTCTGAACGCTATTCTGGGATACTCTGAGATGCTGAGAGAAGGGGTCTACGGGCCGCTCTCGGAGCGGCAGTGGGATGCAGCGGGACGCATTCTGGCCAACACCAGACACATGCTGAGTCTGGCCAATAACCTGCTCGACCGCGCGCAGATCGAAGCGGGCACGCTGATGCTCAACGTCGTTCCCTTCTCTCCGGCCAATATCGTCAACGAGGCGGTAAGTGCTATGGAGGTGCTGGCGCGGAACAAGGGGCTAGGGTTGATCAGCGAGATTGGCGTGGATCTGCCCGGTTTGGTGTCTGGCGATCAGCATAGAGTGAGCCAGGTTGTGGTCAACCTGATTGGAAATGCCATCAAGTTCACCGAGAAAGGCACGGTGAGTGTGCGGGCATACTGCTTCGATCAGGATCATTGGGCAGTAGATGTTTCTGACACGGGGATCGGTGTCTCGGAAGAGGCTCGGGAATACATCTTTGAGCCTTTTCGGCAGGCCGACGAGTCGCCGACACGGCGACACGGTGGGGCTGGGTTGGGCCTGTCCATCGTCAAGCAATTGGTGGAGATGATGGGAGGCGCGATCAGGCTTGAAAGCGAGGTTGGGAAAGGAAGCGCGTTCACTATCATCTTGCCAACTGTCCTGCCTGTCCCCGAAGAGGAGGATCGGATCGAGGCTGGATCGTCGCCGTGATGCACCCGTGTGTCGTCGAACGGCAGCAGTGCTCCAGAGGCAGCATTGGATGCGTTGGTTGAAATCACCGACTTGAAAAAAGCCTACCAAACCGGCGAGGTGACCTTCGAGGCCCTGAAAGGCGTCTCCCTGAAGCTGACGACGGGCGATTTCGTGGCCATCATGGGCCACTCCGGCAGCGGCAAGTCAACCCTGCTGCACTTGGTCGGAGGACTGGATCGCCCCACGTCCGGCGCGGTGAGGGTGGGCGAGCACGAGTTAAACGAGATGAACGAGACGGCCCTGGCCAAATTCCGGCGCGCGCACGTTGGTTTTGTTTTCCAGTTTTTCAACTTGGTCGAAAACCTCACGGTTCAGGCCAACGTGGAGCTGCCTGCGCTGTTGATGAACAAGAAGGACAGGAAGACGATTCGCAAGCACTCCGATGAGCTATTGCAGAGACTGGGCATTGCTGTTCACTCGCACAAGCACCCCTGGGAGCTGTCCGGCGGCGAACAGCAACGGGTAGCCATCGCCAGGGCGCTCATTAACCACCCAACGCTTCTGCTGGCCGACGAGCCGACGGGGAACCTGGACAGTACCAGCGGCGAGGAGGTGCTGAATATTCTGAGCGAATGCCACGAGCAGGGCCAGACGATTCTATTGGTCACGCACGACCCGCTGGCGGCGGCCAGGGCCGAGCGTGTGCTGTTCCTGCACGATGGCCGACTTGCGGGCAGCATGGCGGGTGGAGACGCCAAGTCCATTGCCCACCGATTGACGGAGTTGAAGTAGGCGCGCATGGAAGCCGTGTGGCAAAAGATCAAGGCAGATATCATCAGCAGGCCCTTGATTTCGGTGCTGATCCTGGTGACGATTACCACGTCTGCCACGCTGCTTACCCTGGCGCTCGCAACTCTGATGAACGTCAGCGCTCCCTACGATAAGGCCTTTGAAGAGCTCAACGCCGCTCACGTGTGGCTCTATTTCGATCGCGATCGCGTTGGCCCACGCGACATCACGCGCGTCGAGGCGTTGCCCGGCGTCGTGGAAAGCACTGGCCTGAGGTACAGCGCCATGAGCCGTGTCCGTGTTGGCGATGCCCAGGTGTGGGTCAGCCTGAGAGCTGTCCCTACAGAGACGCCATCGGTGAATCGCCTCTTGATTCAAGAGGGGCGCGACTTGGAGCCCTATCGGGCCGAGCTTTTGGCTGGCAAGGACTTGGACGATATCTACCGTCTCACAGTGGGTGAGAGGATCGGTATCACGCGGGAAGATGGCAAGAAGGTGGAATTGCCCGTCATTGGATTGGCCTACAACCCTATGTGGGATACGTATCGCAGCAGCCAGCCTCCCTACGTCTATGTCAGCGAGGAGACTCTGCGCGAGTTGTTTCCCGACGGCTCGACGTGGGATTGGTCGATGGGGCTTCGTCTGGCTGACCCCGATGCCGTCGATGAGACCGTCGCCCTGATCGAGGAGACGCTTCATTCGGACGTGGTCGAGAGTCACACCGATTGGCGCGACGTGAAAGAGTCGGCAGTTTTTGGCGCTCAACTCAATTTCGTTTTCTTGGGCGCCTTCGGCCTCTTTGCTGTCCTGGCGACCGTGTTGGTCGTTAGCAGCACTATCGGTTCGATCGTCCTGTCTCAGTTTCGGCAGATCGGCATTCTCAAAGCCATCGGTTTCACCAGCCCACAAGTCGTGTGGCTCTATCTGGGACAATGTCTAGTTTTGGGTTTGATCGGCAGCACACTGGGCCTGCTACTCGGGTTCACCCTGTCCCCTTTACCGTTGAGGAGTATCGCTGCATCTCTGGCTACACCGTACCACCCGCCGCTTGATCCCTCCCTTGCCATAATGGTTATTGGCGCCATGTTAGGGGTTGTCACTCTAGCCAGCTTGGGGGCAGCCTATAGAGGTGCACGGGCAAACATCATTCAGTCTATCGCTGTCGGCGCCGAGAGGCCTCGCGAGAAGTCGTTCCAGGGCACAGAGCTGGCGACTAGACTGAGCCTGTCTCCAACCATAACCTTGGGACTGAACGAGATCTTTGTCAGGCCGTTCAGGTCTCTTGTGACCGGATTCAACTTGACCCTGGGAGTGATAGGCATCGTTTTTGGGCTGGCACTAGGCGAGACGTTGGATACCTACAAGGAGAACCCCGCTTTGCTGGGGATCGTCTACGATGCGGTCGTGACCAGGGAAGAAGCCAGCGATGGCAAGATGCGATACCTTCTGGAAACCGCGCCGGGCGTAGAGGGCTTTTACAGTGAGTGCCTGGTAGAAGCAGAGACTCCAGCAGGGCAAACGTTCCAGGTGAGGGCCGTAGAAGGTGATCTGGAGAAATTCCCATTCAAGGTGGATCAGGGCCGGTTTTTCCGCCCAAACACGTACGAAGCAATCGCTGGGCAGGGGTTGTTAGACTGGTTGGGACTTGAAGTGGGAGACGATATTGCTGTCACCCTTGAAGGGAAGGAGAACAGGCCTATCACTTGGCGAATTGTGGGTCAGTATCCCGAAGCCGTCAACGCGGGGCAAATGTTGATGGTCAGCTTGCCCACGGTGAGTAGACTGGTCAAGCAAGCCAGACCCGATTCGTATCTTTTGAAACTCAGCCCTGACTATGATTCTGCAGGATTGAAGCAGCATCTGGACGCTCGGCCAAGTAGCGATCTCAATCTGATATTGGTGGAAGAAGTGATCCCAGACGACGTGCTCTACCTTGAACTGGCGATCTTTACCCTATCTGGACTCTTGATGGGCATCGCACTGGTCAACGTGTTCAACTCTTCTCTGCTGGCTATGCAGGAAAAGCTAAGGACTGTCGGCATCCTGAAGGCTGTAGGAATGACACCTGCGCAGGTTATGACGATGGTCGGTGTCACCGCTGGCTTCTTGGGACTCTTGGCCACCATACTTGGCACACCTATAGGTATGTTATTTACCAGCGGGCTGATGAACGTGCTAGCGGCAGGTTATGGATTTGGCAGGGTAAGCGTGACTCTGCGCGGGATCTATATCGTCTGTCTGGTTCCGGTCACGATCCTGATCAGCACGTCCGGCAGCTTGATTCCCGGCAGGTGGGCAGCGAAACGGTCCGTGGTGAGTGTCTTGCGATCCGAGTGACATCTTTGACGGCGTCGTGGGCAATCGGCTAGACGATAGACTTGAAATGAGATATTTGCATCAATCCTGGTCGCGCTCCAAGTTATATCGGGTTGTTCTGATCGCTGTCTCGGTCTATGCGCTGCTGCGCATGGCGATCCATTTGTTATACATGGTTGCCCTGGCATCCCCTGAATTGCTGCCAGAGTGGGCTGATGCAGAAGGGCCAATGATCCCGGTCGATCTGCAATTGTATGTAGACGCCGCAAACAGGTTCTGGTCGCAACAAAACCTTTACCCGGTATGGGATAGAATAGAGATTTATCAATACTCGCCCGCCTGCGCACTGTTGTTTACACCTTTCACGTGGCTGTCGTCCATCGCTCTTGTGATCAGCCAGACGCTCGTGCACATCATAGCCTATGCGTTACTCTATGTCTGGTGGGGCCGGATCTTTCAACAGTTGGGTCTTGGTCGAGCCGGCAAAATGCTGGTTTGGACGCTGCCTGTCTGGCTGATCTTCTCGGCATTCTGGAGCGATCTAGGCTACCTCAACATTTACATTGTCGTCGCGTTGCTAGCCACGTTGATCATCGATGCCGTCCTGAACGAGCGACTGGGTTGGTCATTACTATGGCTGTCCATCATTCTCCAGACCAAACCGCATTGGGCTTTCGCTGCTGCTGTTCCTCTGCTTCTGGGCCGGTGGCGGTTCTTTCTCAAGCTGGTTGGCTTGGCCATGGTGATCTACGTCGCCGTCGCGGGGGTAACGATGCTGGCAGCCGGGCCATCTTACGGATTGCAGCAGTACGTCGGTTACGTCCAACTTCTGGGGAACATGCGTCAGTACTTCCCATGGCGCGGCCCAGACGCGCCCTTCCTGGGCTACAACCATTCAATTACCCAGATTGTCGTCTACCTACTGGGCGCGACACCTGCCACGCTAAACTTGGCCACTATCGTCAAGGGGCTGCTCCTGGTGCCGCTGGCAGTGGTGAGCCTGCGCTGTCTGTTCAGACCAGCCCACCGCATCGGACGCGATGTTCCTCGGCTGGCCCTGGACCTTGTGTTTGCTCTGTACCTGGGAGCTTTCATCTGGTTAGATATGGTTTGGGAATTATCGCTAGGCGTTGCTGTGTTCACGTACTTATTGGCGACACTAGATCGACGTGGATCCAGAATCTGGATTTGGGCCGTGTTTCTGCCATACGCCCTGGTGGATCTCTGGCAGACTCTCAGTTTCGTGATATTCGGCATGGATGTCGTCCTGCCTGGTATGTATATCCTGACAGATCCGACTATTTACCTCCCTCTTATCATGATCGTCATCTTGGTTTTCTACGGCTTATTGGTCAAGCGGTTGTGGGCCACCTCGGAACAAGCGGCGTATGTGTCAGGCTGATACGAACGAAGAAGCTTGTCAGTCTCGGTTTACTGGCTTAGACAGAAAAAGGGCAAGGAAGAATGCACAGTGCGATAGACCTTGACGAATTCCAGAATCTGCCAACAGAGGATGTAGCTCGGCTGGTGCGTGAAGCAGGGCCAAGGGTGTGCGTGTTTCCCATCAATGGCACTAGACGCTGGTTTCTGTTAGAGTATCCAAACCAAGATACAAACAGTTTCTCAGAAACATATCTACGAGTGACTTGGGAGCGACAGATCGAATTATACAAGCTGCTTTTCGACCACGGTATTGATACGCTGTTGACGCCGATCTTTGGCCCCGATCTCATAGAGCGGGGGGAGGAGTACCGTAAACTCTTTATGCCAGGACTTCTATGGTGTGCACAAAATCAGGATATGCTGAATTTCTACGACGACTACAACGTTCGCGTACGCATCTATGGAGACGCCCAGCGCTACCTCCAGGGCACACCTTATGCTTCCGCGCTGGACGCATACGTCAAATTAGCCCAACGCACGGCCTCGCACACTCGCTGCCGCCTGTTCTTCGGCGTCTGCGCCCACGACGCCACGGAGACCGTGGCCGAAATTGGCGCCCGTTTTTTCCAGGATCATGATCGTTTGCCCACCAGGCGGGAGATCGTGGAAGCCTGCTACGGTGAATATGTTGAGCCTGTGGACTTTTTCATCGGATTCGACCGGTTCTCCGCTTTCGACATGCCGTTGCTTGCCACTGGCAGCGAAGATCTGTACTTTACCGTCAGCCCGTCGCCGTACATGGACGCTCGCACTCTTCGAGCGATCCTGTATGATCACTTATACACCCGTCGAGTGGATGACGCCAGTTATTCTGCGCTTTCATCCGGAGACTGGGCATGGATGCGAGCTTTCTATCAAGCAAATCTCGGCAACGTACTGGGAGTAGGAACAGAGCGCGGAGGAATATGGTATCCACACCCACAAGTGAAGCAACCATCTGATTTCGAGGGGCACGGGGAGTAAATGGACCTCAAAGCCCAGATTCGTGAGTTAGTCAATAACCTGTCAGGGCGTATGGATCCGAGTCCATACGACATCGCTTGGATGGCTCGAGTGCCGGCCGATGGCGGGGATGGCCCTCGTTGGCCGGAGTTGATCGGCTGGCTGCTGGAAAACCAATGGCTAGACGGCAGTTGGGGAGGCCCAATACGTTATTACCACGATCGAATTCTGTGCACACTAGCAGCGATCATCGCTCTGAAAGAGAGAGGAGAAAGCCGAGAGACCACAGAGGCGATCGAGCGAGGAGAGCGTTACATTTGGCACAATCTTCACCGTCTCCGCCACGATCCATGCGAACTGGTCGGTTTTGAGCTGATTCTACCAACCTTGTTGGTGGATGCTCTAGATCTAGGGTTGGATGTGCCGAAACATAAATGTGGGTATGGCCGAATCCGCCAGGAAAAGCTGCGTCTGATTCCGCCCAGGCTTTTGTACTCACCAAAAGTCACAACAGTGCACTCCCTAGAATTCTTGGGCAGGGAAGGAGATCCAGAACGAATGCGGCAAGCGCTGGCAGTGAATGGAAGCCTGGGTAACTCTCCTGCGACGACCAGTTACTTTCTGTTACAGGGGGGGAATGACGACAGAGCGCTCGCCTATCTTCATGAGATGCTGGCTCATAACGGACACGTGATCTATTTGCATCCGTTTCGAGCCTTCGAACTCGCGTGGGTCTTGCACAGCCTGTCTTCCTGCCAAGAGCCATTGGCGAATCTAGTCGATGGTTCCGTCTGGAAAGAGCTACAGGATAACCTAGGCGAATGTGGAACTGGCCTGGATCCGACCTTTGGTATTGAAGATAGCGACACCACATCGGTTACTATGCTACTACTGAGATTGGCAGGCTACCCTGTGAATCCAGACATCCTGGTTCGATTTGAGGACAAAGAAAAGCATACCTTTCGCACGTACGATTACGAGCGTAACATCAGCATCAGCACCAACATCCATGCCTTAGAAGCATTAAGTCTGCTTCCCGATTACCCCAACAGAGAAGAAAGTCGAGATCGTATCCTGGCCTATCTCCTCGCTCACCGCACTTTCGACACGTACTGGATGGACAAGTGGCACGCGTCACCTTATTATGCGACCGCTCATGTGCTGGTGGGTATATCGAAAGCTACACCAGGAATGCTGGGCGAGTGTCGCCGAACCGTCGAATGGCTGATGCACACTCAAAGAGAGGATGGATCATGGGGATTCTTCGACCAGGGCACTGCCGAAGAAACGGCCTATGCGATGACAGCTCTTTTGCATTGCAGAAGATGCTTCTCAATAGAAACGGACTTGCTCAGGCGAGGAGCGGATTTCCTATGTCGCGAAACCACAGAGACAGCGAACTGGCACGAAGACTATCACCATCCACCACTCTGGCTTGGCAAACCCCTTTATGTGCCGCGCGATATTGTACGCGCTTCGATTCTGGCGGCGCTTATACTGTATGAAGAAACCTTTGGCACTTTATAGCGCAGCAAACTGAGTTTTCGCAACTGCTTTGACCGGAGGCAGAAATGGCAGCCCTAAGTAAGATAATCCAACTCTTGGATGTCCCCTCGCTGGATCCGGACGATGCCCGTCGACGAAAACTGGTCAACATTCTGCTGCTGGGTCTGGCAATAGTTGGAGTTCTAGCACTGGTGGCTACAGTTGTTGCTGACATCGCCAGCGCCGGCACAGTTTGGGAAAGCAACCAAGACCGTCTTACCGCCTATATCGGCATCTCCGCAACACTGGTCGGCGTTGGAATAATCTTCGCGATCAACCGTTACATAGCAGGCTGGCTGGCCAGCACACTGCTTCTGCTATTACTGACCGCAGCCGCGGCTTTCTCTGACGCGCCCGAAGAAGTCGCAGGTGGCCGTGGTCTGTTAGTTTTTGCTATCCCGATTATGATGGGAAGCGTTGTCTTGCGTCCCTACGCTAGCTTCATCATGGCTGGTTTGAGCAGCCTAGCACTCTCCGCCATCGCACTAGGCCTAGGATGGGTGCCAAACCCATTTGCCACACTCGTCTTCTTTATGATCGCCGTGGTCTCCTGGCTCGCCGCTCAAACCATGGAGCGCGCCCTTAAGGATTTGCGCACCCTCAACGTAGAGTTGGACCAGCGCGTCCGCGACCGCACCCGCGAGCTGGCCGAGTCCCTGAGCAAGACCGAGGCCATCCTGGCCAGCACGGCCGATGGCATCATCGTCTTTGACACCAACGGCAAGGCCGCCGTTGCCAATCCGGCCCTCGCCGGCCTCCTGGCGCGGCCTATCGGCGAGATCGTGGATCGGGATATCGAAGAGTTGATGAGCGACACCGTGGGCGCTGAGGATCGGGAGGTGGTCGCGGCTCTCCTCGCGGGAATCCAGGAGGCCCGGTTCCCCAGCGTCAAGGTCAAGTGGGGCAAGCGGACGCTCTCGGTGAGCGTCGCGCCGGTGCGCCTCGAGTCCGATGAGGAGATCGGCACCGTGGCCGTGTTCCGCGATTTCACCCGCGAGGCCGAGATCGACCGCATGAAGTCCACCTTTGTCTCCATCGCCTCCCACGAGCTGCGCACGCCGCTCAATGCCATCCTGGGCTACGTCGAGATGCTGAAGGAGGGGGTCTACGGAGATCTCTTGGAGCAACAGAAGGGCGCGGTGGGTCGCCTCGTGGTAAACACGAATCACATGTTGAGCTTGGTCAACAACCTGCTGGACCGGGCCCGGATCGAGGCCGGCACGCTGAGGCTGAACATCAGCTCGTTCTCGGCGGCCAACCTGATTGACGGCGTCGCCGGCGTGATGGAGGTGGCGGCGCAGAACAAGGGGTTGGAATTGACCAGTTACGTTGGTGAGGACGTGCCTCAAACACTCGAGGGCGACTGGCAGCGGCTGCACCAGATCCTGATCAACTTTGTCAACAACGCCGTCAAGTTCACCGAAAAGGGCGCGGTGGACGTGCGCATCTGCATGCGTGATGTGGATCACTGGGCGATGTCGGTGGCCGATACGGGGATCGGTGTCCCGGAGGATGCGCGGGGGTACATCTTTGAGCCCTTCCGGCAGGTGGATGAGTCGGCCACGCGGGAGTATGGTGGGGCCGGGCTGGGGCTATCCATCGTAAAGCAGTTGGTCGAACTGATGGGCGGGTGGATCGAGCTGGAAAGCGAGGTGGGCAAGGGCAGCACGTTCACCGTCGTTCTGCCGCTCGAATTGAACGTGCCGGAGGGTGCGATTGAGGATTAAGGCCGATCGTTGCCCATCCGCTTCTCTATTTGCATTGGGGCTGAAGGAGGGGGTGTGCGATGAGCAAACCACTTGCGTTGGTCGTTGAGGACGAATACGACATCTCGATCATCTTTGCCAGGGCGTTGCGGGAGGCCGGCTATGAGGCCGAGATCATCCGCTCCGGCGACACCGCTCTCACGTGGCTGGCTGCCGAGGTGCCGGATCTGGTGATTTTGGATCTGAACTTGCCGCGCGTGCCGGGGCCGAAAATACTGGAGCACATCCGTGGAGATGCGCGATTCGAAAAGACCCGCATCATCGTCGCCACGGCCTACCCACGCCTGGCCGCACAAATGCGCAGCCAGGCCGATTGGATCCTGATCAAGCCTGTCAATTTCGGCCAGTTGCGCGACTTGGCCGCCCGCTTCAGCCCTGACTTACCTCAGGGCGAGCAGCCTGGCCGGTCAACCGATGACTCCGATGAATGAGGAGGCCTCTATGGGCAAACCAATTGCACTGGTCGTCGAGGACGAATACGACATCTCGCTGATCTTTGCCAAGGCCCTGCGAGCGGCTGGTTTCGAGGCCGAGATCACTCACTCGGGTGATGAGGCCCTCACCTGGCTCTCTTCTAACGTTCCCGACGTCGTGGTGCTGGACTTGCAGATGCCCAAAGTGGCGGGGACGGAGGTTCTCGAGCACATTCGCTCTGAGCCGCGGCTCGAGAACGTGTGCGTCATCATCGCCACCGCCTACCCGCACATGGCCGAGGGCCTGCTCGAGGAAGCCGACTGGGTGTTTTTCAAGCCGGTGAGCTTTACCCAGTTGCGCGACATGGCCGCCCGTCTCGCTGGTAGCGTGTCAATGGACAAGTCGTCTGATTAGGTGGAGAGTCGCTGTGGTCGATGAAAGGGATACGGGCAAGCCGCTGGCGTTGATCGTCGAGGATGAGTATGACGTCTCGCTCGTCTTTTCCAGGGCGCTGCGCGCCGCTGGGTTCAAGGTCGAGATCGTCCGGGCCGGCGATGCTGCCGTCGAGTGGCTGGCCTTTGCCAAGCCGGATATCGTGGTGCTCGACCTGAATCTGCCTCACGTGGCGGGGAAGGATGTCCTGCAATACATCCGCGCCGATCCTCGGTTGGCCGATACGCCCGTCATCGTCGCGACGGCTTACGCGCGCCTGGCCGAGAGCCTTCGCGATCGGGTCGATCGAGTGCTTTTCAAGCCTATCGGATTCCGCCGGTTGCGCGACCTGGCCGTGCGCCTGGTGCAGGAGAGCGCGTCTGCAGGCGGGCCTTCAGCGCCGGCGTGAAATTCGCGCATTCGCGCCTTTTGTGCTAAAATCTAGGCACGTGGCAGGGTAGATCCAATGCGGAGGGATTTTATGAGCAGCCAGTTTGCCCTGATCGTCGAAGATGAAATCGATCTGGCCATCATCTTTTCCAGGGCTCTGCAGGAGGCCGGATTCGAGACGCAGATCGTCCGAGCCGGCGACACAGCACTTATGTGGTTGGACTCGACCACGCCGGAGGTGGTGGTGCTTGATCTGCACCTGCCCCGTGTGTCGGGAGAGGATATCCTGGGACGGATCCGCGCCGATGACCGCCTGGCGCACACCCAGGTGATCATTGCCAGCGCGGACCCGCGTATGGCCGAGGAACTACAAGATAGGGCGGACCTGGTGCTTCTCAAGCCCATTGGTTTCAGCCAGTTGCGCGACCTGGCTGCACGCCTGGGCTGTGACAAACAGCCTGAAGGATAGCCGACCTTTCCCCGATTGGGGAGGGTGGGTAGTCGCACGATTCAGGAGGCGCTAGTATGAGTGAAATGTTGGGGTTGATTATCGAGGATGATGACGACCTGTCTGTGATCTTCTCCGAGGCGCTGCAGGCCGCCGGGTTCAAGACCGAGATCATCCAGTCTGGCGATCAGGCGCTGGCGCGGCTGGCCACCAGCGTGCCGGACGTCGTCGTGCTGGACCTGCATCTGCCGCGTGTGGCGGGGATGGATATCCTGCATCAGATTCGCGCCGACGAGCGGCTGACGGCTACGCGCGTGATCGTCGCCACCGCTCACCCACGCATGGCCGAGAGCCTGCGAGATGAAGCCGACCTGGTGCTCCTCAAGCCTATCAGTTTCAGCCAGTTGCGCGACCTGGCTGCCATCCTGGGCTCGTCGCACCCGGCCGGCGAATAGGCCCATCTCCTCGCGCCGCACCTTTCGGTGGCCGGAGGGTGCGGTAAGTCTGGCGTATGGTTGACGGTATGGCCGCGCCTGGGTAGTGCGCCCTGGGCGGGGCCATGGTTTTTCCCCTCAATCCGCACGTCTATCGCGTTGAGTGCGATCCCCTGGTGATTACCCCAATCTCACCGCAGAGCTCGCAGAGGGCGCAGAGAAAATGAAAAAGCCTTTCTCTGCGTGCTCTGTGCTCTCCGCGGTGAAAAGTCGAGTCCTAATGGCCCGTGTTGAACATGCGGGCAACCGCCAAGCGAGCTCCGATTGCAGCCTCTCTCACACTGTGCTATAATTGCCGCCGTGGACGACGCAGCCTGGATGCGCGAGGCGCTGGCCGAGGCGGAGCTGGCCCCAACCCACGGCGACGTGCCCATCGGCGCGGTGGCTGTGCGCGAGGGGGTCATCGTCGGGCGGGGGCACAATCGCCGGGAGGCCGATGCCGACCCGACCGCCCACGCGGAGATGCTCGCGCTGCGGGAGGCGGCGCGCAGGCTGGGCGGGTGGCGATTGACGGGGGTGACGCTATACTGCACGCTGGAGCCCTGCCCGATGTGCGCCGGGGCGATGGTGGCAGCGCGGCTGCCCCGGCTGGTGTACGGGGCGGACGATGCCAAGGCGGGGGCGGCAGGCTCGGTGGTCGAGCTGCTGCGCGACCCGCGCCTCAACCACCAAGTGGCCGTCACGCGGGGCGTGCTGGCGGACGAATCGCAGGCGCTGCTGGAGCGGTTCTTCGCCGAGGTGCGGGCCTAAGTGAACCACCAAGGACACAAAGGACACAAAGAACGTACAAGCAAATGCGGGGGGAGGAGTATGGCGAAATACGGGCCGATTCCGCAGGAAGCGGAGCATTGGGGGAAAGCACTGCTCGATGCTGCCCTCGAAGTGCATACCCTCTTGGGCGCCGGGTTTCTAGAGCGGGTTTACGAGGATGCCTTGTGCTATGAACTCGCTCTACGGCGTGTGCCGTTCGAGCGCCAGAAAGCGGTCGTTGTGCCCTACAAGGATTTCCAGATTGAGGGACAACGCCTTGACGTGCTGATCGGAGGCCAGGTCATTGCCGAGATCAAAGCAGTGGATGGTATTCACCCTGTCCACCAGGCTCAGTTGATGTCCTATCTCAAAGCAACCGGCCTGAGACTGGGTTTCATCATCAATTTCAATGTCCCGCATCTGAAGGGGGGCATCCGCCGTGTTGTGCTCTGATCCTTGGTGTCCTTTGTGTCCTTCGTGGTGAATGAGAAACACGGTAAACAAGTACAAATAGCTGATTCAGGGAAGGGTGCCGGAGTGGACGATCGGGGCGGTCTCGAAAACCGTTGTGGCCGCAAGGTCACCCAGGGTTCGAATCCCTGCCCTTCCGCCTCATCAGGGGGAAAGTGACTCGAAGGGAGTCGCTTTCCCCCTTTTTGTAAGCAGTTTCAGAAGGTCAACCGTGACAGGAGTACAAGTCCAGACATAGCCTGGGGAGGATACTGCTGTGGCAAGAAGTACAAACACCAACTCAAGCGCACAAGCGCAGAGAATCGACCTAGGAAAAGGCGTCCGCCTCTACCAACCCCCGCAGGTGATCCCACTGAACGAGGCTTCCGGGGTTTCAACGGACTGTAGACAGGGCACATACCTGGCAGGTTGCCGCAATGGAGAGTGGAACGTCAAAGCAGATTGTGATTCAGGTGGCCGAGCACAATACTAGCCCTCGGCTAGCAGACCGTCACTGCATCGTGGCTGATTAGCATACAGCTGATTGTCAGCAGTTAGAGTCGACACTCCAAACCATTGACCCGCAAAAGGAAAAAACAATGTTCTGTGGCAAGTTCAAGCAAATCTGGTGGGTCGTACTCCTGGTAATACTAGGCGTGACGCTGACAACAAGGGTCGTCTTGTCATCAGGACAGACATCCGATTTCGACCTAGGACTACTGGCTATGATAGCCGCTGTCGCTGTGATTCCTTTCTTTTCAGAGTTCTCATTCCTTGGTCTTACTTTCAAAAGGGAACTAGATCTCGCAAAGAAAGAAATCAAACAAGATATTCGAGAACAAAATCTCTCCTTACGTGCAGAATTGCTAAGCGTAAGCAATACTACAAATGTTCTCAGCGTTACGTCACCACACTACCCAGTTCCTGAGTCAGTATTACAGCAAGCCCGAGAAAACGCGGCTTCCTTACCAGGGGTCAGCCAACAGGACCTAAGCACCACCTCCCTGGACATAAACCAGGTACCGCGGTACGCACTCATTGCCTTTGCTAGCTACTACCGAATCAAATCTGAACTAGAAAGAATCTGGAAAGATTCTTACTCAGATTTCTCTCAGAAGCCAGTAGTTCCCAACTTGTATTCCATTCTCAAAGACCTAAAGCAGAGGCAGATAATCTCAGACGGAATTGCTCTCACCGTCGAAGACGTATTGTCCATCACTAACCCCATTATCTACGGAGCGATACCTCCCCCACAATATACGGAGTCACTAGAAGCACTAGCCTCATTCATCATTTCTGTTCTCCAGTCCATACAGGCTGCATAACAGTGATAGTCCGTATCTCAAGCCGGGTAGGTTGAGTCGAGGCCACAGACCGAGCGCGTTCGAGGCGCTTAGCGCCTCTTCTCCACCATCACTTCCCCATCGCGCACCCGCACCCAATCCCCGCTGCGGATGCGCGCGATGTCCACCTGGCCCGCCATCGGGATCTCGGCGATGATGGCCCCCACGGCCACCACCGGGTCGGCCTCGGCGTTGACGATGGCCGCCGGCGCCAACCCCCCGCGGGCCAGCCGGTAGAGAGTGTACGAGCCGACGGCGCAGCCTGGTACACTTGGGGGGACAGTCCTACAGTGGCGCTCGCGGCGCTGATTGAGTTTGGTCCTCTGATCCCAAATGAGTGGCCGATGGGGTGGACAAAGTGTGATGACTGGTCACTACCTGTAGTCTATCCCATCGGTTCACTTTGTAAGTATACCTGAAAGGGTGGGTGGGCAAATTGACGGCCCGTCTACTCTGGTGTACAATCAGGGTGGTTTTCTGATCAGCTAATCATCAATCACGGATGGCCAATGGGGTTTCAAGACTTTGTCGGATCGATTGCCGGTCAGCCCGGTGACCTGATCTACTACCTGGTAACGTCAATTACCATCCAGATCGTCCTGGTGACGGCGGTTGGACATTGGATCCGCCATCGCGGCGACCCGAATGCGGTCCGCATGCTGGTCGCCGGGGTGGGCTTTATGTTGGCGCGCGGGTCGGTGATGTTCCTCGCCGTCCTGGACTTTGCCAGCGGGTTGGGGTTTCCTCCTACGGCCATCTTGCCCCCTCTCGAACGTTTCCTCGAGTTCGTCACCGTCTTGTTGGCTGCGTGGGCGTTCCTGTCGGTATTTGGCAAGCACGGACGACTGGGTGCAGCGTTGTTGGTTCTCACCTTGTTGCTGGCGATAGCAGGTTACGCTGTCTCTGCCGTTCTCTGGCCGGAGGTGGAAGCCCAGGGCATTGCCTACAACGCTTACCTGCAGGCGACAGTCTGGGAGATAGTCACCATAGCGGTGCTGGGGTTTTCACTGCTGGTCAATCTGATATGGCGTGGGGACGATTGGTGGTTGACCTTCTTTCTGCTTGGCCTCTGGCTCGCCGGTCACGTCTGTGAGTTTCTTTACCCCGACGTCGAATCTCACATCGCCGGATGGGTTCGGTTGACCAACATTGCCGCGTTGCCCCTGCTGACCGCCCTCGTGTACCGTCGCGCGTTGAGCGCAGTGCCGGTCGCCGCCGGGGGTGAGGATGAGGCACTGGAGGTGGTCAGCATTCTCCAGGTGGCCCGGCGCATCGAGGAGGCGCGCGACATCGACGCTGCTCTGGAGTTGGCCTCCCTGACCATCGTGCGTATGCTGGGGACCGACATGGTTGCCATTGGCCTCCCGATCGCAGGACCGTCCAGAGGGGTGCGCATCGCCGCCTTGCACCCACCCACCAGCAAGATGCTGTCACATCAGAATCTGACGCTGCTTGCTTCCGAGCATCCGCTGCTGGCATCCGTTCTCCAGACTGGCCGGGTGGAGCGTGTGTACACCCGATACGAGGACCCTGTCGCTTCGACTATCTACTACGGCCTGGGGTTCGAGCGGCCGGGCCCTCTCGTCCTGCAGCCGTTGATCGAAGGGAACAGCCTGCTGGGCGTCATGCTGGTGGGGAACCCGATGTCTCGCCGGCAGGTGACTCCGCGCGACGAGCAGATTCTGAAGGCTGTGGCCGGGGCGATCGCGGCATCGTTGGCCGGCGCGCGGCGTCGAGGGGGCGTCGATCAGGGCACCGAGTTGCAGAAAGCCCTCGCCGAGGTGCAGCGTTTGACCCAGTACGCGGCTGAGCTGGAGAGCGAGCTGGAGCAGCAGCGCCAGAGGGCGAACGAGTTGGATACCAGGCTACGCTTGCAGGAGCAGGGGGCCGCTGCTCAGGCGCAAGCCCCTGCCGAGATCGCGATCTGGCAGGAGGAGTTGCGCGGGTTGGCCGAGGCGCGCGCCAGGTTGGAAGCCGAGCTAGTCGAGTGGAAGGAGAGGGCAGAGCAAATCGCCCACGCGAAGGCCGAGCTGCAGATGCAACTGGCGCAGACGCGGACCGAGCTCCAGGAGGTCCAGAGCCAGACGGCGTTGGCTCCCGTCGAGCAATCCACCGACGGCGGCGGGCCGGGTGGCATTGTGGTAGGCGACGGCGAAGGCAAAATCATCCTGGTCAGCCAGGGGGGCCAGTACCTTGTAGGCCAGCCGCGCTCGGCACTGATCGGGACGCCTCTTCAGAATCTATTCGACGAACCGGCGTGGGTTCAGGCGGTCGGCAGATTGTTGAGCAGTGAAGCGCAGGCGGGTGACACGGCTACAGCAACCCTTGAGTTGGATGGGCGGACGGTGCGGGCGGAATTGACGCGCCTTCCGGACGCCTCTGGTTGGCCGGGGGCGTTGACTGTGATGCTCTACCTTGAGGAGGGATCGCTGCTTCAGAGCGGGATGCTGATCTCGTTGATTCACGAACTGCGTACCCCGATGACCTCCATCAATGGTTACACCGACCTGCTGATCGGTGAGGCCGTGGGTATCCTCGGCGAGACGCAGCGTCAGTTCCTGCTGCGGGTCAAGGCCAATATCGAGCGTATGGGTGGGCTTCTCGACGACATGGTCAAGATCGTGTCGATAGATGCTGGACGAGAGGCGCCTTCTCTCGAACCGGTTGACATCAGCAGCGTGATCGAGAGTGCCATCATGTCGCTGTCCGCTCAGTTCAGCGAGCGTGAGCTGTCCGTGCAGATGGGCGTACCTTCCGATCTGCCACCTGTGTATGCCGACCGGGACAGTATCTATCAGATCGCGCAGCACCTCCTTGCCAACGCCTGTCAATGTTCGGAGTCGGGAACCGAGATCGTGGTAAAGGCCCAATTGGAGGAGCACACCGATCAAATCCAGGGACTGCCTGACTATGTGCTCGTCTCCGTCACTGACACGGGTGGCGGGATAGCCCCCGAGGATCAACGCCGGGTCTTCCAGCGGTTGTATCGGGCCGACAACCCCCTGATCGCCGGCCTCGGCGAAACCGGTGTCGGCTTGTCGATTGCCAAGGCGCTGGTGGAAGCTCAAGGGGGGCGCATCTGGGTGGAGAGCGAGAAAGGGGTGGGCAGCACGTTCAGCTTCATCCTGCCGCTATCTCCTGAGGGTGACGGGCAGATGGAGCAGGGATTCCCCTCTCTTGACGTGATTACCCTGCCCGCCGAGTTAGAGGGTAACAGTGAGTGAGCAAGCGCACGCTGGCCCCCGTCGCTTCAATGGGCTATGGCAATTGATAGCAGGGCTTGCGATCACGCTCCTCAGCGTGTGCATGCTACTGGGTGTTTTCTTGCTGAGCCAGATCGACCTATTTGGCGTGCGCCCGACCCCCACTCAGATCGGAGTGGCAGCCGGGCCTACTTCCACGCCTCTCCTGCCGGTGCTTGCTTCGCCCACGGCATCTCCTTCTTCCGCTCCTTCTGTGGCACCGTCTGCGGTGCCCACCGAAGAGACTGCCGCGCCTACATCGACGCTGACGCCCACGCCCACTCCAGCGCCGACTTCCACTCCCACCCCACCTGGGGGTTTGATACCCGTTTGCCCCCCTCCCCAGGGGTGGATCGTCTACGTCGTGCGCCGGGGAGACACGCTTTCCAGTTTGGCCTATCGATCTGGCACGACCGTGTTTACTCTCATGCAGGCCAACTGCTTGACGACGCAGGGCATCATGGTCGGCCAGAAGCTGTACCTGCCACCCACCTTCTACGCTAGCCCGACCCCGCCACCCTATACGTGCGGTCCGCCCTTGGGTTGGAGCTACCTGTACCGTGTGCAGCGGGGCGATACACTCTATGCTCTCTCTCGCCGTTTTGGCGTGGGCATCGAGGCCATCCGGCGGGCCAATTGCCTGCCTGACTATCGGATATACGTGGGACAGATGCTGTATATGCCACCTCCACCCCCTACACTCCCGGTTTATCCCACTGTCACGCCCAGCCCTACGCCGACACCGACGCCCAGTCCGTCTGCCACCTCCACGCCCTCCCCCTCTCCGACGGCGGTGAGCACGCCCACGCCGACTTATACACCAACGTCTACCTCGACTGCCACGCCCACGCCTACCTTGACGCCCACACCTACCTTGACATCTACGCCCACAGAGACCCCCACGCCCACATCGACTTCGACCCCTATTCCCACGGGTCCCACCCCCACGCCTTCAGCTACACCCACGGAGACGCCCACGCCGACCCCTTAGCGTTTGGTCATCAACCCTCGCTATTTTTGCTTCGTTCCCTGGTAGACGACGCCACTCTTTTCCTCCAACCGATCCGTCGTCGTCGGCGGCTCGATGGATAGGGCCGAGATCTCGGCCCGCCACTCTGGCGTCATCGCTACCTCTACTGCCGCCAGCGACGGCTCCAATTGCTCCACGTTGCGTGCGCCGACGATGGGCGCGGTGACCGCCGGGTTGGCCATCACCCAAGCCACCGCCAGCGATACCGGGTGGACGCCGCGTTCCTCTGCGTGCGCAGTGAAGCGCTCCGCGATCTCGTAGTATTCCTGCAAACGGTAGCGCTTCACGTACATCTCGTTCTCCACCAACCGTCCACTCTCTGGCCTGCGCTCCGCGCCGTACTTGCCGGTCAGCAGCCCGCCACCCAAAGGGCTGTACGGGGTCACGGCCATCTGCTCCGATTGAGCCAGCGGCAGGATCTCGACCTCAGCCTGCCGCTTGGCCAGGTTGTACATCGGCTGGATACACTCGAAACGCGCCAAGCCCTCCCGCGCCGAGATGCCCAATGCCTTGGCGATCTGCCACGCGGCCCAGTTGCTCACACCTGGGTAGAGGATCTTGCCCTGGTGTACCAGGTCGTCCAGCGCGCGCAGCGTCTCCTCAATGGGCGTGTCGGCGTCGAACCTGTGGACGAAGTAGACGTCGATGCGGTCCGTTCCTAACCGCCTCAGGCTATCCTCCACTGCGAGCGCGATGTGGCGGCGCGAAAGCCCATCCGCGTTCACGTCCGCGCCGGTGGTGACTCCGACCTTGGTGGTGAGCACGAGCTCGTCGCGGCAGTCGGCGATCAGCTTGCCCAGAGTCTCCTCGGCGCGCCCGGCGGAGTACACGTTGGCGCAGTCAAAGAAATTGATGCCCACCTCGCGGCAGCGGTGGAACATCGCCGCCGACGTCTCCTCATCGGCGTCTCCACCGAACGACATGGTGCCGAAGCACAGTTGCGAGACCTTGACGCCGGTTTGTCCCAGAACTCGGTATTCCATAGCACTCCTTTCATTCACTCTGACGCAAGACGAACGCCGGGTGGCGACAAACAGTGCCTCGTCGTTCGTCTGTCGTCCTTTGGGCAATTACGCTTCCTGTTTCGCGGCTTTCGGCATCACGAAAACCATCATTGCCGCCGCCGCTAGCGCCATTGCCCCGCCAAAATAGAACGCTGCAGCAGGAGCAATCCACTGCCACAGCAACCCCGCGATGAGCGAGGCAGGAAAGTCCAATATGCCCAACACCGCGTTATAGGTGCCGTAGGCTGTGCCGCGCAGTTCCGCCGGCACGATGTCGGCCACCATTGCCTTGGTCGTGCCGTAGGCCAGGCCGTAGTAGAGACCATAGAAAGCATACAGTGCCCACACGTGCCAGCCTGTCTTTGAAAGCGCCAGTCCCAAGTAGATAACCGCGTAGATCAGCCATCCGCCGACGATCACCCGCCGCCGCCCGGCGCGGTCTGAGAGGGAGCCCGCCGGCGTGCTGATCAATGTGTAGACCAAGTTGAAGGTGATCAGCATGCCTAGTATGCCGATGACGCTCAGCCCGCGTTCCTGCGCCAGCAGCACGGCGAAGGCGTCGGAAGAGTTGCCCAGGTCAAAGATGCCGACGATGATCATAAAGATCATAAACCGCCTGCCCAGGCTGCGGAAGGCGAACTTGGGAGCCGCCCGCTGGCCGGTCACCGGCACCTCCCGCGCACCGATGGCCAGTGAGAGCACCGCCAGCAGCGCCGGGATCAGGCTGACGAGCACCACTGTGCGGAAGGTGGATTCTCCCAGCATGGCGTCTCCCTGCTGCGCCATCCAGACCGCGCCCAGCGCGATGAGCAGCCCCAGCACGGCCCCACCGGTATCGGCGGCGCGGTGGAAGCCGAAGGCCAGCCCTCGGTTTCGCTCGTCGATGCTATCGGCCACCAGCGCGTCGCGGGGCGCGGTACGGACGCCCTTGCCCACCCGGTCGGCCCAGCGCACGCCAGCGACCATGCCCCACGAGTTGGCGAAGTAGAAGAAGGGCTTGGCCAGGGCGGAGAGTCCGTACCCTGCCACGGCCAGCCACTTGCGCGCGCGCAGCCTGTCGGAGAGCCAGCCGGAAAAAACTTTCAGCAGGCTGGCCGTCGCCTCGGCGATGCCTTCGATCAGGCCGATGACGTCGGTCTTCACCCCCAGCACGTTGGAAAGGAACAGCGGCAGGATGTTGATCACCATCTCGCTGGAGATGTCCATGAAGAAGCTGGTCAGGCTGACGGCCCACACGTTGCGCGGCAGGGTGCGTAATGTTCCCTCTTGTGAAGCCTCTGTTCTGTTTTCCATCGCTGTGCCTCCGTTGCGTCTGGCTCGCCGGTTCGTGTCGTTTCGATATTCTGGGGACTTGCCCTCACTCCTGCCCTTCGCCGAACCTTTGGTTTGCGCTCAGGGCAAGCCCTTCGCCCATGGGGAGAGTATAGCACGTCCCTCCGGCGAGGCAAGGGAGCATTTACGGCTTGCTCTAGTGATACGTGTCGCGTGCGGAACGCATGAACAGCCTGCCCTCTGTGGCACATCCATTCCTGCTGACCACACCCCACGGCCCAACCGATTTTTGACCTTTCTCGCAAATTCCGCTATACTGTAATCGCCCCGACACAATGCAATTGACAGCGCAGGGCTGTGCGACCAACGCAGACCTGCGCAAGGCGGGGGGAGTGTCGCGCTTCGTGGTGTGGGAAAAGGCGAAGCGATTGGTGAACGAAGGTTTCTTGAGCCAGGAAGGCACAACGAGGGCGACCCGGTACACTCCAACAGACAGGCTCAAGACGATATTGGCGCGACAGGGTTGAGACATGTTGTCTGTTGCCAGCTTTCGGCAACATATTTTGGTGCTAACATAGTCGTCCAGGTCACTGTTAGCCCCATTTGACCTGCGCCTAGCTCATTTAGTATGGTGTTAACGGCCTGATGACGCTCCTCATTTCTGTAGTGGCTGCAATTCAGCCTATTGCCACGAATACCCCAAGCGTTGTCAGAAGAGCGATGATACTGCCCATGAGACTCTACTGGTGCAACATGCAGAATATGATAAAATCTCAAGTGGAACGGCGTACAACCGACGGGAATGCCAACAGTGGAAAGTAGAACACCTCGCAGTTTAGGCTCAATATACACCCCGCCAGACCTAGCCGGTTTTCTCACCTCTTGGGCTATCCAGAAACCCAGGGATACGGTGTTGGATGTCGGCGTCGGCGAGGGTGTTTTTGTTTTCGCGGCTTATGACCGACTAATTGAACTCGGTGCTCACACTGCCGATGCCCGGTCTCAAGTATATGGAACCGAGATTGATAGTCCAACCTACCGCAGATTCCTGAAGCGGGCACAAGACTTGAGTGTGAATTTCCCCAATGTGTCTGCCAAGGACTTTTTTGACACTGATCTTCATCCAGTTAATGTGGTAGTCGGTAACCCTCCTTACGTGAGAAGAATCTACATCAAGAATGTGGACCGCATACGGCAAAGTGTGGTTGCGGCCAATCATGCCATTGGTGAAGATGACCTGCCTCGTCTAACAGACCTGTCAGTTTACTTCCTATTACGTGCCCTATCTGTGCTTGAGCCAGAAGGCAGGCTTGCCGTAGTAACTACAGACTCCTGGCTAAATGCCAACTATGGCAGAGTGTTCAAGGAGTATTTGTTGAAGGATTTTGAGATCAACTACTTGATTAGCCTGGACAGGCGCATATTTGATGGTGCGCAAGTTAAGCCTGTTTTGGTGCTGGCCACAAAGAAGAGGAGCGCGAAACCAAACGGGTACACTCATTTCGTGAGGGTCAGGAACGGTTTGCCGATCCGCTCTGTCCAGGAATCATTGTTTCAGTCAAATAGTAATGACGACGTTTTACGTTTTAGAATCAAGAGCTTCGATCTAAAAGTTGACAAACTCTGGGGTATTCATTTTAAGGCTCCTGAGCTGTACGCAGAACTGGAGTCACATCCTTTTATGACTCCTATTGCGACTCTTGCTGATACACGGGTTGGCATTCAAACGCTTGCCAAGGATTTTTTCGTCCTCACTGTCGAACAGGCTGAACTAGCTCAGATTGAGAGAGAATATCTCGAACCCTTAGCGCAATCTCCCCGGCATCACAGTGAGCCTATAATTGAAGAGGGAGCCCAGCCATCTTTCTATTTGTTCTATTGCTCAAAGAGCAAGAAGGAATTACAGGGAACTCGGGCGCTTGAATACATAGAAAGAGGAGAATCAACAGAAGTAGAAGTACGAGGGAAAGGTACTACAGTTATTGGCTATCAGACCAAAAAGCGTATCCAAGGATCACGTCGCAACCCCTGGTACAATCTTAGAACGTCGCTGGAGCGTCGTGGACGCGCTGCGATTTTAATTCCAAGACTAACATACCGCACATTTACTGTTGTGTGGAACAAAGCTGGCTTTGTACCTGGTGAGCTTTTCATTGAGTTTTTGCCACTGCCTCTCGATAGAATCAGTATTGAAGTCTATCTAGCAGTCTTGACAAGCTCGGTTAGTGAGATAATGCTGCGTGCTCATGCACAGGTCTATGGAGGCGGGACGTACAACATCAAGCCGGGCCAGATCAAAAAGGTGCCCATCCTCAATATTAGTTTGTTAACAGCGGAGCAAAAAGGACAGTTAGGGCAAGCTTACGAACAATATCTAAAGTCTGGAGCCCACGACCGTACAGTGATTGATGATGTAATCTGTCAAATCCTTGGGTTTGAAGAGGATCAACGACGAAGGATTTATGAGGTTTTGCAGGATTTACTTCAGATCGCTACTGACTCCAAGAAGCCTGCCTAAGAAACCCAAAGCCCATCTAGTAGTGGTTTATGATTTTTGATAAGGGTCAGGCAGTTGTTGTAATGGCCCTTCAATAGTAGATCTTGGTACAGAATCAGTTCTTCACGCCATTCACGCTTCTCTCTAATCACCAGGTATTCATCCCAAAAGAAATTCGCCGCGACCATCTGACAAGCCAGGAAGAGTTCTATTGGGTGATATTCTAGTCTGGGTACATTGACTCTCTTGGGATGCCAGCACAGTTCATATTCCTCTGGTTTCCCCCCGAACTGAAGATGATACTCAGGCCCTTGCTTTTGATCGGGGTCAGCTTTGTCGAAGTGGAACCTTGAAATGACACGCCCGTGATAGATCCTTGCCGGGTCCGTCAGTTGTTCGAATATCTGCGGGGCATCGCGACTTGCGTCAAATGCCGTTTCGTGGTGATTGCTCCAGATACGCACCTTGATGTCCTGTTTATCAGGTATGTCAGCATCCATCCACCGAACGTCACAGTAAATATCCACTTGCACCTCAACCCCATTCGGCGGTTGCGACGGTATGAATCGTAGTGGTTGGTCATGCGGTATTGTGTATCCCCAGGGCTCAGGTGTGAAACCCCTCGTGCGATTCCTGACGGCATGGTCATATCTCTGTCGTGTCGCATCAACACTTGCAATGGCATTTGGCAGTACAATGGCCAAGGTCACATCATCGAGGATTCCCCGATAAACCTTGCGGATCTGCTCAAGAGACGTTTTTACACGTTCGGGATCCATTACCAACCTACTCCCATAAATTCTTGACCACGACATAACTATCCGAATCAACCAGGCTCTCATCAAACTCGTTCGACTCTTGAATGGCCTTGAATGATACACGGGCCTGATCCATAACTGGTGGGCGACTGTCAGGGTAATACGGAATTGAGTTCCTTTGCTTGACGGGCTTTTCCAAAATGTAACATACCCAATCAGCGACTGGCGTTCCATCATAAATGCAGATAGCCGGGTCCAGCTTTTCCCCAAACTCTGCGCTGAACGCCTCGTTGAACTTGAACACCGGCCCTCTCACTTCGTGTTTCAGCATCAGTGATTGAACAATACCGAAAAGCCGATTACGCCACCACCGCTTCTTGTACGTGCTGAATACACCTGTGTACTTGGCTGGCTCCATCAGCCTTTGTACATCAAGAGTGTTAAAGGCATCCAGGTCGATTCCAAGTCTCGTGGCTGCAGTTAGGTCATCATACAGTATCCCTGGGAACCCCATAACTACATTGCGTATCCACCTCGCTACTTGAGGAATGTTCCATTCCTTACTCTCAATAGGTGGAGCCGCTTCTCTCAACAGATTTGATTCATCTTCATCAGCTCCCATTAGCTCCAAGACCCTTGACCATTCTTGCCCTGTGATCTTTTCCAATGCTTGGAATCCTTCGATCAAGGCCGTGATTCTTGCACGAACTCCATCTGGGTCACGGTGAATCTCCTCCTTGAGCACTATGAGATCCACATCCATACTTTCTTCGAGTAGTGATGACTTCCCGGCGATTATGTGCGGTCTCGTGACCAAGACCATAGGACAGGATGGGTGACGCATCCGCATTTCAGAAGCAAGAGTACTCCCAAAGTAACCGACTGGCTCTTCACCAACAGGCACCGTACTCAATTCAAGATCGACCAAAAGAGCGTCGGGCAAATCTACAGGCAAATCGGAGAACATTTTTGGGGGGAGGCTTAGCTCGCATTCAAACTCGCCCTCTACGTGAAGCAATTCCCGTATCTTTTGTGCATCTCGACCAGGCCTGTCAATCTCATCGTCGTAATACAACACTCTAGTTGTCATCTTCTGTACCCCCTTCAGGTAGTACAACTTCAATGCAGGTTTTCCAGGGTTCTTCTACATCGATGAAATGAGCCGTCCCACCGTAAAGCTCGAGGATGTCTCTCACTACCTTCAAGCCTAATCCGGTGCCTACTCCGAGGACAGGGTTAGGTAAACTTGTGGTCACAAACGGTTTGAAGGAGATTTCTCTACGCTCAACCGGCAAACCAACTCCGGTGTCCATCATTCTAATGAACAAGGTGCTATCGGACTTCTCTGCTTCTGCCGCAACGCGTCTTGTCGGCTGCCCGTAGACGGCCTTAAGCGCATTCGAAAAGATGTTGATCAAGACAGAATAGAGCTCTGCTTGATAGATAAGAGGCGTTCGCAAAGCTGAGGGGACATTATTCTTGAATTCCACCCCATACTTCTTCATATAATACGACATCGGCTTTGTCACGTTCTCAACGACCTCACGAAGTGCGTGCTGTTTGCGACGTTGCCTGCTATCAGGCGAGAGCATAAAGCGAAGTTGAGAGACCTGCTGTTCTACCATCTCGTACCATTCCGAAACTTGAGCTGTTATGTCATCATACTGGTCGTACAATGCCTCTGGTATTTCCAACCTCAAGCGCAGCAGGTCTTGTTCTGTCTGCAAGACGGCCCCAACAAGAGCCTGCAGCTGATGATTCATCAGTGAAATGGTCGTTCCGGCAGAAGCCAGAATCCGCAACATTGAGATTTCGCTGATTTGATATTCTTCCTCCTCCTTCGCCTGTTCAATAGCCTTATCGAGATTGAATATGATGTATTGGCGCTTATCCTCCGGTATGGCAGTCTGTGTAGCTACTGTGGTCTTCACATCCTCGATAATATCGGGGACCGATCTCTTGGGCCTTTCCCTGTGACGCTTTTCCTTCTCTTCAGCTAGGAAGGCTGCGTATTTTAGAGTCATCCAATAGAGGCCATTTTGCACAAACTGGCGTAACTGCTCCACAGTCATCGTTTCGATAAGACGTTCTCGGCTGATGTTAATCTCAATATCGGAATGCTGTGTTTGGGATATAGCTACGGCACCGAATAGCTGCCGATTTCTTGGAATCGACAAGTAGGGACGCCCAGGTATCGTTCTGGCAAAATCCATGACTCTTTCAGGAGGTGCGATAACCTTTGCCATGTCCACATTTCTTACTGCAAACTCGTCAAGTCGCAACCAATCATCGCTCGGATCTCCATAAGGGAACACCCTGAATCCATCTAGATAGAGTCTGACTCCACCCTCCTCACGCCCCTTCCGGGAAGCCTCTCGAACTCCAAAATCGAAACCCTCGAGATACTCGGAACTGTATACGAAGAAATACACTCGGAGACGAGCGTTCTCTAAACCACTATAGTCATTGTGGTCATCTACCAGGCTATCCTGTTCCCCGGTCGCTGAAACATCAATGTCATAGTGAGCTTCGCCTTTTTTGTCGATTTTTCCATCCAATCTGGCCCAGGCTGCCTCCAGAAAGGCTTTTCCCAGCCCACCCGATAGCTTCTCGAGTTCTTTTGAACCCTCAATGTCTAGCACGATATCAAAGCCTGGATCAGGCAAACGCGCAGCACTTTTAGTGCCCTCTGATTTCACGATGAGGCCAGGAAAAGGGCTCTGCAAGCTCAAGAGGTCACGCCGAAGAGCAGCTATTTCACTCTTTGTCCATGCATCGCGCGCTTCCCCGATGAAGAGCGAGACTCCGGTTTGAGTGTCCGGTGTTACCTCCTGTCTAACGTAGGATACAGGCACCTTGACCAGATCTTCGCCTGGCAAAAACTTCTCTGACCAGTTGAACTCTGCCACCACACTTTCCTTGACGCCATCCTCCCTTGCCGCGATTGATTGGATGGTCAGTTTGTTGCCCAGCCTTCTTGCCGCGAACCTTCCTATTCCCTTTGCACCCGTAAGAGGTCGGCAGTAGATTCTTGACACGGGGTTGTCTCTCTTTTCAGTAGTAGCTATCCGCATCCAGCTATCTCTCATTTCCTCGAAAGTCATCCCGTGCCCATTGTCCTCTACGACGATAATACCACCTGGTTGACCTACATTCTCGAATGTCACCCTAACTCTTGTGGCATCCGCGTCGTAAGCGTTTTTCACCAATTCGGCAAGTGCGATAGATGGCTTAGCAACCAGTTGCTCGCCGAGCTGAAACAATAGACTGCTATCAACTGAGAACCTGAATTTTCCGGACTTCTTGTCTTTCGCCATATCAGTCCCTCCAATGACGGCAAGCCGACACGGTATAGATGCTTTTCGTGAGCGGGCTTTGAAGGAAACAGACAATTATCTGGCCCCGAGGCAGGTACTCGGGGAGGCTCTCGCCGTCACCGATGATTGTAGCATAGCGCGCACAGCAATGCAAACTCGCCAAGGATACGCTCACGTCGTCGGGTATCTACATTCCTCACCATATTTCCAAAGACTAACAGCTACCTTGTCTGAATGGAATCTTTCCTCACAAACTCGCGCCCCCAACCCATTGACTCCCCCACCGAAGCCTCGTATATGTTGCTTTGACGCTCTCCCATTCGCGCTAGCACGGTCGAGCCATAAGCGAAGCGACGCGACGCTCCCTTCTACTGCGGGGACGATCTCACGGTTGAGCCGCAAGTGCATGACGCTCCCCTCTGAGGTCGTAAACGAGAACAGCCGGCTGGCCGGGGTCGCGAAAAAGGAACGCGGCGTCGGCTCGGTATCCGAGTACGCAGCCATCGCATCGTGTCCCGCCACAGAATTGGAAAATTGAAAAGGGGCGGCTCGGAATGACGAGTTGAGCGATCCAGAATTGCCTCGCGACGAAATGTAATACCCATTGCCCTGCTAAAGGCCGTGTTTCGCTGACTGCGCCGCCGTGAACAGGCGGCGCTGGAATACCTCTTTTCCGCAAGGAAACCCTCTAGCACCGGCTCTTTCAGGCCGATGCGGCCAAGAGCAAACACGGTGTTTGAGATGACAATTGGTATAACACTGTCGAAGCAGTTACGTCGGATTCTCCAAGAAACCGAAACACACCGGCCTACCAACGTCTCATTGACACTTCCACCGGTCTTGCTTATACTATGAAGTGCGAGGACGGCATGATGCACGCGAGACGAATGACCCTTCTTCTTGTCATTCTGGCGTTTGGCTTGGCGCTGGCATCCCTGCTGCTGGTGGCTTTGCCATCCGAGGCGGATCTGGTCGGCGTCACGCTGCTGCCGCCCATCACAGAAGCGGATGGGCGGGCGGGCGCCTGCTACTCCTTTTACCACGACCCGCCCGGTGGGACCGAGCGTCCCTACGTCCAGATGGCCTACGACGCCGGCTCCCGCTGGGATCGCTTCGATTTCAGTTGGCCTGTTATTGAGTACGAAAACAACAAGTGGAACTTTGGCCCGCACGATACGCTGGTGAACGATCTGCATGGGGCAGGGATCAATATGGTCGGCATCCTGCTCTGGACGCCGGACTGGGCCGCCACGCAGGGCGTGACCGGCCTGGACGGGCGTTCCTTCGACCAACGTCCCTTTGGCTGGTACGCGCCCGAGACCCGCGAGTCGCTGACCGACCAGTCGGCGGCCGCTGCTGCGGCATCTTCGCCTCCGCAGGGGCTGTACCTGGCGTGGAACGATCCCAACAATCATTGGGGCAATTACGTCTACACCGTCGTCTCCCGCTACGGCGATCGGGTGAAGCACTGGGAGATGTGGAACGAGCCGGAGTGGAATTACTTTTGGACGGGCACCTTCGGCGACTACGCGCAACTCCTCAAGGTGGGCTACCGGGCGACCAAGGCGGCCTGCCCCGACTGCACTGTGCTCTTCGGCGGGCTGCACTACTGGGCGAATCCTTACTACTACCGGTGGGTGCTGAACCGACTTCGCTCAGATCCGGCTGGGCCGGCAAACAACTACTTTTTCGATGTGATGTCGGTCCATCTTTACAGCCGTTCGTCCACGACCTATGACATAGTGAACGAGATTCGCGCCGGGATGACCACCTTCAACGTGGGCGACCACCCCATCTGGCTGACTGAGACCGGCGTGCCAGTTTGGAACGATGGGTCAGTGGATCCAAATCCCAGCAAGTACGACTATGCTGCCACGCAGGACGAAGCCGCCGCTTACCTGATCCAGTCCTACGCCAACGCCTGGGCGTCCGGCGTTGAGCGTTACTTTTTCTTCCGCACCCACGACGCCGATATGACCGAGTACTTTGGCCTGATCCGCAACAACCGTTCCTTGCGTCCAGCCTACGTCGCCTACCAGGTCGCCGCCACCTATCTCGTCTCTCCCACATTCGTCACCCGCACGCCAGCGAATCCCTTCACGCGAGTCACGCTATGGGATACGCCGATCGGCAGGGTGGACGTCGTGTGGAACGACAGCCCCACTGTCACGCTCTACACGCTGCCGGCCGCGATGGGCACGGCCACCATCGTGGACCGTTGGGGTATCACCAGCACGGTCGCTGCGACTGGTGGAGTCTATACGCTTACCTTGCCGGTAGCCACCGCTAGCCTTGTATCCAGTCCCACCGACTACATCATCGGCGGGGATCCCCTCATCGTGATCCAGTCAGAGACGTTGGATGAGCCGCCTACCTCCACCGTCGATTCCTTGCCGGAGACGGTCTACTCGACTACCTTCACCGCCACCTGGAGTGGCTGGGACAGTGAGTCGGGTGTTTGGGCCTACGACGTACAGGTGCACGATGGAGTGGGTGGCGAGTGGGAGGATTGGCTGGCGTTGACCCCCTCGACCTCCGGCCAGTTCACCGGCGCGCATGGCCACACGTACTACTTCCGCTGCCGCGCCATCGACAACGTCGGCAACCGGGAGGCCTGGCCTGGGCAGCCCCAAGCCCATACGACCGTTGATATGTCCAGGGTGCTCTACTTTAGCGTCGGCACCTTCTTCGGGGACGACGATCGGGACGGCGTGTTCGATGCGACCGAGGCCGCGCTGGCGAGAGTGACGCTGCGCCTGCTCGACGAGTCCGGCCAGGACGTTATCTCACCGACGACGAGTGGCGCGTTCACCGCGACCATCTACGCCGAGCAGACGTACACTGTGTGGATGATCGGCGACGACCACTTGTGCGCTCTATCATTCACCGGGCCGTGGTATGAGATGGCGTATACCGAGACCTATTCGGAGATGGCCCTGTGGCCAGTGACGCGAGTCTACCTGCCGCTTACCATGCGGTAGCGTGGCGTGCTATGTTCGACGCGGGCGATCAAAAAAGACCCCGGCACTTGCCGGGGTCTCGCGTATTCTGTTCGGGCGGTCAGAGAGTCTGGGCGTGCGACCGTGCACGCTGGCGGGATACCACGAATATGATCGCCCCCACCACCGATGCGATCGAGACGAGCGAGCCCACCGTCGCAGCGCCGATCAGAACGCCCCGTCGCATGCGCCTCGTCGCAGTCAACTGATGCCTGGCGGTGCGGGCCAGTTCTTTACCCAGACTGTGCACAAAGGCTGCCGCTGGCTGCACCGGCTCCATGCTCTGCTTCAATTGTCCGGCCAGCTCGAACAGCGGAGCCATCTGGACACGCTCTTCATCTGTCACGTCGATCCGCTGCGTGGCCTCCGGCCGACCGATCAATGCATCGGCGTGGGCCGCCAAGACCTCGCTTGTGCATTTCTCATCACTGCCTGCAGTCATCGTTCGCCTTCCTCGTGATATGAACCCTTAATATCCTCCCCCATCAGACCCTGGCGCAAGGCCACCAGCGTCCGGTGGTAGAGCGACTTGATCGCGCCCTCGGTCCGTCCCATGATCGCCCCAATCTCGGCGTTGCTCAACTGATCGACGAACTTGAGAATCAATAACTGCTGCCGATCTTCGGGCAAGTGACGAACTGCTTCGAGCAATACTCCCTGAGCGTCTTTCTCTTCGGCGACGGCCGCTGGCTGCTCCCGTTTGACGCCCGACAGCATTGTTTCATCCAACGGAACGATCTGGCGGCGGCTGCGGTCGCGGTGCCAGTTCGCCACCATGTTATGCGCGATGCGATAGAGGTACGCCGAGAACGGCGCTCCCCGATCGACGTAGCGCGAAAAGTGCTTCAACGCCCGGTAAAAGGTGCGTGCTACCAGGTCCTCTGCATCCTGGTGGTTGCCGGTGCGGTAGTAAACGTAGCTATAGATATTCCGGACGTATCGCTCGTACAGGAGGCTGAACGCCTCTGGATCTTGCTTTGCACGAGCGATGAGGGCCGAGTCGCTCTCTGCTTCCATACACTCCTCTGGTGCCCAAGGAGAGGAGAGCGGCGGCTTCTCGTTTAAGAAAACACCACCGTGCCCCTCTGGTTGCGCCTCTGCGTGACATCGTCGCTGCGAGGCGGCGTGCGAAAAGTATAGCAGATAACGGCGGCTGGTCAACCGAAGCACGGCTGCTAGAAGTTGGCAGTTGGCAGTCAGCTCTTGACGGTTAGCCAGGAACCGCTTCCTGCGTCCCTGTCTCTTGTCATTCTCGCTCTTTCATGTTACACTCCCCACTTGCTCAAACTTGTTGTGAGGGGAGTCTATGTGTAAGCGCATTTTGAACGCCGGGGTTGGGGTGATCCTGGTGATCGTGCTGTCTGCGATAGCCTCGCCGGGTTGGGCTGCGCCGTTGTCCCAGTGGCGGGCGGTGATCACTTACCCCGAGCCGGGTATGACGGTGGGCGGGATCGTCGAGATCAGAGGATATGCTACCCATGCCAGTCTCGACCATTATCAGGTGCGCTATGCCCCTGGGACGAAGGTGGTGGCCGATACAGCGTGGGTGGATATCGTTCCGTTCGTCACCAACCCGGTCGAGAACGGCGTGCTGTGCACGTGGGATACGACGAGTCTTCCTGACGGCCCGTACGTGTTGGCGGTCGCGGTTTGGGGAGTGGCCGATCCTAGCAACCCCCACGTCCACTTTGTCGAGCACGTGATCATAGATAACTCTTTGCTCCCCACCTCTGAGCCTACGCCACAGGTGTTGCCCACCGTTGCTGCCGGACCGCCACCTACCAGTGTCGCCGTCGTACAACCCGCGACGCCGACGCCGCGTCCCTCTCCGACACCTCAGCCCGGCCAAGAGGCATTGACGCCCACGCCGACGGAAGAGACTGGCAGTGACGGTTTCGGTCTGAATACACCGATGCTGCGTGATGCCTTTTGCACAGGTGGGCTGATCGCGGCGATGCTGTTCCTATTGTGGGGGCTTTACATCATGGCAAAGGCCAGCATCCGGTGGTATTTGCGCGGAGGGGCATCTCGGAGGCAATAAGCCTGCTGAGGTGGCATAGTCACGAGATGCGCGATACGCAACACAGACACGTGTTGCGTGTTGTTTGAAAGGGTATGGTGTTGGCTCTCTACTCTTCGACTGGCTCAGAGCGCAGCCTTATCGTTGGCTTGGGCAATCCCGGTTGCCAATACGCGGCGAACCGGCACAACGTCGGTTTCCACTGTCTCGAGCGATTGGCTGCAGCCCATCATCTGGTTCTTGACAAGGAGCAGAAAAAGGTGCGTGTCGCTCTGGGCATCATCCTCGGCCGGCGGGTAATCCTGGCGCAGCCGCAGACATTCATGAATGAGAGTGGTCAGGCTGTCGTGCCGTTGGCACGTTTCTATCAGATCTCGCCGGAGCGGATGTTGATCGTCTACGATGAGCTGGATCTGCCGCTGGGCACGGTGCGCGTGCGATCGGAGGGAGGCAGCGGCGGGCACAAGGGGATGCGCTCTATCATTGAGCAGTTGGGCGGTCAGGATTTTGCCCGTCTGCGCCTCGGTATAGGCCGCCCGCCGGGACGGATGGATCCAGCGGCTTACGTTTTGCAGGATTTCTCGGCGGACGAGCAGCCTTTGGTGGAGCAGATGCTGGAGCGGGCTGTGGCTGCCATTGAGACGTGGCTGGCAGAAGGGATCGAGATGGCGATGAGCCGCCACAATGGGGGGGCGAGCTGCCCAGAGGAATAGGGCCGGGTGTGAACGTCGCAGGACTCTTGGCAGCGTTCGAAACCCTTGAGGCTTACCGGCGCTTGCAGGCGGAGCTGGCAGACGATGGGGTGTTGCCTCCCCTGGGATTGCTGCGAGCCGCTCGGCCCGCGCTCTTGGCTGCGCTCGCCCACGACCTGGGTCGCCCGATGCTGGTCGTCGCCGGTTCGGTGGATCGGGCCAAAGGGCTGACCCAGTCCCTGCGTGACTGGTCTCCTGCACCGGAGCATATCATTCGCTTCCCTGAGCCGCTGACGCTCTTCTACGAGCGTGTCCCCTGGGCTGACGAGATCATCTCTGGGCGTCTGCGCGTCCTCACGATGCTGCACGCGCTGCGGGACTCCGTTCCATCGGGGGATCCCGGAGGGGGGATCGTCGTTACCTCGGCCCGTGCACTGATGCAGCGCACGTTGCCCCTACACCAGTTCCGCACCTCCATCCGCGAGTTCCGCGTGGGACAGACGCTCGATCCGGGGCGTACCCTGCGTCAGTGGCTGGGATTGGGCTACGAGCCGGTCAGCGTTGTCGAGACCACGGGCCAGTTCAGTCACCGGGGGGGCATTCTCGACATCTTTCCGCCGGCCGATCCACTGCCCGTGCGCATCGAGCTTTTCGGTAACCAGATCGATTCGTTGCGCCGCTTCGATCCCGCCACGCAGCGCTCCCAGGATCGGGTGGAAAGCATCACGGTCACTCCGGCCCGCGAGGCGCTGCCCCGCCACGGTCCATGTGTCGCTGCCCAAGTCGCCGCACAACTGGCCCAGCACCAGCCGGCCGATGAACGTGCCGAGCTAGAGGCCCACTACGAGGGACTGGCGTCCGCTGCGCCTTTCCCCGGCATCGAGTTCTACCTGCCCTATTTTTACACGCATCCAGCCACGTTGCTGGATTACCTCCCGCCCCGAACACTCGTCGTCCTGGACGACCCGCAGGAAATCGCGGATGTCTGGGGCAGTTTGGAGGAGGAGGCCGTGGACCTGCGAACTGCTGCTGAGGAAGGCGAGGTGCTTCCGCCCGAGTATCCGCTGCCTTACGTGACGTGGGGTGAGTGGTCGGAGCAGTTGGCCGATCGGTCCGTCCTTGCACTGGGCCATGGGGAGGAGGAGACGGGTTCTCACTTGGGCGATTGTTTCGTGCCTGGCTCCCATTTCGGCGGACAACTCAAGATCTTGCTGGGACACATCTACACCACACAGTCGCAGGGTGGGCAGGTGGTTGTCGTCAGCCAGCAGGCCCGGCGCTTGGCCGAGCTGTGGGGCGCGGAGTATGGCTACGATAGCGGTCTGCCAGTCGAGGGGTTGCATCAGCCGACGCAGGCGAGCTTGACCTTCGTCCAGGGTTCGCTGGAGGAGGGCTGGGTGATGCGCGGCATTGACCTTGGCCAGCCTTTCGCTGCTCTGCACCTCGTGACGGATGCGGAGATATTTGGCTGGCGTCGCCCGGAGCCGCGACGCCCCATTCGGCGTCGCAAGGTCGCCCCCGAGGCGTACTTTGCCGATCTCATGCCCGGCGACTTTGTCGTTCACGTCGAGTACGGCATTGGCATCTTCCGCGGCTTGGTCATCCGGGCCTTGGAGGGGACGGAACGTGAGTACCTTCTGGTCGAGTACGAAGAGGGTGACCGTCTCTACGTCCCGATCCATCAGGCGGATCGGCTCAGTCGCTATGTCGGCGCCGACGATCGCCCGCCGCGCCTCAATCGGTTGGGCAGGGCGGAGTGGCAGGCGGTCAAGGCCCGGGCCAAGCGGGCCGCCGAGGACGTCGCCCGCGAGTTGTTGGATCTCTACGCTGCCCGCGAGCTGGCCGAGGGCCATGCTTTTGGCCCCGACACGGAGTGGCAGACAGAGCTGGAGGCCTCCTTTCCTTATTACGAGACTGAGGACCAACTGCACGCCATCGTCGACGTCAAGGTCGATATGGAGAAACCCAAACCGATGGATCGCCTCATCTGCGGCGATGTGGGCTATGGCAAGACCGAGGTGGCGCTGCGGGCGGCCTTCAAGGCAGTGATGGACGGCAAGCAGGTTGCCATCTTGGTGCCGACGACCGTCCTGGCTCAGCAGCACTATGCCACCTTCCGTCGGCGGTTGGCGTCCTTCCCCGTCGAGGTGGAGATGTTGTCCCGCTTCCGCTCCCGGGCCGAGCAGAAGCGAATTCTGGAAAGATTGGCCGTTGGCCAGGTAGATATTGTGATCGGCACGCATCGGCTGCTTCAGAAGGATGTGCAATTCGCTGACCTGGGACTGTTGGTGATCGACGAAGAGCAACGTTTCGGTGTCACGCATAAGGAGCAGCTCAAGTGCATGCGCACTGAGGTGGACGTGCTGACCCTCACGGCTACTCCCATCCCGCGCACGCTCTACCTCGCGCTTACCGGCGTGCGCGACGTCAGCACTATCGAGACCCCGCCCGAGGAGCGGCTGCCGGTCGCCACCTACGTGGGAGAGTATGATGCACAGTTGGTGCGCCGGGCCATCCTGCGCGAGTTGGAACGGGGTGGGCAGGTCTTTTACGTCCACAATCGCGTACAGACCATCGAGGTGGTGCGTCGCCGTCTGGAGAAACTGGTCCCGGAGATATCTTTTGCCGTTGGGCATGGGCAGATGCGAGAGGCGGATCTGGAGCGGGTGATGTTGCGCTTCGTCGCCGGGGAGATCGATGTGCTGGTGTGCACCAGCATCATTGAGAGCGGTCTCGACATTCCCAATGCCAACACCCTCATCGTTGAGCGGGCCGATCGATTCGGATTGGCGCAGTTGTATCAGTTGCGGGGACGTGTGGGCCGGGGCGCGCAGCGTGCCTATGCTTACTTTTTTCACAACCGCCTAACTCGCCTGACGCCCGAGGCGCGCCAACGGTTGGAGACGATGCGTGAGACCGCCGAGCTGGGCGCAGGGTACACCATCGCTATGCGGGATCTGGAGATCCGGGGCGCGGGCGACATCCTGGGTACCCGCCAGTCGGGCCAGATCGCCGCGGTCGGTTTCGATCTGTACACCCGGCTGCTGACGCGGGCGGTGCGGGAACTCAAAGCGCAGCGCGAGGGGGTGCCTCCGCCGCCCGAGCCGCTGGGTAGCATCCGCATTGACCTGCCCATTCCCGCGCGCCTGCCGGAGCACTATGTCCCCGACGTGCGCTTGCGCTTGCAGATGTATCGCCGCATGGCGGAGTTGGGTTCGATGGAGCAGATCGACGCGATGGAGCAGGAGTTGGCCGACCGCTTTGGGCCGCTGCCGTCCGATGCGCAAAACCTGATGTACCAGTTGCGGCTAAAGGCGCTGGCGCGCGATGCAGGTGTGAGTACTATTGGCATCGAGAACAGCCGCCTGGCGTTGCTGTCGGAGACGGACTATGCAGACCGCGAGAGGATCCAGTTTGCACTCAGGGGGCGTGCCAGTGTCAGCCGCCGTGGCATCTGGCTGCCGATGGAGCGCGGTTGGCGCAATGAGTTGGTAGCGGTGTTGAAGGACATTGCCCGCGTCGTTCATTGACGACGCGCTGCGCCGGTTGACGGATGGAGCAGGCCAGGGTATACTGGAGACGATTCACCAGGAGGGCAGAAACATCATGGCAGTTTTGCGCGATCTTGCCATCGTCTTTCTCGCCATTGAGGCGTTTTTTCTGATGCTGGTGCCCCTCGCCGTGTTTGGAGCCCTGATCTACGGCCTGGGGTGGCTTGGGCGGCACGAGAACCTGCCCAGTTGGCTCAAGCTGGCGCAGGCATACGTGACTCTGGCCCAAGCTTACGTGGAAATGGCGATGGCGATCGTCGTTCGACCCATTCTTTTCATCAACTCCATCTCGGCGACAATTCGGAGATGGCTTGGTGGTATTGCGAAAACTGGAGGCGACAATCAATGAACCTGAGAACGCGTGTCATGATCATCGGCGGTGTCGTGGGAGCGCTGTTGGGTGTGGGGGCGGCTTACCTCTACCTTCAGTCAGGAGTCGAAGTGGATGAGGAGGGCAACGAGCGGTTGCCCACTGTTCAGCCAGCCAAAGCGCTGACGCTTGGTCTGGGCGTGATGACCCTGCTCAGACAAATCGCCGGTTTGAGGCGATAGAGTCCCTATCAGTCCTCTGTAACAATCCCCAGACAACTACATGGCTGGGAGGCGATTTAGGCTGAACCCGATGCGCTGCCTGCGTACTGCCCTTGCCAAGGGCTCGATCCGGGCTGTGGCATCGATCAGCACGTTGTTATCTTGGCCCGTCTGAGCTTGGTTGTGATAACCCATTTTCCACGTTCGGGATTGAAGGCTTGCGCTGCACGGAAATCAGTGTAGCTAACGTGGCGTCAAGCTCCTCCAAAACGTCCTAAACCCGGCTGTGATTTCGAGCATTCACTCAAAGGGTGATTTCCTATCCGATATCAATGCATTTGCCCCACTAGATTGGGCGTTGACGCCGCCTTGCGGGTATCGGGTCCCGCGATGTCCAGCCTAAAGACATCCATAGCTGAATCTGAATTCTTGTTGACAAACCGAACGAATCTAGCTATACTGAATGTGTTCATTGAACGCATTCGGTTTAATGTGCATGTTGTATGCGGGGGAGTTTTTCATGGATGAAAAGAAAGCACAGCTGATAGAGATAGTCGGAAAAGTGGGTGTCTTCGATAGTCCTGAAATAGGGGAATCATTCTCATTGGATCATGATCTGATTCCGCCGTTGAAACCCCGCTTCATGGTCAAGCCGAGGAACACGGACGAGGTGCAAAAGATCGTCCTTTGGGCCAACGAGACCCGCACACCACTGGTGCCGATGAGCTCAGGCGGGCCGCACTTCCGAGGCGATACCCTTCCCACTGCGCCAGAAGCGGTCATCGTTGACCTGAGCGGGATGAAGCGCATCCTGAAGATCGACCGCAGGAACAGGCTGGCACTCATCGAGCCGGGGGTCACGTACACCGAGCTTCAGCCCGAACTTGAGAAAGAAGGCTTGCGAATTGTGATGCCGCTTCTGCCTCGAAGCAATAAATCGGTGGTCGCAAGCCTCTTGGAAAGGGAGCCAGTGATGTCCCCCAGGTATCAGTGGAATCTGCTTGAGCCACTGCGCAGCCTGGAGATCGTGTGGGGCAATGGGGACAAGTTCTACAGCGGGAGTGGCACGTTTCGCGGCGAAAAAGACGAGGATTGGGAGGAGGGAAAGGTGCCCCTGCAAGGACCTGGGCCGGGGCAACTGGATTACTACAAGTTCGTCTCGGCAGCGCAGGGAAGCATGGGGATCGTCACGTGGGCGTCGGTGAAATGCGAGGTGTTTCCCGAGTTCCATAAACTGCTCTTCGTTCCGGCAGAAAAGCTCGACGACCTCCTCGATTTCACGTACAGACTCCTCAAGTTCAGATTGGGCGATGAGCTTTTCATCGTGAACAACACCTGTCTGGCAACCATCCTTTCCAACGGGCCGGACGAGGTTGAGTCCTTGAGAGACGTGCTTCCCTCTTGGGCAGTCGTCGTGGGGATCACAGGTGGCCACATTTTGCCCAGAGAAAAAGTGGAAGCTCGAGAGAATGACATTCGGGACATCGCCCAGGAGTTTGGATTAAAGATGGTGCCGGCGGTTCCGGGCTGCCGTGGCGGCGATTTGCTGGAATTGCTCCTGAAACCTTCCGCAGAGCCGTACTGGAAGCTGCGATACAAGGGAGGGGCGCAGGAGGTATTCTTCCTGACCACGCTCGATAAAACGCCCGGCTACGTCACGACGATGCTTTCAGCGGCCAACGCGCACCAGTATCCGGCCCTGGACATCGGCGTTTATCTCCAGCCGGCGCACCAGGGCGTCGGCTGCCACTGTGAATTCATCCTCCCGTTCGACCGGAAGAATGAGGCGGAGGTGACCAGAGCCCAGGCGCTGTTCCGCGATGCCAGCCTCAGGCTGTTCAACCAGAAAGCGTTCTTCTCGCGGCCGTATGGGATATGGGCCAACATGGTCTACAACGCAGATGCGCAGACCACGATCGTGACGCGGAAAATCAAGGGGATATTCGACCCCAATAACGTGATGAATCCGGGAAAGCTGTGCTTCTGAGCAAGCGCAAGGGAGAATAGCAAATGGCACTGGAAGATTTTGCAGCGGAAATGGACCGATGCAGTCAGTGTTCCTACTGCAAGTGGATTCCGTTCGATCAGATGAAAAGCTGGCGCTTTGCCAAGAACTGCCCCAGCATTTCGTACCACAATTTCAATAGCTACTCCGCCCGCGGCCGGTATGCCGTTGCCCGCTCGCTCATAAAAGGGCAAAGTGGGTATTCAGATACGGTTCGGAATATCGCCTTTACCTGCCTGACCTGCGGCTCGTGCGACGTGAGCTGCAAGATCTGTCGCTACAACCTGGAGCCCCTGGAGATGGTGCGCGAACTCAAGTTCAGGTTGGTCCAGGATGGACAGGGGCTCGATGCACACAAAGCGGTCATAGAAAGCTTGAACAAAGAACAGAATACCATGCTACAACCCAAGGCCCGGCGGGGAGAGTGGGCGGACGGTCTGGACGTCGCGCGCTTGTCCTCAGAAAAGGCCGAGGTCCTTTTCCACGCCGGCTGCCGCTTCAGTTATGATAGGGACCTGCAAGGGACTGCCCGGGCCGCGGTGACGCTTCTGAAGAACGCGGGCGTCGCCGTCGGGATCATGGGGGAACAGGAGATGTGTTGCGGCGGTAGGGTGTACTCGATGGGTTACAGGGATGAGTTCACCCGCTTTGCCCAGGCCAACATGCGAGCGTGGGCCAAGGCCGGTGTGAAAACGGTCGTGACCTCTTGTGCCGACGGCTACCATGCCTTCAAACGTCTCTACCCCAAACTGGGTTCTCAGGTCGAGGTGTTGCACACCGTGGAATTCATCGCCCGCCTGATCGAGGAGGAAAAGATCACGTTCCGTTCCAAAGTTCCGATGACCGTCACCTATCACGACCCCTGCCACCTGGGCCGGCAGGGGGAATCGTACGTACCGTGGGACGGCGTCGAGAAGAAAATCAAGGGGCAAATCGTCGTCTACGAGCCGAGGAGGCCCAGGTACAACGGGGCCTGGGGCGTGTACGATCCGCCGAGGGAGATCCTCAGGAGCATCCCCGGCGTGGAGTTGGTGGAGATGGAGCGGAACCGGGAATACAGTTGGTGCTGCGGGGCCGGGGGAGGTGTTCGCGAGGCCTATCCAGAGTTCTCCACGTGGACCGCCGGCGAAAGAATCGCCGAGGCCAGGGCCACCGGCGCGGAGGCGCTGGTGAGCGCCTGCCCGTGGTGTGAGAGAAACTTTTTAGACGCCATCAGCGCGCTGGGAGAGCCGATGCAAGTTTACGACATCGTCGATCTGGTGCAGAAGGCGATGTAGCAGGGGGAGAGGGCAAATGACACTACCAAAGAACGTGTACAATGCCTTGGAGGATATCGTCGGCGCGGAGAGTATCTCCGACGACCCGGCGGTGCTCGATTCGTACAGATACTCACTGGCGCACACGGCGATTCACCTCGGCCCCTTTTACGATACCTTTACGCCGAGAGGGGCGGCGGTCCTTCTGCCGGGGAGCACAGAAGAAGTCCAGGCCATCGTCAAATTGTGCAATAAGTACAGGATCAAGTTCAAGGCCGCCAGCACCTTCTGGTCCGCGCAGGGGTATCCCTCGGAGGACGATACCATCCAGTTGGACATGCGGCGGATGGACCGAGTTCTTGAGATAGACGAGAGAAATATGTTCGCCGTGATCGAGCCGGGGGTCATCGGGGCCACGCTTCAAGCCGAGGCCATGAAGGTGGGCCTGAACACGCATATCCCCGGCTCCGGCTGCAGTTGCTCACCGTTGGCCAGCGCCACCTCGTACTTTGGGTCCGGGCCGAGCAACCTGTACGGTGGTTGGTATTACGACAACCTGCTCGGGGCAGAGTGGGTCATGCCCACGGGCGACATATTCAGAACAGGTTCGTTGGGTTCCGGCTGCGGCTGGTTCTGCGGCGAAGGCCCAGGGCCGAGTATGAAAGGCGTGTTCAGGGGTTTTCTCGGCGCCAAAGGCGCTATGGGCGTGTTCACAAAATGCGCGCTCAAGCTTTTCGCCTGGCCCGGCCCGGAGAGCCTTCCCGTGGAAGGGATCGTGCCTGCTTATCAGGCAGCACTCCCGGACAATTTCAAGGCATACACCGTGGCTTTCCCATCGTGGAAGGCGTGGGCGGATGCGGCCTACATGATCTGGGATACCGGCATCGGGTATCTGGCTCACCGGCAGTACAACATGTTCGGGCGGGACCTCAAGTACGCCATGGTCAAGATCCTCACCGACCCCACCAAGACGCTGGGAGACCTGGAGGAGCTTCTTGAGGATCCAGAGGTACAAAGGATCACGGAGGAATCCAAACGCGACTTTCAGATCGTGCTGGTCGGTATGACCCCACGAGACATCGAGTGGCAGGAGAAGGCTTTCGACGAGATACTGGCCAGGACCGGCGGCTGGAAAGTGGAAGCCATGAATGAGCCTGAGATAAACAGGTGGATGCTCCTCTACCTGATCAGGCTGGGCCACAAGAACCTGAACCTCGTTTTCGGTGGAGGATACGACGGGTGTTTTGGCTTGCTCGGTGCTGCCGACTTTGGGGCATCCAACGCCGAGGAAGCGGCTCAGTTCAAGAAGGAATGGGAGAAGCGGGGTGCCATCGTGGAGGCCGGTGGGGACTGTATGATGGGACCGATAGGTGGACAGGGTGGGGGAGGTACGTGCCTGTGGGAGAATTTCACCTGCTTTGATTCGTATGACAAGGAATCGGTCGAAGGCACCCTTGAGTTCTTCGATGCTTGCACCGAGTTTGGACTGGAAAAAGGGTGGGGCGTGGGCATGGAGAAGTGGAACTCCCAAAACCGAGGGCCCGACGGTAAGACGACGCTCAAGAAAGAGCGCGACAGGATTCATCTATCCGCACCGCAGCCATCTATGTTTCGCTACCAGCACAAAGTCAGGGAGGTCTTGAACCCGAATGACCTGGGGGATGCGTACTACGAGACGTTGGAGGATTGAGTCTTCTTAAAAAGATCAAGGAGGTGTTCGCATGACTGTTCTAGAGGAACCGATCAAGGAGCCATTGGAGCTCAAGAATTTCATTGACGGCGAGTTGGTCGCGTCCAAGGGGGAGCTCAAGGACGTCGTGAATCCCGCCACCGGCAAGGTCGTCGCCAGGGTCCCGATTTCGACGAAGGAGGATCACGATCAGGCAGTGGAAGCAGCCAAGGAGGCTTACCCTGATTGGCGAACCACACCCCCAGTGGCGCGAGCGAGGTGTCTCTTCCGGCTGAAGGAACTGCTGGAGGAGAACTTTGAGGAGTTGAGCCGAATTCAGACCATGGAGCATGGAAAGACCATCGACGAATCCCGGGGAGAGACGCGCAGGGGCATAGAGAACGTCGAGGTCGCGACGGGGATACCCTCCCTGATGATGGGGTACAATCTGGAGGACATCGCCAGCGGCATAGACGAGTATCTCATCAGGCAGCCCTTGGGGGTTTTCGGCATCATCGGCCCGTTCAACTTTCCCTTTATGGTGCCGCTGTGGTTTGCGCCTTATGCCGTCGCCACAGGCAACTGCATCGTTCTCAAGCCCTCTAGCGAGGACCCGATCAGCCAGGCCAAGATCGTGGAGCTGGCAGACGAAGCGGGGATTCCGCCGGGGGTGTGGAACGTGGTCCACGGGGGAAGAGCAGTCGTATCGGCGATGCTGGACAACTCGGACATCAAGGGCGTGTGCTTCGTTGGTTCGACCCCGGTAGGAAGGGACGTCATCTACAAGCGGTGTGGGGAGACGGGCAAACGGGTCATCTCGCAGGCCGGCGCAAAGAACTTTGCCCTGGTCATGCCGGATGCCGACATCGACCGGACGGTAGCGTCGTGCATGACGTCGTTTTACGGTAACACGGGCCAACGCTGTCTGGCCAACGCGAATCTGGTCATGGTTGGCGAGGGGCTTTCGAAAGCGGAACACGAGGCTTTCTACAACAAAGTTGTCGATGCTTTCGTCGCGGCGGCCTCGAGGATAAGAATGGGGTACGGGCTTGACGATACCATCCAGATGGGACCCCTGCGCGATGCGAGCAAGAAAGAGAAGGTCTTGGGGTACATTGAGAAGGGCATCGAAGAGGGTGCCAGGCTCAGACTTGATGGAAGAAGCCCGACCATCGTGGGAGATTATCCCGACACCTGCTTCGTCGGGCCGACCGTTTTCGAGGACGTGACCCTGGATATGACCATCGCCCAGGAGGAGATATTCGGGCCTGTGGCCATGATGATGAAGGCCGAAAGCTTGAACGAGGCCATCGACATGATTCACACCAACCCATTCGGAAACGCGGCCTCCATTTTCACCGGGAGCGGAAAGTGGGCGCGCGAGTTCCAATATAGGACCGAGTGCGGGAACATCGGCATCAATGTGGGGATCGCAGCTCCAATGGCGTTCTTCCCGTTCAGCGGCATGAAAGACTCCTTTTTCGGTTCGCTCCACGGCCAGGGGACGGAGAGCATTCGCTTCTTCACCGAGAGCAAGGTAGTCATCCAAAGGTGGTTCTGAGATGGAAAACTCGACTTTGACGGCTTCTGCCATCATGAGCTTTGCCGAAAAGCTGGAGGACGATTCCGCGGCCTTTTACGAAGAGCTGGCCGCAAGATTCGATGAGGGCCGGGAGGTGTTCCTCGGTTTTGCCAAGGAGAGCAAGAAGAACAAGACCCACCTGATAAGGACCTATCAGGAGACCATATCCGACGCACTGGAAGCCTCGTTTTCTTTCGAGGGTTTAGAACTCGCTGATCTTGACTTTGAGACTGGGTTGGCTGAAGACATGGGCTTCAAAGAGGTGTTGGGGGTGGCTTTAAAGATTGAGGGGGAAGCGTCAAGACTGTACGCTCGAATAGCGGAACAGGCACAGTCACTCCTGGCTACTATACCACGGGCTTTTTCACGGGTCGCAAAGAAGAGGCGGGCGCGGCAAGTGATCTTACAATCTATGCTGGACAGAGCCTAAAGACTTTGGCTTCCCTCTTGAGTGGTGCGCTTGGGCACCAATCTTACCGCAAAGGCGCCAAGGACGCAAAAAGAAATGGGTGTGACTAAAATCAGTTGATCGCTCCCGAACTACATGGAAGGAGTTGAAAGAAAGGCGATCTTCTGGGATGATTGTTTTGACCGAAACTCTTATCCCTTGGAGGTGCACCGTGTCTTCCAACTC